>Ga0315549_1000057_pt1 | contig 115467 bp, 97 predicted proteins | sample SalMarSW160200MG_FD_203101 | JGI IMG/M metagenome (GOLD analysis project Ga0315549, IMG submission 203101) | Salt marsh sediment microbial communities from the Plum Island Ecosystem LTER, Massachusetts, United States - Salt Marsh Sediment SW1601-200 ... | reverse complement strand
TACCCTCGCCTTGAACGATGGGCTGTGTTTCCTTCGGTTCTGTTTCATGTTCTCCTCCTATCCCGTATTCATTATAGGAGCAGAACCCGCTCTTAGCTACCTGTCCGAATTTTGGGGACCACCTCAGTTTAATGGGTCAAAGTTCGCGGTTTTTCACAGTTTCTTTGGAGTTATTTATGCTCTTTTGGATTCATTTTTTAATTTTATAGATGCAATTGCTTGCTCTGTAATAAGTATCGGCGTGTTTGGTTTGATCGGGTATATTTATAGTAGAATGATAGAAAAGAGGACAATACAGGATATCAAAGATACTCAAGCTCTGGTTAATTCTCTAGACCGGCAATTTAACGAAATGAAGTCTCGGCAAGAAGCGTTGAAAACAATTTCCGAATCTGACATTAAACAGTTACTAAAGCGAAATTATTCATAGGTTAGCAATCCGTTAGCAAAATAGAAAAATCCCCCGGAATCTTTTGGCTGATTCGGGGGATTCTAGCTTTAAAATTGGTAGCGGGGGTTGGATTTGAACCAACGACCTCCGGGTTATGAGCCCGACGAGCTACCACTGCTCTACCCCGCGTTGAGATGTACCTTTAAGTATAGACCCTGACGGACGAGGTGTCAACCCTGGGACATCTGCTGGCGCTGGCGGTGGTTCTCGATAAAGCGCCGGGCGAACCTGTCGCGGCCCAGAATAAGGTCGGTGGCGAGTACCGACGGTTTCACTTTAGCGGCGTCGACGATTAATGCCGTGGCACCGGCGCCGATAACCATGGAGACCCAGGTGTTATTGATTACAGGGCGGTCCGGCATACCAAAGGAGATGTTGCTGGCGCCCATGGTCATATTCACCCCCAGCTCCTCCCTGATGCGGCGGATGGCCTCCAGAACGTCCTTGCCGGAAGTTGCCTCGGCGCCGATGGCAAAGGTGAGGACATCGATAACCACGTCTTCCCGGGGGACGCCGGCTTTCTCCGCGCTTTCTACGATTTTATGGGCGATGGCCACGCGCCGGTCGGCATTCTTGGGAATACCTTCGTCATCCTGCACCAGGCCGATGACGGCCGCGCCGTACTCTTTAACGAGGGGCAGGATTCTCTTCAGCGAGTGTTCCTCGCCACTGACGGAGTTAATAAGCGGCTTGCCCTTGTAGACCTTGAGAGAGGCCTCTATGGCGGCCGTGTTGGGGCTGTCGATGCAAACGGGGGCGTCTACCGCCTCCATCACCGCTTTCACCGCCTTCGGCAGGATGGCGACATCGTCCACACCGGGAGCACTCACATTGACATCGATGATATCGGCCCCGGCCTCAACCTGCTCGATTGCCTCCTTGCGGACAATCTCAAGGTCGCCCGCTTTCAGGGCCTCGGTGAGCTTCTTCTTACCGGAGGGATTGATGCGCTCGCCGATGAGTACCGTCGGCCGGTCAATGGCGATAATGACCTCTTTTTTTTCACTTGATACTTTGGTTTCCATCGATTTATTCTCCTAATTTATTTATAGACTCCGTATTCTTTGGCGGCTTCTGTCATGGCCCGCAGATTTTCCGGGTTCCCCTCGTTCATACCGGCCGCGCCGGTTAATATGTAGCCGCCGCCCGGGGCGCAGACCTCGATGAGCTTGCGGCAGTATTCCTTGACATCCCGGGGCTTACCCGTGTGTAATAGCGAGCTCGGTACATTACCGGCGATACAGGCGGAGTCGCCGAGAATCGCTTTAGCCCTGGCCATATCGATATCTTCAAAGCTCCATGTTATCGAGCCCCGGGGTAAATCCCTGATAATTTCAAGTCGCGCCCCGTACCTGCCCTCGGCGAAGGGGAACGGCACGAGTCCCTCATTAATCAGACCCATGAGGACCTTCCGGAAGGTAGGCCAGTAAAATTCCTCGAACTGCCTGGGGGACATGAAGCTTTGGTCACCTTTGTGTAGCGGCATAAAGCACACCGGGGAACCGGAGGCATCGGACCTCGCCACGGCCGACCTGACAGCCATGGGCGTTAGTTTCTCCATGGTCTCGTGGAGCTTATCCGGCTGGCGGTACATATCCATAATGGCTCCCTGGGTTCCGCGCAGCACATCGGCAATCATGTCAAAAGGCGCTCCGGACATACTGCCACTCCTGAAGTTAGGGAAGCCGGCTTCCAGCGCCGCCCTGTTGAACTCTGCGACAGCCTTGAACCAGAGGGCGCTTTCCTTACCGGCATCTATAAACATCTGGAAGGTTGCCTGGAGGTCGGGATTGTTACCGATGGGTATAAAATAGCCGATTGGTATTCCCATCATACCGGAAAAGGGAGAGAGCTTCTGCAACGGCTCGAAAGCCCCCAAGACGCGTGGCAAAAATACTCTCAACCAGAATTCCGTGGGATTTTCCAGGAAAGCGCCGTACTCGTCGGCCTTCATATACTCGCCCTCGATGAACTGGTATAAAGTCATATTGTCCGGCAGCCCGTGCCCCGGCCACTTATGTAACCTGTGGTCTATCATTTCCAGTACTTTGCCCGGCAGAACAAGTCCGGGGCCGGTGAACGAATCCATATCGAACTCGCGGATGAATTTAAGCCAGGCCTGTTTCATCTTCTCGTAATCGTACATGACGTCCCGGAGGGTCATACCGGCGTACTGGGCCGGGAAAAGCCCCGAGGGTAGCAGCACCGGCACGCGGTCGGGCTCTTCCAGCTTGATGGCTTTAATAAATCTCGTGGTGCGCTCTTTATAAAGCTTTTCGGCTTCCGCGCTGGCGAACTTAACATCGGGCGAAAGCCAGCGTTTAAACCGCTCCTCCTGTTTTTCCTGCCAGGTCATGTCCGCCCAGTTATCCGGTCTTTTAAACACTGCTTACCAAACCTCCGTTATTATTAACTCGATATATTGAATTGTCTATTTTTTATAGACGCCGTATTCTTTGGCGGCGTCCATCATGGCATGCAGGTTTTCCGGCCTGGCCATGTCAAAGGTGGCGCCGCCGCTTAAAATAAAGCCGCCGCCCGGGGCACAGGTCTCGATGAGCTTACGGCAGTAATCCTTCATCTCCCTGGCAGTACCCGTGTAGGCAAGGGAAACGGGCACATTGCCGGCGATACAGGAGACGTTACCCAGCACTCTTTTCGCCTCGGCCATATCGGTATGGTCGAACATCCAGATAACGCTGGACTTCGGCATGTCGCTGATAAATTCCAGGCGGTTATTGTAAGCCCCCTCCGCCACCGGGAAGGGTATCAGGCCTTCTTCGGCCATTCCCAGGAGAAGTCTCTTGAAAGTCGGCCAGTAGAAGGTCTCGAACTGCTGGTTGGACATGAAGGTATCATCGCCCTTATGCAGGGGCATCATGACTACGGGGCAGTCGGCGGCATCGGACATGGCGATGGCCCCCGACAACAACTGCGGCAGGACGAACTCCGTGGCCTCGTGGATTTTCTCCGGCTGGCGGTACATGTCCATGACCATGCCATGAGTGCCCCGGAGGTTATCGGCAAAGGCATCAAAGGGCGCCACGGCCAGGCCGCCCCGAAACATGGGGAACCCCCTGGCATAGGCCGCCCGGGTGGTCTCGGTGGCGGCTTTCTGGAGGAGGGACATCTGCTGGCTGGCTTCCCAGATAGCCTTAAAAAATTTCTGGAACCGGGGGTCCTGGCACATGGCCATAAGCTGCATGGGGAGCCCCTGATAGGACGAAAACGGGGGGACACTGGCAAAAGGCTCGAAGGCGCCCATGGTGCGCGGCAGGTAGTACCGTAGCTGGAAATCGAAGGGGTCTTTCAAAAAGAGGTCGTACTCGTCGGCTTTCATATACTCGCCTTCGACGTACTGGTAGGCGGAATGCGAGTCGTCCGGCAGGCCGTGCCCGGGCCACTTCATCGTCTTATCGTCCAGGATGTCACTGACCGGAGCCTGGAAGAAGAGAGTCCCGTCAAAGGTATCCGAATCGTACTCATCCACGAACTTGAGCCAGGCCCATTTCATCTTCTCGGGGTTGTACATGACCTCCCTGAGGGTAATGCCGGCATTCATTGCCGGGAACCAGCCGGTCGGCACCGCGCAGGGGACACGGTCTGGAATCTCCATCTTGACAGCCTTGGCCAGTCGCGTAGCCCGTGCTTTATAGTTCTTTTCCGCTTCCGGGCTATCGAATTTTACGCCCTCGGCACTTATCCACTTGTCGAGGCGCAGGTCCCGTTTTTGTTGCCAGGTCAACTCCGTCCAGTTATCCGGTCTTTTAAACACTGTTTACCAAGCCTCCGTCCTTTATAATTGGTAACCCATCCCCCTGTATCCCCCTTCCCTTGGGTATTGGTGACCTGCTCGCCGAACGAGTTCTTTGGCAGGCGAGAGGGAAGGGGGAATATTTTACTCGAAAGGGCTGGTGCCCCTTCGAGCTTCCCAGGATTAAATTTTCTGACAGCCTCCATCTATTATTTATAGGTGCCGTATTCCTTGGCGGCATCCATCATGGCGTGCAGATTTTCTATCTTGTCTGTATCGATGTGGGCGCCGCCGGCCAGAATATAGCCGCCGCCGGGGGCGCAGTCCTCAATTAGCTGGCGGCAGTTTTCCTTCACCTGCTCGGTTGTGCCGGTCATCATCAGCGAGGTGGGTACGTTGCCGGCGATGCAAGAGACATTGCCCAGTATCTTTTTCGCCTCGGCCATATCGGTCTGGTCAAACCACCAGATGATGCCGCTCCTGGGTGTGTCGGTAATCTGCTTCAGGCGGTTGGTGTACTTGCCTTCGGCGAACGGCATCGGCACGAGCCCTTCGTTAATCATGGCCAGGAGGAGCTTCTGGAAAGTAGGCCAGTAGAATTCCTCGAACTGGGCATCGGACATGAAGGTATCGTCGCCTTTGTGCAGGGGCATGACGCAAACGGGACAGGCCGTCATCGGGAAACCTTTGAGACTCGCTGTCAGCATGTTCAACTGGTACTCCATGGCCTCATGCAGCTTCTGCGGCTGGCGGAACATGTCCATGAAGATTCCCGTAGTGCCCCGCAGCACGTCAGCAAAGTGGTCAAAGGGGGCTCCAGCCATGATACCGCCGCCGAATAAGGAAGGATATCCCCGGGACACCACGAGATTTCTAACCTCCGCATGGGCTGCCCGCCATTGCCTGTATTCACCGGACAGGTCCATCAGGGTCTGGAAGGTCTCGCGTATGTCCGGGTCAGACAGCGCGGCGACCCAGGCCTCACCCATCATGAAGAAGTTGAGGGGTGGCAGCTTCCTGAAGGACTCAAAGAGGCCTATCGTGCGGGGCATGTTGACCCTGAGGGCGTAGTCAGTGGGGTCTCTCATCATGAGGTCATACTCGTCGGCCATCATGTATTCGCCCTCGACAAACTGGTTCATCGGCGAATCATCGGGCAGGCCGAGGCCCGGTAATTTATGGGTTCTGGAATTAAGGGCTTCCGATATCTTTCCCGAGGGGACCAGGCCGGGACCCATGAAGTTATCCATGTCTCCAAAATCGTCCATGTACTTAATCCATGCCTGGCGCATTACTTTGTAATCATACATAATCGTGCGGAAGTCCGCTCCCGCGTAGTAGGCCGGGGAATTACCGGTCGGCAGCATGACCGGCACGCGGTCGGGCTCTTCCAGCTTGATGGCTTTAATAAATCTCGTGGTGCGCTCTTTGTAAAGCTTTTCGGCTTCCGCGCTGGCGAACTTAACATCGGGCGAAAGCCAGCGTTTAAACCTCTCCTCCCGTTTTTCCTGCCAGGTCATTTCTTCCCATTTCTTTTCCATAATCATCCTCCGAAGCATAAATTCTTTACTATCGGCAGGATTAGTACTATCCCGGATGAGTACTAAGGGCCAGTTACTTAAAAGGTCTGTTTAATTGTAGACGCCGTATTCCTTGGCGGCTTCAATTATGGCCTGCAGATTTGCCGGGTCACACTTATCAATGCCGGAGCCCAGCGACAGGATATAGCCGCCGCCTTTGCCGCAGACCTCGATGAGCTTGCGGCAGTACTCTTTAATGGCCTGCGGCGTGTGCGTGTACAGCTGTGCCGCCAGCACGTTACCGGCGATGCAGGCGGAGTCGCCGAGGATTTCCTTGGCTTTGAACATGTCTGTCTGCTCAAAAGTCCACACGACCGAGGCCCGGGGCAGGTCCTTGATTATCTCCAGGCGGGTATTATAGCTGCCGTCAATAACCATCATCGGCACGATGCCCTCGTTAATCAAACCCAGCAGCAACTTGCGGAAAGTAGGCCAGTAGAACTTCTCGAACTGCTTAAGGGACATGAAAACATCGTCGCCTTTATGCATCGGGATGAATACCATCGGGCTGAGGGAGAAATTGGCCATGTTCACTGCCGATTCAAGGCTCTGCTGCGTTATTACCTCCAGTGCTTCGAGCAGCTTTTCCGGCTGCCGGTACATGTCCATGACAGAACCGTGGGTGCCCCTGAGCATGTCAGCCACAGTGTCGAAAGGCGCCAGCGCTATACCGCCCATCAATGGGGGGAAGCCCATTTCCAGCGCAATCTGGGTGCACTCATCCGTAATTTTCTGGAATTTTGCGTTCTCCTGGCTGGCTTTCCAGCTTGCCTTGAACGATTTCTGGAAAACCGGGTCCTGGCACATGGCCATGAGCCGCTGGGGCAGTCCCTGGTAGGAGGAAAATGAGGGGACATTGGCGAAAGGCTCGAAGACGCCCCACGCCCGCGGCAGGAAGTACCGGAGGCCGAAGTCGAACTGGTCTTTCATGAACAGGTCGTACTCGTCCGCCTTCATGTACTCTTTTTCAACGAACTGGTGCATGGTCTGGTTGGAAGGCAGGCCATGTCCCGGCCACTTGTATACCTTGTAATCAAGGATTTCATAAACTCTTCCCGAGAAGAAACCGGGTCCGCTAGCCGAGTCCTGGTCGTAATCCTGGAGGAACTTAATCCAGGCAGGTTTTATTTTTTCATGGTTATACTGGACTTCTTCGAGGGTAAGCCCGGCGTTGTAGGCTACGATGGAACCAGACGGTATATGCACCGGAACACGGTCCGGTATCTCCATCTTAATGGCCTTTATCATGCGGGTAGCGCGGGTCTTGTATTTTTTCTCGGCTTCCGGGCTGGTGAATTTTATATCAGTGGGAGAAAGCCACCGCTTGAACCGCTCCTCCCGCTTCTCCTCCCAGGATAAATCCGCCCATTGTTTTCCCATTTTAATCCTTTCAGGTACAACCGGCCCTTACACCGGCAGCAGGTATGAAAGAACGCAGGGCAGGCACTGCTATCCGCTAAAGAGCCGGTGGGTTTTTATTTATAAGTGCCGTATTCTCTGGCAGCTTCCATCATGGCGCGCAGGTTCTCCGGGGGTCCTTTGTCTATGTTGGCTCCGCCGCTTAGTATATAACCGCCGCCCGGGGCGCAGACCTCGATGAGCTTACGGCAGTGCTCCTTGACTTCTTTTGGCGTACCGGTCATCATCAGCGAGGTGGGTACGTTGCCCATGAGGCAAGCCCTATCTCCGAGGACTTTCTTGGCCTTGGCCATATCCGTCTGGTCGAACCACCATGCCACCGAGGCTTTCGGTAATTCCTTGATAACCTCCAGGCGGGTATTATAGCCGCCCTCGGCGAAGAGAACAGGCACGATACCTTCGTTGACCAGCGCCATGATAACCTTTTTGAAGGTGGGCCAGTAGAAGGTCTCATACTGCTTGCCGGACATAAAGCCGTCGGCGCCTTTGTGCAGCGGCATTATTACCACCGGCGCCGCTGCGGCGTTTGCCGCGCTAATAGCCGCTTCGATAGCCAGGGGTGCGATTCTTTCCATGGCCTCGTGGAGTTTCTCCGGCCGCTGGAACATATCCATCATTATCCCCTGTGTCCCCCGCAGTGTATCCCCGAGGGTATCGAAGGGAGCCTTGGCCAGCCCGCTCATAATACCGGGCATCCCGGCCGCTGTTGCCTCGGCGGCGATGGCACCGACTACCGCTATCCATTTCAGACTTTCCCGCCCGGCCTCCAGTAATGCCTGGAATCCGGCCTGAACATCCGGAAGTCCGAAGGGTACGAAAGACTGGATGGCTATTTCTTCGAAGCTGGTCAATGGTGGGAGTTGCGGAAATGCCTTTAAAGCACCGAAGACCCGCGGCATATAGGTGCGCAGCCAGAAGTTGGAGGGGTCTTTAATGAGGGCATCGTACTCGTCCGGTTTCATGTACTCGGCTTCGACGCATTGATACGTGGTCGTATTGCCGGATATCCCGCGGCCAGGCCATTTATACAGCTTGTAGTCAACGGCCTCCAGGGATTTACCCGGAGGAACCAGGCCGGGCGGTATGAATGTATCCAGGTCCCCTTCAAAGTCATGGAGGAATTTCAGCCAGGTCTGGCTAAGCTTATCGTAGTCGTACATGACGGTACGGAGGTCCGTCCCGGCATAATATGCAGGGTAATTACTGACCGGCAGGATGCACGGTATCCGGTCCGCTTCCTTCAACTGAAAGGCACTGGCAAACCTGGTTACTTTTTCTTTATATGCCTTTTCAGCTTTAGGGCTGGAGAAGGTAACGCCCTGTGGAGAAAGCCATCGCTTGAACCGCTCTTCTCGTTTTTCTTCTGGGGTTAACTCCGCCCATTCACTAGCCATTTTAGCTTGCACCTACCCACTGCTTGGCCAGAGCTACCGCCGCCATGGCGTCTTTACCGAAGGCATCAGCCTTGGCGTATTTCCTCACCTCGTCGTCCATCTGGCCGCCGCCTATCATTATCTTGATATCTTTCCTCAGGCCGGCCTTCTCTATGGCCTCAACCGTCTCTTTCATGGAATCAAAGGCGGGGGTTAAGAATCCGCTCAAACCCACGATGGGGGCCTTGGTTTCTTTCACTTTATCCACGAATTTTTCCTTGGGAACATCGACACCCAGATTATGAACCTCGAAACCGTTGACATCCAGCATGAAGTCGACGATATTCAGGCCGATATCGTGAATGTCCCCGGCTACCGTACCGAGGACAATTGTACCGAGTCGCTTGGTTTCGACCGCCTGTTTAAGATGCGGTTTCACTAATTCGGTTACCTGCTTGAGAAGCTCACCGGAGAAGACGAGTTCCGGCAAAAAGTACTCACCGCCGGCAAAACGTTTGCCCACGACTCCCATACCTTCCCGGCTGTCATCCAGGATTTTCATCGGGTCTTCACCGGATTCAATCCTCTCTTTAGTCAGCTTGAGAACCTCGTCCTCTTTCAAATCAGCGAGCAGATTGGCAAAATCTCCGGACATACTGTAATCCTCCTCAGTTATTTATTGGTGGTATACCTGCAACAGAATAGTTTTGCAAGTCTTTGTCTGGAAGGCCACGCACTCAAGGCGAGTATATCAATGCGCATAAAAAAAGTCAAATATTATTGTTTTGGGTTTTATTTGCATTTGGTTGCTTACCTGCTTTTTTCTGTGATAGACTGCCTGCATGAAAAGAATGATTATCAGTGGAATTATTGGTTTGGGAGACTTGTTGGGTTATCTCTCTACTGCCAAAGACCTTCAATACTTTATGAATACTGGTCAATACCCGATTCCAGACGTTGCAAGGAATTTTATTGGCGAAATCACTATTGAGATTATTGTATTCGTGATTTGTATAACATTCTTTTGGTTTGGTTATTTTGCAAATAGAGGTGAATAGCAATAGTATAATAGCGAATGCCATAGTCGATATAGTTAAATACTTTAATAATTCAATATCGACATACCATGCAAGTATAGGCACAATAATCATATTAGTCATAAAGATTACAGCACAAATATTTACTAACATTCTCTTTGTTTTTCGCGTCATTATCATCGTTCCAACCTTGGCATTTTGGGCGTTATCTGCGGCGGTGGTTGTGTTATCCTGATACGCTTTTTAGGTCTGCCGATATGCGTTTTCTCCATGCGCATAGTGCCACGAGCTACATGAGATAAGGTGATAGGCTTAGACGGCTTGTGGCGTGTAATATCCGCCCAGTTCTTATAAGGGAAGTCCACCCCCGCCGCTTCTGCGGGCGTCTTATCGTTCAAGGACGTATGCGGTCTCAGGTAGTTATAATGCACCAGCCAGCCGTCTATAAATTCAATAGCACTCTCAAGGTTCTTTAATCCCCGCATAACTTTAGTGCGTTGTTTCAACGTTGAATGAAACCGCTCTATCATCTGGGTATCATCTTCAACCGCAAATGGCGTACTCTGAATATGCTCTGTATCTTTGCCGTAGCTTACGTCAAGGTATGACGCCAGTTTATCCGTAAGCACCTTCGCAGGCTCTTTGCCAGCCTTCTTAATAGCCCTATCGTAGAGTATTTGGGCGTCTCTGGTGGTACGACTGCGTGATATGCGGGTCGCCAGCAGGAAACGTGTCTTGTAGTCTATGATGTCCCATAGCCATACGTTTTGACCGTCTATCTCTATAACTGTTTCATCGGCAACCCATGTACTGCCAATCTTTTTAGGCTCAAAGCCCTTGATGCTGTCCGTGGCATACTGGGTGTATTTCATTATCCATTCGTATATCGTGGCGGTAGAAGGCATATTGCCGTATTCCTGTTGTAAGTTCCTGCGTATTGCCTTGATGCTCATCCCTTCATAGAACATATTGAGTGCCGATGATACTTGATTGGCGGGTGTTTTCATATGGAATAGCGTATCATCATTCTTGAACTTACTCCCGCACTCATTACAGAAGTAACGCTGTACCCCTTTGTATTTGCCGTATTTGCGTGTGCGAGTAGAGCCACAATGTCTGCAAATTATCTTATTATCCATCTTCTGTCCCCTTCCCTTGTTTTAATTTGATAAAAGCAAAGATAGTGAACGATATCCAACAAGCTAATACAAGTAGGCTTATTATCATTCTCTCGACTCCCGTTGTAAGAAATAAAGAAAATACAAAGCCCAAGAATAATAGCCCCGAGTTTAGTGCTGCAAACCCACCTTTAGATTTCACAGCACCCAACTCCCTGATAACCATGTGGAACTTGGAAGGACTGACTGGTGAAGTAACCATCGTTTATACCCCCTATCAAGCATTGTTGATAGAGGATAAAACAGGGGTGACACCAAATGCAAATAAAACCTTGTTTTGGTATCTGGAAATATTTGTGCCGACAGGCAAAACAGCCGCCGATTTTCCTAAAAACTCACCGATTATTTCTTTACAACTATAGTCTTATGGGCTAAAATTAATAGGTTTTGCGCGGGTGTAACTCAGTGGCAGAGTATTTGCTTCCCAAGCAAAGAGTCGCGAGTTCGAATCTCGTCACCCGCTCCAGGGAATATAAGGGGCGCCATCGTCTTTTACGGCGGTTTCGCCCCTTTTATTGCGTCAGATAGCCTATTTCTTGGGCTCGTCGGGTCTCCAGGGCATTATGTCGCCCCCGGCGCTCTTTTTCACATACTCGCCGCCGAGGGTGATATCGTCGCGCAGGTTCTGGTTGTCTCGGGCGGCGTGACCCCGTAAACTACAACGTGGTGAATATCTAGCGACTAATGTATTTTGAATATCTAGCGACTAATGTATTTTGAATATCTAGCGACTAATGTATATTATATAAGAAACAACCGCGTATATATGTGATATTGTTAAATAATCTCTTAATTGGCGGTTTGTATTGCCGCCGTGTTTCTGATATGCTCTTAATGTCTTACTCCTGAAGTCTTGTTGCATATTAGGTAATAAGGAGGTTAGCGATGTTCAACCCAATAATTTTTAACGAGGATGTCTGCACAGGGTGCAATATCTGCGTGGATGTCTGCCTGATGGAAATCCTGGCACCAAATCCAGAGAAAGGCAGGCCGCCTTTAGTGAAATACCCGGACGAATGCGCCTATGACGGCGCCTGCTGGATGCAGTGTCCTCAGCGGGAAAAGGGGGCTATCAAGATTGTCCCGCCCCTCCCGATGAGGGTATCAATCCTGAGAGGAGAGAAGCTATGAACTCGGTAATTGAAGTCGTGCAGGTAGATACGGATGTTTTAATAATCGGTGGGGGGCTGGCCGGGTGCATGGCCGGGATTAAAGCCAGCGAGTCCGGTGTAAAGGTCACCATCACGGAGAAGGCCAATACGTTAAGCAGCGGCTGCGCCGGGACGGGCGTCGACCACTCCTGGGCTTATATCCCCATGATTCACGAGCAGATGGGCTGGACCATGGAAGACCTGATAGAAGACCATGCCCGGTTAATCGCGCGGGGTTTCATCAATAAGGAGCTGCTCCGGCTGGTGGCCAGGGAAAACTACGACCGCATGCTCGACCTGGAGAAGTTCGGGGTGAAAATCAGGTACGAAGACAGCAAAATACCCGGCAAATTCAGAATCGTCTACCAGTTCCACACCATGCCGAGCTCGTTCAACTTCGACGGTCACGACCTGAAGATAAGGCTTACCAGAGAAGCCAGGAAAAGGGGCGTGGGCATTATAAACCGGGTCATGATGGTAGCCCTGCTGCTTGCCGACGGCCAGATAGCCGGGGCACTCGGAATAGGCACCAACGACGGCAAGCTCTATTCTTTCCGGGCCAAAGCTGTCGTCATGTCCACGGGCCGGGCCAACCGGCTTACCCCCAATGTCACCGGTATCTGGGGTAACCACCGCATACCCGTCAACGAGACCGGGGATGGCCGGGCCATGGCGTTCCGCGCCGGTATTCCCGTCATCAACATGGAGTTCCTTTCCTCCGGGTACTACTCCATCGGCAACTACGAGCTCAACCTGGGCTCCCCCCGGAATACGGTGCAGCCGGCCGCAGCCGTTACCGATGCCGACGGAGAGGTAATCGTGCCGAGGACGCGGTTCTACGACTGGCCGAACCTGGGCAAAGAGAAGGTGGACGCTGCGTTAAATCGACAGAACATGCTCTCGGGAGGGCGGAACGCGCGACCTCCCTACGCTCAACTTTACCGGCAGGGACAGGGGCCCTTTTATCTCGACCTTACCGGGGGCACGGAGGAGGAGATAAAATACATCGAATGGTCTATAAGTAACGAGGGCAAGGGCTCCCTGTTTCTCGACTACCTGAAAAACCAGGAAGGATTCGACTTCAGAAGAGATAAACTGGAGTGGCTCCCCAACAGCCGCGAGATGGCCGGTACGGCGGCATCGGGACTGGTGGTCGATAACGGCCTTGAAACCGAGGTCAAAGGACTGTTCGGGGCCGGGGATGATGTCGGTGGGGTGCCCTGGGCTGGAGCTCCGGGGGCTTTCACCATGGGCTGGCGCGCCGGCGAGAGGGCAGCCAGAGAAGCCGGAGCGCAGAAAAATCACCTGCCCGTAGACACTAAGCCAGTGGAATCTCTCAAGGAAACGTGTTCCGGTATGTTGACAAGCCAGAAAGGTCTGCACTGGCGCGAGGTGGAACTGGCCGTGCAGAACGCCGTGGACTACTATGCGGGCGATGTGCGGGCGGAAAAGACGCTGGGACGCGGCCTGGAGCGCCTGAAGGATATTAAAAAGAACGCGTCGTTTAAAGCCGAAAATCCCCACGAATTGATGCGGTGCCTTGAAGTGCAGTCGATTATCGATAATGCCGAGATGGTACTAGCGGCTTCACTGGAAAGGCAGGAGAGCCGCCGGGTGCCCTTCGGGTTCTACCGGGCCGATTTCCCCGAGCAGGACGATAAGGAATGGCTGGCCTTTCTCGCTTTGAAAAAGAAAGAGGGAAAATTCGAATTCTCCAGGGTTCCGATTAAGCCATAGCTAACCGGAGACAGACAGCCCCTGCATTTTCGCCCGTAACTGGTCGGCGTTCCTCGGCCCGGCAATCCAGAAGCTGATACCGGCCACGGCGAAAGCCGCCATGCTGATAATGAAGGCGATACTGTAGCTGCCGGTAACATCGTAGATGTAGCCGCCGAGCCAGGGGCCGATGGCTCCGCCGACACCGGTGCCCGTGAGCAGTAAGGCAGATATGGCGCCGATGTTTTTACCGTGGTAGATGTCACCGATACCCGCGAAGATATTGGGCGAAAAAAGTCCCGTGGCGAAGCCGGAGCAAGTGGCATATACGTAAAGCAGCCAGGGCTGCGAGGTATCTTTGACGGAAATCAAAGCCAGCAGCGCGCCGATGGCCAGGACAGTCGCCACCGTCACGGTTTTCTCCCGACCTATCGAGTCGGATATCGAAGCACAGATTTGACCGCCGATGGAGGATATCCCGAACAGGGCGAAGACGGAAGTGGCCAGAATACTGCTGTACCCGGCGTCCTCGGCGAATTTAATCTGATGGGCCAGCACCAGGTAGTTACCGACGCCCCAGTAGCAGAACTGGGACAGCACCAGGAACCATAAATTGTAAGTCCTCATGGCGGTGCCCAGGGTCCAGTCGGCAGTAACGGAATTTACCGCTTCGCCGGCCCCTTCGGCAGCCGATGGCTCGTCGGAGCCGTAGGCCTTCAGCCCCCTGTCCTCCGGTCGATAGTAGAAAAAGAGGAGATAGAGCGGCAGCAGGACGGCCAGGACGATAACTGCCGTAACCAGGAAAGAAGGGCGCCACCCCCACTGGGATATCACTGCGGAAACGAGCATACCGTAGGCAAAGCTCAGTCCGCCCCCTATCTGTCCCAGGCTGATGGCTAGGCCCCGACGCTTGCCGAACCAGTTTATCAGCGAAGGGCTCAATATGGGAGCGCCGCAGAAGGCGGTGCCGATGGGCACCAGCACGCCGAAAAGCAGGTAAAAATGCCACAGTTCGCTGGCAAAGTAACAAAGGGCTGTCGCCAGTGACAGAACCAGGACACCCAGTGTCGCCACGGCTCGCGGCTTCCAGCGGTCGACCAGGATGCCGGCCGCGGGTGCGGTTAATCCATAGATAAGGATATTAAGCGATAGCATTATGGCCGTGCTGCCGCGGTACCAGCCGAACTCGTCAAGAATGGGCGAGAACAACACCGAAAAAGAGTTCCTGACGCCGTAAACCAGCATCATGCTGGCGATAGTGATGCCGACCAGGTACCAGCCATAAAAAAAGGGGGGCCGCCGAATCATTGAAAAACCTCTCTATATTAAAATACCATAACGACTGGCTAAATACGAAACAGCATTTGTATTTCACCGGATTTTTTGATAACCTGTTAACATTATCTTTTAGAAATCCTGATTATGCGGAAACAGAGCAGGGCATTACTGGCGGTGCTGCTGGTTGTCATCGTCATTGCCGCGGGGATTTCAGGATGCGCCCGCAGCGCGTCCCGGGGGACTCATGACCCCAAAATAGACCCGTTTGTTACCGACCGCGTCACCACGGTGCGTATTGTTATGGAGGAAGAAGACTGGTCCTACTGCCGGGAACATGCCTTCGAGGAGCGGTACGTACCGGCCGATTTCTGGTGGGATGACGAACTGGTGCCCGATGTCGGCGTCAGGACCAAGGGAAACTCATCACTGGGACAGGCGGTCGGCTGGGATAGCCCCCGCATGCCGCTGGCGGTCGATTTTAACCTGTTTAACCGGGCACGCACCTTCCACGGCGTGAAAAAGGTCTTCCTCAACAACGGCTGGAGCGACCCCACCCTCATTCGCGAGGTCGTTACCTATAAGATATTCGAAGAGGCGGGTGTCGTCACCCCCCGCGCTTCTATTATCGACCTCTGGGTGAATGACACCCACCTGGGCGTTTACACCATGGTCGAGATGGTCGACCAGGCCTTCATCCAGCGCCACTTCGACGATGCCACTGGCAACCTTTATAAACCGGAGCTTATGGCGGCGCGCCTCGACTGGACGGGAAAAGACGCCTATAAAGATTATAGTATGCCGGGTATGCCCGGTCTGCACCGGCAGGACCCTGTCCTGTATACTAATATCGGCGGCGCACCGCTGATTGACCTCCTGCGCGCCCTCGACCAGGAAGAAATGGTCGCGCTTTACGAACCCGAGCCGGAACTCGAAGGGAATATGTTCCGCGGTCTCCCGCCCATGGTCATGCCGTCGACCTTGGTGGAAGCCATGATGCTGAAAACCAATGAGAATAATCCTGACTATACCGCCCTGTTCAAATTCCTCGATGTCCTCAATAACGAGCCGGACGAGACGTTCCCCCAGGAAATCGAGAAGGTGCTGGATGTCGATGAAGCACTCAAGTTTATCGCGGCATCGGCGGTCACCGTGCACATGGACAATTACATCGGCATGGGCCACAATAACTATCTTTACGAGGTCAACGGTAAATTTACCCCCATCCCCTGGGATACCAACATGGCCTTCGGAACGTTTAACATGGGCATCAGGAAAGACGGCCTCATCAATTACTACATCGACGAACCGACCGGCGGACCGATGAACCGGTATCCCCTGGTCGACCGGCTGCTGTCTTACCAGCCTTATCTGGATAAATATCACGGCTATATGGAAGAAATTCTGAACGGCCCCTTCTCCCTCGACGTTGTCCTGCCGCGAATCGACCGGCTGGTCGAGATGGTGCGCCCCTATGCCGAAGCGGATACCGAGATGTTCTACGCCTTCGAGGACTGGGAGCGCTGCATCACCGAAGACCTGCGCCCACCCGACCTGTTCGAGGGGTGGATGGCCGGCGGGCCTTCGCCGATGCTACCATTTTTCCTTCACAGGGAAGAGATCTCCTGTCTAAGTAAGAATTTCGGCGTAAGAAGCCTGTTTGAGCTGATGATGCGCGACTTCAAGCCCGGCGAGCTGGAGAAGCTGGAAGAATGCCTGTCGGAAGAAACGTATTCGTTGTTCCTGCAGAATGTCTACGGCCCTCTGATGGCCCCCCAGCCGCCCCGCCAGCCCGGGTTCGGCCCCAACTCTCTCGGCCTGAAGACCTTTATCATCGCGCGCCATGAATCGGTAAGGAAGCAGCTTGACGGCGAGTTGCGTAGCGGCTTCAAAGGCATGGGTAACGGCGGCAGCCTGTGGATGGTGGACTGGATGAATATGGGCCCTAGATAATGCCTATACCGGGAGGTAATTAAAATAAAAGTTACCGGCGAATCAGCAGACGAAAGGGTAATTGCTACTCCGCTACAGAGGTTCGAGCGGAAATTCACGGTGCTGCCCAGGAATATCGGCTTTGCCCACGCCATGCTGCGGCAGGTATGCCGTCCGGACCGGGAATACCCGCAGGACCAGGTACACAGTCTTTACTTCGACAACGTTGACCTCGAACAGTACGAGCGGTCGGCCGCGGGTGAATTCAGGAAGGACAAGGTACGCATCCGCTGGTACGGCGATAACATCGACGGACAGGGAGAGATTCCGGTCTATGTGGAACGCAAAATCAGGGATGGCTTCGCCAGCAGCAAGCAGCGCCAGCAGTTTATGGTCCCCGCGCCGCGCCTTGAGCCGGGGAACCTGAGCAGCGGGATTATAAGTAATACGGAGCTTATGGAAACGCTGGCCGGATTCGGCCTCTTCCCGGAGAAACCGCTGAAACCGATTATCGTGATATCGTACCAGCGCCACCGGTTCAATGAGATGCAGACCGGCGTGCGGGTCTCCTTCGACTATGATGTAAAAGCCTCGGTGGTGGCCTGGGAACTGGGGAGGCGCGATAGAGAACTGCGGCTGCGGGGAGGTGTCATCGAGGTCAAGGGGCCCAGTCTGGAATTACCCGTCACCCTCCGCCGCATGAAACTGCTGGACGCGGACTGGAGTCGCTTTTCCAAGTACGGCTCCTGTCTTGAAGCGCATTTTACCGAGCCCGGCAGCGTGGCTCGTTTCTCACCTTCGGGCAGAATATTCTAACTATAGATGAAAAGGAGGATATAGCATGTTTGACGAACTCTGGCAACTCATCGAGGGAATGCAATCGCCGGTGGGACTCTGGGAAGCTGTCATCGCCATCGTATTTTCGCTGGCGGCTTCTATCGTTACGTACCTGATGTACCAGTTGTTCTACGGCTCGAGGCACATCGGGGCCGGGGTACACCGGACGTTTATCATCGGAGGACCGGCTATCACGGCACTCTTCCTGGGTATCCAGGTATCCATACCGCTGTCACTGGGGCTGCTGGGGGCATTGTCTTTCGTCCGGTTCCGGACTCCGGTAAAAGACCCGGCGGAAATCGGTTTTCTCCTTTTACTCATCGCTTCGTCAATCGGCGCCGCCACCAATAATTATCTGGTAACCGGAATTCTCTTCGCCCTGGTGTTCATCGCCCTGAGTATTCACTGGCTGACCCGAAATCGATTTAACGTGTTCGGGCGGGCCCACCTGATGATTTCCGTAGACCAGCCCTCCTACCCGGACCTGGAAGGAAAGCTCTCCGCCTTTCTCAAGGAGCGACTGCGCGGCCTGAGGCTGGAAACGATGTCCGTCCTGGAGGACCGCGTCAGTCTCCATTACCAGTACCGGCGCCGCACCGATTACGACTGGGCTACCTTCACCAAAGACCTCAATCAGATGGCCGGGGCGGCCAAGGTCGATGTATATATCGGGTAGGAGCAGCCGGTTTCTTTGTGTAGGTGTGAACATTAACCGGATGCAAACAGGGTTTTTTGCTTCGGAAAACCGCACCCCGCAATTTGACAGCTTGAGTCCTACAGAATAAGATATTTGTGGCAGTTATTACGTTTAGTTGATTCGGGAGACATCAATATGGCGGGAATGTTCGATGGTAAGGTAGCACTGGTTACCGGTGCCGGTGGGGGTCTGGGACGGGCTACGGCGCTGGTATTCGCCGGGGAAGGCGCTAAAGTCGTCGTGGCGGATATCGATGTTGAGAACGGTCAGCAGACCGTAGATATGATTAAAAAAGCCGGTGGCGAGGCTACCTTCGTCAGGGCCGATGTTTCCAAAGCTGAGGATGTCAAGGCACTGGTGAAGAAGACCGTCGCTACCTACGGAGGACTCGACTGCGCCCACAATAACGTCGGCATTGAAGAGCTGCCGACTCCCTTCATCGAGGGCAAGGAGGAAGACTGGGACCGCATCGTGGCTATCGACCTTAAGGGTATCTGGCTGTGCATGAAGTACGAGCTGAGATACATGTCGGAGCATGGCGGCGGCTCTATCGTCAACACGTCTTCCATCGCCGGACTGATTGGCGGCCCGGGCCAACCGATGTATACCGCCTGCAAGCACGGCGTCAATGGTTTGACCAGGTCGGCCGCGGTCGACTATGGTAAAGCGGGCATTCGTGTCAACGCCGTCTGTCCCGCCGGCATGAGGGGCACCGGTTTCTTTAACCGGATGCTGGCCGTACAGCCCGGAATGGCGGAAGTGGTCAAGGAGCTGGTACCGCTGGGGAGGGATTCGGCGCCGGAGGAGGTCGCCGAGGCGGTGGTATGGCTCAGCTCGGACAGGGCTTCCTACGTCAACGGGTGTATCATGCCCGTCGACGGCGGTTTTACCACGGTATAGTTTTATCGGCAGGCTATTGTACGCTGATAATAGCTCCTGGCGCCTCTGCATCGTCCGGGCATTACTATCTCTTTAACAGGAGAAGCATTTTCAGCATATCAGGCTGAAAAGAAAGGAAGGCTGGGGAGATGGTCGGTATTACATCAATAGGGGCTTATTTACCTGTTTACAGGCTTAATCGTGATGAAATTGCCCGGATGTGGGCGGGCAGGAGTACGGCTGGAGTCAAAGCCGTGGCCGGCTACGACGAGGATGCCGTTACTATGGCGTTGGCAGCTACTTTAGACTGCCTGGCATGGGGAGGGGGCAAGGCCGACGGTCTGTCGCTGGCGACGACCACGGCACCATATAAAGAAAAACAGTCGGCCGCAATTGTTGCCACTGCCGCTGACCTGCCTGATGAGTGCCATACCGCCGACTTTACCGATTCCCTCAGGGCTTCGACCATAGCATTGAAGTCGGCCATCGATGCGGTGAAAGCCGGCCCGGCTAAAAATGTCATCGTGACGGCGTCAGATTGCCGCCCGGGGGCAGCTAAAGGTACGCTGGAACAGACGCTCGGCGACGGCGCCGCGTCGGTAATGGTAGGCTCGGAAAAAGTAATCGCCGCGGTCGAAGGCAGCTATTCAGTCTTTAACGATTTTACCGATTTCTGGCGGTCGGAGGACGACAGGTTTGTCCGTGCTGCGGAGCAGCGCTTTATCGACGAGGCGGGCTATCTGCCGACCGTGCAGTCGGCCATTTCCGGCCTGATGAATAAATATAATCTAACCCCGGCAGATTTTTCTAAAGTAGTCTATTACGCATCCGATGCCCGTCAGCATGCCGGTGGGGCGCGGCGCATGAAATTCGATAAAGCTCAGGTGCAGGGAACTCTGTATGATAAAATCGGCAATACGGGTACGGCGGCGGCGATGCTGATGCTGGCGGCGGCTCTTGAGAAGGCCAAAGCGGGCGACCGGATTCTCTTTGCCGGCTACGGAGACGGCTGCGATGCCTTTATCCTCCGCGTTACCGATGAAATCAAGAGAATTCAGAAGAAGCCGGTGATATCCGATAAGCTGGCGGGTAAAATAGCCATCACCTATGGCCAGTACGCCACCTGGCGTAATCTTGTCTCCGCGGAGGCTTCGACGCTGCCGGAGCGTCCGCCCCTCTCGCTGCCGGGTCGCTGGCGGGAGAGAAGGGCGATTGCCGCCCTGTACGGCGCGAAATGCAAAAAGTGCGGTACGCCGCAGATTTCCCAGATTGGGCAGACGCCGCGGGTATGTGTCAACTGCCAGGCCAAAGACGAGTTCGAACCCTACAAATTTTCCGATAAGAAGGCGACGCTCTTCAGCTATGCCATCGACCAGCTACAGCCCACCCTCAATCCCCCCGCCGTTAACGGGGTCATCGATTTTGAGGGTGGCGGCCGGTTGATATGCGAACTGACGGACTGCGACCTCGATAAAGTGGCCGTTGGCATGAAGCTGGAGATGACCTTCAGAAAAATGTTTTACAGTCGGGGTATACATAACTATTTCTGGAAGGCAAAGCCGGTTTGGGAAGTCACTTAGAACACTACGTCATTGCGAGCGTAGCGAAGCAATCCGCTACCCGTGACAACGGATTGCTTCGGCACTTCATGCCTCGCAATGACATTTAGAGTAAGCCGCATGGTGGCCTTGAGACAACCTCGTTTATGGCTTGCCGGGTGTACTTGATTGGAGGGAGGCTGAAAAATGGACGGAATCAAAGATAAAGTGGCCATCGTGGGCATGGGCTGCACGAAATTCGGGGAGCGCTGGGACAAGGGCGTGGAAGACCTCGTCGTCGAGGCCGCTTACGAGGCTTTTGAAGATGCGGGTATCGAGCCTAAAGATATCCAAGCGGCGTGGATAGGCACGGTATTTTCCGGACTCAGCGCCATCACGCTGTCGCCGTTGCAGCTTCAATATATACCGATGACCCGGGTGGAGAATATGTGCGCCACCGGCTCCGAGGCTTTGCGGGCGGCGAGCTATGCCGTGGCCGCCGGCGTCTGTGATGTCGCCCTGGCGGTGGGCGTGGAGAAGCTCAAGGATTCCGGCGCGACCGGTGTCAAGGGCCCCAGCATCGTCGGGGATAACCAGGACGGTAGCTCGGGCATCGGCCCCAGCTACAGCGCCCCGGCGTCTTTCGCCTACCTGGCGACGAGGTATTTTCACGACTACAATATTAAACCCGAAGAGGGGAAAAGGCTGCTGGCGCAGATTGCCGTGAAGAACCACCATAACGGCAGCCTGAACCCCAAGGCGCATTTCCAGAACGAGCTGACCATTGAGCAGGTGGTCAATGCCCCGATTATCGCCTGGCCGCTGGGCCTTTTCGACTGCTGCGGCGTCAGCGACGGCGCCGCGGTGGCCGTGGTTACCCGCGCCGATATGGCCAAACAATTTAGAGACGACCCTATCTATATCAAAGGACTGCAAATTAACGTGGGCGCGCGACAGGGCGCCATGAGGCAGGACTACGATTTCGTGCACATCGAGGAGAACGTCCTCGGCTCCAGGAAAGCCTACGCCGAGGCTGGAATCAAGAATCCGCGCCAGGAGTTAAGCTGCGCCGAGGTACATGACTGCTTCAGCATCCACGAGATGATTGTCTATGAAGACCTGGGGTTCAGTCCGCGAGGCCGGGCGCGGGAGGATATCGAGGCCGGGACCTTCGCTCTGGAGGGTGAGTTGCCGGTCAATACCGACGGCGGTTTAAAATGTTTCGGCCACCCGCTGGGCGCCAGCGGCCTGAGGATGATGTATGAAGTCTACAAGCAGCTACAGGGCAAGGCCGGCCCCCGGCAGGTGAAAAATCCGCATCTGGGCCTGACCCATAACCTGGGTGGGAATGCCGGGACCGGTATTTGCAGCTGCTTAATCGTTGGTAATGAGAAGTAGTCGATAGGTCATTGCGAGCGAAGCGAAGCAATCCGCCATAGCCAGGATACGGATTGCTTCGTCGCTCTCGCCTGCCAAAGAACTTGTTCGGCGAGCAGGACGCTCCTCGCAATGACAGCGTTATTACTGAACAACACCAGAGGGAGGTAATCCTGAAATGAAGATGGCTCTCGAAGGGATAAGAGTACTGGATGTCAGCGAGGCAGGACTGGCCCCCGTGTGCTGCCGTGTTCTGGCCGACATGGGCGCCGAGGTAATCAAGGTGGAGCGGACGGAAGGCGGCGACCAGACCCGGGGCATTCTGAAAATAAGCGGTAACGTGCCGATTTACGATATTAATTACGTGTTCGAGTTCTATAATTTCAATAAGAAGGGCATCACGCTGGACCTGAAGCAGAAAGAAGGCCAGCAGATTCTCTATAAACTGGTGGAAAAGTCCGACGTTTTCGTGTGTAACTTCCGGCCTCGGGCATTGAAGAACCTGGGACTCGAATACGAGACAATCTCCAAAATCAACCCCCGTATCATTTATGCCCATCTCAGCGGCTACGGACTGCACGGCCCGGAGAAGGACGTCGGAGCTTACGACTTCGTCGGCTACTGGGCGCGGAGCGGCGTCATGGCGGCGCTGGGCGAACCGGGCACGCCTTTACCCTTCCAGTTGCCGGGCTTTGGCGATAACACCACCGGTATGTACGCGGCCTGCGCTATCCTGATGGCCCTTTTCCACCGGGAGCGCACCGGCGAGGGCCAGGAGGTCTGCGTGTCCCTCATCGGCGGGGGGATATGGTCGATGGGTATCGTGCTGTCGTCCGTCCTGGCTACCGGCCTGGAATATCCCAGAGTTTCCCGCACCTGCCAGAGCAATCCCATCTTCAACAGCTACGAGTGCGCCGACGGCAACTGGCTGCAGCTGGCCTGCATCCAGGGCGACCGGTACTGGTCGGCAGTCTGTAAGGCGCTCGATATCTACGAGCTGGAGAACGACCCCAGATTCTGCACGCACGAGTTGCGGATGGAGAACCACGAAGAATTAATACCGATACTGGACAGGGTCTTCAAGTCCAGGACCAGGGACGAATGGGCGGAGCGACTCGGCGAGCATGAAATTATCTGGACGCTGGTCAAGACGCCGGCCGATGTCGCCGCCGACCCCACCCCCTGGGCGGACGGCTATTTCCGGGAAATCGACCACCCGGCGGGTAAAAAACTCAAGGTTATTATGCCGCCGTGGCAGTTCAGCAAGACCCCACCCACGATACGCAATACCGCCCCGGAGTTCGGTCAGCATACGGAGGAAGTGCTCACGGAAACCCTGGGCTATAGCTGGGACGAAGTAATCGCTTTCAAGGACAAGGGGGTCATAAGCTGAGACCGAAGGAGGCACTGATGGGCGAGCTGTTAAAGGGAAGAGTCGCCGTGGTCACGGGCGCCGGTAAAGGATTGGGACGCGCCGAAGCCATCGGACTGGCGGCGCAGGGAGCGGCTGTGGTGGTCAATGACCTCGGCGCAGCTATCGACGGCAGCGGTACCTCCAGCGCCCCGGCCGATGAGGTCGTCGCCGAGATAAAAAACGCCGGCGGTGAGGCGGTTTCCAGCTATGCCAGCGTGGCCACCGTGGAAGGGGCGGAAAGCATCGTTAAAAGGGCGGTGGACAGCTTCGGGCGCATCGACGTTCTGGTGAATAACGCCGGTTTCACCATCGACCGTATGGTATATAACATTACCGACGAGGAATGGGACGCGGTCATACAGACTAACCTCTACGGCACATTCTACTGCACCCGCGCCGCCTGCAGGGTCATGAGGAAACAGGGCTACGGCAGGATTGTCAACACGTCTTCCCACGCGGGACTGGGGAACATGGGCCAGGCGAGCTACTCCGCCGCCAAGGAGGGCATCGTCGGCCTGACGCGCACGGTGGCGCGGGACATGGGACGGTACGGCGTGACCTGTAATGCCATCAGGCCGGTGGCCGGGACGAGGGGATTCGAGGAACTGGTCAGGGACAAGGGACTTAAAGACGCCTGGACCAAGATGTGGGGAGAAGAGCTTGCCGAAAAGCGGGTGAAGCAGATGCTGGAACTCAATCGACCGGAAGATGTTGCCAGTCTGGTTGTCTATCTCGCCAGCGAAAAAGCCGATAATGTCAACGGCTGCGTTTTCGAGGTCTGGCACGGGCATATCGGCATTTATACCGACCCGCCGACGGTGGAGCAGGTGCTCCGGAAAGACGGCCGGTGGACGCCCGAAGAGCTGGCCGAGGCCATGCCGACAACGCTTACCAAAGATAAAGTCCGCGAATTGCCGCCTATTTTCCCGTTCTGAGTGTTTAACAATAAGGGGTGCTTAAGAGGGGCGAAGCCCCTCTTTTGTCAATTCCCCCTCCCTTAATCGAAGGGAGGGGGACAAAGGGGGTGGGTTACCATAAAAATAAAGGAGGGAAACTCATGGTAAACAAAATCGACCATATCGCCATCGTCGTCAGGGATGCCGATGAAGCCCTGAAAATTTACTCCGAGATGTTCGGCTTCGAGGTCGTGGAGACTATTGACGGCCCGGCCGGGGAGTTTAAAGCCGTCCTGGTAAGGGTAGCCGATATCACGCTGGAGTTTCTCCAGCCGTTGACCGACGCGGGGAGCTTCGCGAAATTCCTGAAGGAGCGGGGTGGGGGACTGCACCACGTGTCATTCGCCACCAATAACATTAATAATGACCTGAAGACCTTGAAAGCTCAGGGCAGGAAGCTGCTGAACGAAGAACCGATGTCTCTACCCTCGGCCAAGATAGCCTTTATTCACCCCGATGCCGCGGAAAACGTTCTGATAGAGCTGGTGCAGAGAGCCCAGTCTTATCCCGACATGCCGAAGATGGCATAAACCCGGGGATTCTTGGACAGGCATCATCAGGTCTTCAGTCGACCAGCAGCGGAATCAGCTTTCTGGCGCTGTCCAGTTCTTCCAGCTTCTCCAGCGTTCCGAGCAGTTCTGTCGCCTTTTGCTTTGATAGCTTCCCGGAAAACTCGATATTGGTCCAGAACTTATCGATTATCTCGTCCTTTGACATCGGGTTACGCTGGGGGTCGCCTTTAACCGCCTCGCAGGACTCGGTGAACTGCCGTCCGTCTTTAAGGGTTACGGTCAGTCTGGCAGCTTCGAATTTAACGTACGCACTGGCCGTGAGCTTTATCTTTCCGATGAAGTCGGCTATCCGGGGATTGCGTATTGCCTCCTCGGTGAAGTGCTCCGGCTTAACGCTCCCGTAAAGAAACGCCGTCGCTACCACGTACTGGTAGTTGAAGGCGGCGTTGCCGTGCGGGAAGGCCCCGATTTTGAACGGACTGCCGCAGATGTGGTCGATGCCGCCCTGGGCGAGGTCGAGATTAACTTCCGGTATATCGTCTGTCTTGATGTCATGTTTACCCAGTATCGCCAGGGTGCAGTCGATGGCGGCATGGGGGATGCGACAGCAGGGGTAGGGCTTAATGGTGCCGTCGGCATAAAATACCCTGCCTAGGTCCCGGCTCAGGTCCTCCGGTTTCTGGCAGCCCTCGGTGAACATCTTATAGTAGCCGAACTTGCTGAACAATGCGTCCTCCGGGCCCGTCCAGCCGGCTCTGGCCAGCTGCGCGGAGAAAACGCCCGCCCGGGCCGATAGCCCCTGAGGCAGTTTAAAAGCGGTCGTGCCGTCCCAGATTATCTGGAAGGTGCTGCCAATCTGGTTGAGAACGATGCCGAAGGCGTTTCTCATCTGGAGTTTGTTCAGGCCCAGGAGCCGTCCGGCGATGGCCGCCGCCCCGAAGGCGTTCACCGTGCCGGTGCCGTCCCAGCCCAGGGTAAAGCCGAAGCCGGAGGCGGCCAGTATACGCGCCGCGATATCGTCCCCGACGAGCAACGCGGTAATCAGCTCCCGGCCGCTGGCATTCACGGCCTCGCTCATGCTGATGGCCGTCGGCACCGTAGTGCCGCTGATATGCCCCGGCGTATTGACGCCGTCCACCAGGGGACTTACCGGCTCGAAATCGAAAGAGCGGGCCATGACGCTGTTGACCATGGCGGCGTTCCCGACGGGCACTTTACCGCCGTGAACCAGGATGGTGGCCTCTTCCTTGCCGCCCTCATCTCGTAAGAGCCCGGCGAGCTCGGGATTGCCCGTATCGCTGGAGCCGCCTATCAGGCAGCCTACCGTATCGATGATGCGATACTTCGTGCTCTCCAGCGTTGCCGGGTCGAAATTTTCAAAGCTGGTATCCAGGACGTTGGCGGCCAGTTTTTCGATTGGCGTGACGTCGCTCATAAGAGGCCTCCGGCTGACTGGCTCAGCCGGACCTCCTTCGTCCCGAAAATCCCCGCGATTTTTTTAGAGATAAGGTCGGCGCTTGCCTGTAACTCTTTAACCAGTCCGTTTACTCTGGGTTTGAGACGGCTCTCCGGCCCCACGATGCTCAAAGCAGCCGGCAGACCGTAATTCCTGATGGGGGCGGATGTGCACAGGGCGCCGACAATCGTTTCTCCGTAGCTGACGGCATAACCTCTCTTCCTGATTTCCTTCAGTTGAGCCATCAGGACGTTCTTATTGGTCACCGTTTTGGTGGTAGCCGGCGTAATATTTATGTTTTTAATGGCTATTTTTAGCTCGTTGTCGTCAAACTGTGAAAGCAGCACTTTGGTTGTGGCCCCCACGAACAGCGGTCTGGTCTTTCTTCCTTCTTCGGTTACCCTGAGGTCATGCCGGCTCTGGATTTCGTGCAGGTGGACGTATTGAATGCCGGTCATGATGCTTATGGTTATCGTCTCCTCGGAGATGTCCGATAGACGCCTCATCTCATCGATAGAACTGGTAATCAGGTACTCATGAGTGTTCTGCGGTTTTGAAGCGAGTTGGGTAATCAGGGGCCCCAGGTAGTAGCGATGGTTGGTAGGGTTCTGGGATACGATGAGCGATTCTTCGAGTGCCTTGAGCAATCTGTGCACCGTGGACTTGCTTAAATTACAGTGCCGGGCGATTTCGGTAATCGTGCTGACACCGTTACCGAGGCATTGAAGAATATTACCGGCGCGGGAAATGGATTGCACCGCAGGTGGTTTCGGGTCAAATTCCATCATATCATTTCGCAATCTGGAACTTAAGTTCCTTTTTAGCACCCACACATTATACTACCGGGTATGGTCGTGTCAAACCTGAGTCGGGCTTGCCGGGTGGTGCCCGGGGCTTTTTATTTCCCTATTACCGTCGGGCTCTTGCCGGGAGTGGCCAGTTTCTTGACGGCGGCCTCGTTCAGCTCCACGCCGAATCCGGGCCCGTCGGGCGGGTAGAGAAAGCCATTCTCGTATCTGGGAACGTTTACCGCGAGGTCGTTCTCCAGCGGGGTGCTGACCGTATCGGGGATGTTATAGAGATTCAGCGGGCCGATGGCTTCCTGTGCGATTTTACCCGTCCATTCGTTGGCGGCGAGGAAGTGCGCCTCGACTGCGGCGCCGAGGCCGGAGTTAATCATACAGCCGCACATTACCGGAAGGTTGGCCGACTGCGCGATGGCTACCCATTTCCGGGACTTCAGTATGCCGCCGGCCTTGGGTACCTTGAGGAAAAAGCCGTCCACCGCGTCCCGCTGTAAAAGTTTGAGCAGGTCGTTAAGCTCAGCCGCCGATTCGTCGGCAAATATCGGCACATCTACCTTCCGGCGGAGGCGCGCCAGCCCGTCGATATCCCACCAGGGCACGGGTTGTTCGGCGACGTATATATCATACCTGGCCACTTTCTTCAGGACGTAAAGCGCCTGGTGATAGAGCCAGCCGCCGTTGGTGTCAATCATTATTTTTATGTTGCTGCCTACCGCTTCTCTCAGGGCGCCGACCATCTCTATGTCCTCGTCGGGTGTCCTGGCGCCGACTTTAAGTTTCAGGCCTTTGAAACCGGCCTTTACCAGGCTCTTTCCTTCCGCTCCCACCTCGTCGGCCGTGCCCGAAGACATCACGAAGGCCAGCGCTATCTTCTCGTTGGAGAGACCGCCGAGGAGTTTGTAGACGGGGACCCCCAGTGCCTTGCCCATGATATCGTGCAGGGCATAGTCGATAACCGCCTTCGACTGATTGTTGACCCTGGCCGCTTTGTCCATCCGCGCCACGATTCTCTCGATGTTGAAGGGGTCCTCGCCGAGGAGGATTTGAGGCCCGAAAACGTTGTTGATATTGTGCATGATGGAGTCCTGGCTCTCGCCCATGTACCACGGGGAAGTATCACCGGTCTCACTTACTCCGGTAATCCCCTCATCGGTGTGTATCTTAACGACGACGGCATCGGCGCAATCGGCAGTACCTCCTCCCATCTTCATCGGCTTGGCAAAGCGCATTGAGACGGGTATGCATTCTATCCTGGTGATTTTCATAAAACATCCTCCGGGCAAGTATTTGTATTGAGTCGAAAATAATTTTGGATGATGCCATTTCTGTATAGCACTTTACGCTATGATAAGTCAAACCGTTGTGACTAAAGTCATAGTGGGCGATGCGGTTGATTGTGTAATATACTGTTGTAGGCAGAACCAGCCCGCTACTCGAGGAGGTGGCAGATATGGAAGCCAAGTGCCCCGGACAGGATATCAGGAACCTGCGGGCGGCCATGTATAGATGCCCGAACTGCGGAAATGAAGTCGAGATGTTCTCCGACGAGCTCAGGATTAAGTGCAAAAAGTGCAGCAACTACGTCTATAAAGAGCAGACGCCGTCCTGTATCGAGTGGTGCCCCTCGGCACGCCAGTGCCTGGGGGAGGAGCGGTGGAAAGCGCTGAAGGGCGATATAAAAGCAGGTTAACCGGCGGCCAGTTTTTTGCCAATTACGTAGGCGTCGGCGAGGGCGGTGGGATGCTCTTTAATCTCGCCCCTCTTGTCGACGCCTCTTATCAAAAGCTCTTCCGTGTACTCGGCGTTGATTGCCTGGAAGAAGTACTTAATCGTCAGTTTCGGCCCGTCGAACAGTTTTTCGCCTTTAGTAGCTCCCACGGCGATGAATACTCCCTTTTTCAAAGGAATATCCATATTTTTTAACACGTATTTCCTCGCCCAGAGCGCCTGGCAGCGACTGATAAGCAGCATGAGTTGGGCGCTGACGGTATAGAAAAATATGGGGGAGGCCACGATGACGGCGTCGGCATCCAGAATCTTCGGGTACAGGCCGTCCATGTCATCCCGGATAACGCAGTTGCCGTCTTTCCGGCACCCGTAGTATTCCCGGCAGGGCGCTATCTTGAGCTTGTCCACGATAATCTTCTCGGCCTCCGCCCCCTGGCTCTGTGCCCCCTTGAGGGCCTCGTCGAGGAGCAGGTCGCTATTGCCCTTAATCCTCGGGCTGCCCATAATGCCCAGAACTTTCAAACTACCTCCCGGTTACCGGCCGTCGCTGAATAATTTGCCGCCCTGAGCGAGATTTTCCTGTTTGTATTCCATGATGTCGATACTTACTGCTGTGGGCGGGCACCCGATATTCTTCGCAATCGCCTCGGTGACGTCTTTCGCCATGCCCCGCTTTTGCTCCACGTCCCTGCCTTCAATGAGTTTTATGGTCACTAACGGCATATGTATCTCTCCTTCTCTAGCTACTTCCCTGAAAAAAAGTTTAATGCTTTACGAGTGGGGAGTCAAATTGCAGGGCATGGCTTATAATATGGTGCCCCCCTAAAACCGCCTCATCTTCAGGACCATTGTCAGGATAATGGTTAGCGTCAGAATGATTGCCAGGAGCAGGACCCCAACCAGGTAGATTATCCAGCCCGGTGTGCTTAGGGCCTGGCTGGCGGATGGCATGGGGGAGGGTTCCTGGAGTGATGATGCTGGTAACGGGGGTTTTAGCTGCATTGGTGATGGCGTGGACGGCAGGGGTGCTGTGGTCAGGGACGGGGTTATCTCCGGTGTCGTATCCTGGGGGTAGGGTGGGATTGGTGACGCAGGCTCCGTGTCCTCTGGCGGCGACTCCGTGGTGAAGACGCCGGCGGCGCTCCAGGTACTGCGGGTACTGGCGCTGGTGGCTCTGACCTTCCAGTAGTAGGTGGTGTCGTAGTCCAGGCTGACGTCACACTGCCAGGCGTTGGTCGGGAGGGCGTATTCGACCGTCCTGACGATGGCGGGACTGCTGAAATCGGCATCGGTAGCTACCAGTAATTCGTAAGCACTCGCTCCCGCTATCGCCGTCCACTGAAAAAGCGGCTTTACCGGTACCTCGCTGGCGCCGGGGATGGGACTCTCCGGCTTGAGGGCGATAGCCGTTGTTTCCAGGCTGGTGGTAAAAGACCATTTCTCCGACCAGGGACTGATTACCGGCGCGCTGGCGCGCACGCGCCAGTAGTAAGTGGTGGCCGGTTCAAGTGACGGCAGGCGGGCGGAACTGGCGGTCGTGGTGCCATCGAATCCGGCGGGGACGGAGGAGAAATCGGTATCATAGTCGCACTGCCACTGGTAGCCCGTAGCGCCGTCCAGCGTCTCCCAGTCGAGGTTGATGTTCCTCACGGTATGGTCGATGAGACTGCCGATGCCCGGCGTACCGTCGTCCGGTAAAACCTGGGTCGCCGGTAATATTAAGGTGTCGTAAAAGGTCATCAACCTGATATTGGTGGTATCTGCCGACCATAATCGTTGGCCGGACTGCCATAGTCCTTGCAGGGTGGTGCCGTCGTCGAGGCCGCGGGTGACGGTTTCAAACGTGGGGCCGAGGGCATATGTGGGATTGAGACTGCGTTCCATGCCGCCGTCATCATCGGAGTTGGCGGCATATAACGTTCCGCCTGGAATGACGGTCAGACCGCTAAACATTGTCCCTGCGGGCATGGTACCGTCAATGCTTTCCCAGTCGGTACTGGTGCCGATGACGAAGCGGTAGGCCCCGCTATCGGCGGTATTGCCGGCGGCGTAGACAGTACGGTTACTCTCAAATCCGGGGTCGAAGGCGATGGCAATAGAGCCGGTGAGAGGCGGTGAGGCGGCGTCCCCGGGCAGCGGCTGGAATGAGGTGCCGTTATCGCTGGACAGGTACACCCAGCCGTTGGTGTTCCCGACCAGGATAGTGCCGTCCTGTTCGTAGCCGGGTGACAGGGCCAGGGAGTATAAAGCCTGGCTGCCTGCCATCGCTCCTTCGGAATAGAAAAAACCGCCGTTGGTCGTCTGATAGACCATTCCGAGATTGTTAATGTCATCAAAGCTGCCGATAAACAGGGTATTCTCGTCAACTATCGCCCAGGTATCTATAGTGAATGCGGTGCCCGTAACGGGGTCACGGGTAAACCGGCGCCGGTAGTTCTGACCGTCGTCAGTAGATTGCCAGACGCACGGGCTGCCGTTGCTCTCCCCGGCCACGAATACCGTCCGGCAGTCGGCGCCGTATTGCGGCGGGAGGGCCACCAGATTCAGGCTGTCCACGCTGGCCAGGGTGCTGGCTAAAATCCTTTCCCAGGTATTGCCGCCGTCCCGACTGCGCCAGAGGCTGTGCCCGCTGCCGAAGGTGAGCATAAACAGGGTGTTATCCCCGGTGTAGTCGGGTGAAGGGGCCAGGTCGATGATAGTGTCAACGGCGGTATCAATCAGGCTGAGCTGGTTCCACGTGTCGCCGATATCCCGGCTGATGGAGAGGGCGCTGCCCCCGCCGCTGGTGGCGGCATACATCCTGCCGGTAGTGGTGAAATCGGGAGCCAGGAGCACGCAGGTCGTGGATTGGCCGGTTGGCTCTTGGCGACTTCTTGTCCAGCTGACGCCGCCGTCGGTGCTGGTATAGGTCTGGGCGCTATCGGCGGACCCGGCCAGCAGGATGATGGATGGGTAGTCCCCGCAGGCCGTAAGCCCGGTAATATCGATATTGCTCTGCCCGGAAGACCAGCCGACGTTCAGGTCGGTAGCTATGGAGGTGTAAGGCGCGTCGGCACAATTGATTTTATAAACGTCGCCCTCACCCGCGCCGGTATCGATAGCCGCGAAAAGGACACAGCTCCCCGAAGCGGGGTCGGCGTCGTAGTTATCGGGGAAGGCGATCGCCGCCGGGGCAGTCACCGCGACGGAAGTCGGGGTGCCCGAGTTATCCCTGTCCAGTCTGGCGTATCCCGTGGTAGCGCTCCAGCTGGCATTGCTTACTTTAGCGGCGATAAAGGTATTGACCTCGTCGGTTATAACGGCCACAAGCTGCCGGTCGGAGGGGTAGTTGGGTGAGAAAGCCACGGCATAGACGTCATAGCTGCCGATATTGGTATCCTCCCAGGCGGGGATGATATTAGCCTCGTCCAGGGTATAGACGCCGCCGAACTCGGCAATATCGGTGTCTCTGGTGCCGACGGCGATTATGTTGCTGGTCAGGTAGGCAACGTCAATAGAGGTTATTTCCTTATTATCTGTTCCGGCCCCTCCGGGACTAGCCGGCAACTGCGCGAAGGTCTTGCCGCCATTGGTGGAGCGGTAAACCGCCGACGAGGTGGCGTAGTATATTATACCGGCATCATGGGGCGATACCGCGATATCCACTATGGTATCCTGGACATTGCCGATATGGGCCCAACTGAGGCCGCCGTCGGTGGAGTTATAAAGCGTATAGGTGAGGCCATGGCCGCAGGCATAAAGGGTGCCGTCGGGAGCCATGGTCAGGTGCCGGACGTCGGAGCCGGTGGCCAGCACCCAGTTTCCTGCCTCGCCCTCGGTGGGAATACTGACTCTCGTCCACCTGACCGCTTCGGAGGACGCCGCCGCTATCGAGTTAAAGACAGTTAAAGCAGCGAGGCCTGATACCAGGAGCAGTTTTATGATGAGAATACATAATTCCCGGGTTGACCTTTGCGGGAACCTGTTTTTCGCCATCGGGCGAATTTTTGCTGACATGACACCCATGATTTACCTCTTAGCAAGCGGTCAATCTTTTAGCCTGGGACTATTGTCTGAGGTCGCAACAATATCAATAATAATATATTTATCCATGGTTTATATACGGAAAGGTTGAATTAATTCTAAAAATATTCTAAAAATTGTAAACCTGCTTTTGAGAGACTGTATTTGAATAAGTTCAGGCATGGAGTATATACTGAAACGGTAGTTCTGAGGATAGAAGGTTAACCATGGAGACGGACTATTACGAGATTGATGAGGGTGCCGACTATGTCGGTTACCGGGAAGCTTTTAATCTCATTGCTTCGAGTGTAAGTCCGGTAGGTATCGAGGAGATGCCTCTGGAGACGAGTGTCGACCGGATAGCGGCCAAGGATGTGGTGGCGCAGGTGAGTTATCCCTCGACCGATGTCTCGCTTAAGGACGGGTTTGCCGTTCATTCTGTTGACGTTGCGGCTGCCTCCAAGCAAAATCCGGTATTCCTGAAGGTCATCGGCTCTGTGTTCGCCGGCTTTAAATTCGATGGAGAAGTGGAACAGGGCAGCGCTGTCAGGATATGCTCCGGCGCGCCGATACCCCGGGAGGCGGATGCGGTGGTATCCGGAGAGTTCTGCGAGGAGATATCGCCGGAGGAGGTATGTGTTAAGGCCGATGCGGAGAAGGGGCGGAACATACTGCGGGCCGGGGGAGAGGTAAAAGCGGGGGCAACCATTGTCAGCCAGGGGGGGAGGCTTTTACCGGGTTACCTGGGGCTGGCGGCGGCTGCCGGCATCAACCGGGTCAGTGTTTACCGGCGGCCGGTGGTGGCCGTGGTGGGGGTCGGTGACGAGGTGGTGGCTCCCGGGGAAAACATCAGTCCCGGCCAGCTATATGCCAGCAATCTGGTCACCATGGAGTCCTGGCTGGCTTCTTTCGGAATCTCCTGCGTTACCTCGGTGGTCAACGATAGCGAGGAAGCCATCAAGCAGGAGTTACGCAGGCATTTACCGGGTGTTGACGTTATTCTGACCAGCGGCGGGGCCTGGGGCAGCGAGCGTGACCTTGTTGTAGGTTCGCTGGCTCAGCTTGGCTGGCAGGAGATATTTCACCATGTGCGTATGGGGCCGGGTAAGGGCATTGCCTTCGGCCTCTGGGAGGGCAAACCCGTGTTTTGCCTCCCGGGTGGTCCGGCCAGCAACGAGATGGCTTTCCTGCAGCTTGCCCTGCCCGGGATACTGCGGATGAGCGGGGATACCAGGCACCCCCTCCAGACTGTTACCGCCAGGCTTACCGAGAGTCTGAAGACCCGCCACCGGGCCTGGACGGAATTCAAGGATGCCACGCTGTCCCGTGATGCTGCGGGGAATTACAGCGTTGAGCTTTACAGAAACAGGAGCCGGTTGCAGGCGATTGCCAGTGCCAGCGGCCTTGTCTGTATCCCGGAGGGCACGGAATCGCTGAGCAAAGGTGAGGTCGTCCCCGTGCAGATTCTGGCGCCCCGACTGGACGATATGTAAAATACTCTTGTCATTGCGAGTCCCGATGCAATCGGGACGTGGCAATCTCAAAGATGCATCATAGAGATTGCTTCGTCGCTGAGGCTCCTCGCAATGACGATTTTGAAATATTCACGCATAAAGAGAGAGCCCCCCGAATTTCGGGGGGCTCTCGGAGTATCTGGAGTATTGTCCCTTAAGCCATTCTTAGACTTGTCGTCTGGTTCTGACTACGAGGACAATTACCGCTATCACCAGGACAGCGCCGATGATGATTATCGCCCAGATGTAAGCGGGAGCAATCTTCTCCACTGGTGGTGCGGGCGGAATCTCAATGACGTTGGCCGGTGGTGCCGGCGGTATCTCGATTACCGGAGGCGGTACTGTCTCAATCACCACTGGTGGTGTCGGAGCAGGTGCCGCCATGGCAACCATGAAGTTGGCAACGGTTGACCAGTCGCCATCAACCGGCTGCAGAGCCTTAACTCTCCAGAAGTAGGTCGTACCCCTGTCGAGCGCTACGGCCGGTGCGATACCAGCGCTTGCCAGCTGTTCGTCTACCAGGGTAGTTGCGAAGTCAGGAGTGGTAGACAGTTGGAACTGGTACAGGGTGGCGCCGGCTGCCGGTGTCCAGGAGAAGGCCGGGCTGGTGCTGTCGATGGTGCCGCCGTTCTCCGGTGAGGCAATGGCCGGGACCGATGCCGCGGTGGGCTGGACAACGAAGCTTCGTGTCTCAGAGAAGCTACTGCTAACGGGTAGATAGGTCGATACTCTCCAGTAGTAGGTAGTACCGGGCAGGAAGAGAGAACCATCCTGAATCGATGATACCGTGGGGAGAGTGCTGGGAACGGCAACCGGAGGACCGATCATCTCGGTGAAGCCGGCATCCAGTGCTATGAACAGGTAGTAGCCGGTCGCCAGGGACATCCGTTCCCAGGTGAAGTTGACATTGGCAGGTGTACCCGTTAACGGGCTGACGATATCGATTCGGGTGCCATCGGCCGGGCCGATAAGAGAAGGTCCGCCGAGAGCGACGGTATCGTCAAAGTAGTATGCACCGTTACCGGTGGTATCGACAACATTCAACACAATGCTTCCGGGCGCTCCGCTGGCTGCCTTCAGCGCTGATGGCGTTGTGGTAAAGGCTAACGCATCAGGCCCGTATGTGGTGCCCCAGAAGATGGCGGAATGCGTGGCGCTGGGGATGGCCGGCGCCAGAGAGCGGTACATGTAGCTCTCGGTGGCGTTGGCGCTGGTGGTGTAGAGTACGCCGTCCTTGAGTAGCAGGCCTGTACTGGCCTGGCCGGCTATCGCGCCCAGATTCATGCTCTTGAACTGGAGCATCGGGTTGGTCGGGCCGATTAAGCAACGGTAAACCTGATTATTGCCGGCAGGCGCTACGAAGATGAAGTCGCCGGCAGCCAGGCCGGTCGCCGCTATCTGTGAGGCACCCGCGCCGCCGACAGCACCCGTGCCGAACGTCTTGGACCAGGATGCGCCGCCATCGGTGGTGTAGGCCGAGCCGCCGTTAGAGCCGCCGACGAGCAGGTTGTTCTCACCGAGGCTGAGCATGGTGGCTATAGTTTCGCCTGATAGCTTTGTGTCCACCGGCAGGCCCCAGGTAAAGCCGCTGTTAACGGACTTCCAGACCCGGATGCTGCTACCGATGTAGATGACTCCATTGCTCTCCACCGCCATGTCGGTGATAGCCGCCGGGACGTTGTTGCGCTGGAACCATCTCCCCAGGCCGCCGTCGGCTGAGTAGTAGAGCACCGTGCCGCTTTTGTCAGCGGCATAGATGACGTCGGGGTCGGAATCGATGCCGCGCAGCATGAGCTCATAAGTCGCGGTGGTTCCGCCATCGATGGTCAACACCCTGGTTACGGAGAACATGGACATGCGGTACACGGAAGTTACGTTATCGGCGGTATGAGCGGCCATGTACCACGGGTCGCCGGCCGCACTCACGTAGATATCGTCAATAGTGCCGGCACCAATGAGGAACATAAGCGTGCCACCAACAAGAGCCGCGGGAGTGCCGCTGTCCATGAGGGTGAAGTCGTTCCAGGTATAGCCGTAGTCGAGTGACTTGGATAACGCCGAGGCGGTGCCCTGTTTGGCGCCGTACAGGGTCTCTCCGGCGAACATGACCTGTACCGCGTCGTCGAAGGACCCCTGGTCAAGGCCGATTTTCTTCAGGGAGCGGGCCGGCAGGAACGTCGGCGCGGTTGCCATCGGGTCGGCCGAGCGGTAGACGTTGTTGGTGTCGTAGCTGCCGACGGCCAGGTTCGTGCCATCGAAGGCGACGCTATTGATGCCTACGCCGGCCGCGGACGTACCAAATACCTGTGCCACGGGGGCGTTGTCGTAGTGACGGAAGACGCCGCCATTCTCAGCAACAGCAGTACCGGCATCAGCGATGGAAGCGCCGACGAAGGCGATGCGCAGTGACTCGTCACTGCCGTCGTAGTCCGGCAGCAGGGCGACGTCCGCACTGTTGACTGCTATAGTGCCAGTGCCGGTGTAAGAAGTTATCGGATATAGGGTGGCAATACTGGCGTCCCACAACAGCGAGTTGAAGCTCATGATATGAAGCTCCATCGTGCCACTCACGTTACCGGTGTTCGCGGCGACAGCCACGGCCATGAAGTCGGACGGGAAGTTGGGCGAGAACTTCATCGCCATGATGTCGTCCTGCGCGCCGGTGGTCTCTTTGGTGTAGCTTGCCCCCCAGGTCGCACCGCTTACGGCTTCAGTCCAGGAGCCGACACCCGGGCCGTAGTTGTAGTAGTAGAGGATGGGGTCGTTGCTGGTGTCGCTACGACCGAAAACGGCAATGTAGCGTACGCCGCCGGTTACCATCGGGGATATCTCCACGCCGGAGAGTACGGTGGTGGCAGAGTTGGGTAAATTCATGGGGCTGAAGGAAGCACCGCCATTGGTGGAGATAGCGACAGTTCCATTAGCAGTACTGTCGACAACAACTACTACATTCGGGTCGTCAGGGGCTATCGCCACGAAATCGATATCATCGATGTCGTTAGCTTCGGTTACTCCCCCGACTCCTGCGACAGGCAGCCTCGACGTGATATTCGCCCATGGGCCGCCGGTAGTCTGCACCAGGTAAGTACCGAGAGCGGCATACATGGTCGCGCCGTTAACGTCGAAGTCAAGGATGTCAGTACCGGGTGCGAGCCCCCATACTGCGCCACTGGGTGAATCGGTCTTAGGTTCCCAGTTCAGCGGGTCTGCGGCGGAAACCGGCGCAGCCGCAATGAACAGGGAGGATATGAGCACTATGATTAGCCCAATACCCCAATATTTCTTTATTACTTTTTTCATCGACTTTTATTTCTCCTTGTTAAGTCTTTGTGTATATTTGAATATGCTATATCCCCACAAACAGGCATTCGACTTTATTTTTCTTGTTTGCGGAGATACATTTCCTTCGAAGCGATATTCAGAGCACCCTGGCTCAGTCTCCCCTTGCGGGCTGTTACCATCGCATCACCTCCTTTCAAAGACGTACCTCCTTCAAGGTACACTCATAATAACTATAGCATATACTGGCTATTTGTCAACCCCTCCATACGGGAAATTTAACATAAATTCTAACAAAATTGTGTAATTTGCCCAGACCGCACGGTTCTTACCATTTAATATAACGCCATGCTCATGAAAAGGATAGGACAAAAGTATTAAATCCTTCCAGGGAGGGGTGAAGATTTTTTTAAGTCTTTGTTATTGCGAGCCCTCACGCTACGCTCAGGATAAACTCCGCGAAGCAATCTCTATTGTTCATGCAGGAGATTGCTTCGTCGTCCCGACCTTGTCGGTACTTCCTCGCAATGACACTTCAGCTAAGCCTTGCCGGTAACTCGCCGATGGGTACGGTCTCCTGCCGGGCGTTGGCCATATCACGCAGGGTAGCCGTGCCGGCTTTTACCTCGTCCTCCCCGATAATCACCGTGTAGCGGACCCCCAGCGAGTTGGCCTGCCTCATCTGTGCCTTGAGGCTCTTACCGCCGGTGGCGGTTGCGGCGCTGATACCCGCCTGACGGAGGCTCGCGGCCAGCTTTATCGCCTCTTCCCTGGCGGCAACGCCCAGGTAAGCGATGAGCACCTGGAGGCCGGGTAGGGTGGGGACGGTGATACCCTGTTTCTTGAGATTAAGAATTATCCTTTCCATGCCGGCGGCAAAACCGATGCCTGGCGTGGGCTTGCCCCCCAGCTCTTCGATGAGGTCGTCATACCTGCCCCCTCCGCCGAGGGTGTTCTGGGCGCCCTCCTCCTCCGGCTGAATCTCGAAGACGGTACGGGTATAGTAGTCCAGTCCGCGCACCAGGCGGTGGTTCAGCTCGAAGGGAATACCCAGCAGCCCCAGGTATTCCTTCAGGTTGTTGAAATGCTCGTCGCACTCCGGGCAGAGGTAGCTGGCGTTTTTCGGAGCGGACTCCGCTATCTTCTGGCACGACGGCTGTTTGCAGTCGAGCAGGCGTAAAGGATTTTTCTCCAGCCGTATTTTGCAGTCGGCGCATAATTTATCGGCGTGTCCGGCGTAATAGTCCTTGAGTGCGGATAGATAGCCGGGGCGGCACGTTTTACAGCCGATGCTGTTGAGCTGCAATGATATCTGGGCCAGTCCCAGGGACTTATAAAATTGCCAGGCCATATCGATTACTTCGGCATCGAGGGCGGGGTCGGCGTCCCCGATGGCCTCGCAGCCGAACTGGTAGTGCTGCCGGTACCGGCCTGCCTGGGGCCGGTCGTAGCGGAAAATAGGGGAGATATAGTAAAGCTTGACCGGTTGGGGCAGGTTCCGGAGGCCGTGCTGGATAAAGGCCCGGCACACCGGCGGAGTGCCTTCCGGTTTCAGGGTCAGGCTGTTACCGCCGCGGTCATCGAAGGTGTACATCTCTTTCTGGACGATATCGGTATACTCACCGGTACTGCGACTGAAAAGGCCGGTATCCTCGAAAACCGGCGTATCGATACGCTGGTACCCGTAGAGTCGGCTGATGTCAGCGACCGCCTGCTCTACATAGCGCCAGTAGGGCTGCTCCGCCGGGAGTATATCCGATGTGCCGCGTACTGCCTGGTACAACTTGGCTTTTACCTTTCTTTATATTGTTTAACAATAATTTAGTGTCATTCCCGCCCCGTATCAAGTACGGGGTAAACTCCAGCGGGAATCCAGTGGAGGAGTGGTGGTCTGGATTCTCGGGTCAAGCCCGAGAATGGCATTATTATTTGCTTTACTTAAGGCTAGAATACAGGATTGACCCCGTATTTGTAAAGGGAGGGGTATTTTTAAGCTGTGTCTCCCCCGGCCCCCAACATTTCTTATCTTTTCCCACCCGTGCCGCCCTCGTATCATCGGCGGCTTATCCCGTAAATATCCTCCTCCAGTTTCCCCTTTTGGAAAAGGGGGACACGGGGGGATTTTCAATATTTTACACGCCTGAGCTTTTGGGCTATACTGAAAATATATTTCTACCTATGTTAGTAAAGGAAAAAGAACTCCCGAGTTCTGGCTTGTGGTGCGGTGTAATGGAATTCAGTAGACTTCTGGAGAGGGCCAGGGAATATCTTCCACCGGGGAAGCTTGCCGTTGTGGAGGAAGCCTATAAGTTTGCCGCCGAGAAGCACGAGGGGCAGGTACGTCTTTCCGGAGGCCCATATCTGGAGCACCCCCTGCAGACGGCCTATATCCTGGCCGAGCTTCAACTCGATGTCAGCTCTCTGGCGGCGGCCCTTCTGCACGATATTCCGGAGGACACCGGTCTGCCCGTAGCCGATATTGAAAAAAAGTTCGGGCCGGAGATAGCCAAACTGGTTGACGGCACCACCAAGCTGGGCAAGGTATCACTGACCACCTCCGGTGCGGTAACGAGCGGATCGCAGGCGGAGAACCTGAGGAAGATGCTGGTGGCCATGGCCGAGGACCTGCGGGTGGTATTTATCAAGCTGGCCGACCGACTCCACAATATGCGCACGCTGGACGCTCTGCCCAAGGACCGGCAGCTCGTTAACGCCCAGGAGACCCTGGAGATATACGCGCCGCTGGCGCATCGACTGGGAATATGGGAGTTGAAGTGGCAGCTGGAAGACCTCTCCTTCCAGTATTTGCAGCCGCAGCAGTATCTGCGTATTGCCCGGCTGGTGGATACCCGGCGCGCCCAGCGGGAGAAGTTTATCGACCGGGCGATTGAGCTTCTGAGGAAAGAGTTCGACAGTGTTGGTCTGGTGGCGGATATATCCGGCCGACCGAAGCATATCTACAGCATCCACCAGAAAATGGAAAAATATACCGCTATGGGCCGGCACTTCGACGAGATACACGACCTTCTGGCCCTGAGGGTGCTCGTCGACAGTATGCCTGATTGCTATAGTGCTGTCGGTGTTATCCACAGTCTGTGGCATCCTTTACCTGATGCCTTCGACGACTACCTTGCTAATCCCAAGCCGAACGGCTACCAGGCGCTGCATACGGCGGTGATGGCTTTTGGCACGACACCCCTGGAAATTCAAATCCGTACCCGCGAGATGCACCATGTTGCCGAATACGGTATGGCCGCTCACTGGCGCTATAAAGAAGGCGAAAAGAAGGATATGCAGTTCGAGGATAGAATGGCCTGGCTGCGCCAGCTCATCGAGTGGCACCGCGAACTCAGCGGCGCCGAGGAATTTTTAGAGTCGGTCAAGACCGATATCTTTATCGACCAGGTTTTCGTTTATACCCCGAAGGGAGAGATAAAGGACCTGCCCAAGGGGTCGACGCCGCTGGATTTTGCCTATCGGGTCCATACGGACCTGGGGCATCGCTGCGTCGGGGCCAAGGTGAACGGCAAGCTGGTGTCTTTTAACTATAAGCTCAAGAACGGGGATGTTATCGAAATTATCTCGGCGAAGGGCTCCAGGGGGCCGAGCCTGGACTGGCTTAACCCCCATCTGGGGTATGTCAATACGTCGCACGCCAAGACGAAAATCAGGCAGTGGTTCAATAAGCAGGAGCGGACGGAGAACATCGAGCGAGGCCGGCAGATTCTGGATAAAGAGCTGCGGCGGCTGGGGATAAAGATTGAGCGCCAGACGCTGGCCGAGCTGTTTGCTTACAGCAGCTTGGACGACTTTCTGGCGGCGGTCGGCAATGGCAGCATCACCGCCCATCAGATTGTCCTGAAACTGGAGGCCCAGGAGGAGAGGAAGATGCCGGTAACCGAGGTCGCTCCGTCCAGGATGGAACCTTCGACGGTGCAGGTGCTGGGGGTCGGCGACCTGGTAACCAATATCGCCCCGTGCTGTCATCCGGTCCCCGGCGATAAGATTATCGGCTATATCACGCGGAATCGCGGCGTTACCATCCACCGCGAGGACTGCCGCAACATCCATCATGAAGACGAGAAGGAGAGGTTGATACCGGTGGAGTGGGGGCATAGCGACCTCCTTTACCCGGTCAATGTTCAGGTAGAGGCCTGGGACAGGGTGGGCCTGATGCGCGATGTTACCACGGTCGTGGCCGAGGATAAGGTGAATATCGCTTCGGCAAATCTTGCCGATGGTGATGGTCATACCATTACCATGTTTTTAACTTTACATACCACGGGACTGGCTCAGTTAAGCCATATTTTGAAAAAGATAGAAGCCGTCAAAGGGGTGCTCAGCGTTAGCCGTATCGGCGACGACGTATCTAGGCAGAGTACCGCCGAATCCTCGGTTCCCTTAACCAGGCGTGAGGATGCCGGCTCAAGTAAAAAATAAGTGGAGGTAGGTCTTGGTAAGTAAATCAGCAGAGAAACAGGCACGTGTTGCTTCGAGAAGGCAGCAGCGAAATAAGTCTGTCCGCAGTGAGGTAAAAACCAGTATCACCAAAGCGGAAAAGCTTATCTTTACCGGTGAACTTAAAGACGCTCAGGAAGCGGTAGCGGCGGCCGTTAGTACTCTGGATAAGGCGGCGGAGAAGCAGATACTTCACGCGAATAATACCGCCCGGCGCAAAGCGAGACTGCTGAAGAAGTTGAATCAGGCTATAGCTCTGTCGAAAGCCGAACCGGAACCCGAGCCGGAGCCGGAACCTGAGCCGGAAGAAGCTTCGTAGTTAATTGACTTCCGTAGTGAAGGAAAGTTGCTGCGTGTTTCAGACGTAGGGAAGGCCTGGCTTAATCCGAGGAAGGAATAGGCCGGGCTTCCTGTACTTCCATCGGCTGGTCGCAGCAGACAAGTTCACCAGCACCGGCTTTGGTGCATAATGCTTCAGTGCCACATTTCTGGCAGCGATATCTCTTACCTAGTTGGCTTGCCACTTTCTGACCTCCTGCAAACTGGGTTCTTTATTGCTTCTGCTCCATGGGCTGGCCACAGCAGGTGATGGTGCCATCGCCTCCCTTGGTGATAATCATCTCGGCGCCGCACTTGGTGCAGCGGTACCTTTTGCCTACCTGATTTGCCATGTCGCACCACCTTTTTGAGAGACTTTGTTCTTAATTATTATAAGCCGAAAGTACGGGTATTGTCAAAGCTGCTGCCCTGCGCAGGCCGCGATGAGGGATATTGACAAATATGAAGATAGGAGTATAATCAAAATCGCCTGATATAGGATAATTGTGGGACAATGGACAGGTACATGCTGACAAATGAGGGTAGGGCGAGGTTCCGGCGGATGAGGACGAGTGTGGATACCGCCGAAAGGCCGGACGGCTATAAAATTCTTGATTATATCTATGAGCACGGGGCCGATACCATAGATGAAATCGGCGTTTCTACCGGGCTGTCCCGGGAGCAGGTGGTCTCTCAGTTACAGGTCTATATGAGCCATGGCTTGGTCGAAGAACTGGACTGACAGCGGGATGGAAAAAGGAAGAGGGGCTTGCGCCCCTCTTAAAAACTCTCCGCGGGTGGTATTATTACTGGGCTATCTTTCCCCCCAGCTCTTTACAGGCCGCCAGATTTTCCTCCGTGGGCTGCCGCTGGATGCCGATGCTGTCGTAGAGTCTCTTCATGCTCATGTTGTCGCAGATTTTCTCCACGCTCTCGATAGCCGGCATGCCCCCGCCCCCGTAGCTTCCGAAGACCGCGTAAGGCTTGTCGGCCATCTTGTCCCGGACGGTGGGCCAGGCGCGGTCGAAGAAGTCCTTGACCATCCCCGCCATGTAGCTGAAGTTGTTGGGTGTGCCGAAGGCGACAACATCACAGTCGAGCAGGTCTTTGTCATTGGCATCGACGGCTTTCTTCATAATTACCGTGGCGCCTGCCGCGCTGGCGCCCTCCGCCACAGCTTTCGCCATTGCCTCGGTATTGCCAGTCTGCGAATGGTAAATGATAAGCACTTTTTTCATTGATAGGGTTTCCTCCTTAATAGAGTTGTTCTTGAGGCTTAGCTACGGATATGAAGTATACCCTTGAACTCGTATCTGTGTCAAACAGCCCCGCCCCCGTTAGTGTCATTCCAGCGCAGGCCGGAATCCAGGCCGCCCCGCCCCCCATAGCTGTCATTGCGAGGAGCGTAGCGACGAAGCAATCCCTATCTACCTCCCCAACCCCCTCGCTGGTTATCTATTCCCACCCAGGCCTGCCCGTCGTAGCTTTAGCGTAGGCGGGCCGCCCCGTATCATCTGCGGCTTATCCCGTAGGTATCCCCCCCCAATAAATGTCATTGCGAGGAGCCGTAGGCGACGAAGCAATCTCTGGTGTATAATAGTTTATAGAGAGCCGTGGAAAGCTTAAGGTACATAATAACTAGGGTTGACACCGTTGACAAAATACTTTATGTCTGATAATCTGATAGGTGTCTTTCCTTTAGGTTTTGGCTGATATACAGGAGGAGGTAAGGTATGGAAGAGCCAATTGATGTCTACTCCGACCAATTCATGATTACAACAACTGTATTTGGTGCTAATTTGTCGTTCTCCGTAAATACGCCTCACCCGGAACAGGCCAAGCCTGTTGCTGCCGAAAGACTTGCTACGATAAGAATGAGCATCGAACATTTGAAGGTGATGACCATGATTATCGTAAAACAGGTCAAGAAAATGGAATCTGAGACAGGGATTAAAGTTAATGTGGACAGGCGGGTGCTAAATGGTCTTAGTATTTCTCCCGATGATTGGGAGGAATTTTGGAAATCTTCGGATATTAACCTGTGAAGAAAGTTGGTGATTAATTATGCTGGTTCAAAATATTCCATATTACACAGACGTAATGCCGGAGGTGTTCCCTGTTAATAGTGGTACAGTTACTAAGTTCAACCTAATTAGTACTATTGGTGTGCTGACAGTAAAAGAGGGTGCTCATGTAACTGATGAATATAAGCTCAAAGAAACGCTTTTTGCTGAAGTAAAGTTGGAAGATGGAAATTATATAGTAGTTGAACACCGAACAGATGAGTATGGTGTTGGCGAATCTATGGAAGAGGCTCAACAGGATTTGTTTAATTCATTAGTTGATTATCTTCATTCTCTAGAGAAAAGGGAGGATAGGCTGGGAGATAGGGAGCACAAGAACTTACAAGTTCTTAGGGATATTCTAACAAAATAAATGGATAATCGGGAAATAAGAAGCACGTTGGTGGCTAAGCTCGATGCAACTGAAGATAGGGCTGGCCACCATGTTTATTTTTGGCTAGATATTGATGGGCACGAGTACAGGGTTGGGAAACTGTCCCATAGTGCTCGTGGGCAAGCACCTGACCATGTAGTTTCGGATACTGCGAAAAGGTTGAAGCTAACAAAAAAAGAATTTAATAGTCTGGTTGAATGTACAATAGATAAACAAATGCATGAGGATATTTGGAAAGAAAGAAGAATTTGACTATTCTTCTTGATAGTGGTTTCTATAAAATAACCGAGAACATCTGAAGGCCAAGCAAACTTACCTCAAACCTCCCGTATCTCCCCCCACACTATCTCCCCCATATCGAACACCGGCCCGTCTTTGCATACCTGCTTCAGACCGTTTTTCGTCTTGATGGTGCAGCCGTAGCAGACACCCATACCGCACCCCATCATTATCTCCAGGGAAAGCTGGACGGGCTTGTCTTTCAGTTCCAGCATTTGTGCCATGGTACGGTACATTTCCACCGGCCCACAGGCGAATATCTGGTTGACTCCCTCAAGGTAGGAGGGGATAAGGTCGGTGGCCGGTCCCTTAAAGCCCTCCGACCCGTCGTCGGTGGCATTGACGACATTAATGCTGGCGGGCAGCACGCCCTTGTTGAACAGTCCCTGGGGCGAGGATATCGGCAGGAGGCAGTCGGCGGAGCGGGCGCCTGTGATAAGCGTCACCTTTTTCCCCTCTACGACGGCGACATCGGCCAGGAAGACCAGCGGGGCGATGCCCATGCCCCCGGAAACAATCAGCAGGTTTTTAGAGGCAGGGTCTATACGAAAACCGTTGCCCAGCGGCCCGAAGATGTCCAGAGTATCGCCTTTTTCCTGCTGTGAAAGCCAGCGCGTACCCCTGCCGGCCACGCTGAACAACAGCGCCAGCCGGCCGCCATCGATCCTGTGGACGCTTAAAGGGCGAGGCAGTACCGTATCTCCGCCGCAGCGCACCATGACGAACTGCCCCGGGCCGGCGGCAGCGGCAATTTCCGGAGCGTCCAGCCAGACGAGATATATCTCCGGCCTGCCCGCCGTTCCTTCTGAACTTTGGCAGGCGGGCATAACTTCAACGGCGGAGGTTATGGCTGCTTTTACCTGGTTCATTTCGGCTCCTTCGTGCGGTAATCGGGGAGGGGCTGGGCGGTATAAATCTGGCTGCCCCGGGAGATTACCTCTGTGGCTGCCCGTATCGTGTCCAGCGAGGTAAAGCACGGGATGCGTTTTTCGGCGGCGGCCCGGCGGATGTAGAAGCCATCGCGGAATGGGACGTGTTCTCCGGTGAGGGTATTGACCACGCCGGCGATGGTGCCGTCGTTGATGAGGTCGATAATATTAGGGTGACCCTCGTCGAGCTTCTTGCCGGTCATTTTTACCGGCAGTCCGGCGGCCTGTATCATGGCGGCGGTGCCTTCCGTGGCGTAAAGCTTACTGCCGGCCGCCGCGAGCTTCTTGATAATGGGCAGCGCCTCCGCCTTGTCGCGGTCGGCGATGCTGAAGAGGATGCCGCTCTGCGGCGGCAGGGCCAGTCCGGCCGCCAGGATTGCCTTGGCCAGGGCGGCCTCGAACGTATAATCGATGCCCATGACCTCGCCGGTGGACTTCATTTCCGGACCGAGGTGGGTATCCACCCCGACCAGCTTGGACATGGAGAAGACCGGCGCCTTGATGGCCACCAGCTTGCTTACCGGCCACAATCCGCTGCGGTAACCCTGCTGCTTGAGGCTTTTACCCAGCATGACCTTGGTGGCGACGTTTATCATGGGCACGCCGGTGACCTTGGAGATAAAGGGGACGGTGCGGCTGGCACGGGGGTTCACCTCCAGCACGTAGACCGACGATGCCTGCTCATCGCCGCCGGGCATGATGACGAACTGGATATTCATCAGGCCGTTAATCTTGAGTCCGAGGCCGATGCGTACGGTGTAATCGACCAGGGTGTCGACTTCTTTCCGGGTCAGATTGACGCCCGGATAGACCGCCATGCTATCGCCGCTGTGCACGCCGGCGCGCTCGATGTGCTCCATGATGCCGGGGATGAGGACGGTCTCGCCATCGCCGATGGCGTCCACCTCTACCTCTTTCCCCTGGAGGTATTTATCGATGAGGACGGGGTGCCCGGTATCCAGCTCCATGGCCAGGCCGATATAGCGCACCAGCTCGGTGGCGTTATAGGCGATTTCCATGGCGCGCCCGCCGAGGACATAGCTGGGGCGCACCAGCACCGGGTAGCCGATGAGTTCCGCTACCTTGAGGCCCTCGTCCAGCGAGGTCACGCCGGCGCCCGGCGGTTGCGGTATCGACAGCTCGTCGAGGAATAGCTCGAATCTCTTTCTGTCCTCGGCGAGGTCGATGGCCTCGGCACTGGAGCCGATGATGGGCAGGCCGGACTGCGCCAGCGGGGTGGCCAGGTTGACCGCCGTCTGCCCGCCGAACTGGACTATGGAGGATGAAGGAGTGATGTAGCCGGAGCGTCGAGACGTGCTCTCGTTTTCTAAAATATCGCGCACGCTCTCTTCGTCGAGGGCTTCGAAGTAGAGCCTGTCCGACGTATCGAAGTCGGTAGAGACGGTCTCCGGGTTGGAGTTAATCATAATGCTTTTATAGCCGGCTTCCTGTAACGCCCAGGCAGAGTGTACCGAGCAATAGTCGAACTCGATGCCCTGCCCGATGCGGATGGGCCCGCTGCCGATGACCACCGCCTTGTTTCCCCGGAGTGAATCGGCTTCGTTTTCCTGCTCGTAGGTGCTATAGAAGTAGGGGGTGGCGGCGTCGAACTCGGCGGCGCAGGTGTCCACCATTTTATAGACCGGGCGGACGTGCCAGGTATAGCGCAGCTGCCTTACCTGCTCGGGGAGACGGTCGGCCAGCGTGCCGATTTGCTCGTCGGAGAAGCCGAGTCGCTTGGCCTTCCACAATAGCTCCGGCGTCAGTGTTTCGGAAAGCAGGGTCTTTTCCATATTTATAATGTTTTGAAGCTTGTCGAGGAACCACACGTCGATTTTGGTATGCCCGGCGATTTCTTCCGGCGTTATACCCCTCCTCAGCGCCGCCGTTATCGCCCACAACCGCAGGTCGCTGGGGGGCATGAGGGGGTAGGTTTCAACCTCTTGGCCGCGCTCCCACTGGGGGTCTTCCCAGAGCAGCGACCTCTTGCCGAACTCCAGGGAGCGCACCGCTTTCTGGAGGGCCGCCTCGAAGGTGCGGTCGATGGCCATGACCTCGCCGGTGGCCTTCATCTGCGTGCCGATGATGCGGTCGCCGGAGGCAAACTTGTCGAAGGGCCAGCGCGGAATTTTTACTACAATGTAATCGAGAGCTGGTTCAAACGAGGCTGCTGTCTTGCCGGTGACGGCGTTGGGAATCTGGTCTAGCGTCTTGCCTACGGCTATCTTGGCGGCGACGCGGGCGATGGGGTAGCCGGTGGCCTTGCTGGCGAGGGCGGAACTGCGGCTGACCCGCGGGTTGACCTCGATGACGTAATAATTCTCGCTTTTGGGGTCGAGGGCCAGCTGTACGTTGCAGCCCCCCTCCACCCCGAGGGCGCGGATGATGTTGAGGCTGGCCGTCCGGAGCATCTGGTACTCGTTGTCGGTGAGGGTCTGGCTGGGCGCCACGACAATGCTGTCGCCGGTGTGCACGCCCATGGGGTCGAAGTTCTCCATGTTGCAGACGGTGATGCAGTTGTCGGCGGCGTCGCGCATGACCTCGTATTCGATTTCCTTCCAGCCGATGACCGATTCTTCGAGGAGCACCTGGCCGATGGGACTTGCCCGCAGGCCTATGGTCGTTTTTTCCTCAAGCTCTTTCATGGTAAGCGCCACCCCGCCCCCCGTCCCCCCCAGCGTGTAGGCGGGGCGGATGATGAGTGGTAGCCCGATATCTTTGGCGACTTTCCGCGCTTCCTTGAGGCTGGTGACGGTGGCGCTCGGCGGCGCCGGCTCGCCGATTTTCAGGAGGAGCTGCTTGAACAGCTCGCGGTCTTCGGCGTTTCTTATCGTCTGTAACGGCGTGCCGAGCAGCCGCACGTTGTACCTGTCCAGCACGCCGGCGTCGGCTAAATCAACGGCGAGGTTGAGTCCCGTCTGCCCGCCGAGGGTGGGTAAAAGGCCGTCCGGGCGCTCGCGTTCGATTATCCGGTCGAGCATGTCCACGGTGAGCGGCTCGATATAGACCACATCGGCGACGTCTTCATCAGTCATGATGGTGGCGGGGTTGGAGTTGACCAGCACGGAGATAACCCCCTCCTCGCGCATGGCTTTGCAGGCCTGCGTGCCGGCGTAGTCGAACTCCGCCGCCTGCCCGATTATGATGGGCCCCGACCCTATGATTAAGACTTTAGATGGCTTGGTGGTCAAATGTTACTCCTTTGGTTCCCAGATTGGTTCGTTGGTTTGTTCTTCAATAGATTTTAAATATGCTAATAACGGTGGTGATGCGTCTTTAACAAAGTTAACTAGGTTTTCTGAAATATCCTCTACATGGATTGCTGACGAACATATAGCATAAATCTCGCGAATCATATCAGCAACTTCTGGATAAATCGTTTCCCTTCTAACTAGGATATCTGCTATTTGAAGGGGCGATCGGTAATGTTTTTCTTTTGGAGGAGCCCAAAGCCATTTTACGATGCGTTTTAACTCATTCTCTATTGCGTACCTAACTGAGAAGAGAAATTGGGCGTCATCTGGTGCTTTGGGTTGCTCAGTAGGTTTTGGCTTCTTTATTCCTTTTTCCTCAAGAGCTTTATCCAAAATGGGTGCGATACGTTCTTCAAGAGATGCTAACTCGTAATCGGATGAAGGGGTAAGGACATTAATTTGCGGACTTATCTCTGCTTTCATATTAATGGTTTGAATATCAGACCTTAAATTAATTATCTGTTCTTTGAATTCGGACTTGAGGTTATTAATTTCTTTTTTTAGCCTTACACCAAAGAAATCGACCTCTTGAAAGATTAACGCGGCGATTAAAGCAATCCATATCAGGAAAAGTATAATATCTGAAGTATTTGAAGTCCCGCTGATAATAGCGTCATACCGTTGGCTTAATAGCCAGGTAAAAAACGCTATAAGTACCAGCCATAGTGTGATTTTAAACCAGTTAGGTAATTTCATTTTACCTCACCTCCTTTTATCCCCTTTTCCTTTCCTCTGTTCGCTTCTCACATACTTTCCAAGTAAGATAATGTGATAATCCAACCAGTAAAACAGCCCCAAAAATTGACTTAAAAGGACTCCATTGTTGCCATACCTCTAAACCCTCAATAAAAGCACCCACAAGAATCATTGAAATCAAAATTAAAATAATCCAGCTAATCACTAAAACTTTTTGTTTCATTTTCTTTACCTCACCCCCTTAGTCCCCCTCTCCTGGCAAGGCGTCCCGCAGGAGAGGGGGAGGTTTTCTTTATGAGGGGCTTCGCCCCTCAAACTCCCCGGTTACCTGTCATTGCGAGCCGCAGGCGTGGCAATCCCTATCTTTGCCTTCTGATATTTCTGTTTTATTCTTCATCTTACTTAATTGTTACCATGAGATTGCCGCGTCGCTAACGCTCCTCGCAATGACAAATTGTCATTTCTTCCCCTCCTCCCTTATATTCTCCACGAACTGTTTAAATAAATACACGTTATCCAGCGGGCCCGGTGACGCCTCGGAGTGGTACTGGATGGAGAAGACGGGCAGTTCTTTGTGCCGCAGGCCCTCCACGGTGCCATCGTTCAGGTTAATATGCGTTACCTCAAGCTCGCTGCCTATGGAATCGGGGTCGACGGCGTAGCCGTGGTTCTGGGCGGTAATGTGGATGCGCCCCGTCGCCAGCTCCCGCACCGGGTGGTTGCCGCCGCGGTGGCCGAACTTGAGCTTGAAGCATTTGCCCCCGTAGGCGCGGGCGATTAGCTGGTTGCCCAGGCAGATGCCCATGACCGGCTTCCTGCCGACGAGCTTCTTCACGTTCCCGACGATATAGTCCAGCAGGGCGGGGTCGCCGGGCCCCGGCGACAGGAGAATGCCATCGGGTTCTAATTTTAAAATTTCCTCCGCCGAGGTCGTGCAGGGGACGACGGTAGCGCGGCAGCCGTACTTTGCCAGCAACCGTAAAATGTTATATTTCAGGCCGCAGTCCAGCGCGACCACGTGGTACATGGCTTTATCGCCGTTTTTCCACTCGTAAGACTTTTCCGTGGTAACCTCGCTGACGAAGTCGATTTCTCCGTAGTCGGGCGCGTTCTTTATCGCTTCCAGGGCCTCGGCGGGCGTTTTCGACGATGTTATCATGCCCATCATGACCCCCGCCGAGCGTAAGCGACGGGTGATGGCGCGGGTGTCCACGCCCCATATGCCCGGTACGCCGCCCTCCGCAAGGTATGTGTGGATGGTCTTATTATTGAGGTAGTGACTGGGCCGGTCGCACTCCTCCCTGACCACGAATCCCTTCACCTGTATTCGCCTCGATTCATCGTCCTCGTCATTGGTGCCGTAGTTGCCGATGAGGGGGTAGGTGGGTATCAAAATCTGGCCGGCGTAGGAGGGGTCGGTCAGCATTTCCTGGTAGCCCGCCATGCTGGTATTGAAGACCGCCTCGCCGATGGTATCCGTCTCCGCCCCGAAGGTATAGCCTTCGTAAACCGAGCCGTCCGCCAGAACTAATATCGCCGATTTAGCCATAATTTTTCCTTTGTCCTTGTCTTTCTGTTATTGCGAGGAGCCGAAGGCGACGTGGCAATCTCTAGCTCCCTTCATCGGGATTGCCACGCTTCGCTCGCAATGACTTTGTAAGGCTTTTTATCGCCTCCTAAACCCCCTTCAGTCTTCACTCGTTTCTATTTTCAAAGAATCGTCCATATAGACCGGGTTCCCCTGGAACAGGGTTGCCATTACCTTGCCTTTAAGCGTCTGGCCGTCAAGGGGGGTGTTTTTACCCTTGGAGGCGAACAGTGACGCATCGACCACCCATTCCTTATGAAGGTCGAAGATGGTCACGTCCGCCGGCGCGCCGACCTCCAGCGTGCCCAGATTCTCGTAACCCAGAATCCGCGCCGGGCCGACGGTCAGCGCGGCGATGAGGGTGTTCAGACTCAACTCGCTGTTGAAAATCAGCCCCGCCAGGCTGCCCAGGGCTGTCTCGAAGCCGCTGATGCCGAAGGCCGCCTGCGTAAACTCGCAGTTTTTATCGGCGGCGGTGTGGGGAGCGTGGTCCGTAGCCACGATATCGATGACGCCGTCGTTCAAACCACGCAGCAAGGCCAGCGTGTCCCTTTTCGTTCTCAGGGGCGGGTTAACCTTGGCGCTGGTTTTAAATCCCAGTACCGCTTCCTCGGTGAGGGTGAGGTGGTGGGGGGTGACCTCCGCCGTGACCGGGATGCCCTCTTCCTTGGCGGTGCGGATGAGCTCCACCGAGCCCTCGGTGCTGACGTGGGCGATGTGCACGTGCCCGCCGGTCTCGCGGGCAAGGTCGAGGTCGCGCTGGACGAAGAGTTCCTCGGCGCTGGCCGGTATACCGCGCAGTCCCAGTTCCAGAGATACAACGCCCTCGTTTATCTGGCCGCCCTGGCTGAGGAAGAGGTTCTCGCAATGGTCGATTATCGGCCGGTGAAAGTCGCGACTGTACTCGAGGGCCCGGCGCATGGCTTCGGGACTGACCACCGGCGAGCCGTCATCGCTGTAGGCAATCGCCCCGGCCATCTCCAGCTCGCCCATATCGACCAGTTTCTCTCCCTGGCGGCCGACGGTGACGCAGCCTATCGGCAACACGCGGATAGGGCTTTCGTTGGCCGCAATCGCTTTGACGTAGTTAATCATCGACTCGTTGTCCAGGGGGGGATTGGTGTTGGGCATGCAGCAGACGGTGGTAAAACCGCCCCGAGCCGCCGCCAGCGTCCCGGTGGCGATGGTCTCCTTCTCCTCGTCGCCCGGCTGCCGCAGGTGGCAATGGAGGTCGATGAAGCCGGGGCAGACAATCAGACCTTCAGCGTCGAGGACAGCACAATCGGCATCGGGCGGCGTACCGTCCCCCAGCCAGGCGATTTTACCCTCCTTGATGAGCAGGCTGCCGGTCTTATCGATTTCCTGTCCGGGGTCGATGATGCGGCCACCCCGAATTAGTAAAGCATTAGCCATTTCTCTTTTACCCCATGTATTAAAATACTATTGTATTTACCGCGCTCATGGTGAGCCTGTCGAACCATGCCCCTCGACAGGCTCGGGGTGAGCGGTATCAAAAAGTGTTTTTATTTCATTCATAAGCAAACCTGAACTAATGATGTCCTCCCGTAAAGTGACTGGGCTTGTAGCCGTGGGCCTGCGCTTCCTCGGCCGTGTTAAAAACAATCAGGTTTTCCGGCCGGATGGTCCTGGTCCAGTGGCTGTCCGCGTCGTGGTATTTCTTGGTATCCAGTTTGCCTTCATGCCATTCGGTACTGGCCACGAACTTCGGTTCGAACCCGTGTTCGCAGTAGACGCACCGTAGCGTCAGGGGCCGGGTTTTCACTATTTTGAACTCGGGTTTGAGGTACTTCGTCTCGGTGGCCTGAATCGATACGCAGCTTGGATTTGGACACGTGGGGCTTATATCATGGCGGTAGACGGGGTAGTCTACCGGGGGTGGGGAGTCCACCTCTGGTATGGCTAGTTCCCTGTCGCCCAGCAGGAGTGCGAGGAGCGCCATCCTGACTGGTACCCCGTGGACGGCCTGTTTGAAGTACATACTCCTCTCGTCGGCATCGACTTCATAAGCCAGTTCGTCCAGCCTGGGCAGCGGATGCATGACCAGGGTCTTGCGGAAGGCTTTGCCCTTGAGCAGTTTTTTATCCACGACGGGATATTTCTCCTTGAAATCCTGGCCTTCTTCACCGGCGGCAAATCTCTCTTTTTGCGGTCGGGTGACGTAGAGGGCATCGACTCCCTCCTTCAGCTCGACCTGGACGCTGATATCCGGCATCATCGCCAGCTGGTGGGGGCTACTCGGCGTGGTATATATGGCATCCAGAGGGAAGCGAGTGTCTTTAACTGTCTGGTCCAGGGAGCTGTATCTTTTCAGGTCGCCGCCGTATTCGGTAATGAGCTTGTCGATAACATGCTCGGGCACCTCCAGTCCCGGACTCGGGCAGAAGAGGATATCGGCGCCGAACTTGGCCAGGGCGAAAATCAGGGAGTGGATAGTCCGGCCGTATTTCAAATCGCCCCACAGGGCTATTTTCAGTCCTTTGATGGTATGCCTTTCTTTCTGAATGGTGTAAAGGTCGCACAGGGTCTGGGTCGGGTGCTGGTGGCCGCCGTCGCCGGCGTTGATTACCGGGATACCGGCATAGTCGGCCACGACACGGGCGGCTCCTTCCCACGGGTGGCGAATGACGATGATGTCGGCGTAGCCTCCGACCACTCTGGCCATATCGGAGATGCTTTCACCTTTGGCCAGCGACGTGGCCCCGACATCGGAAACGGTAATGACACTGCCGCCGAGGCGGTGCATGGCGGCCTCGAAAGACAGTCTGGTGCGGGTGCTCGGCTCGAAGAACAGGCTGGCCATAACCTTACCCTGGCACAGGCCGTACTGTTCTTTAATGTTCGCCGACATCCCATCGGCCAGGGAAAAGAGTGCCATTATTTCGCCGTTGGAGAGGTCGTCTATGGTCACTAGGCTTCTATTTGCCAGACTCATGGTAACTCCTCCTTCCCGGTTTTATCGGGATTCCAGCTTCTCCGGCTGGCTGTTCAAAAGCTTGCTGTTGGAGGGGCTGACAATGGCCACCTCGTCTACGCCGTCGGTTTCTGCCAGGCGGACCTGGATATCTTCGTGCCGGGCACTGGGTAGATTCTTGCCGACGTAGTCCGCCCGTATCGGCATCTCGCGGTGACCGCGGTCGATAAGGACCGCCAGCTGTATGGAGCGCGGGCGCCCCAGGTCGATGAGGGCGTCCATGGCGGCGCGAATGCTGCGGCCGGTATACAGGACATCGTCGACGAGGACGACGGATTTACCGTTGATATCGGACGGGATGTCCGTGCCCTGGACGGCATTTGTCGCTTCCGATGGGTCAAGGTCGTCCCGGTACAGGCTGAAGTCCAGCGCCCCGACGAGCAGTTTCGTTTTTTCGTAGCTTTCGATGCTTTCGGCCAGGCGACTGGCCAGGGGGACGCCGCGGGTGTGCAGGCCGACCAGTATCAGGTGGCCGGTGGACTTGTTGCGCTCGATAATCTCGTGGGCGATGCGGGCGAGGGTGCGCCGGATATCCTCGGCCGTCATGACTATTTTTAGTGGCATAATAAAACCCCCTGCTTCTGGCTTGCCTACGCTGAAGCTTCAGCGCAAGCAGGCTGGCAAGAGGTTGCGATTATACGTATTCTCCTGGTTTTCCTTGCCAGCCTCACCGGACTGGTTTAAAGGTGCTAAGTTGGCTCCTTTGCTACTTCAGGTAGAGTATAGCAGAAAAACCCCGAGAGGGCAATGGTAGGAAGATATTATTTCCTCTCATCTTGAACATCATGTTATAATAAACTATAATTTTTATGAGCGCAGGAGTGTAGCTCAGTTGGTAGAGCAGCGGTCTCCAAAACCGCCGGTCCGGGGTTCGAGTCCTCGCACTCCTGCCAGTTTTAGCTTTGGTGGAGGTCAATCTTCTCCCCCTGCCCCATCCTCTCATGGTCGATTGCCGACATTTCTCGCCTCCATTAGCCTTGGCTCCAGCACCTCGTCCAGTCGCTTACCAGCTGCCTCCTGAAGTCCTGGCACAAGATGGCTATATACATCCAAAGTAAAGGCTACGCTTGAATGGCCCAATGCTTCACTTACTATCTTGGGATGGATGCCAGCCAGCAGCATTAGACTGGCAAAGTTATGAGTAAGAGTGTCAGGGTCTATAGGAGTGCCGTCAACATTGCCAAATACCAAGTCGTCCTCGCTCAACAGTTTTCCCAGCAACAGGCACTCCGTTTCCCTTTCAGTTCTATATTCCCGGAGAAACAGTGCCAAAGAAGGTGACAAACCAAGCCGCCGCCGGCTGTGTTCGCTTTACCGCCACTGAGGACACCAGACCAGTATTACATCACACACTATGGACTTATGTTCAACCGTACAGATAAACGTTAAAGTGTACGTTAATTCAAACCACAAACCTGTCCCACTTTAGCTGATGATTTACAGGCAACAGTCCCAGCGAAAATGGGATATATTCAAAACATAACGTAATTGACACTTTAGGGTTTGCCTCTGTGAATGGATATAACGTATAATCAATTCCGACAATCATTTGCGCAAATGGAGTGTGCTCAACTACTGCCTACCTGCTTCAGAGTCTTCAGCGAATAATAGGAGAGGATTAATGAAAGAGGTACATTTTGTTGAACAAACGTTGCGAGATGCTCAACAAAGCCTCTGGGGTTTTCGGATGAGCACTGAGATGCTAGGTCCCATCATTCCGGTTATGGATGAGGTGGGATATAAAGCAATAGCTACCCTCGGACCTCACGGTATCATCGTAACTATGCGAGCCTACCATGAGGACCCTTTTGTCAGGATACACATTCTAACGGATGGCCTGCGAAAGACTCCTGTAAGAGGGTCATTTCAACCCTGGAATTTTCAAGGGTTTGGTCTCGAGCCGCTCGCTCCTATTGAACTCTGGATAAGGCGGCAGGTTGCTCATGAAGTAAGAAGCTTCTGGGTCTGTGACTATCAGAATATGATGGATAGGCTACGTTATTTAGTAGGGGTAGCTAAGTCGCAAGGAGCTGAGGTAGTGGTGGCTATATTGTATGCATTGAGTCCGGTACATACTGACATCCATTTTGCCAAAAAGACACGTAGACTGGTTGAGATGGGCGGTATCGACGTCATCCACATAGAAGATGCCAGCGGAGTTTTGACTCCTGAACGCGCTCGAACTCTGTTTCCCGCTATTCAGCAGGAAGCTAAAGGAATACAAATTGAATTCCATGCCCACTGCAATATAGGATTGGCTCCCCAATCCTATGTAGAGGCTATGAAGCTAGGTATTACAACGTTACATACAGCAGTTTTACCTCTGGCGAATGATACTTCCCTACCCTCAGTAGAAAATACGATTAAAAACGCCCGCAGTCTAGGTTATTCTGTAAATCTTAATGAGGAAGCACTCAAGACAGTATCTCATTATTTTGAGAAAGCGGCTCAGGAAAAAGGGATGAGGGTGGGGGCTCCTCGGGAATACGATGTCTCCCATCTTGAGCATCAACTGCCCGGAGGTATGATGGGGACATTAAGAAATCAGCTCGCTGAAGTAAAACAGGAACAGCGCCTGGGGGAAGTCTTGGAAGAGATAGTCAAAGTCCGTCGGGATTTTGGGTACCCTGTTATGGCAACCCCCTATTCCCAGATATTAGGTGCTCAAGCAGTATTTAATATCACAGTGGGAGAACGCTACAAAGTAGTTTCTAATGAAGCAATACAATATATGCTTGGGTGGTATGGAGACCCGGATGCCCCTGTAGACCAAAATGTAAAGGATAGGATACTGAATTCACCCCGGGCTAAGAAGCTCTTGAAATGGAGGCTTCCTGAGCTGACTATAGAAGACCTGCGCAGGGAAATAGGACCGGGACTTTCCGATGATGAACTTCTAATACTGCTTTTAAATCCACAGGGTGAAGTCCAGGAGAAGCTGGATATCTTATATGGAAAGAAACTATAAAAACTAAAGAAAGAACAGGAATATTAAAGCATAAGGAGGACGAAATGGCAGCCGTATATGGAGTTACACGGTTCGAATTTAACGAGCAGGATGACTTAAAAAATTACACCGTATTCCTGGCCGATGTTGTCCATGGCACACCGCCCTGGCGGCCACTTTTCTTTCTGGAAAGTTGGGGACGATGGGCCTATCGCGCCATACAGCGGGCTGCCGAACAGCTCTCCTTACCGACAACCAAAGGCTGGGATGTTAGATTTATTGACGGCTACCCTTACCCTACGGTAATCGAGACCACCGAGCAAGAAGCTAAGGAGCGGGGGCCGGCATTCAGGGAAAAGATAAAGCCCTATATTCAGGACTTCAATGCAGTTTGGGAAAAGCGCAAGGCCGATATGGTAAATGCTTATTGTGAACTCAAGACCAAGTACGGGCTGGAAAAGTATGAAAATATTAAGAAGTTAAGCAATATCGATCTCCTGGATCTATTTGATGATTATATGCAGGTAGACAGGAAGCAGTGGGACATCCATATGGAGATGATGGTACCAGCCTTCTACCTTTTTGGCCTTTTTGATCAAATGTGTCGGGAGCTACTTGACTTCGATAATACTGACCCCCAATTTGCCAGATTAATGGCCGGATTTGATAGCATGGTATTCAGGTTCAACAAAGAGATTTGGCGTCTCGGTAACCGGGCAGCCGAAATAGGCGTGAGTGAAATATTCCAGAACACAGATGATAGTGAGATGGTGGTCTCTAAATTGAGAAATAGCGATGCTGGAAGACAGTGGCTTAAGGAATACCAGGATTTCCTGGAGATTCATGGCTGGCGAAACGAACGCATGCTGGACTGGGCAACTCCAAACTGGATCGAGAAACCAAGCCTGGGTATCCCTCTGATAAAAGTAGCCATCACCAAGGGAGAAACCTTATCTATAGACAAAAGGAGAGAGGCGGCTGTTAAGGAGAGAGAGAAGACCGAAAAGGATGTTATATCGAGAGTAGCCGCCAACCAGAGAGGATGGTTTGTTACCCTGATGGAAGCGGCTCAAAGGGCTGGCTACTGGAGCGAAGACCATTCTTATTACCTTGATCTTTACTGTAGTGCGATGGGGCGATGGGTAACGAAGGAAATCGGGCGTCGCTTTGCGGAATCCGGGGTGATCAATGATTCTCAAGATGTCTACTTTCTGGTCGCGGATGAGATCGAGAAGGCCATGATACCCATGGGAAAGGTCAAACTTGGTCAGTATGTAGATCGGCGTAAGAAAGAATGGGAAATCTACCTTAATACCACTCCTAAACCTTACTATGGAAACATCGGTCTCGTGCAAGAAATGATAAAGAAGGACCCTGTGATTACGGTCTCAACATCTGCTCCGATTGTTAGAGAGGGTGTAAAGGCTGATCTCTATAGTGCTGCATCCGCTCCAGGTGTGGTAGAAGGTTTTGCCCGTGTCATAATGACTGAAGATAAAATCGGCGAGATCCAGCCTGGAGATATCTTGGTAGCACCTGGAACCAGTGCTCAGTGGACCCCGGTCTTTGAGATAATCAAAGGCATCGTCACGGACGGGGGTGGGGCCTTATCTCATGCTGTAATTGTGGCACGAGAGTATGGTATTCCCGCGGTTGTTGGTTGCCTGGAGGCAACCAGGAAAATAAAAACTGGCGACAAAGTGAAGGTTGACGGTAACTTGGGGCTGGTCTATATATTGCAAGATTCTAGTAGTTCGCCATCAAGCCGATGAATATTCTACTTCAGCAGAACGGTAACAGGCGTTTAACAAATTTATTGTAATGCTGAAATGATACACTTAGACGACAGGAGTTGCCAGGAGTAAAAATCGTGAGTGTGATTGTCCCGGCTGAACCGGAGCCCATCAAAATAGATATCTCAAGGACGGCTGTCATTGTAGTAGATATGCAAAATGCTTTTGTAAGCCCGGGCGGTTATCTTGACATTACTGGTCACGATATTTCACCTGCCCGGAGGATAATCAAGCCCTGCTGTAAGATAGTCGGCATAGCACGGCAAAAAGGAATCAAGATCATATACCTGCAGATGGCATACAGCCCTGACTTATCAGACAGTGGAGGGATGAACTCCCCGGCCTGGCACAAATCCAGGGGATTGGCCTTCATATACCAACACCCCGGATTAAAAGACAAACTTCACGTTTTTGGTACCTGGGGAGCTTCTATTATAAAGGAACTGGAGCCCCAGCATGGTGATATTGTTGTCAGGAAGCAAAAGTATGACGGGTTTATTGGAACGAATCTGGATATCATTTTGCGTACTTGCGATGCTAAGTATCTGCTATTTGTGGGCACGGCTACAAATATTTGTGTTGAATCCACACTCAGGCATGCCTTTTCACTGGGATATTTCCCTGTTATTATTTCAGATGCAACAAGCCAATTGGGGCCGAGCTCAATCCAAGATGCGACGGTTTTCAATGTGCGCTCTAATTTTGGATGGGTAACAACATCTGAAAGATTCTTTAAAACGCTGGTGGTCTTAGAGAATCATTAACTTGCAGTTTACCGTCGTAAGAAGGGAGGAACTGGTATCATGGCCAAGAAGTGGGTATTCTGGCTGGAGGAATTAGGACAGGAACAGCACGCTCTTGTGGGCAGGAAATGCGCTAACCTGGGTGAGATGGCCAGAATGGGGTTGCCGGTCCCTGACGGATTCGCTCTCTGTGTTGAAACCTATCGGGATTTTATGAGCATGACAGGGGCTACCGATGAGATACAAAAGTGTATTAACGCACATGGCATCGGTACCCAAAAACGAGAACAATTCAATAAATTAAGCACTAATATACGCCAAATCATACAGTCGAAAGTCATGCCCGGGGATATAGAAGAAACCATATTGACACACTATGCTGAACTATGTCAGAGATGTAATACCCCGGAGATTGCTGCCTCAGTCCGTTCCGCCGGACCAGTAAGTCACCCCGGGCAGTATGAGACTTACCTTAATGTAATTGGGGAGTCAGAAATATTAGATAAGGTCAAGAAGGTCTGGGCGAGCACATTTAATCCCAGGTCTTTAGCTTTTAGAAACCAGAGGGGAATGCCTCTGGAGACCGATTCGATCGGTGTAGCGGTACTGAAGATGGTTAGCGCTAGAGCTGCCGGGGTTATTTTCACGGCTGACCCTAACACCGGTGATACTTCCAGGATGATTATTGAAGCTAACTGGGGACTGGGGGAAAGCGTGGTAAGCGGAGAGTCAACACCTGACGTCTATATCGTGAATAAAGATAGTCTGGAAGTGCAGGAAAACAGGCTCGGTCCGAAATCCAGATGGGTAATCCCAGGTAAAGTGGGAGTAACTGAGATGGAAACGCCTCCCGAAAAGAGTTCCACTTACTGCCTTATTGAAGAAGAGGTAAAAACCATAGCCAAGCTGGGCAAGATACTGGAAGACCACTTTGGTGTGCCGCAGGACATAGAATGGGCTATTGATCAAGATGCAAAAATAGGTTACAATGTCGTCCTGCTGCAGGCACGACCCGAGGTAATAATGCAGAAAAAGAGCTCTGTTGACCAGATTGCCGACTTGATGTTGGAACATTTTTCAGGCGGGACAAAGTTTGAAGGCGGTATTTAATAGCCAGTAAAGACGGACCTGAAATCCACCCTGCGTGGTGATGTGACTGGTTTTCAAAATGAGTCGACATTTTTATTGCTTATAAAAGGACGGGGGTTTAAAATGGAGTCTTTAAAAGGAGAAATCAGTTTTATCGATACCACTGTAAGAGATGGCAACCAGAGCCTCTGGGATGCCACGGGGCTCACTACAGCCATGATATTATCCATCGCTCCCGAAATGGATAGAGCGGGGTTTAAAGCAGTGGACTTTATGACCGGGATGCATATGGCAGTGAGTGTACGCTGGCATAAGGAAAATCCCTGGGAGAAGATACGGTTGGTCAATAAAGCGATGCCGAACACTCCCTTGAGGTTTGGGGGCACCGGTAGACGATTTATGGGGTGGAAACGTATCCCGGAGTCAGTTATGACTCTGGCTCTTGAGCTGATTATCGCCAGCGGTGTAAATCAAGTTTGGTTATTGGAACCTTCATTTGATGTAGACCTTACTTTGCGCCAGGCTGAGTTGACCAAAAAGGCCGGAGCTGAAAAATTCATCGTGGCATTACCATATACCATCAGTCCCGTACATAGTGATGAATACTACGCCCAAAAGGCCGGAGAAATAGCCGCCAGCCCTTATGTTGATGCCATGTATTTAAAAGACCCGGGTGGTCTATTAACGGTTGACCGAGTACGAACGCTGGTGCCAGCTATTCAACAGCGTATCCATGGGCTGCCTTTAGAAATACACTCCCATTGTAATACCGGGTTAGCTCCTCTGGTTTATTTAGAAGCTCTGCAATTAGGTATCAGAACGGTGCATACCGCTAGTTCGCCCCTTGCCAATGGTACCTCTCAGCCATCTACAGAGAACATACTGAAGAATGCTCGTCGCCTGGGCTATTCGGCCGAATTGGATGAAGAAGCGTTGGAAGCTATGGCAACCCATTTTCGCAATGTGGCTGAGAGCCAGGGGCGACCACTCGGTGCACCGGTAGAATATGACGTGTATTACTACGAGCATCAGGTCCCCGGAGGAATGCTAACAACACTCAAGCGTCAGCTCACCGAGATGAAGATGGAGAATCGATTAGAGGAAGTACTCAGGGAAATAATTCAGGTCCGCAAAGAACTCGGTTACCCGGTTATGGTTACCCCGTTTTCTCAATTCGTGGGGTCCCAGGCTACGATGAATGTCGTTACCGGTAAGCGATATAGTCGGGTTCCTACTCAAGTAATTGAATATGTTGCCGGGTACTATGGAACCCCGCCGGCACCTGTAGACCAGAATGTTATGGATAAAATTAGCAGTCAGCCCCAGGCCGGGAGCATTTTGAGTGCTGAAACCGCTGAGCCAACCATCGAAGAGTTGCGCCAAAAAATCGGGATTAGTTATTCTGATGAAGAGTTTCTTATTCGGCTGGCACTAACCGATAAGGAAGTCGATGATATGCTGGCGGCTGGTCCAATTAAGACAGAATACCCCTAACGGCTCACCGGCTGCAAGGGGATCACTTCTGCAGTTAGGTTGATAATTTTGACCGAAAATACTCAATCTGGTAATCGTTGTTAACAAATTATTTTGCGATCAAATTAATAATCTAATTCAGTTGAAGAAGATATTACCCGTATAGGAAGGAGAATTGTGAAGAAAGTAATCATCATTGCTACCTTGGATAATAGGGACCAAGAGGTCAGCTACCTGAAGGAACTCATCCTGAGGCGGGGATGCCAACCGCTTATCATTGATATTGGCTTTAGAGGAGAGTCGAGGCTGGAGGCAGACATTACCGCTGCCGATGTGGCTAAAGCTGCTGGTGAAAAGATAGAGAAGCTACGGGACCCCTTGGAAAGGAAGAAAGCTACCGAGGTAATGATCAAGGGAGCAATAGCAAAACTGGGCCCTTTATACCGGGCCGGGCAGGTAGCGGGTATGATCGCCCCGGGTGGCATGACTACTTTAGGCATGGCCTCCGCTATCATGAGAGAAATGCCGTACCAGATTCCCAAGCTTATCGTCTCCAGCGCCGCCGCCTCACCGGGTGTTCACAGGCTCTTCGGCGCTACGGGGATAACTTTAATGCATTCGCTAATAGACATCAGGGGGCTTAATAGCTTACTTAAAGTCCAACTGGATAGAGCAGCCGCGGCTATCTGTGGCATGGTGGCAGCTGAAATTCCTCCTTCCTCCCCCGAGGAAGCAAAGCCAAGGGTTGCCATGAGCACTTACTCCTACGTGGATAACTGCTCCCGCTATATCAGAGAATCGTTAGGAGACAAATACGAGCTTATCGGCTTCCACGCCACTGGAATCCCAGAAGTAGCCATGGAAAAGCTCATCGAGGAAGGCTTCTTTGACGGCGTTATTGATCTGGTGCCGTCCAGCATAACCAATGAGAAGTTCGGCGGTTCGCGAATCTCGTGGCCGAGGCGCTTAGAAGCAGCCGGGGAGAAAGGCTTACCACAGGTGGTAGCCACAGCGGGGGTGAACACCATTTCGCGCACTGGTCTTACTGCCGAAGAATTGGCTCCAGAGCTCAAGATACGGAAACACTATGTTATGGACGCGCAACGGGTGACCATGTTTCTAAATAAGGAAGAATTAAAGAACATCGCCTCAATCTATGCTGAGAAGCTCAACAAGGCGGTGGGGCCAACCAAGTTCCTCATCCCCAAGAAAGGTTGGACCTCTATAGAAAAAAGTGGGGGTGACTTCTATGATCCGCAGTGCATTCAGGCCTTCATTGATGGGCTTAAAGAGAAGTTAAAGTCAGGGATTGAATTAAGAGAGGTAGATGCCAACATTGAAGACCCGACTTTCGGCCAAGCAGTCGTTGACGCCTTTAAGGAGGTAATGGAACTGAAGGACGGCTAACAAATTGAAGGTATGTCGAGGCAGGCAGAGTGACGTCTACGGACTAATAGAATTGATTTTGAGAAACCTGATTAGTAAAAGAGCCTAAAGAGTTGACCACTCCTTAGGAATCCGACTCAATGTATAGGTAGGTGATTAACTCCGGATATGAGATTGGCTATCCGAGGTTAAAGACTTACGATACCTTATCTCTGAATACGTATGACGCTTTAGTTTATGGAGATTTAATCTATTGGGACCAAATACTGGGGTAGGTCAATACAGATAAAACCTTGGTAAACAACCTATTTCTTTTCCTCGGCTAGATATTTCTCCGGATTCTCGTCGAAGGCTTTCTTGCATCCCACAGCGCAGAAGTAGTACTTCTTTCCTTTGTACTCAGAGGTAGCCGCTGCCTTGCTTTCCTCTACCTCCATCTTGCAGACCGGGTCAATTGCCATGATGACACCTTCCTATGATTAGTCTGTGAATCTAGGCGGCTTAAAACCTCTCAAGCGCAGTGAGTTGGATACCACGGTAATCGAGCTGGCAGCCATGGCTGCCGCCGCCAGAATCGGATTCAGGAACCCATAATTGCCGAGGATGAACTGAAGCCCTGAGGGAACTCCGCTATTACCGAAGGCTAGGTACAGTATCCCTGCTGCCACCGGGATAAGAGCCGTATTGTAGGCAAAAGCCCAGAAAAGATTCTGCTTAACTGTTCTCATGGTGCGTCGGCTCAGGGATATGGCAGTGACAATGCCACTTAAATCACCACCAATCAGGGTAATATCCCCAGTTTCCATAGCCACATCAGCGCCGGTGCCGATGGCAATGCCCACGTCGGACTGCGCCAGAGCCGGGGCATCATTTATCCCATCCCCTACCATCGCTACAACCTTCCTCGCATCTTGAAGCTTCCTAACCTCCTCGGCCTTATGTTCCGGAAGCACCTCAGCCAGGACACGGTCAATGCCCACTTCCTGGGCAATAGCCTCAGCCGTGCGCCGATTATCACCGGTGAGCATACCCACCTCAACACCCATTTTATGCAGCTTCGCCACCATCTCTTTGGCATTTGGTTTAACAGTATCTGCCAGACCGATGATTCCCACCACCTCGCCATCTACGCCCAGAAACATCACCGTTTTGCCCTTCGTCCAGAGGTCGTTGGCCTTCTCCTCCAGTTCACCTAGAGAAAGCTTCCTGCCCTTTATTAATTTTAAGTTGCCCAGCAGGAGCTTCTTCCCGGCAACCGAAGCCTCGGCACCACGTCCGGGGATAGCATTAAAATCAGAGGGCGGTGACATTTCCAGCTTCCTTTCCAGAGCCTCCTTAACAACAGCCTCGCCGAGCGGATGCTCCGAATTATGTTCTACCACAGCCGCCAGTCGGAGAACCTCTTCCTGAGAATAGGGAGAAACAGCAATGATATCGGTTACCCTGGGCGTGCCTTGGGTCAGTGTTCCCGTCTTGTCCAGAAGTAGCGTGTCTATTTTATAAAACCTCTCCAGTGCCTCAGCACTCCGGATAAGGACACCATACTCGGCACCTTTACCTGTGCCCACCATAATCGCCGTTGGTGTCGCCAGCCCCAATGCGCAGGGACAGGCAATAATAAGCACGGCGATAAAGTTGAGGAAGGCAAAGGTGAGAGCCGGTGCCGGACCCACAAAGTACCAGATGATAAAGGTAATAACGGCGATGCCAATCACTACCGGCACAAAGTAGCTGGCAATAACATCCGCCAGACGCTGAATAGGCGCCTTGCTCCCCTGGGCTTCCTCTACCAGTCTGACAATCTGTGCCAGGGTGGTGTCCTTGCCTATCCTGGTAGCCTCAAATTGAAAGCTGCCCGTCTTATTAATGGTAGCCCCGATGACCTTATCCCCTGTCTCTTTCTCCACCGGGATACTCTCACCGGTAATCGCGGACTCGTCTATACTGGAGTATCCCTGCCGAACAATACCGTCCACCGGCACCCGTTCGCCCGGCTTTACCAAGATGAGGTCGCCTACCTGGACATCTTCCGCAGGAATTTCTATCTCTTTACCGTCACGAATAACCAAAGCCGTCTTTGGCTGCATACCGATGAGTTTTTTGATTGCCTCTGAGGTCTGGCCGCGGGCTCTTGCCTCCAGAAAACGACCCAGAAGAATCAGAGCAATAATCATGGCTGAGGTATCGAAGTACAGGTGGACTTCCAGGCCTCCAGCCGTGAAAAGAGTCGGAAATAGGACAGCCACCACGCTGTAAAAATAGGCGGCTGATGTGCCTACGGCAATCAGGGTGTTCATGTCAGCCGTTCTATGCTTCAGTGCACCCCATGTCCCCCGATAGAATCGCAGCCCTGCCCAGAACTGTACCGGCGTGGCTAAAGCCCATAGCAGATAGGGTTTCCCAGTAAAAGCGGGCGTCCACATCAGGGCCATGATGGCAGCGGCAAGCACCACCGCCAGGATAAACCGGTTCCTTACTTTTTTAATCTCGCGCTGGGAAGCCGTGGTAACATCTTCCAGCGTCTCCGCTTCCGCACCCAGCTCGTAGCCAGCGTCTTTCACAGCACGGCGTAGGTCGGCTATCTCTGTCCCCTCGACGTACTCCACTGTGGCTTTCTCCGAAGCCAGGTTGACATTGGCTGAAACTACTCCGGGAATGCCGGCCAGAGCCTGCTCGACACGGGCGACACAGGAGGCACAGGTCATACCGCGTACCGGAAAGACGGACTTCTTGGTGGCTGCCCCGTAGCCCAGCTGGGAGATGGTGTCTTTGATTTGGGCGAGGTCTACTTTGGCAGGGTCATACTCTACCGTCGCCTTCTCTGAGGCAAAATTAACCTTTGCCTGTCCCACCCCGGCAGTCTCAGATAAAGCCTTCTCGATGGTGGCGGCACAGGTAGTGCAGCTCATTCCCGTTATGTGAATGTTAGTCTTCTGAGATTTTGGGGTCTTCTCGACCATCTCAACCTCCAGTGCCGCTGTCTTATGGCCCAGATTCTATGCCAATAGCTACGATAAATCCTTCCTAATCCGTTCCCCTGGAGATTTCGCCTCTGGTATAGCGCTCTTCGGCGATGCCGAGCGGTCGGTATTTTTCATTAGCGTATGAATGAGAACCAGGGCGCTCTACCAGCTTCTTGATTCCCCATACGATTAGCGCAATGAGCCCGCCCCAGAATACCACCATCCATACCCCACCGAATAGCATCCACCACCCCATGGACATATCCCACATATGAAACATCTTATTACCTCCTCAATAAACGGTTGTCAACGGCTAAGTTTACAAATATGTTGCCTATTCCGTAAATTCAACAACCACCTCTTTCACATCCCACAAAGGTTCTATCTTCTCTTCTATCTCCTCCCGTATTGCCGGAGCAAACTGGTGATTGGAGGGCAGGTCAACAACGACTCGCACATTACCATCCTGTAGCTCAATGTCCTTTACCAGGTTGGTACGTACCAGGTCTAGTCCGGTAATAGGGTTCATGACCTTCTTCAGACGTTTACGCACTGTTTCCACAGCCGTAGCTGTCTTCTCTTTAACCAGCCCGTGCCGCTCCTCGTAGTTCTGAATGGCGGAACGCAGACCCTCTATGGCAAGCACGGAGCAGTGTGCTTTAATTTTAGGTAGCCCCCCTAGTGCGTCTGATGCTTCCCTCCAGGTAATCTTCTTGGCTTCGTCCAGTGTCTTCCCCTTGGCCAGTTCCGTGATTATGGAACCGGTGGCGATGTTGGAAGCGCAACCGTAAGATTCAAACTTGATGTCTGAGATAGTATTCGTTTTGGGCTCTACCTTGATGTATACGGAAACCATATCTCCGCAGGCGGGACTACCTTCTATTGCCTTACCATCGGCATCCTCAATCTTACCCACATTACGGGGATGGCGAAAGTGTTCCAGCACCGTCTCACTATATGGAAATTTCATCTTGTATCCTCCCATTTATTATTATCCTCTTTACCTAGCGGGCTGATGCTTCTAAGCTCTCGTACTACCTCGGCAAGTGTCTGAACTACGGCATCTACCTCTTCCATAGTGTTGTAGCGTCCCAAGGTAATACGTATTGACCCGTGAGCTCTTTCATGGTCACCGCCGATACCATAAATAACGTGGCTGCCTTGAAGGGAGCGACTGAAGCAGGCGGAGCCGGTGCTTACGGCGAAACCATGCATGTCAAGGTGAAGTGTAATGGATTCCCCCTCGACAAAGTGGAAGGAGATATTAACGTTCTGGGGAAGCCTTTCCCGGCGGTGACCGTTAAGCGTCGTATCCGGTATCTCGGCTAGTATGCGGTCAATAGCGCGGTCGCGTATGGCCTGTAACCGCTTGTTTTCCGCCGGGGTAACCAGTTCGGCTGCTTTGGCAAAGCCGACAGCACCGGGCATGTTTTCCAGACCTCCACGCAGGTCGAACTCCTGAAAGCCCCCGTCCATCCACTTGGCTATTTCTGTTCCTTTACGGATATAAAGACCCCCGATACCCTTTGGCCCGTGGATGGTATGAGCCGATATAGTGATTAAGTCCACGGGTATCTTCTTAACATCCAGAGGAACCCGCGTGAAAGTATGAGTGGCATCGGTGTGAAATAGGACGCCCTTCTCACGGCAAATATGGCCTATGCTGGTAATATCCTGAATCGTCCCGATTTCCTGGTTGGCATGCTGGATGGAGACCAGGATTGTCTCATCAGAAATAGAATCCCTGAGCCTATCAATATTGATAAAACCCTCACCATCCACATCCAGATAAGTTATCTGGAAGCCCTGCTTCTCAAGGGCTCTGGCACTGTGGAGTACGGGGAAGTCCTCAATTTTTGACACGATTATATGTTTGCCTTTCTTCTCACCAAGAGCCAGGGCTACTCCTTTCAGGGCAATATTTGACGACTCGGTACTGCCTGAAGTGAAAATTAATTCTTCGGGGTCTGCATGTAAAAATCCGGCAAGCTTTCCTCGAGCCTCATCCAGCGCTTCGCGAGCCTCTATACCCTGGGTATAAGCAAACTCGGAGGTAGACACCGCGTACGTGTCGAAGAAGTAAGGCTTCATCGCCTCCAGCACCTGCTCATCCAGACGGGTAGCCGCAGCGTTATCCAGGTATACACGTTTGTCCAGCATTTTTACCTCCTGTTATATGAACAGGGTTACTGTTGAGTCCTTTGCCTCATTTATATAAGTCCCCACGGCACAGTAATCCGATATTAAATCATCACGCAAGTCTTCCTTCTTTATACCCATTATCTCCATGGTCATGTCACAGGCAAGAATCTTGCCGCCGAGTTCCTTGAAATCCTGCAGGAGCTTCTCTAGAGAGGCCACCTTGGCCTGTTTCATTTTTCGCTTTACCATCCACTTGCCAAGGCCAAGCATATTCATCTTGGAGAGGGGCCCCTTCTCCAAGCCCCCTTTCTTAAGGCGCTGGAGTCCCCAGAAGGTGAAATAAAGTGATGCATCCATGCCCATTGCCAGTGCACCATTACCGATAATTAGGGCACTGTAAAGCTTATCCATATCACCACTATGAACTACAATAGTAGCTTTACCAGCCATAGCTATTTCCTCCCTCTACCGGCGTATCCTTATTTTCCAGACTCCTGCCTTCTCCTCTTTTATTTCCAAGAGTTCCAATCCCATAGCCTTAACTGCTAATGGTATCTCTTTCTTGGAAGAAGGATGAGTCCCGGTAACCTCGACTATGTCACCTTTTTCCGCTTTTCTTAGCGCCTTGCGTGTCTCTACCAGAGGGACCGGGCAGGTTTCACCGGTACAATCAACTTTTATCTCAGCTATTTTGGACACCTCTCCTATACCAGTTAATTTAATATGGGTAATTCTGCAATACTAAGTGCTTGTCGAATTATCCCTTCGTTTTTAATAGATCTATGCCTATGATAGTCGAAGAATAACCTTATGTATGTGATTAATATCTCACGCGAGTAATGGAAAGATAGCAGAATATTGATAACAATACAAGAGGAAATACGCAATGGCAACAATTTCATTACGGGTTAACCTGTAATTTTGGCGGCCTAGCGGGGCTAACGCCTCTTTTGCTTCTATAAGCTCCATATAACATTTAATTGCTATAGACGGGGGCTAAGCGGGGCTAATTTTATTACACTCTCTCCAGCGAAAGTCAAGCGCCTTTCCCTCGACCCGCTAAAGCACGCCGAGCCGTAGCATGATGGCCTTCTATTTTGCCGACAAACTGTTTAGCACCCAGTGGCACAGGGTAGCACCGCCAGATACAAACCAATTCTTGACGCCAGACCAGACAAGGCGGTATGCTATCTAATAGCACCGGGTGGGACAGTAGGCTTAGAACTCCAAAACCGCCGGTCCGGGGTTCGAGTCCTCGCACTCCTGCCACGACATTCTGTGCCGAGGTGGTGGAATCGGTAGACACGCCATCTTGAGGGGGTGGTGAGCGTAAGCTCGTGGGAGTTCAAATCTCCCCCTCGGCACCATAAGGTGATAAATAACTGGGCTGGGTTGAGGCTTGAGCCCTTTACTTAGAAGCTGATTATCTCACAAAAATAGCTTACCCGGCAGACTTGTTCCCGGCAGCGTGTTTGACATAATATGCTATCAGGTTTAAGGAGTTGAATGGCAGAACAGGCCAGGTTAATCGATATCTATATCATGGGCAGGCACTGTCAGGTCCCCGAGGGTCTCACCATCCTGACGGCGCTGGAATACAGCGGCTACCGTATGCTTCGCGGCTGCGGCTGCCGTGCCGGCTTCTGCGGCGCCTGCGCGACTATTTATAACTTTAAAAACGACCCTCAACTCAGGTACGACCTCGCCTGCCAGAAGGCCGTGGAGCCGGACATGTGCCTGGTGCAGGTGCCTTTCTTCCCGGCCGCCAAGGCTGTTTACGATTTGGAAAAGCTGGAGCCCGACGGCGAAAAGATAAAAGCCCTGTACCCGGACATAGTAAAGTGCTTCGGGTGCAATACCTGTACCAAAACCTGCCCCCAGGAACTCGAAGTGATGTGGTTTATGACCGATGCCCTCAGGGGCGACATCCGGGCTGTGGCCGATAAGTCTTTCGACTGTGTAATGTGCGGCCTGTGTGCGGCCCGCTGCCCGCAAGGGCTGGTGCCCTATAACGTGGCCCTGCTGTGCCGTCGTCTTTACGGTCGTTACCTGACAACCGTTTCCGAGCACCTGGATGACAGAATAGGTGAAATAGAGTCCGGCAAGTTCGATGCCGAGATAGAGGGATTGAAAGAGGCCGGTAACAAAGAGTTGCGCCGCCGGTACGCCGAGCGCGACATGGAACCGGCTCTGGAACAACACTGGGAATAAGGGTGTTTACAAATGTACCCAGCTTATCTGGAAGAAAGCATTCATCTCGTGGAAGATACCCGGGTGAGGCGACTCATCGAGACTATCCCGCGCCTTGCCGAAGGTGAAAAATCCGACCTGCTGCGGGAGTACCATCCCGACTATATCGCGACGAGCATGCGCAAATTGCAGGTGGGCATCAACAAGGGCGATGCCACGCCCCTGGAACTGGCCGATTTACTGGAGGGGAACAGCCGGATTGACCCGGATAGAATCGACCCCTCCAAGCCCGACCATAACGTAGATGTCCTGGTAATCGGCTGCGGGGGTGCCGGGGCTTCGTCCGCATTGCTGGCCAACGAGGCTGGCGCCAGGGTCCTTATCACCACCAAGCTGCGCCTGGGGGATGCCAATACCGTCGGGGCGCAGGCGGGCACCCAGGCCGCCGACCGGCCCAATGACTCCCCGGCGATTCATTATCTGGACACCATGGGCGGCGGCCACTTCGAAAACATCCCGGAGCTGGTGGAGGTTCTGGTGAAAGATGCCCCATCGGCGATAAAGTGGCTGGAGAAGCTGGGGGTGAACTGGGATAAAACGCCGGATGGCACCATGTACGAGTTATCCGGCGGCGGCACCTCAAGGCGGCGGCTGCACTCCGCCCGGGACTATACCGGACTGGAGGAAATGCGTGTTCTCCGTGACGAGCTTCAGAATAAGAAAATAGACTATCTGGAGTTCGCCCCGGCCGTCGAGCTGATACTGGACGACCGCGGGCAGATAGCCGGCGCCATACTGCTCAACATGGAGACCGAAGAGCTAATCATCGTGAGAGCCAGGGCGGTAGTCATGACCACCGGCGGCATCGGGCGTCTGCATATTCAGGGTTTCCCCACCACCAATCACTACGGCGCCACGGCTGACGGCTTGGTGCTGGCCTACCGCGCCGGTGCCGAATTGATTTTTATAGATACCATGCAGTATCACCCCACCGGCGCCGTTTACCCACTACAGATTCTGGGGCAGCTGGTTACCGAGAAAATAAGGACGCTGGGGGCGCAACTGGTAAACAGCAATGGAGAACAGTTCGTCATGCCCCTGGAACCCCGGGATATCGTCGCTTCGGCCATTATCCGTGAATGCCGGGAACGTCAGTACGGACTCCGGACGCCCAACGGAGAGCTCGGTGTCTGGCTGGACTCGCCGATGATTGATATTATCCGGGGTGAGGGCACGATTGCTCGGGAACTGCCCGCCATGGTACGACAGTTTCGCCGATTTAATATTGATATTACGAGAGAGCCGATACTGGTATACCCCACTCTGCACTATCAGAACGGCGGCATTAAAATTGATACCGATGGTGCTACCAATGTGCCGGGACTTTACGCGGCCGGTGAGTGTACCGGTGGCGTGCACGGGCGGAACCGCCTCATCGGCAACTCGACCCTGGAGCTGTTTGTCTTCGGGCGGAGGGCCGGCCGGGCGGCGGCCCGGTATGCCAGGGAAGTGAAAAGAGGCAGTCCAACACTGGAACATCTGCGCCAATGGCAGAAAGACCTTGGGCGGGCAGGCCTGGCCAGGGAGCGTCCGGTCTCACCGCGGCTACTGCCGGACTATGTCAGGCGTGCCCACGGATATACCAGACAGGTATTCCAGGCGGATTAACTTTTACTGCAAGACTGGAGAAAAACATTATGCCGCTACCTGTTCAACGGGATATTAGAGAGATAGAGGGCATCCTGAATGAAATCCTGAATACCAGATGCCCTCCGGTAGGCAGGTGCCGTCTTCTCTCCAGCGGGTTCGGTACGGCCCATTCCCTCAATATCGCCGAGGACATCAGCGGGCACAAAGAGTGCCTGGGCTGCGGGAACTGTGTCGATATCTGCCCCTTTTTATCCCGCGAGCCGTCTCGACGCGAGAAAACGGAGCAGCGTACCTCCATGGCCCTGGAAAGCATCGTTGGTGAGGACTGCGACCTGTGTAATGCCTGTGTCCTCGTTTGTCCCCAGGTGGATACCACTATCAAGAACTACGTCGTCAATCACCGCATGGTGGAGGTAATGTCCCGCCTCGAGCGGAGAATCGGCGATGAAGACGAGCCTGATTTAGACCTGTTCCTTGAAGAAGCTATCAGTTCCGACTGACCTTATGGGGTGAAGCAGGATGGACTTCGAGCTATCGGAAGAACTGAAGATGATACAAAGTCTGGCACGCGAATTTGTTACCGACCAGCTCAAGCCGCTGGAAAGGGATATCCTGGGACGGGCCGCCGACTTCAGTGATGCCCGCACCTACCTTCCGGAAGAAAAAGAGGCGGAACTCGCCGGGATGGTCAGGGAGATGGGGCTGTGGGGTGTCGGCGTTCCGGGGGAGTTGGGAGGCGTCGGGCTGGACGCCCTGGCGGTTTGCCTGGTTGAAGAGGAGCTGGCCCAGACGGTGGTCCCCTTTCATTTTGGAGATGTAACCCCCATTCTTTTCGACTGCAGTAAGGAGCAGCAGGAGAAGTTCCTGCGGCCGACTCTTGATTATAAGAAAAAGCCCTACCTGGCCCTGATGGAGTCGGATGGGGGTGCCGACCCTTCTGGCATGAAGATGAAGGCCGATAAGGTTAACGGGCATTACCTGCTGAACGGTGATAAACTATCACTCTCCCGGGCCGGTGACGACTATTTTGCCGTAGTTTTCGCCGGTACCGATAGCGGCGTAACCTGCTTCCTGGTGGATAAGGATACGGCGGGATTCAGCGTTACCGGCGGCGATGAGAGGACGGGATGGTTGGCGCAGGTAAAGGAGCCCATGTCATTGGTTTTTGATGATTGCCGGGTGCCTGCGGAGAATGTCCTGGGTAAAGAAGGTAAGGCCTTCCACCTGGGCAGGAAATGGCTCCCGCAGCGGCGGGTAGTCAGGGGAGCCCGGTGCGTGGGTGTCGCCCGCCGGCTGCTCGATGAGGCTACCGTCCAGGCACGGTCGCTGGAGACATTCGGCCAGCCCATTTTCAAGCGTACCAGCATTCAGGCGGCGCTGGCCGATATCGCCATGAATATTCACGCCGCCAGGCTTATGGTATATGAGGCGGCCTGGAAGTCGGATAATGGAAAATCGATATGGCGTGAAGCGGCTATGGTAAAGTTATACACTACCCAGATGGTTCAAACCGTTGTTGACAGGGTAGCTCATATTTTCAACGGGCCGCCCTATATAGAAGGATTACCCATGGAAAGGCTGTGTCGCCGTGCCCTTGAGGCCAGCGCTATCGAGTTGACCCTGGAGAGGCAGCGAAGTATCATAGCTGGGGATATCTTGAAAGGGTTGAAGGTCTAGATGAACCAGTATGACTACATAGTAGTGGGCAGCGGTATCGGCGGGCTGTATACGGCGTTGCTGGCAAAAGAGCAGGGCAGTGTGCTGGTTATCACCAAGGGCAGCATTGACGACTGCAATACCAAGTACGCTCAGGGGGGTATTGCCGCGGCTATCAGCAAGGATGATTCGCCGGAGCTTCACTTACAGGACACGATAAATGCCGGTGATGGCCTGTCTGATGAGGAAGCGGTACGTATCCTGGTTAGGGAGGCACCGGCGCGCATCGCCGACCTTGTGGATTACCGGGTGCCGTTCGATACTCTTGACGGCGAGATTGCCCTGACCATGGAAGCGGCCCACAGCGTGCCCCGTGTCCTTCACGCCGGGGGAGATGCCACCGGCGAGCGTATTGAAGTTGCGTTGAGTCAGTGGGTGCGTTCGTATGGGATTCGGGTGCTTGAGGATTTCCTGGCGACCGAAATTCTGGTGGAAAAGGGGAAGGTGGCCGGCATCCGGGCCCTGGAATGCCGTACCGGTACCGTTGAAGAATTCGGGTGCCGCTACCTGATTCTGGCGACCGGCGGGGCCGGCCAGCTATTTAAATACAATACGAATTCCGACATAGCCACCGGTGACGGCATTGCCCTTGCCTTTAACGCCGGCGCCGAGATTGCCGACATGGAATTTTTCCAGTTTCACCCCACCGCCCTCCGCATGCCCGGTGTTATCCCGTTTCTGATATCGGAAGCTGTGCGTGGGGAGGGGGGAGTGCTGCGTGACGCCGCAGGCTACCGGTTCATGGCCGACTATCATGAAAAAGAGGAGCTGGCGCCCAGGGATGTCGTTGCCCGCAGCATCGTAAACGAGATGAAAAAGACCGGCTCGGACCGGGTTTTCCTGGATGTCACCCATTTGCCGCCCCATACCATTACCGCGCGTTTCCCGCATATTTACCGCTTTTGCCTTGACCACGGACTGGATATTACCAGGAGCCTTATCCCGGTGGCACCGGCAGCGCACTACATGATTGGAGGTATTAAGACCAATAGCTGGGGAGAAACGAATATCGCCGGTTTATTCGCCACCGGAGAAGTGGCCTGCACCGGGGTCCACGGGGCAAACCGCCTCGCCTCGAACTCACTGCTGGAAGCGATTGTGTTCAGCAAAAAGATAGTGGAAAGGACCAGAGACAAATCGAAAGAGAGGGTTTCTGCCGTCGAGAGAGCCAGAGATATGTACCCGTCACTCAGCCAGAGGCCGATTCCCGGAGTATTGCCGGCACCAAGCATTGCCGTCCTGCAGCGGTTACACTGGGACATGGTCGGCATCATTCGCGATAGGGAAGGTTTGAGCGAGGCGGCCGGTATCCTGGCAGGGTGGCAGCAATCCCTGCGTCCGCCTACGGACCACCCTTCCTATGAGCTGAGTAACCTGATATTGACCGGGCGGTTGTTGACGGAAGCGGCATTTATCAGGGAAGAAAGCCGGGGTGCCCACTTCCGGTCCGATTTTCCTCAGAGTTCGCCGAAATGGCAGTGCCACATCATATGGAAAAAGTAAAAAACTTTCTGCGGATGGTCTTACCTGTCTCATGTCCCCTGGAAGCTGCATTTGAAAAAGAATCGGCTTATGCATTATAAATATAACAGCAGTCCGTAAAATTTATGATAGAAGGGAAAAGTCTTGGCTAAGAAAAAGAAAGTAGAGAAACCCCAGCGCGAATTTACCCGGCGCCAGCTATCACACCTGCAGAAGCAAAAACGGCGACAACGCTTCGTCTTTATCGGAGGGGTTACGGTCATTGCCGCGGTTGTTTTAATCGTCCTGATAGGTTGGTTAATTGGGGAGGTACTCCCCCTGCACAAGACGGTTCTCAAGGTAAACGGTACCGAATTTGATACGGCTTACTACATTGATGTACTGAAAATCGCCGGGTCAAGCCAGTCGGATGCAAATATTCAAGCGATGGCCGGTAGTGTGATACAACAGATTACGCAGGATGAGTTAATCAGGCAGGGAGCCGGGAAACTCGGAATAACCGTAGGTGATGAAGAAGTTGAAAAAAGGCTCGAAGATTTGGGTATTCCTGTAAGCGATGGTTACGTGGGTATTTTTGGGGGTCAGTTGCTGCAAAACCGGCTCAGAGACGAGTATTTCGGGGCTCAGGTACCGGAGTCTGACAAACAGGTGCATGCCTTGGCAATGCTTCTGGAGAGTGAGAGCCAGGCGCTTGAAATCAGAAACGGGTTGCTAAGTGGTGATAACTTTACGGCGCTGGCCGAGGAGTTCGCCCAAAACTATTACTCTAAAAATGTAAATAAAGGTGACTTCGGCTGGCACCCGGAGGCCATACTTAAAAACCAGGTGGGCTCTGTCGTAGCCCTGGACTACGCCTTCGGTGCGGAAGTGGGGGCATTGAGCGAGCCCCTTTACGATGAAGAAATGTATAAGCAATTGGGCTACTGGTTGATCAGGGTTAACGATATACCGGAAGAGGGTTCGGCCAACGTGTCGGCCGTCTTCTTGAGCAGCGAGGACGAGGCAAAGGAGATAAAAGCGAGGCTGGAAGCCGGGGAAGACCTTGGGCCCATCGCCGATGAATACTCCGATTACAGTCCTTCCCGGGATAAGCACGGGGACCTGGGTTACGTAATGCCGGAAGAAACGGGCGAAACCTTTGATGAATATGTTTTCGACCTTGGGGTAGAGTTGGGGAAATGGAGTGAGCCCATCCGTGATGAAGCCTACTGGAGTAAAGGCGGCTACTGGCTGGTAAAAGTGGTCGATAAGGATGACGATAGGAAACTCAGCACTGAGGACCGGACTTTCCTCATAGGGCAGCTCTTTGACGACTGGGTTGCCGTGCTGATGGCTGACCCTGAGAATGATGTTGATGATAGCTACCTGACTGAGGAATTAAATCAATGGGCGATAGACCGGGCGTTGAAGGATATGCAAGAAGCGGAGGGGTAACATGGATAAAAAAAATATCGGAGTCGGGCTGATAGGGTTGGGGGTGGTTGCCGGACAGGTGGCCAGGGGCCTGACGGACAAGGCGGACGAGTTGGCGGAGAAGGTCGGTTGCCCCCTGGTCCTGCGGAAGGTCAAGGTCTTGCCGCAGGACTTATCGCGCCCGCAGGCAAAAGAGATGCCTGCCGAGCTTTTCACTACCGATGATGAGGAGTTCTTCGGGGAGCCCGGTATAGATATCGTCGTCGAGGCCATCGGTGGTGTAAACCCGGCACTGGACTACCTCAAAAGGGCACTCTCGGACGGAAAACACGTTGTCACTTCTAATAAAGAGCTTATTGCCAAGCACGGCACGGAGCTGCTGGCACTGGCACGGCAGCACGGCGTGGGTCTGCAATACGAAGCCAGTGTCGGTGGGGGTATCCCGTTAATTGCCCCGTTCAAGCATGACCTGGTGGCCAATAATATCAGCGGTATCTTCGCCATCATCAACGGCACCACCAATTATATCCTCACCATGATGGCCCGGGAGGGCATGGACTTTGCCTCGGCCCTCAAGCAGGCGCAGGAGCTGGGCTATGCCGAGGCCAACCCGGAAAACGACATCGAAGGGATAGACGCCAACTATAAGCTGGCCATCCTGGCCTCGCTGGCCTTTCAGACTCAGGTGCGCCCGCAGGATATTTACCGTGAAGGCATTTCACGACTCACCAGCCACGACTTCCGCTATGCCCGGGAGCTGGGTTTTGTCATCAAGCTGCTGGCCATAGCCAAGCAGCGTGACGATTCCATTGAAGCCAGGGTACACCCGGTATTCATTCCCGCCGACTCCTTTCTGGCCAAGGTCGTCGGTGTCTACAACGCCGTTCAGGTTGAAGGCGACCTCGCAGGCAAGGTACTCTTCATGGGTGAAGGCGCCGGCGCCAATCCCACCAGCAGCGCTGTCATTGCCGATGTCGTTTCCTCGGCGCGGAAGATTGTCCTGGGAATCGGCAGTATCTCCACCTGGAAAGCGGTAGCGGGCAGGAGTATCAAGCCCATGGACGAGATTGAAACGCAGTATTACGTCAGGTTGAGCGCCGCCGACCGGCCCGGTGTCCTGGCGCAGATTGCCACCGTCTTCGGTAAGAATAATATAAGCATTTCGTCGGCGATACAGCCGGAGTCGGATAGCCAGGCGCAGACGGCGGAAATAGTGATTATGACCCACCCCGCCCGGGAGAAGGCCATGCAGGAAGCTCTCGGCGAGCTGGAAAAGCTCGAGGTGGTCAACGAAATCAGCAATTTCATCCGGGTCGAGGAAATAGAGGGCGGTTAGCGATGAAAAAGGGAGTTCTTCTTCAATATAAGGATTACCTGCCGATTACATCTAAAACCCCGTTGTTTACTATCGGTGAGGGGGATACGCCGCTGGTCAGGTGCGATAAGCTGGCAGAAAAATACGGCTGCAGGGAGCTGCATTTCAAGCTGGAAGGGTGCCACCCCACCGGCTCCTTCAAGGACCGGGGCATGGTGATGGCCGTCGCCAGGGCGGTGGAGGACGGCAGCAAAGCTATCATCTGCGCTTCCACCGGTAATACCAGCGCCTCCGCGGCCGCTTTCGCGGCTTTCTGCGGACTCGACTGCATAATCGTCATACCCAGGGGTAATATCGCTATGGGCAAGCTGGCGCAGGCCGTTGTTCACGGAGCTAAAATAGTCGCCATCGACGGTAATTTCGACCGGGCGCTCAATATCGTGCTCGGTCTGACCGAAAAGCACCCGGTAACGCTGGTGAATTCACTCAATCCCAACCGCATCGAGGGACAGAAGACAGCGGCCTTCGAGATTGTTGACGTCCTCGGCGATGCCCCGGACTATCTCTTTTTGCCGGTAGGGAATGCCGGTAATATTACCGCTTACTGGAAGGGCTTTGTGGAGTATTACGGGGTGGGGAAAGCGACCCAAAAGCCGAAGATGTACGGTTTTCAGGCCGAAGGAGCGGCACCGATTGTCCGAGGACACGCCATCGAGAAGCCGGAGACGGTGGCTACGGCCATACGTATCGGTAATCCGGCCAGCTGGCAGAAGGCCGTGGCCGCTCGTGACGAGTCCGGCGGTATCATCGACATGGTCAGCGACGAGGAAATCCTCGCCGCCCAGAGAATTATGGCATCGGAGGCCGGGATTTTCGGCGAGCCGGCTTCGGCGGCGCCACTGGCGGGTTTAATAAAGTTGAAGGCCCAGGGCCGGGACTTCTCGCAGGAGGTTATCGTCTGCGTGGTCACCGGCAGCGGGCTCAAGGATACGGAGACGGCTCTGGAGAAAGCCCCGCCGTTCCTGGAGCTTCCGGCGGACCCGGCGGCGGTGGAGAAAGCGCTGGGCTGGGGATAGCTGAAAGGCAAGTCCGGTTTGTCATTGCGAGCGAAGCAAAGCAATCCGTCAGTAACGCCTGAAGTAAGGTTACGGATTGCTTCGTCACTTCGTTCCTCGCAATGACGACGGTGGTTTTTTCGACCATGGTTAAGAAGGAGGCGGAGTATGTTTGACGAGGCCAAAATTAAAAAATCGGTACTGGATATTATCGAAGCTATCGGGGAAGACCCTTCACGTGAAGGACTGAGAGATACCCCCGGGCGCGTGGCGGAGATGTACACCGAGCTTTTTGCGGGGTTGGAAAAAGACCCCAAGGATGACCTTGAGGTGGGGTTTGAGCTGGGGCACCGGGAGATGGTGGTTTTAAAGGATATTCCGTTTTATTCCATGTGCGAGCATCACCTCCTGCCGTTCTACGGCGTCGCCCACGTGGGCTATATCCCCAATGATGAGGGGCGTATCGTGGGCATCAGCAAGCTGGCGAGGGTGGTGGAGACGATAGCCCGCCGCCCCCAGGTCCAGGAGCGGATGACCACCGAGATTGCCGATGCCATTACGGAGGGTATTAAAGCGGCAGGGGTAGCGGTGGTGGTTCAGGCAGAGCACATGTGCATGGTCATGCGGGGCATTAAAAAACCGGGAAGCAACGTTATTACCTCGGCCATCCGCGGCTCTTTTCACAGCAACCCGGCCAGCCGCGCCGAGTTCTTCTCACTGATTCAGGGGAAGTAAGTAGGAAAGAATATCTCCATGTACTCTTTACAGTATATCTCATTTTCTTTATAATAGAAAGAAGAAAGAAAGAAGGAAGGAGATATATCATGAGGTTCATAATAGATGGTCAGGGCTATGAAATAAAAAGAGACAGTATTCTTAATGCGGCCAGAGGTGTTCCCCCAAAGACTTTTGACGGCCGGAATAAGTACTACGTAGAACTTCACGGATTAAGATATCCAATTAAGCAACTCCTCCACTTAGTAACAGGGCTACCTTATACGGGATTTTTTAATGCGCAATACGCTCATCACATTCTTAAAAAATTAGGTTTTACAGTTCGCTCATTAGAACTAAAGAATGAAATAGACCCAGTACTGAGAACCGCTCGCAGAACTGCTACTATGGAGGATACCTTGAAGTTCGCCATCACTCTGGAACAGGATGAAGACGGCTTTATCGTAGTCGGCTGTCCGGCTTTACCCGGCTGCCACTCGCAGGGGAGAACCGAAGAAGAGGCTATCGCCAACATCAGAGAAGCCATTCGGGGTTATATCGCCAGCATGCGCCGGCATGGGGAACCGATACCAACCATCACTGAGGTGCGAGAGGTGGAGGTTGCCGTTTAATGTCACAACTCCCGGTAATATCAGGAGACGATTTTGTCAAAGCTATGTGTCAGGCAGGCTATCAATGGGACCATACTGAGGGAAGCCACATGATATTGCTTCACCCATCTAAGGGCAGGCTTTCTGTACCAAGACATAAAGAGTTGGGACGCGGGCTGTTGCGGGCGTTGATTCGAGATGCCGGACTAACGAGGGATGAATTTCTTAAGTTGCTTTAAGACTGCCTGAAAACCCTCTTAAATATCAAGCTTGGCGCTCTTGGCGTGGGCCTGGATAAACTGTTTGCGGGGCGGGACCTCGTCGCCCATCAATATGTGGAATATCTCGTCTGCCTTGGTGGTGTCCTCCAGGTTCACTTCCAGAATGGTGCGCGTGGCCGGGTTCATGGTGGTCTCCCAGAGTTGCTCCGCCGTCATTTCGCCCAAGCCCTTGTAGCGCTGAATTTCCGTCTTTCTGGAGGTGCTGTTTTTCAGCACCTCGTCCTTTTCCTGGTCCGAGTAAACCCACTTATAGCCTTCGTTGGTCTTGATACGGTAGAGCGGCGGCTGGGCGATGAACAAATGCCTGGCACTGATAAGTTCCAGCATATGGCGGAAGAAGAAAGTGAGTAACAGAGTGCGGATGTGGGAGCCGTCGACATCGGCATCCGTCATGAGGATTACCCGGTTGTAGCGCAGTCTGCTGACATCGAATTCCTCGTCAATGCTGGTGCCAAGTGCCGTAATGATGGTGCGGATTTCGTTGTTGGCCAGCATCTTGTCCGGCGGGGCCTTCTCGACATTGAGGATTTTGCCTCTGAGGGGAAGTATCGCCTGGAAACGGCGGTTCCGACCCTGCTTGGCTGAGCCGCCGGCGGAATCTCCCTCGACCAGGTACAGCTCGCACTGCTCCGGGTCTCTCTCGGAGCAGTCGGCCAGTTTCCCGGGCAGGGTGCCGGTTTCCAGTCCGCTCTTTCTTATGATTAAATCGCGCGCCTTGCGGGCGGCTTCCCTGGCCTTGGAGGCGGTAACGCATTTTTCGATGATTTTCTTGGCGTCATCGGGGTGCTCCTCAAGGTAGAGGGCCAGGCCTTCGTTGACGGCGCTTTCCACCTGGCTCTTGACTTCGATGTTGCCCAGCTTACCCTTGGTCTGCCCCTCGAACTGCGGCTCGGGAAGCTTGACGCTGATAATGGCAGTAAGACCTTCACGCACGTCCTCACCGGTCAGGTTAGGGTCGTCATCCTTAATTAATTTATTCTTCTTGGCGTAGTCATTAAGCACGCGGGTCAGCGCCGAGCGAAAACCGGTAAGGTGGGTGCCGCCGTCTATGGTATTGACGCAGTTGGCGAAGCTGAAGGCGGACTCGCTGAAACCGTCATTATACTGGAGGGATACCTCAATCTGGGTGCTGTTGACGGATTTGGAGACATAAATGGGCACCGGATGGCGAACTACCCGATTTCGATTGAGGTGGCGGACGAATCCGGTTATCCCGCCTTCAAAATAGAATGTCCGCTCCCGGTCACTCTCCTCGTCGATGATGGTGATTTCCACGCCTTTATTGAGATAGGCCATCTCCCGCAGGCGCTCGCTGATGGTATCGAAATCATAGCTTATTTCGCTGAATATTTCTTTATCGGGAAGGAAGATAGTAGTGCTGCCGGTGCCCTTGGCTTTGCCGGTTATCTGAACAGTTCCCTGCGGCACGCCGCGCTTGTATTCCTGGTGGTGAACCTCGTTGTCACGCTTGACATCGACGCTGCACCACTCGGAAAGGGCGTTGACGACCGAAGCGCCGACGCCGTGTAAACCGCCGGATACTGTATATGACTTGCCGCCGAACTTGGCCCCGGCGTGGAGCACGGTCATGACCGTCTCCAGGGCGGAAACTTTGGTAGTCGGGTGGATATCCACCGGGATACCGCGTCCGTTGTCCTCGACCATTACGGATTTGTCCGCTTTAATAGTGACGATAATCTGGTCGCAGTAGCCGGCCATGGCTTCGTCAACGCTGTTGTAAGCAATTTCGTAGATTAAATGGTGCAGTCCACGCTGGTCAGTACTGCCGATGTACATGCCCGGACGCCGCCGTACCGCTTCCCGTCCCCCGAGTACCTGGATGTCCTGGGCGGTATATTCGCCGGTATTGCGTCTTCTGGTCTTCTTCGGTGCGGGGGTATCCTCCATTAGAAGTCCTCTCTCATCTGGAAAAGATGACGGGAAATAAAGCGGTCATTCTGAAAGAGAGCAGCGCAACCTGCGTAGCCTGCGACTATAAAGTGGTGGGCCGGCCAGTTAATTGTAAACACGCGCATTTACCTGATTGATTATAGCACAGTTTAGCTACGGAGTAAAGCTGAAAGGGGGTGGGAGAGGGCAGGCAACCGGTCGATATCTTCTATACATGATGGACATGGTAAATTATTCAAAAAACAGGGTAAATTCTAAAGATTCTCTAAAAATTTTATGCGCAGGTACGGTACATTAGCGGGTGTTCCCTTGAAACTGGACGACACCAAGACTAGAATCTATAACGAACATCTGTATAGTATGCTGGAGGAGGGGAGGACTATGATTACCGAGGATGAACTGTTCCGACTGGGGAATAAGGAAAAGGCCTGGAATAAGTATTGCGGCTTTCTGGACCTGTCACTCTCGGATTTTATGGAAATACAGGAGCAGCTATTGATGAAACAGATTGATACTGTTTATAATAGCCCTCTGGCCAGAAAGTTCATGCCTCAGAAACCCACGAACGTATCTGAATTCCGCCAGATGGTAAGACTGACGACGTATGATGATTATGCCGGCCCCCTGGGAGGAAAAAACGAGGATGCGCTGGCGGTAAAGCCTTATTGCTGGGCGTGCACGTCGGGCAGAGGTGGGGATTCCAAGTGGGTGCCCTATACTCACCGGGCTATTGAGATGTTCGCCATGTGTAATGTCGCTATCGTAATCCTGGCCTGTACGGCTAATAAGGGCGAGGTCAACATCAGCAATGGTCTGCGGGTATTGTATAGCTTGCCAGCGCCTCCGTATATGTCCGGGATTATCAATGAGCTGCTGGCCCCACAGCTTGGCGCCCGGCTTATTCCGCCTTCGGGAAACTATGGGAATACCGACTTCGAGGAGAAGATTCGGGATGGTTTTCAGATGGCACTGCGTACCGGGGTGGATATGCTGAGTTCCATGACCGGTGTCCTGGTTAAGATGGGCGAAGGATTTTCCGAAAGCTCGGGGCAATTGAAGTTGAGCCGGCAGGTACTGCAACCGGCAATACTATGGCGTCTGATCATCGCCTGGCTGCGGTGTAAAAAAGAAGGCAGGCCCATGTTACCGAAAGACCTGTGGTCGTTAAAAGGGCTCGCCTGCTACGGTATGGACACCAGTATTTACCGGGAGAAGGTAAAATACTACTGGGGTAAAGAGCCGCTGGAAATGTACGGCGCTACCGAAGCCGGGACGATTGCCACTCAAGCCTGGAATAAGAAAGGTATGACCTTCTTCCCCGCCACCGGTTTCTGGGAGTTTGTTCCCGAGGAAGAATGGCTGAAAAGCCGGGAGAATAAGGACTACCAGCCCCGAACCGTGCTCCTGAATGGAGTTAAACCCGGACGGCGTTATGAGATAGTCATCACCAGTTTCCACGGCATGCCTTTCCTGCGCTACAGGTTGGGCGACCTGATTCAAATAGTCGCCCTCGAAGATAAGGAAGCCGGAATCAGATTACCCCAGATGATTTTCGAAAGTCGTGCCGATGACCTTATTGATATTGCCGGGTTTACCAGGCTGGACGAAAAGATAGTCTGGCAGGCTATTGCTAATACCGGAATAAAGTTTGAGGACTGGTCCGCCCGCAAGGAGTACGAAGATAACAAACCTATTGTACGCCTGTATATCGAGCTGAAAGAAGAGATTAATGGCGAGAAGCTGGAGGAGTTGATACACCAGCAGTTGAAGAATCTTAGTCAGGGCTATTATAATTTGGAGACCATGCTTGACGTAAGGCCAGTGAGGATAACTACCATACCATCAGGGAGTTTCCAGCGATATTACGAGGAAATGAAGGGAAAAGGCGCTGATTTGGCTCAACTGAAACCTCCTCACATGAATGCTGCCGATGATATTATCGAGAGTCTTCTCAGAATTTCGTAAAGCACCTCGCAGAGGTGACGCATGACGGCTTACTTGGTGCTGCCGTTAGTACAGACTTTTTTCTGTCTGGCGCTGGTAATTATAGTACTGAGAGGGCACTACCGCAGCTCTACCCACCGCGTATTTTCCCTATTCTTATTGAGTTTGGCTGTCTGGGGCTCTATCATTTTTGGCATGCGGGCCAGTCCTGATATTGAGTCCTCCTATTTATGGGAAAGGTGGCTGGTCCCTCTGAGTGCGTTTGTGGCGGTTTTCTTCTATCATTTCTCAGTTATTTACACTTCTACCAGAATCAGGAAACGATTAATTGCTTTTCTTTACCTCATTTGTTTCCTTTTAATCCCCCTGGCGATGACCCGCCTGTTTATCACCGGTATGCAGATAAAGTCGTACGGGTATGCCCCCGTATACGCGCCGGCAACCTTTATCTGGATGTTATTCACTTTAGGAGTGGGTATGGCGGCGGTTATTAACTTCATCAGGGTCTATAGAACATCATCGTATGCGGAGGAACGGAACCAGGCTGGCTATATCATCATAGGCATCACCCTGATGCTTATCGGAGGGTTATTTGATGTTCTACCATTGCTGGGGTTGCCCTTTTATCCGGGTCTGGTAATTGGCGTCATTTCATTCTGTCTGTTAACCACGGTGGCTATCCTGAAATACAATCTTCTGGATATCAGAATTATCCTTAGAAAGAGCATCGCATATATCCTGACATGCGCTGGGATTGCCGTGCCCGTTATCGGATTATTCTTTCTGGCAACCCGTATACTATACGAATCTCCGCTGGCTCCGTGGCTGTACTTTTTAATCGTTATCGTCCTGGCCTTTTCCGTTCCGGCATTGTGGGGACTGGTTCAGAGGCAGGTGGACAAGTGGTTTTACCGCGACCGGTACGATTATCTCAAAGCCCTGGAAACTTTCAGCTGGCACACGCAGAGTCTTTCTGACCTTGCTCAGGTAAATAGCACCACGGTCAAGATGGTCGCCGGGGCGCTGCGCGCCTCGGATGTTTACCTTTTACAACCACTAACGAAAAACGGGGATTTTCAGGTGGTCTGTTCGGCAAACGAAACGGGAGATACTTCCGGCATAGTCTTTAAAGCTCAGAGTCCGCTGCTCCGGTGGCTGGGAAATTCCAGCGAATTATTGAGCTACCAGGATATCTCGGTTATTCCTCAACTGCAGAACGTTGTCTGGGAAGAGGCGGAATGCTTGAAGGAAATCGGTGCGGAGCTTATAGCGCCATTGAGGCCGCGCAGCGGTCAAGTATCGGGGCTGCTTCTGGTAAGCAAGAAACTCTCCGGGCAGCCTTACAGCATCGAGGACGTGCAGATGGTCAATGCCATAATCAATCAGATTGCCATCACCCTGGAGAATCTGCGATTGTATAAGGATATCCTCGAAGCCAGGGAGAATCTGGAAAAATGGTTGAACAGTATGAGTGATTGCGTTATGATTGTCGATGCCAACCAGACGATACAATTTATGAATCATGCCGCGGAGACAAACTTCGGTGGTAAAGGTGAAAAGAAATGCTGGAAAGCCCTCGGGAAAGAAGGGAAGTGCTCTAATTGTCCGGTTCAATGGGACTCTGGCGATAGCGAAGTGAAGCCGAAAAATATCGGTAACCAGAATATAGGGGGTAAGGAATACGAGGTGGCTACCGCTCCCCTGCTGAACCCGGACGGCAGCATATCGATTATCGAGGTGTTCCGGGATATCACGGAAAGGAAGAGGCTGGAAGAAGAGATTATCCAGGCTAAAGTTAAGATAGAAGCGCTGCGGCAATCGGAGCGACTGAAAACCGACCTGCTTTCCATGGTTTCTCACGAGCTGCGTACTCCTTTGGCAATCATCAAGGGCTATACATCGACTTTCCTGCGGAACTCGAAAAAATGGAGTAAGGAAGAGGAGAGGGACTTTCTACTGGACATCGACCACGAGGCCGATTATCTCGCGAAGCTGGTGGGGAACCTGCTGGATATGTCGCGTCTCGAGTCCGGGGCCATGAAGCTGGAAAAGGACTGGTATCAGGTTGCCGAGATACTGGAATGGGCGGACAGAGAGCTGGGAGCGGTTACCAGGAATCATAAAGTGCGGGCGCTGATACCCTCCGACCTGCCGGATATTTTCGTGGACAGGGTACGTGTCGGGCAGGTGTTGGTTAACCTCTGTGAGAATGCCGCGAAGTATTCAAAAGAGGGAAGACAGATTATAATACAGGCGGAGCTTTGCGGCGACTCGGTTGTTATCAGCGTTGGGGATGATGGAGAAGGCATATCTCCGCAGAGTCTGGATAAAGTCTTTGACCGGTTCTACCGTGTGGGCAGTGGTGAAAGTTCGGAAGCGGGCATCGGCCTGGGTCTGTCCATCTGCCGGGGTATTGTCGAGGCGCATTACGGCGAAATCTGGGCGGAAAGCGAGGTAGGCAAAGGCTCAAAGTTCAGTTTCAGCCTGCCGATAGGCGAAAAGGAGAACAGCCGACTGAGGCTGCGTAAGTAATAGCAGGGCGATAATATTATGGCTCATACTTTTATTCTTGTGGTTGATGATGACGAGAAGATAATAAAGTTCCTGAGGTTCAACCTTGCCGGGGAGGGCTGGCATATTCTTACGGCCAGGGACGGTGCCGAGGCTTTACAGATTGTGGAAAAGGAACCGCCTGACCTCGTTCTCCTGGATATGATGCTGCCGAAGGTGGACGGTTTTGAAGTCTGCCGGCGGCTCCGCCAGTGGTCTCAGGTCCCGATTATCGGGCTCAGCGCCCGGGGCGATACGGCCGACAAGGTGAAATGCCTGGACCTCGGCGCCGATGACTATATCACCAAGCCGTTCGGTATTGATGAGCTTATCGCCCGGGTTAAGGCGGTGCTTCGACGTAATAAGATAGACGATTCTGCCTCTGTCAGGTCATATTTTGAATGCGACAACCTGAAGATTGACTTTGCCACGAGGCGAGTAACCGCAGACGGTAACGAAGTTAAACTGACACCAACGGAATACAAGTTATTGCGGGAACTGGTCCTCAGTGCGGGGCAGGCTCTCGGCTACCGGTATCTCTTGGGTAAAATCTGGGGTCCGGAATATAAAACGGAGAGGGAGTATCTGCACGTCTATATCGGCCACCTGCGGGCCAAGATTGAACCCGACCCGAGAGAGCCCGTATGCATCGTCAGCGTGCCCGGAGTGGGGTACCGGTTCCAGGACCAGGGTGTTTCCTAGCCTCACTACGGTTTACCATACCGAGAACAGGAATATGTTCCCGGATATCTCATCCTGAGGGCGGCCTGGTGTTGGGTGGTGGGGGGTTCTTCATGCCCAGGCGGAATAATTCCCCGGTGTCCTTGCGCTTCCAGTTCATCGATATCCGCTGCTGTGTCGGGTGAACCATAGTGATGGCTCCCGGATTGGGGCATTCTTCAACGCAGCCGCCGCAGTACCAGCACTCTTCCGGGTAAACGACTATCGGAGGTTTTTTCTTCTCCGGGTTGGGCATCATAACGTCGGTGGGGCAAACCTCCACGCATAGATTACAGCCGATGCATATTTCCGGGTTGAACTCCACTGCCTTGTTCGGCGTCGGCGGATTGGGCACCATTTGCCTGGGGTCGGCTACCGGCTCCGGTGCTGTTCTGGCGTACTCGGCCGCATGTCTGCCGGCGTCCGGCGACAAATCTCTATTGACACCTTCGGTAATCACCCTGTTATAAATAGGGGAGATTGATAGAGCGGGGAGAAGAAATAGTGGGGCGGGGTTTTATCCCTTCTGAGTATCAGGAGTTGGCTGAAAAGTACAAGCCTCTGCTGGTACTGTATCCAGAAATTCAGGACGGTCAGGAACGTAAAGACCATTATCACCCCATTGGAGAGAGACCGGGCAAGCGGCCGCTGGATCAGGACTACCACCCCAGGGATATACGTCTGGTCCTCGACCGTGTATGGCTGCGGGAGTTGAAGGGCATCGCACCCCGGGAAGAGGTGCTGAAGGTAATGAGCGAGAACAGTGTCGACTACATAGACCTCATTGACCTGGGAGGTCCCAAAGACGTCGACAAGTTCTGGCGCGAGTATGCCGGAGTCCGTGACAAAGACAACAACCCGGATTACCGCAGGAAAGTCTACGCGCGGGTAGCCAGGGGGGACAACTGGTTTAAGGACTATATATCCATCCAGTACTGGATGGCCTATTTCTTTGATGACTGGGCGAACGTTCACGAGATGGACTGGGAGATGGTCGCCGTGATACTGAAGAAAACGGATGCAATCGAGCAGCCGGCGGCCTGTATCTATAACGCTCACGTCGGGTCTTTTCGCAAGCCCTGGAAGGATGTGGATAAGGTCGACGATGCGGAGAACAGGAGTCCCGTCGGGCTGCACCCGGTGGCTTATATCGCCAACGGCTCCCACGCGGCGTACTTTTCCGAATATCCCCCTCATTTTAACGTGACGGAACCCTACCTCAAGGGTGCCCTGAAAACGGTGCTCCGTGCCGCTAACGTAGCCATGGAATTCTGGGACTATGTCCCCCGCTTTGACGAGGGGGTGCGATATTTTCCGGAGGTGGAAGTAATCCCCGAGCCGGGTGAGCGGGATGCCGCGACCGGAGAGCGGCGCTGGTCCGGGAAATGGCGCTGGTTAAATTTCAAAGGCAACTGGGGGTCGCCGGTGGAGCTGTCTTTCCGCGAAAAAATCATCGCCGGCATTCCGCTGGTCGGCCGGCTTGCCCGATTCTTCTCGAAGCCGTTGCGTGAGGCCGGCCCGAAAGGGCCGAATACCAGGGGGCTGTGCTGGGAAGAGCCGCTTCTCTGGGCCGACCTGCATTGCTTCAAAGCCGAGGACACGAGCCCCTGGCTTCATAAACAGGGATAAGCCCGTTAATCCCATGCAAACAGAACCGATAGAGTTTTTGTGGGTAATTTTGTCTTGTGATATACTCGAATTAGGGGGTATATAATTTGATTTTAATATTGGGGAACCCCCGATGGAGTAGAGGGAAAAGTGGACAGTACCATAACTAAAGCTCAGCAGCTAGCTGAAAAAATAATACAGAATGTTGAAGAGGTCATGGTCGGTAAGACGGAAGCGGTACAACTGGCGGTAATCGCTTTAATCAGTCAGGGGCACCTGCTTATCGAGGATGCCCCTGGGGTCGGCAAGACCATGCTCGCTCGGAGCCTGGCAAAATCGATAAATTGCAGTTTCAAGAGGATTCAGTTCACGCCCGATATGCTGCCGGGTGATATTACGGGTGTCTCGATATATAACCAGAAGATTAGCGACTTCGAGTTCCGCCCCGGTCCGATAGTGGCCCAGGTGGTGCTGGCGGACGAAATCAACCGGGCCACACCCAAGGTACAGTCGGCCCTGCTGGAAGCCATGGAGGAGAGGCAGATTACCGTGGACGGTGTCACCCGTAAAATGCCGTCGCCTTTCCACGTTCTGGCCACCCAGAATCCCATAGAATACGAAGGTACCTTCCCTCTCCCGGAGGCGCAACTGGACAGGTTTATGCTGCGGATAAACATCGGCTACCCCGCTCTCTCCGAAGAAATAGCTATAGTAGAGAGGCAGCAGTATATCCATCCTATCGAGCGAATCGGCCATGTCGTGGATGCCTCCGATGTTTTGATGCTTCAGGAAACGGTGAAGAAGATTTACGTGGACGACCTGGTCAAGCAGTACATAGTATCGCTGGTAGAGGCGACCCGCCATCATCAGTCGATATTTCTCGGGTCTTCCCCTCGCGGCTCGCTGGCCCTTTTCCGCACGGCTCAAGCCCGGGCCCTGCTGCAGGGACGCGATTTTGTCTTGCCTGATGACGTTAAGGCCCTGGCCGAACCTGCCTTAGCTCACCGTTCTTTAATATCTTTCGCAGGCCAATCGCGGGGTAAAGACAGCCGGGCTCCTATCGCCGAGATACTGGAGACAGTCCCCGTACCGGGAGCGCTCCCCGACCGATAAAGATGGCCGACGGGACAGTATTATAAGGCTCGCTCTCCGCGGGTAAAAAGGTATGAAAATCCGATTAGCTCTCATTATTATTCCCCTTCTCACCCTGGCGGTAGCTTTAGCCGGAGGTTTTACTCTGCTCTGGCGTTTCTTTATCTTCCTGGTGGTGCTGCTGTTGCTCAGTTATCTGTGGTCGCGTCTGAGTATCCGAGGCATTGACGGCCGGGTTGAAAAATTGTCCTCTCGCTACCAGGTCGGTGAGCATTTTGAAGAGGAGTTTACGGTAGTTAATCGCGGCCGGCTCCCCACTCCTTTGATTGAAGCGCGGGAAGATACCGATTTACCCGGCTACCGGAATACGGTAACTTTCAATCTTTCCTCGCAGAGCTCTCATACCTGGCGTACCGAAGTCTACTGTCGGCGACGGGGACAGTACAGCCTGGGCGCTCTCGCGGTAAAGGTAACCGACCCTCTCGGCTTCTTTCCCATGCAGCGGCATATCGGTGGGCGCCGGGATATCATCGTTTACCCGGCGACGCTGGAACTGCCTTTCTTCCCGGCCCTCCCCCGTCAGGAGCCTGGGGCAGGCTCGCGCCGCTGGCTGGTTAGTGAGGCTGGCCCCAATGCCTCCCGCGTGCGCGAATACGTCAGCGGCGACAAGCTCCGCCACATCCACTGGCCTACCACGGCTCATACCGGAAATCTCATGGTCAGGGAGTTTGACCCCGACCGTTCCAATTACGCTTTTAAGGAAATCTGGATTGTCCTTGATATGCATCGGGCTTCTCAACTGGGAGAAGGCGATGAGACAACCGAGGAATACGGCATCACGATAGCTGCCTCGCTGGCCAGGAAATACCTGGACAGCGGGAAACGGGTGGGACTGATAGCCGTGGGTGACCGCTCTTACCTTTTCCTCCCCGAAACCGGAGAAGAGCGCCTGCAACGTATTCTGCAAAACCTGGCCTTGATGAAGGCCACCGGTGAAATGCCCGTCGATACCCTGCTTACGTCCGTTGCGGAACGTTTTGACGCAGGCTCCGCCGTCATTATTATCATGCCTTCCGTAAATCCGGGGATAGCCGCGCCGATGCGCCACATCATCAACCGGGGTGCCATAGTAACAGCGGTACTGCTCGATTCCTTTAGCTTCGGCGGCGGGACCAGCCCGGCTAATGCTGCCCGCAGCCTTACTTCCAGCGGTTTTAATGTCTATGTCGTCAGGCGGGGAATGGAGATAGCGCGAGCGCTGGATAGTGGGTTGCCCTCTTCACGGATGCAATATTTTGGAGGAAAAGTGTAGAAGTGGCTGGCAGCGAGAGAAAGCAGGGAAAAACCCCGGTAACGGTGGCAATGTGGGGAAACATTTTATCCCGGTTGGGTAACCGGCAGGGGTTGGTAAACATTATTTTACTTTTCCTGGTTCTTGAGATTGCCGTCCTCTCCATAGAGCAAGCCCGGTGGATTACACCTCAGCCGCCGTTAACTCTTGTCCTTGTCTTATCAATGTTAACTGCCTGGCTGCTTGCCGGGAGCCGACTCCCCGGCGGGGTCGTGCATATCCTGGCGCTGGCTATCGGCAGCGGGGTAACGGCCTGGCAGGCGTATCGTCTGCCCGCGCCGGAAACTGTATCCTTCGCCGCGTTTCTCGTTTTTTTAACCTGGGTAGTGGGCTATGTCTCGACGTGGTTTGTTTTACGCAGGGAAAATGCCTGGGTGGCCGTCTGTCTGGGTGCCGTGGTTCTCCTGGTGAATTTAAGCAACCTCCCGGATAGGTATTATTTCTTCTTCGGCCTCTACTTTATCGCGGCTATATTCCTGATTACGCAGACCCGCATGGTCAGACAACATTACATATCGGGACGCGGCGCGGGCTTTCTCGGACGGGGCTTACTCTACCTTGTGACGTCACTGCTCTTACTGGTCATACTGGCGGTTTCCTTTGCCTGGGTGGTACCGGAGATGCGGGTTCCTCAGCTCCAGACGATGATAGCCACCAGGATGCTCTGGAAACAGGATATAGAGAAATCGCCGCTTAATTTTTTCGCCGCCGTGCCGGCGAAGCAGCCCTTAAGTACGAGCAGCGCACGCCGCGATTTGCTGTTTGATAAGGACTGGCATCGGGAAGACCATATTGATTTCGTGGTCAATTCCCAGCAACCCTCTTACTGGCGGATGCATATGTATGATACCTATACCTCTCAGGGGTGGGTAAACAGTCCGATTAGCGATCACATGCTGAAACAGGAGGTGCCCTGGGGTGATGCCGATGCACTTTCCGCCGGTAACACGGTAACCTACACGGTAACCACCAATATGATGACGGACACCCTGCTGACGGCCGGCAGCTTCGTATCTTCGGATACGCAGGTCCTGGTGCATGTCAGCGCCGGGGATGTTATCTCGGTGACGACGCCGCGTATTCTCGGTCCCGGCGAGCACTACACCGTTACCTCCACCGTCTTTTCGCCGTCGCCCGCCGATTTGTCCGGGGTCGGTGAAGATTATCCGCCGTCAATCGTGGAGCATTACCTCCAGCTACCTTCCCGTTTCCCCGAGGACATCAGGCTGTTGAGCGAGAACATAACCAGAGACGCGAGAACTCCTTATCAAAAGGTAATGGCAATAGATGACTACCTTTCCCGGATTCCTTATGAAGAAGAGATTCAAGCTCCGCCAGAGGGCACTGATGGTGTGGAGCATTTTCTGTTTACCCAGAAGTCGGGCTTTTGTCTCTACTATGCCTCGGCCATGGCGGTCATGCTCCGTTCCGTCGATGTGCCGTCGAGACTTGCCGTCGGTTATCTTCCCGGCGACCCCGGGGAGGGGGTTGGAGAGTATGTCCTCCGCGATAAACACTATCATGCCTGGCTGCAGGCCTATTTCCCGGGCTATGGCTGGGTGGACCTGGAGGTAACGCCCAGAAGTGCGGAAAGCGAGGTATCTGTCGAGACACCGTGGGTATTGGCCGGCACCATAGGGGAATATCCGCAATATGGCACCTGGCAGGTATGGCCGACACCGCTGATGTGGGACTGGCCGTACGATATTTCACCGGGTGAAGCCGCCCCAAAATCCGGAACTTTAAGGGGTACCTTTTCTTTTGCCGACGAACTGGGACAGGCCCTGCTTATTATTTTCGGCGGCGCTGTTATTATCATGCTCCTGATAACCCCGGGACTGGTATTCCGCTCGGCCTTTTATCGCTGGCTCTGGGGGGTGGACAGGGCGAACCTGGCCTCCAGGGTATATGACCGAATGTGCAGCCTGGCCTCGATGGTCGGACTGGGACCCAGGCCGCAGCAGACACCGCTGGAATTTGCCGCCGAGCTCGCCGTGGAGTTCCCCGAGCAGGCTAAATCCCTCGATGATATCGTCCGGGCCTATGTGGAGGACCGGTTCGGCCGTAGAGAGGGGAAGCCGGGGCTGTTCGAGGAGGCGGAAATTTTAAAGGCGCGGTGCGGTGTCTATAATAGTCTTCTCCAGCGGCTGGGTCCGGTCAAAAGACTGTTCAGCAGGCGTTTTTAGCTTCAAAAAGATGGTACCCCTGGGGCGACTCGAACGCCCGCACGCGGTTTAGGAAACCGCTGCTCTATCCACCTGAGCTACAGGGGCACGCTCTTAAATATTATTGTAACAACTCAACATGTGTCTGTGCAATAGGCAGCTATAAATCAGCGTAACAGGTCTCTCGACTTCAAGTCGGCGGCGACATCGCCGAGTTCCAGTTCACGCAGCTTCTTCTCCGTGGGCAGTCCGCTCTCAACGTCCCAGCCGCGCAGTTGGTAATACTCGCTCTTCAGGTTTTCGAAGTCGGCCCGGTCTATCCTGGCGCCCTTCCGGGAGACTACTTCGCCGTTTTTACCCGGAACGATGCAGTCGGGATTAAAAAACGTGAACTGTAATGGCTCGTCATGGAGGTGGTCTAAAAGCCTGTCTCCCTGTCTCCCTCCCCACCCCTGCCGGAGCAGTATTGCCCGTTCCAGGTTGAAAATTCTCTCGCCGATTTTATTAAGTCCCGCCTCGTCCGTTTCTTTACCTGTAATCGCGGAAAGTACCCGACTTTCCATGGCGGGGTCGCCGGTATGGTCGTCGGCGAACCTGACCCATATTATCGGCCAGAGAAAGTCGCAGAGGATAAGGCTCTCCTTGGCATGGGTGCGGTCCTGGATTTTCCTGGCGGCCAGCGCCTTCCCTTCGTAGGTGGAGTAGTCGGAAGCGATGGCACCTCCCCAGAAGTTTTTTCCCACGTTCAGAAAGTCGTTGTAAGACAGAAAAGCGTCCTCTTCCTTTCGAGTCCATTTACACCACAGCCATAAGGAGTGACTGGTTTCATGAAGATGGTTAATGGGCCTCCTTTGCTCGGTGGCGTAGAGGAGCGCATTGGTCAATATGAGTCTGGGGTCATAGTCCCTGGTCTCGGCGGCGCGGGTAACAATGTGGGCGTTTAGCAGTTCCTGCGCTCTTTTACCCACCTTCCCGGCGGTCTTTATCGTGCCCTGAGCCAGCAAATCGCCGAATCCCTCCCGGAACGCTATTTTCCGGGTCAGTTCTTCGATAAATTCGGCGCTGCCTATCTTTGAGAGGGGTAGCCCGGTGTCTTCATCCCGCAGGATGCCTTCCCGGTAACAGGCATCGAGCCAGTCAATCATCGGCTGCATTACCGTGGTATCCAGTCCGTACCGGTCACATAACCGTATCGCCAGCAGCGTTACCTCAACACTGTCACCGCCGTAGCTCGCCGCCGGTCCACCGTATACATGTGTTGCCTGGCAGAAAAACTTAAAGCGTCTGCCACCTTCCGCCTCGTACGATTTTCGGAAACAGCCGAGACCGCAGTTGTAGCAGGCACGGAGCCTGGTCCTGCCGGGTATGTCTTCGAGCCAGTCTTTCCAGGTGTCTTTTCTTATCTGGAGTATCCGGTCGGCGAGTTTGCCGAGTCTTTCCGGGTCGGCGGCTTTCGGTCGCTTATTGCCGGCGACGACGATGGCCTTGAGCAGCTTCGACCCCATGACGCTGCCGAGGCCGCTGGCGCCGGAAGCGCCGTCGTCGGTGAGCATGGTGGCGAAGGAGACCAGGTTTTCGGCGGCAGGGCTGATAGTCAATACGCTCACCTCTTTGCCCAGCTCACCTTTCAGACTGTCGCCCACTTCAAAAGCAGACTTCCCCCAGAGGGATGAGGCATCCCTTGTTTCGATAGCGCCGTCATGTATATAGATATAGACAGGCCTGTCGGCTTTGCCCTGTACTACCAGCCCGTCATAGCCGGCGTATTTGAGGTAAGACCCCCACCGTTCTCCCAGGTTGGCGTAGGAGAATGCTTCCGGCTCCATGACCGGTGCTTTCCCGCAGACCTGCCACCGGCAGCCGGCCAGTCTGTTAAACCCGGTGACAGGGCCGGTGATGTAGATGAGGCAGTTCTCCGGGTCGAAGGCTTTAGCCTCGGGGGGAACCATGTCCCAGTAAATTCTGGCGGCGATACCTCTACCGCCCAGAAACCTGTCGGCGTAATCTGCGGTATTCAGCCTGGTAACTCTGCCATCGGCTAAATCAATCTTCAGGATTTCCCCGGCATATCCGAATTCGGCCACGTTTAACCTCCAGATAATACTGATTCAGCAAAAATTTATGAAATGTACGTCTAGTCCGACCTCTTGCCGGTAAGCGAGACCGCCATGCAGACGTAGGGTTTATCGATTCTATTGGTTACTATCGGGCAATGATGGAGTCCCCTGGGGGCTACCAGCACCGTAGGTTTATCGAAGGTGTGTTTCTCTTCCTGGCCCAGCTCACCGATGGATATTTCCACTTCGGCACCCAAATCGTCGAGGTTATAGGGGTCGGAGCCGATGAAGAACACGGCTTCATCGTAATTGTGTACGTGCGGCTTGGTTGATAGGCCGGTGATGCCGGTCTTGTAGGCGCAGGCATAGATGATGTTGAGGTCGAATCCGCCGAGGACTTCTGCCCCGGTGGAAAATAGCGCTCCCTGCGGCGTCTTGTGGAAAGGTATGGTAACCAGGTGTTTTCCGTATTTTGTTTCGGCCATTTTCACTTCCCTCGTAAATTAATAGTATTATTTACCAGTTTCTATTCCTTAATTCTTTTCCTCATGTCCTCCAATACTTGATTTACCCGTTTGCGATGGTCATCCCCGCCCGGCCCCGGCTCCATTACCGGACTGTATGACATCTCTTTAAGGTTGTCCAGCATGGTGGGAATAAGCTGGAAGGGTACCGATATCAGGAATAGCCCCGGCGGGAAGATGTTCAGTTGGTTCATACCGGTCCCCAGGCCGGTGATGTAGTAATTCAACTCGCCGCTCACGACGGGATAAATGTAAATCCAGGCGCAGGCTACTACCGGTGTCGCCTTACTTATGAAAGGCTTCCCCGTGGAGTAGTTGATGGAGCACAACAATGTATGTGCCTGGTTGACATTGGCTGTCATGACAAGCACATCCGGGTCGGAGGAGAGCTGGTCGATGGGAGCGAAGGCTACGTACTGCACCGAGCCTTTCGGCAAACTGGGGAGGTACTGATACATGGCGCGGCAGGAATTCGCTTCTTTGTAGAGATTCTCGTCGCCGCCGAGTAACCCACTGACGAGAACTGGCGCCGCATCTTTCATGCCCAGTATCATCTGTTCCACGCCCACGCAGACCCAGTCATCAGGGCCCACGTAAAAAGCGTCATTATTCTGGGCTTCTTTAAGCATCTCGCACATATTCAGCTCTTTGTCTATTCGCTTGATGCCTTTGGGTCTCTCAATCACGAACTTGACGCCGACGGGCTTTCTTTCGAATTGGAATTTGTCTAATACGGAATAGTCTCTTAGTGTTGAGCTCATAGTAACCTCCTTACAGCATGTTCTTCCGTTTACTCCGGTTAAACCCCAAAAAAATTGTGGAGACTAGTCCAGCCCTCCCGGTACGGCCTCTTTGAAATTCCCCGTACCCAGCACCATGGTTATCTGTAAATGCGGTCTGGTGACTCTCTTCCAGGTTACCGGGCCGTGCGGTACATTTTTGGGTATGTAGATTGCCTTGTTTTATCAGGACTCCTGCTCCAGTTCCTTAATTATTCTCCCGACCTTCTTTTTATGGCCTTCCGCGCCCAGATTGTACGATTCCGGTACCCATTCCATCTCTTCCAGGTTCTTTAATATCCCGGGGAGCTTGTCCCAGGGGATGCTCAGGAGTACCCGGCCTTCCGGGAAGAGGCGCCGCGACTTCATGCCGAAGCTGAAACCGGTGATTGTCAGATTCATTTCACCGTTTAAATAAGGATAAATGTACAGCCATGCGCACCCTACTACCGGCGTACCCATCGCCGACCAGCTTTCACCGGTGGCATAGCCTTTGGCCCTGATAAATATTTCGGCCTGGCTCACATTGGCCAGGATAATCATAATATCCGGCTCGAACGTCAGTTTGTCCAGGGGGGCAAAGGCGACGTAGTTGATGGATTTCTTGGGGAGCTTGGGAAGGTACTGGTAGATTCTCCGGTTGGCGCGCGTGTCTTTGTAGGCCCCCAGCTTCGGTCCCACCCGTCCGCTCTCGAACACCGGGTCGTCATTTACCATGCCGAGTAGCACCGCGCCTATGCAGGAAAAGTCTTCTTTGCTGACGTAAAAGGCGTTGCCCTGCTGCGCCTCGACCGCCATCTCGCAAAAGTCCATTACTTTATCCGGCCTCTTGAGGTCCTGCGGCTTGTTGAACAGGAACTTGACGCCTACGGGCTTCCTTTCAAAATCGAATTTTTCAAGTATGGAGAACTCCTTGGGGATTGGACTCATGGTAACCTCCTTTAGCGATGATAATTGTGCCGTACTACACAACTATAATAGGATTGTTGCTGGGGATATTCAAGTTGATTCCGGTTGTCATGACCTGCCCCCCGAAAAGGAGTCCAGTTTCATATTAGACTGGAAAATAAGAAAGGGGGCAGTAGATGCTCAGAAAGTCTTACACACCGGAGCAGATTCTCAACAAGCTGCGTGAGGCAGAGATACTGCTCAACCAGGATATACCCTCGCTGTAGTCTGGAAAAAGATCGGGGTGAGTGACTGCACCTACTACCGCTGGCGCAAAGAGTACGGTGGCATGAGGGTAGAGCAGGCCATGTCGCTTCGACACACTATTGGTTCCCAAGCTATGCAGTGCCTGGACCAAGAAGAAGCGGAGTCTTTTCAGGCTATTTTAAGAAGATTCAGGAAACACGTGATTCAGCTCATGGAGAAAGACCGAAATTCCCAATGACCAAGCTTGCTAAAGCTCCCGGAAGCTGTGCAACTGCTCGAAATCAATTAAGCCGCTTTCGGCGATATTTTCGATTTCAACTCCGGCCTCGACGGCCGCGGCCACCGGATTAAGCCCGCCAAGCTGAACCACGCCGGCACGGTTCAGGGCGACCGGAATCTGGCAGAGCGGCTCGCTGGTATGACCCAGGGCGTAGATACCGCCGATGCCGACCTCCTTGAGCCTGGCTGCCTTCTCCTCGACAACATCCCTGGCCGGCGCCGGTATGGTGCGGAACGCGCCCAGGATTTTACCGCTCCCGGTCCTGGAAGCCTGACCCACGCTGGTCATTTTCGCCTGGATAAACTGCTCGGAGGGGTCGGTGGAAGTGCCGGCGTACTCGGTTATCGCCACGAAGCGTCTCGGTGTGGAATCCCTGATTTCCAGCACGCCACCGAACCGAAACTCCGTGGGTACCCCGGCCTTGAGAAGGATGCCGTTGATAGAAGCGCCGCAGATAGTTGCGAATGCGATTTTACCCTCGGGCACGACCACGGAACCGAGTTTTTCTCCTCCGGCTGCCGTGGCCACCAGCTCGCTGACGCAGATTCCGGCCTTGAAGGCGTCTTTCATGGCTGACAATGCCTTCTTAAACCTGTCCCTGTCAATAATCGAGGTGTTTATGGCCAGCTGGCCGGTGCGTTTTTCGGGGTCGAAAGTGGTCTGGTAGGCCAGCAGCTCCAGCTTATCACGCACGAGACCAAGCTGCTGCGGCGCCAGCGCTTCCTTGACCTCCTGCCTGCCCAGGGGAGTAATCATCCTGCCGTCCCGGCCGCCGGGCTGGGTGAAACCACGTTCGTCGGTAAATCTCAGGTGGTATCTTACCCCCCTCTCGCTCAGGAAGACCCCGTCCTGCTCGAGGAGGCGGGCGATAGTGATTGAACCGAGGGGCCCCGAGGACTCACTCAGCACTTTAAGGATGGCTATTAACTTGCTTTCGGCATCGGCACCGACAGGTTGGTCCATCTGAGGCGGCTCTACTTTCTGATGCGGTTTTGAGGCTATTATACCATGCTTTCTCTAAAAGCAAAATAATACGGGGAATAACAGACTAAACGCTACAGGGAAGGCTATTCGCCGGTCCTCAGTCTCTTTTAAACAGGTTGGTGATGGGTAGCCGCCTATCCCTGCCGAAGGCTCTAGGTGTTATTTTCACGCCCGGGGGTGCCTGCCGTCGCTTGTACTCGCTGGTATCCACCAGCCGGGCCGCCCGCCTGACTACCTTTTCGTCGATGCCCGTGGCCACAATCTGCTCGATGCTTTTATCCTCTTCGACGTAGGCGGTAAGTATGGGGTCGAGTACCTCATAAGGGGGCAGGGAGTCGGTATCCGCCTGGTCGGGCATTAGCTCGGCTGAAGGCGGTTTATCGATAACTGTAGACGGTATTAAGTCGATGCCGGCCAGCGTGTTGCGGTACTTAGCCAGTTCGTAAGCCATTGTCTTGGGCACGTCTTTGATGACGGCGAAACCGCCGGCCATGTCCCCGTACAACGTGGTATAACCGGTGGCCATCTCGCTTTTATTGCCGGTGGTCAGCACCAGCCAGCCGAACTTGTTCGATATCGCCATCAGGATATTGCCCCTGATGCGGGCTTGAATATTCTCCTCCGCCACTCCGGACTCCGTCCCCTGGAAGGGTTCGGCCAGCGTATCCAGGTAAGCCTGAAAAATCTTCTCGATAGGAACGGTGAGCAGTCTAATGCCTAGGTTTTTAGTCAGGAGCTCGGCGTCTGTCAGGCTGCCGGTAGATGAATATCTGGAGGGCATGGCCACTCCGACTACGTTCGACTCGCCCAGCGCGTCGACGGCGATGGCGGCTACCAGGCTGGAGTCCAGCCCTCCGGAGAGGCCGATTAATACCTTTTTAAAGCCGTTTTTCAGGATATAGTCCCGCGTGCCCAGCACCAGCGCTTGATAGACTTCTCCCGGAAATTCGGTCACTTCGACCTGTATGGGGGAAAAAGGCGGTTTATCCGTGCTCAACGGCGCTTCGGATACCATTATTTTCTCACTCTGGTGCCATCCCTGCTCTTGACGGCGCAGCAATTCCTGTCGCCAACGAGGGTCATGCAGGCGGGTACGGAATACGTTTTCCACATCGAGGTCGGCTATTATCAGGTCTTCCTTGAACTGCCTGCCCCTGGCAATCAGCTGTCCCTTCTCGTCCATAATCAGGCTATTGCCATCGAAGACTAGCTCGTCCTGCCCGCCCACCAGGTTGTTAAAGGCAATAATGGCCGTGTTGTCCGCGGCACGCATCGCTATCATTTTTTCGCGGTAGCCCGCTTTGCCGAAGTGGTAGGGCGAGGCACTGATATTGATTATGATCTCAGCCCCGGAGTAAGCCTGGGTGGTAGCCGGCCCGGACTCGTACCAGATATCCTCGCAGATATTAATGCCGATATTAATGCCAGCGATAGTGTAAACCGGGCACTCGCTCCCCGCCTGGAAATAGCGGTTCTCATCGAAGACCCCATAGTTAGGCAGGAATATCTTGTGATATACGCCGGTCAGTTTTCCATCGTGGATGACAGCGGCAGCGTTATAAATATCTTCTTTGGCATCGATAAAACCTATGACAATGGTTATTCCCGATGAAGCCTCGACCACCTTATCCACAGACCGCAGGTTCTCGGCAATAAACTGTGGTTTTAAGAGCAGGTCTTCAGGTGGGTAACCGCAGATAGCAAGCTCGGGGAATGTCAGGATGTCTACACCTGAAGACCTGGCTTCTTCGATTTTTTTTAGTATTTTCTGCCGGTTTCCGGCGAAATCACCCACCGTGGCATTAATCTGTGCCATGCCGAAGCGGAGACGGTGGGTATCAACCCACTTGGTCATAGAAATTTGGCCTCCCAATGCGGTGGCTTATAATATCGCCAGGTATTTCTTGAGTTCGTATTCGGTTACCTGACTGCGATATTCGTTCCACTCAATTTTCTTGTTCTGGATGAAAGCCTCAAAGACATGGTCACCGAGAGCCTTCTGCACTATTTCACTCTTCTCGGTTAGAAGTATGGCCTCCAGCAGGCTGGCAGGCAAGGTGCCTATCTCTCTTTTCGCCCTCTCCTCTTTGGTCATCTCGTAGACGTTTTCTTCTACCGGCTCTGGGGGTTCGTAGCCCTTCTCGATGCCTTCCAGGCCGGCGGCCAGCATAACGCTGAAGGTCAGATAGGGGTTGCAGGCCGGGTCAGGCGAGCGGAATTCTATCCTGGTGGCCTTTTCCCGGCCCGGCCGGTACTCGGGCACGCGGATAAGGTCGGAACGGTTCCGCCGCGCCCAGGACAGGTATACCGGTGCTTCGTAGCCGGGCACCAGGCGCTTGTAGGAGTTGACCCACTGGTTGCAGACGGCGGTAATCTCCGGGGCGCGTTTCAGCAGGCCGGCAATATAGCACTTGGCTTCTTGGGACAGGTTATAGGGGTCTTTGGCATCGAAAAAGGCGTTATTATCGCCTTTGAACAGCGACTGGTGTACGTGCATGCCGCTGCCATTGATGCCGAAAATCGGCTTGGGCATGAACGTAGCGTAAGCGCCGTGTTTCAGAGCCACCTCTTTAACCACCAGCCGGTAGGTCATCACGTTATCGGCCATGGTCAGGGCGTCGGTGTACCTCATGTCTATCTCGTGCTGGCTGGGGGCCACCTCGTGGTGGGAATACTCTACGCCGATACCCATCTCCTCAAGAGTAAGCACCGTATCCTTTCTCATGTCCACGGCAGCATCCCGGGGGGTCAGGTCGAAGTAGCCGCCCTGGTCGAGCACCTCGGTAGTGTAAGAGTTCGGGTTGTCTTCATCCTTCTTAAAATAGAAGTACTCCAGTTCAGGCCCGACATAGTAGGTGTAGCCAAGGTCGGCGGCCCGCTTCAGGTTCTTCTTCAGGACGTATCTGGGGTCGCCTTCAAAAGGCTCGCCACCCGGTCTCAGGATATCGCAGAACATACGGGCCACGGCGCGGTGCTCGCGCGGTCGCCAGGGCAGTAGCTGAAATGTATCCGGGTCGGGCAGGGCGACCATGTCGCTCTCATCGATGCGGGCAAATCCCTGAATTGACGACCCGTCAAAGCCCATGCCTTCCTCCAGGGCGCCCTCAAGCTCCTCCACGGTGATGGCAAAGCTCTTGAGTATACCCAGGATATCGGTGAACCAGAGCCTGATGAACTTGACATCGTGCTCCTTGGCCATCTTCAGGACATATTCTTTAGCCTCTTCTCTGCTTCTGTTTGTCATTTTTTCCCTCCTGTTATAACCCTATTCTATATGCTTTTAGATATTTTGTCATCATTTTCTTACATATATCGCTCCCCCATAACCGTTCTAAATGGCACTTTCATCTCTATCGCCGGTGCGGATACGCACCACGCTCTCCACCGGCAGGACGAAAATCTTACCGTCACCCGTCTCCCCCGTCCTCGCGCTTCTGGTGATAACGCTAAGCATTTGCGGCACATCCTCATCGAGGACGACGATTTCCAGCTTTACTTTGGGGGTGAATTCCACCTCAAACGTTGTACCGCGAAACTGTTGAGTAAGCCCCTTCTGCTTGCCATGACCCTCAACGAGGGTCTTGGTCATTCCAGGGTAGCTCAACCCCTTCAAAGCTTCCTTCACCTCTTCAAATCTTTCTACCCTGATTATAGCCTCTATTTTTTTCATTCTCTCACTCCCCTTCTTGCACTATTTTGGCATAGCTAAGAAATCGGGATAAGCTGGCGTGCCGTGCTCCGGGATATCCAGTCCCTGTAATTCTTCTTCAGGGGAAACGCGGATACCGAAAGCCTTGTCCATTAGCTTAAAGGTGAGATATCCCGTCCCGAATGCCCAGGCGACGACTACTGCCACGCTGATGAATTGGGCGAGTAGCTGCTCGCCGCCGCCACCGTAGAATAATCCGGTGATATATGGTGCCTCAATGGAGTAGTTACCATAGGTCCCATCGGCAAAGAAACCGACGCTAAGCAGACCCCATAGCCCACAGGCGCCATGCACGCTCACTGCCCCCACCGGGTCATCTACCCCCTTAGCTTCAAGGAACTTGACGCTGGCATACATTAGCACACCGCCGATAAGACCAATCACGATTGCTGCCCAACCCTCCACCCAGGCGCAGGGAGCGGTAACGGCAACAAGTCCTGCCAATATGCCATTTAGAAGCATACCTATATCCCATTTCCCTGTCCTCCACCGTGATATAAGCAACGCTGACAAACCACCGGCAGCCGCTGCTAAATTCGTGTTCACGGCAATAATGGCGATTCGCAGGTGATGTGCGTTAAAAGTGCTACCCGGGTTAAAGCCGAACCAGCCGAACCATAGAATAAAGACTCCCAGAGCAGCCAGTGTTATACTATGCCCGGGAATTGCCCGTGGCTTTCCGTTTTTATCGTACCTGCCAAATCGTGGACCAAGAACGATAGCCCCGGCCAGAGCCACGAAACCGCCAACGGCATGAACCGCCCCCGACCCGGCGAAATCCACGGCCCCCACACCTAGTGGCAGATTGGAAAGCCAGCCCCCTCCCCACACCCAGTGACCGTAAATGGGATAAATAATGGCGCAGACCACAACACTATAAATAAGATAAGCCTTGAACTTCAACCGCTCGGCGACCGCACCGGCGACGATGGTGGCAGCAGTGCCACAGAAGACCAGCATCCAGAACATACTGAGGTATTTGTCAACATCGTAATAATCACCAAGCATGAGCCAGCCTTCTGTGCCCCAGAGACCGTGCCAGTCGCCGCCCATCATCAGGGCGTAGCCGACGAAGAAAAAGGTTAATGAACCAATCACGAAATCCATCAAATTTTTGGTCATAAAGTTCCCGGCATTTTTGGCCCGGGTGAACCCTGCCCCAACCATGGCAAACCCTGGCTGCATAAACATCACCAGGAAGGCACAGACCAGTATCCACACATAGTCTATTGCTACGTCTGCTGTGCCTCCTAGTCCGGTGGGGTCAGCCGCCAGAGCTATGCCCGAGCCTCTTGTCGCTACCCATGCCAGCCATATCAGGCAAACGAGGCCAAAGGTCAATACCCCTCTTATTGCTATCTTCGTCACATTGCCTCTCAGGTTCATGACTATCCTCCTTACACCAATAAGGATAGCGGGCTAATGTTACGAACATATTACAGGGGGGTTAAATCTGTGTTACACGCCGGGGATTGGCTACGAATTTTTGATGAAACGGTAGCCGATGTTGCGTACCGTCTCGATATAGGTGTGGCTGGCGTCCTCGATTTTACTGCGGAGTCGGCGTACGTGCACGTCCACGGTGCGGTCGCCGCCGAAATAGTCATAGCCCCAGATTTTATCCAGCAGGGTTTCACGGGTGTAGACGCGCCCCGGGTTGCCTGCCAGCAGCTTGAGCAGCTCGTATTCCTTAAAGGTCAACTCGACTATTCTGCCGTCTACCGTCACCTCGCACGTGGCGAGGTCTATCGTCAGGCCGTCATGTTTTATTTGCTCTTTGCTCTCGACACTTTCGGTTCTCTGGAGGAGTCGGTTTATCCTTAAGATTAGCTCTCTGGAATCGTAAGGACGGGCAATAAAGTCGTCAACATCGTGGAGATGGTCGATGCTGTCAGGCATCCCTCCCGGGACGAGCGCTATCACCGGCAGGTTTCTCCCCCTTTTCACCCTCCTGGTGATTTCCCAGATTTCGGGCGCCGGCGGGTGTTCGTCCATTTCAAACAGGAGGATATCGGGTTTCCCGCTGGTTACCGCCTCGCGCACTCCGTTGCTGTAAGAGGTGAAGGAGCAGGTAAGGTCATAATGGGCCAGGTTCTTGCGGAGCTCCGACTTCGTCTCGTCGTCCCGGGCGACTATTAGAACGCGTGTCATACCTCTCTCCCATCACCATTAATAGGCGTAAAGCCTCCCGTAAGGTCGGAGCCAGCGCGGGAACAGTTTGATAAACTTGTGCGCCAGTATGTCATCCGCATTAAGGTCGAAATGTCCGGCAAACCCGCTAACATATTTACGGAGAGCGTCGTGGTCGCTTTCTTCCAGGTCGGCGACGCCCACTTCCTTGCCCAGCTGGTAGTCCGCAACGTTTCCCCGTATGTAGATAACGCCGCCGTGCATGCCGGTGCCGATGAACCTGGCCTTGTGACTTTTATCTTCGCCGAGGTTCAGACCGAGGAGAATTAGGGTGCCTCCCGCCATGTACTCGCCGAAGAAGTCCTGGGCGGTGCCGCCGATGACAACTACCGGCATCTTGTCCTGGTACTCTTTCATATGGATACCGGCGCGGTAGCCGACGTCCTCGCGGATGAAAATCCTGCCGCCCCTGGCCGATAGACCGACCGTATCGCCGGCATGGCCGTGGACGATTATCTCTCCCTCGTTCATGGTATTGCCGCAGCCGTCCTGAGCGTTGCCGTGGACGATAATCCTCGGTCCGTTCATGAAGGCTCCGAGGTCGTTGCCCGGCGTGCCGAAAACCTCAATCTCTACCGGCTTATCCAGGTCGGTGCCGATGTATCTTTGCCCGTAAACATTGCGCAGCTCAATCTTCCGGTTACCGTTGGCGACAATGTCCCTGAGTCTGGTATTGAGCTCGCTGTAATGAAGGCCGCTGGCGTCAACGTTAACTACGGAATCTTTGATATCTGTCATACTAGCTTCCTGCCATTCTTACACCCAGGATTTCGAGCTCGGTATCGGTCAGGCCAATGCCTCTAAGGTGCAGGCGGTTCCCCCGCAGGCTCTCCAGGGCGTTAACGCCGAGTCCGCCGAGGATATCTTTCAGCTCCAGGCTCCAGCCGCGGAGCAGGTTGGCCGCCCGGCGGGCGCCGATTTCGGGGTTGATTCTCTTGGTCAGGCGCAGGTCGGTGGTGCAGATACCCCAGGCACACTTGCCGGTGTGGCACTGCTGGCAGACATGGCAGCCCAGAGCGATGAGGGCAGCTGTCCCGATGTACACGGCATCGGCCCCGAGGGCAATTGCCTTGGCGACGTCGCCGCTGCTCCTGATACCGCCCGAGACCACGATGGAGGCCTGATTACGTATGCCTTCCTGCCTCAAGCGGCTGTCCACCGAGGCTAAGGCAAGCTCGATGGGGATGCCGACATTGTCGCGGATGACCTTGGGAGCGGCGCCGGTAGCCCCGCGCAGTCCGTCGAGGACGACGATATCGGCGCCACCCCTGACAATACCGCTGGCGATGGCGGCGGAATTATGGACGGCGGCAATCTTTACCGATATCGGCTTGGTGTAGTTGGTCGCCTCTTTCAGGGCGTAGATAAGCTGCGCCAGGTCTTCGATGGAGTAGATATCGTGCTGCGGCGCCGGCGAGATGGCATCGGTGCCTTCGGGAATCATTCTGGTCAGGGAGACGTCGGCGCTGACTTTCTCTCCGGGCAGGTGCCCGCCGATGCCCGGCTTGGCTCCCTGGCCGATTTTTATCTCGACCACCCTGGCCGCATCGAGGTAATCGGCGTGGACGCCGAAACGCCCCGAGGCCACCTGAACGATGGTGTTGTTGCCGTATTTATACAGGCTGGGGTGCAGCCCGCCTTCGCCGGTGTTCCACAGTGTGCCCATCTCGGTGGCCGCCCGGGCCAGGGACTCATGGACGTTGAGGCTGACCGCTCCGTAGGACATGGCGGCGAACATCACCGGCACCTCCAGCTTGACCAGCGGCGATAGCTGCGTTTTTAATTCCAACGAGTCCGGTTCGACTTCCAGTCGGTCGGGCTTGCGCCCCAGGTAAGTAGCCAGCTCCATCGGCTCGCGCAGGGGGTCGATGGAGGGATTGGTCACCTGGCTGGCATTGAGCACCAGATGGTCCCAGTAGATGCGCTGGCCTTTATCATCGCCCATGCCGGTCAGCAGCACGCCCCCGGTCTCCGCCTGCTTGTTAATGTCCTCGATAATTTCGGGGCGCCAGTTGTAGTTCCCGCGGTAGTCCAGCGGGGTATAGCTGATAGTTAATGCGTTGGTAGGGCAGAAGATAACGCAACGCTGGCAGCCGACGCAGTTCTCTTCGAGGCTTCTTACCTCATCGTCTTCTTCGTCATAGTAGTTCGCGCCGAAGCTGCACTGGTTGACACAGACCTGACACTGGATACATCGGTCCTTGTCTCTGTTTATTTTAAATTTTGGAGCGCTATAAGTCTTCATTGTATTATACCGACTTCCCGGCCGATATCTTCTCCGCGCCGGTGATATCTTGTGGATGGGGCTCTTTTTGCAGCCTGCCGATGACCGGCTCACCACCCATGGGAATCCAGGTCCTGTCCAGGTCGGGACATATCAGGCGGATGGCCGACTCCTCGGACGAAAGGTACAGCATATCGCCTTTCTCTCCGACGGTCAGCGGCCGCAACCTGATACGGTCGGTCAGTCCTATCATTTCCCCGTGATGGGCGATAATTACGGCGAAGGGCCCGTTCAGGAGCAGACTACCGTATACCTGGCGCAATGCCCTCAGGAGTTTTTGCTCCGCCGGCGGCCTCCGCTCGATTTCGTCCCAGAAGGGGGCCGCCAGTACCCTGGCGGTTATTTCCAGCGGCAGGTTGTGCTGGCGCATGAGCAGGTCGACGGCATAGGCGATAACTTCGGTATCGGTCTGCATGGTGCACTGGTAGCCGTACTGCTCCAGGAAGCGGCGGTTTATCCCGTAGGATGAAATCTCGCCGTTATGAACCACCGTCCAGTCCAGAATCGAGAATGGGTGCGCCCCGCCCCACCAGGCCACCGTGTTGGTGGGGAACCTCCCGTGCGCCGTCCAGAGATAGCCCTGATACTCTTCAAGTCGGAAATACTCGGCCAGTTCTTCAGGGTAACCCACGCCCTTCAATACGGCCATGTTCTTGCCGCTGGAAAAAACGAAACTATCGTTGGTGCTGGTATTAATATCCATAACCTTAGCCACGATATAATCGTCCACGGGCGTGTTCTCCGGCAGATTTTGCGGTACATCGAGGAAGTAGCGCCATACCATCGGGGTATTTTTAATCGCTGCCGTTGGTCGGGTGGGCACTTCTTCCTCGCTGATAACGGTAAAATGTTTACGCAGGAACTCTTCCGTCTGCTGTTTATCTTCATTATCGAGAAACATAATATGAAAGGCATAGAGGTCGGCGTGCTCGGGGTAAAGGCCGTAGACCGCAAAGCCTCCGCCCAGGCCGTTGCCGCGGTCGTGCATGTTGGTGATTGCTTTAATGACGCTCTCGCCGGAGAACCTCCTGCCCGCCGTGTCCATGGCTCCGAATATCGCACAGGCGTCGATTACCTTATCATCGTTATACGTGTTATTTACCTGTCTCAAATCTCTCATGTCGGTTCCTTTCGGGAATAAGTGCTAGTCCCCGATGACCAGTTCCTCCGGCTTTTCGATAGAGGTTATCACCGGAACGCCCTCCGGAGGCGCACCGGCCAGCCAGTCCCGCCAGACTGACTCCGGCAGGGAAGCCAGCCCGAAATCATCGGCGACGAGGGCTTCTTTAAACTTGCTGACATCTACTCTATCTTTCATCAGGTTGTAGACGATGCCCGACTTCTCAATATCGCCGGCAAAGACCATTCCGGCCAGTTTGCCTTTTTTGATTATCACCTTCTTATAGATTCCGTTATACCTGTTAATGAGGGTCTCGTAGCTGTCATCGGGCGGTGTCACCAGTCCGGCCGAGGCAATATACACGCCGAAATACTTCAGGGCGTTCATGGCGGTCCCGCCTTGGTATTCCGTCTGAGTGCCCGCCATATTCAGGCCGGCAACCCTGCCCCCTTCGTAAGCGTTCGGCCAGACCGGGGTGAGCCGGTTTACTCCGTAGACGAAATCGAAAGCCTCGGCAGCATCGCCGCAGGCATAGATATCCGGGGCGGATGTTGCCATGCGGCGGTCGACAACGATGCCCCGGTTTATCTTAATACCGCTTTCGGCAACGACTTCGAGGCGGGGCCGCACGCCGATGGCGATTACAGCCATCTGGCAGGGTAAGACACGTCCATCGTCGAGAGTGACGCCGCTGACCTCACCGGGCAGGTAGCTATTGATTTTTTCGGCGGTATGGCCGGTGATGATGTTGGTGCCGGTCTGTGCCAGGGCCTGCACCTCAAAGCCGGCTGCCTCTTCGTCGAGAATAGTGTTGAGAATCCAATCTTTCATCTCGACGATGGTAACCTCGATGCCTCGCCTGAGCAGGGCTTCCGTAACACTGACACCTATCAGACCGCCGCCGATAACCACGGCTCTTACCCTGTTCCGGTATTGGTTCAGGAAGCCATCGATGGCTCTGGAATCGTCAAGCCGGTTAAAGGTAAAGACCCCTTTTAACTGGTTGCCTTCCATCTCGGGGAAAATAGGTGTGCCGCCGGTAGCCAGCAGCAGTTTCTGCCAGGCCAGCGTTGTCCCGCTTTCCAGCTTAACCGTACGTTTATCCGGGTTGACCTGAATAACTTTCTCGCCGAGAAGAGTCTTAATCTTATTCTTCTCGTAGAAATCGGGCTGGCGGTAAGCCATCTTCTCGACAGGGTAGGGGTGAGCCAGGTACTCGGAGATGAGCGGCCTCGAATAGGTCGGGTAGGGCTCGTCGGAGACGATGGTGATAGTCCCGGCCTTATCTACCTCGCGAATAGCCTCGGCGGCACCGATACCACCGGCCGAGTTCCCGATAATCAAGTATTTTATTTTCCTGGTCGCTATCATTCTATTACCACCTGATTAAGTCAGAGCTTCCTCAACTTCCGCGTATAACAGCGCCTCGTTCGGGCAGTTGGCGACGCATACCGGGATTTCCTCATCCTGGCAGAGGTCGCACTTGACCATCTTCTTCTGTGCCATATCCAGCTTGGGTATGCCCAGCGGGCAGGCCAGGGTACATGTACCGCAACCGATGCAGCGCTCTTCATCCACTATTACCAGAGAAGTCGAGGGGTCGCGCGATAGAGCGCCGGTCAGGCATGCCCCAATACAGGGAGCATCGTCGCAGTGCTGGCAGCGTACCGAGAGGGATACGATGCCGCTTTCATCTACCCGGAGCCTCGACAAGGGCCGGGGTGTTTCTTTTTTGTAGGCCTTAACCAGGTCTTTCGACCGGGAATGCTTTAGTCGGCAATAGACCTCGCAGAGTCCGCAGCCGATACAGACATCCTCTTTGATGTAGACTTTTTTCATTTAATGCCCTTAATATAACGGAATACGGCAACCGTTTACCGTATATTAACACTTTTATCCTGGTTTGTCAATATCCCTTCGCGAAGGGAGCACTTCTTATGATATGAAGAACAGTCATAAAATATTATAAAACCACCACCAACTAAAAGCAAACAGAACCTTCGCGAATTTATTGTATTTCATCGCCGGCGGTGATGAAATGTCAGTCGTTAATGAGAGGTCTTTTTATCGGCAGATCGATAATATCATGTTCACAGTTTATTATTGTTTCGGTTCACGATTGTTCACGGAATATTTAGACGCTTCTCGGCTATGTTTATGTTTTGTTTATCAACTTAGGGTTACTATTAACACGTCAGAGAGGTGCATTATGAAGAGGATTGTAGTAAGAAGAGTAAAAGCCGCCAGGCCGAGAACCATGACCGCTAGCCGGCAACAAAGCGGGATAAGGACGCTTGATAGTGAAATCGTCAAGAGATTTAATCCCACTATGCTGGAACTCGGCGATATCGGTGCGCCCTGCCAGGAGAAAGAAGCGATAGCCGCTGTGTTTGACCTCACCGGCTTTACGACTTTCTGCAACCAGGTAGACTCGTATCTCGCCATTCCCAGATTTCTCAACGATTTCCTGGAGTGGTTTTTCAAGAGTATCAGGGAAAGTCTGACCGAAGGGGATTACGGGAACCGTAGTTCGATTTCGGCGAAACTACCCATCATGGTGAAATTTTTAGGAGACGGGCTCCTGGTCCTCTGGAACGCCCGCAGGATGACGGAAGATCAAATCTGCAGGATAGCAGCTACACTTTATGGAATATGCCGTGCCTACCGGCAAGAGTTCTACCCCCAGATAAGCATGGCTGTGAATAAACCGCCGAGAGTTCTCAGGTGCGGCGTGGCACGGGGCAAGGTCTTCGGTGTGGGTGACGGTAATGATTATGTTGGCCATTGCATAAATAATGCTTCCAGGTTATCACGAGTAGGCTCCTTATCGTTTTGCTTTCCTCACCGCGGTTTTCAGGTTCGAGAACACATGCCTGTTGAATACCTCCGGCTCTTTGCGCCCAAGTATGTTTCTATTCGTGGAGTGGGCGATAATGAGCTGGTATGGGTGGCTAAGGAAGAATTTGAAAGGTTACCGGAAAAAAACAAGGAGCTGTTTCGCAGCCTTGAACCATTAAGAGCGTGAACTAAAGTTCGAGCGAAGCAGAGTTATTATCTATGGCTGGACCAGGAAGCGAGGAGATAATTAATGGTATCTAGCCAGGAAAAATCACAACCCACCGCAGTATTGTCTGGCCGTGTGGAACGGGAAAATAAGGCAAGGCTGGAACTGATTTACGAGGTAAGTAAGAAAGTCGGGTCGCTTCCGCGCATGACGGAGATGCTGGAACAGGTTATAACAATGACCCAGCAGCCTCTTAACGCCTCGGCAGCCTCCATTCTTCTATTTAGAAATAACGACCAGGAGTTGTACTTTGAGGTCGCCTCAGGCCCGGTAGGCAAAGCGCTGCGACAGGTGAAATTGAGTACTCAATACGGTATTGCCGGGCAGGTTGCCCGTACGGGCAAACCGTTGGTAGTGAATGACGTCAGCCGGAGCGAGAATTTTCACAAAATGATTGATGATGCTACCGGCTTTAGCACTAAGTCGCTTGTCTGTGCACCGCTGGCGGTACATCGCAAAATCCTGGGTGTAGTTGAAGTACTGAATAAAAAGGATGGGAGCGAATTCGAAGAGCAGGACCTGGAAGCTGTCATCTCGGTGGCAAACACGGCAGCTATGGCGATTGAAAATACCAGGCTGCACCAGACCGTGCTGGATGCCTATAAAAACACTATCAAGGCACTGGCGGCGGCCATTGATGCTAAAGACCCGTACACCCGTGGACATTCCCAGCGGGTGATGGAATATACTTTGCTGGCCGGTACTTACCTTTCGTTTTCCTCCGAGGAAATGGAAACTCTGGAATATGCGGGTATTCTCCATGACATCGGTAAGATATCCATTGACTCCACCATACTGAATAAATCCGGCTCTCTGAACGAAGAGGAGTGGGAGATAATACGTGAGCACCCCGTTATCGGGGCCAATTTACTGAGGGGAATCCCCTTCCTGGAAAAGGCAAGCGAACTTGTGCTCTGTCACCACGAAAGGTTTAACGGGGAAGGTTATCCCAACGGACTCAAGGGTGAGGTAATTCCGCTGGGGGCTCGCTTGATAGCCGTGGCTGATGCTTTTGATACCATGACTACCGACCGTGCGTATCGCGCAGCCATGACCGTCGACCATGCCGTCGAGGAGCTACATAATTGCTCCGGCGGTCAGTTCTGCCCTATTGCTGTAAAAGCTTTCACATCTGGACTTCGCCTGAATACCGGTAAATAATCATCAAATAATTGAACGTGAATGAACCCCGGGAAAGGTAAAGATTGCGGGACCCGTTAGAAGGAGAGAGCGAAAAATGGATATCCGTATTCTTGGCGCACATAATTGCGAATCACTGACTTCCAGCTGCGTTTGCTTTCTCATTGATGACACTCTGGCTATCGATGCCGGCGGGCTAACGTCCCGCCTTTCCGTTCAAGAGCAACAGGAAATTAATTCAATTGTAATAACCCATCAGCACTTCGACCATATTCGGGATATTCCCGGGATTGCCCTGAATCTTTTCCGGTGTGGTGCCAGTATCCAGGTATATTCCACGGCTATGGCGTGTGATATTATAGAAACCCACCTGCTGAACGGGAGGGTTTACCCTAAATTTCAGAAAATACCCGAGGCGAAACCGACCGTTCGTTTCAACACAATTGAACCTTTAGAGCCGCAGAGGATTGACGGTTATCACATCCTGGCGGTGCCGGTGAATCATTTCGGGACCGCCGTTGGCTACCAGGTTAGTGATAAGCAGGGGAATGTTATGTTCTACACTGGTGATACCGGCCCGGGATTGTCAGACTGCTGGCGGCATATATCTCCGCAGCTATTATTAATTGATGTTACCCTGCCCAATGATTACGAGGAGTTTGCCAAGCAGACAGGCCACCTTACCCCGAATCTGCTTGAGCAAGAATTAATCAGCTTCCGGGAGCTTAAAGGTTACCTGCCCCAGGTAATCGCCATCCACATGGATACCAGCCTTGAGACGAAAACCAAAGAAGAAATTTTCGCAGTGGCTGAGAAGCTGGACATTCCCATTACCGTGGCGCATGAAGGTATGCGACTTAAAGTCTGAGGGAATACGCCGGAAATCAAGATTTAACAGTTTCTCAAGATATCCCGGGCACCCTCACACTCTGATACAGGCTACTTCGTGGCCGTCGCCGATATCGCGCAGGGGGGGCACGGCCTGGCTGCATTCGGGGATAGCCATAAAGCAGCGGGGGTGGAAGGAGCAGCCGGGTGGTGGATT
>Ga0315549_1000055_pt1 | contig 115550 bp, 114 predicted proteins | sample SalMarSW160200MG_FD_203101 | JGI IMG/M metagenome (GOLD analysis project Ga0315549, IMG submission 203101) | Salt marsh sediment microbial communities from the Plum Island Ecosystem LTER, Massachusetts, United States - Salt Marsh Sediment SW1601-200 ... | reverse complement strand
GCCAGAACGAGAACAATGGCCAGGGCCAGAACGAGAACAATGGCCAGGGCCAGAACGAGAACAATGGCCAGGGCCAGAATGAGAACAATGGCCAGGGCCAGAACGAGAACAATGGCCAGGGCCAGAATGAGAACAATGGCCAGGGCCAGAATGAGAACAATGGCCAGGGCCAGAATGAGAACAATGGCCAGGGTAATACACCAGATGTACCAGCACCGCCGGCTAATCCTGGTCCACCGGCTAATCCCGGGCCACCGAAGGACAAGGATAAATAATCGTAACTAATATAATATAATAATATAAGTATAAGTGGTGTTTTAAAATTGGCTCTGGAATTTCCAGAGCCATTAGTATTTTTAGAAGGGTTATCAACCTGATTGATTAAAATTGAATATTTCTTTGGCCGATTTCGGCTTTAGAGATGCCCTGAAAACCGGAAAAAAGTCAGGATGAGGTAGGATGGGGAAAATGGACATCAAATTGATACTCCAAAATTGCTTTTTGTAAGTCTGGAGTGAGACTCGCAAAGTCCTTATCTGCAAGTTCTCTATTATGACTAGATTTAATTTTGAAATCGTCTCGTATAGGGTCGAAGTCCTTTAATAGCGATGGATTAACATAGGCTAAAACGGTTCGCAAACGTTGTTGCCCATCAATGACTTCCCTGGTGGGTTCATTGGTGGCAACAACACCCGGCATTATTTGCTCCACTAAGGCTTTAAGTGCCGAGCGGTGGGTATGCGTCCACTCCACCGGGTCCGGCTCCGGTTTCTGGAAGCGCCAGCCGATGTCCACCACCGGTGAACCTTCTATAATACCACCGTCAAGATATATCTCGTCGGGGCAGGTCGCATGGTTGAAATATGGTGGCACTGCCGGGAAACCAGACGGAAAACGGGGGAGACAAACCTCAACCTGTAGCATCGGGGGAAACCGGTCTGCTCGATTCCTGAACGAGAACTTGCTGGATAAACTTAAATGCTATAAACTTATTTAATTGATTTTATAAACACAAGGAGGTAAGAATGGTCGGGAAAATAGAGATCGATGAGGAAAAGAGAGAAAGAATAATAGATAAAGCGGGGCATCTTGCGGACGAACTCGGGGCAAAATACATGGCCTGCGCCCCAGCCACTTTTGGGGCGATATGCGATGCATTCAGGTCTGAGGATATCGAGTTATTTTCACCCGAAATACAAGAGGTGCTCACCCAGGGAATGATAGGGATCCATGGAGGTGTCGCCATGACAGGAGTCGGCACCTGTGGAGCTGTTGTCGCTTCTACCTTTCTTATAAGTTATGTGGTTGGTGTTACCACCGAGGAGCTATCGAAAAACGGCAATCTTAATTATGCTGCCTCCGTTCCCGCCGTGGAATACGTAATCGATAGATTTGAGGAGGATTACGGCGCCATAGATTGCCTCAGGGTACGCTATAATCGAGTTCAACGTGCCTTAGACCTTATGGACCCCGATGCCAGGATACTGGAGATGACTTTTGCTCTGTATGAAAAGGAGAAATGCGGAATGACCGCGCCTGATTTCGAGGGGGGTCGCGACCAGACGCCGCCTGTGAGAGGGGCACGTTGGGCAGTAGAGGCAATTTGCGATTTATTAGGGATGGAACCCGAAGAGAGGAAGGAACTTCCGCCACATCTTCAGGGTCTGGGGATGCAAGAAATGGCACCGAAGCTTCAGAAAGTCGTCGAAGCATTGAAAGAACTGGGTTGGGGGCGCCCTAACGAGAAAATTTCTTACCGGGATTACCGGACGTTTAAGCTGAAGGGGAAAAAGGGATTGGAAGAGAAAAGGCTGGGTTCGGTAAGTGCCCCGAAGAAGGAAAAATGAGGGACTTGACAGTGGGGGTAGCAATGCACTAGTCTTGATTACCTGTAACAGGCAAGGGGTGAGAATCTTGACCATGTTCCATGTTACTCCCCCGGGGACCGGGCGGGAGGATTGCATAATTCATCTGGATACCGAAGACGCTAGTCAAATCATGGATAAACTTAAGGGCAAAGGGTACGAGGTGGAAGTAAGAGAATGCGTATCGAAAGCGGCAAGCAAATCGAACACTCAGGAGCGGTAAGGATCCATCCCGTACGCCGGGTTTTAGAGCTTGACTCCGGCACCATCCCATCCCAGTTTAAGGAAAGCGTTGGGCCCCAGAGAATTGAACGGGACGTTATTGCTGGTATTCAGCAAAAAATGGCTATTGTTTTACCGATAAAGGGCGAGGGGCTAAAGGTTTTCGAGGGCGTACTGTGTGGGGTTCCCCACGATTGCTTGATGATTGTGGTATCTAACAGCCAGCGAGGGGAGATTGACGATTTTAAGAAGGAGCAGGAAACCCTGAACCAATTCTGCACTACTACCAGGAGGAATGCCATTATCATACATCAGAAAGATCCCTGCCTGGGACAGGCACTGGCTGATTGCGGATATAGCCAAATCCTTGATGAGAAGGGGCTGGTAAGAAGCGGCAAGGCAGAAGGGATGATTGTCGGTATTCTGCTATCTCTGGTACTGGGCAAGGAATATGTGGGTTTCATTGACACGGATAACTATATTCCTGGAGCGGTCTGGGAATATGCTCAGCATTATGCCATTGGATTCACTCTTTCGGAATCACCGTATGTGATGGTCCGCATTCTGTGGCGGTACAAGCCCAAGATTTCCGGCGAGCTATATTTCAAGAAATGGGGGCGGGTATCTGAAATAACAAACAGGTACATAAACCATTTCATATCCACCAAGGGCGTATTCGAGACTGACATTATAAAAACCGCCAATGCCGGAGAACATGCCATGAGCCTGCAACTGGCAAAGAAGCTAACTTATGCCACCAGCTACAGTGTTGAAACCCAGGAGCTTATGTCTATTTTCGAGCAGTTTTCAGGGATGTCTCCCATACTTGACAAAGCAGTTGCGGGAAAGGGCGTTGATATAATTCAAACGGAGACAATAAATCCCCATATTCACGGAGAAAAGGGGGAAGAACACCTGATTCAAGACATGCTCATGCCCAGCCTGTCAGTGATCTATCACAATCCGCTATGTGAAGATACAACCAAGGAATTGATAACCAAACAACTGGTAGAACTGGAATGCATCTCCCCAGGCGGAGAAGTCCCGCAATTGAAAATGTTCCCGCCGCCAGAAATTGCCGATACTCAGAAGTTGGCCATTATCATGAATAATTGTCTTAGCGATTATTCAGTACCAAAAGAGTGGCCTGTATTAGCAAGCCTGCCGTCAGCAGCCCGCAAAACGCAGGAGGTTACCAAGCTGGTTTTCACCGACCTCGACGGCACTCTGCTGCATCCGGTCAGCTATTCATACACAGCAGCGCTTGATTCCGTACGCAGGTTACAGGAAGCCAGAATTCCCGTAGTATTCTGTTCCGCTAAGACGATGGCGGAGCAGCAAATCTACCGGCAGGAACTCGGAGTTAAGGGCCCGTTTATTATCGAGAACGGGGCAGCTATAGTGGTGCCGAAAGACTACTTCCGGTTCCCCTTCGCTTTTAGCAGAATAATCGATGACTATTTCATTATTGAACTTGGCGTCCCCTATGAAGAAATAAGGAACAGACTAAGAGTACTGAAAGACAAAGGTGAAGCTAAAATCACTTTCTTCGGCGACCTCAGTACCGAGGAGGTGTCCAAAGTAACAGGTTTGAACTTGCCAATGGCTTCACTTGCCAAGCAGAGAAAGTACAGTGAAACGGTAATAATAGAAGGGGACAAGAAATATCTGGAATCAACCTTGGCAACTATAAAAGAGGCAGGACTCAGTTACACGTTTGGCGGGAAGTTCTACGAGGTATATATGGGTGGTGATAAGGGCAAGGCAGCCAAGATTTTAATGGAGCTTTTCAAGCTCAATTTTGGCGATGTTTACACGATTGGTATCGGCGACAGTCTGAATGACTTGGACGTTCTGGCTGCCGTGGATTTGCCGATATTAGTGCAGACGGTGAATAACCGCTGGAATAAACTGAAAGTCAATAATCTGAAACGTGTCACCGGCGTTGGCCCCGAAGGATGGGCTAAGGCAGTTTCAGAGCTATTGAATAGTAGTACTTCAAAGAAGTAAGTATCAAAGGTGGCAAAGATACTATAGGCTTCCTGATGGCCTTCCAGATGCAGGTTATGAGTCGCAAATTTATCTGAATGCACTTTTTGACGGTTTGGTTAATCCTCGTTATTATGGTATGATTCTTTGCACGATTTTCACCACTATTTGATAACGTAGCCGCTTCAAAGATGAAAGACCGTTCTGTAGATTATAATAGTATTGCCGGCCAATATGATTGCCGCTACGAGGTAGGCGACTACTCGGAAATCGAGCGGCAGTTGCTGGAGTTCGTTACCGGTGCCCGCTCAGGAAACATACTCGAGGTTGGCTGTGGTACGGGTCACTGGCTTCGGCAGCTCTGGCGTAGAGGATTCAGCGTTAGCGGTTTGAATCAAGCCCAATCAGAGACTTCGAAGTGAAGTGGAAAGAAGGCGGTTTCCAGGGCAAGTGGGCCGCCTCCTACGAGCTCCTCACCTCCCTCGAACGGTAACCCGCCCCTTAAACCCACCCGTTTTACCCTCCATCTGGATGTCAGCACTCATCCACTATGTGATACCTGTCTCTTGACGCCCGAAAGTAGGTATGATATTATACTCTTGGTATGATATATCATACCTTTCATACATATTTTCAGGAAATACAGGGAGGGGATAATGATGCACCAGCATTTTATGGAAGAAGCAATCCCCAAGTTTTACGGTGCCACCACCATCGGCGAACGGGGCCAAGTGGTCGTCCCCGCCGAAGCACGCAAGGACCTTGACATGGTGCCCTCTTCCAAAGTTCTCGTTTTCAGCAGCCCGGGCAGCGAGGGTTTGCTGATTATCAAGGCTGAATCGGTCGCTGAAACCCTGGCCCACGCCTCCAAGATGCTGAGCGGTGTCGAGGAAGTGCTGAAATCCAGCACGGATGACTCTGCCTGAACCCACTTGTTTTTCCCAATAACCATTAAAGAGTAACATACGCATGAGTTGGCTGACAAAAATCGCGCTGAAAAAAAGATGGCTGACCTTTCTCATCGTCGCCATCGTGACCGGTGTTTCCATCTGGTCAACCCTCGCCCTCCAAATGGAACTGATTCCGGATATCGAACTTCCGGTGACGAGTGTCGTCACCGTGTACCCCCAGGCCAAACCCGAAACGGTGATGAACGATGTTACCGTCAAGGTAGAAAGCGCCATCTCCGGCTTGAAGGGACTCGACCACATTGTATCCACGGCGTCGGAAGGAACCACCTTCACGTTCGCGATGTTCGACTTCGGCACGAACATGGCGGAAACGAACCGCCTGATTGAGGGGAACCTGGCGGCACTCGACCTGCCCCCGGAAGTGCGCAATTTACCGCTGACCATGCCCCAGCTGAGAGAAAATCCCCAACTCTATGCCATCGACATGAACCTCATGCCGGTGGCGATGCTGAGTCTGACCGGTGACCTGCCGCCCGACCAGCTGGAGCAGATTGCCGTTACGCAAATCATGCCGGCGCTGGAGAACGTTGAAGGTGTGTACCACGTGGGTATCGAAGGCGGCAGCAGCCAGCAGGTCCTCGTCAACCTCGACCCCCGGCTGCTGAACGATGCCGGAATATCAATGTCCGGTGTTGCCGCGGCACTCTCCACCCAGGGATACGACTCAATACCTCAGCTTGAAGATACCGCCCTCGGCGCCGATACCATGCTCAAGGATGTCGGCGCGGTTAAACTGGGCCTCCCGCCGGCTTCCTCGGTAAGCCGCACCAACGGGAAAACCAGCGTGACCATCAACGTTGTGAAGGAGGCCGAGTCCAACACCGTGTTCGTGGCTAATGCCGTCATGGCCGAGGTCGAAAAAACAAAAGCATCCCTTCCCGGTGACGTGACCCTCTACACGGTCATGGACCAGTCCGAGTACATCGAGACCAGCATCAGCGACCTGAGTCGCAGCGCACTCATCGGCTGCGGCCTGGCCATCGTCGTCGTCTTTTTCTTCCTGATGGCCTTCCGGGCTTCGCTGGTGACGGCCGTCTCCATACCGCTGAGCATCCTGATAGGTTTTCTCATCATGCGTTTCCTCGGCATTACCATCAACCTGCTCACCCTGAGCGCGATGGCGATAGTTGTCGGGCGCGTTATCGATAACAGCATCGTCGTCCTGGAGGTTATTTACCGCAGAATGCAGAACGGCGAACCTTTCCGTACCGCCGCCCTTGACGGCGTGAAGGAAGTGGCCACGCCTATCACGTCTTCAACGCTGGCAACCGTAGTTATATTTATCCCCATCGCCTTTGTCGGCGGCATCGTCGGGGAGATGTTCATACCCTTCGCCCTGACCATGACGGCAGCCCTCGTCGCCTCTCTCATTGTCGCCCTGATGGTCATCCCTCCCCTTGCCAACTTCCCGGTAGTCAAGAAAGACGGCAAGGGAGACGGGCACACCTGGTACCAGCGTCTGTACCTGCCCGTGCTGAAATGGTCGCTGGTGCACCGGGCGCTGACGCTGGTGATTGCCGCTGTCCTCTTCTTCGGAAGTTTCACGCTGGTGCCGGTCATCGGCACGAGCTTCATGCCCACAATGGGCGAGAAGATGCTCACCGTGGAAGTCACCATGCCTCGCGGCACTGCACTTTCCGCCACGGAGGATGCCGTTATCAAGGTTGAGAAAGTGCTGGTTACCCACCCGGACATTGAAACACTCCAGACAACCGCCGGGACATCCGGGTCCATTTCGGGCGGGTTCATGGCCATGGGAGGCGTCGGGGACAGCACGGCCAGCATCATGGTCGTCCTCGAACGCGACGCCGACATGGAACTGACCGCCGCCGGCGTGCGTGAAGACCTCACCGGTATCGTCCCCGGAGCGGATATCACCGTCACCACCGGGCAGGCGATGTCCAGCAGAATGACAGGCTCCGGCCTGGATATCTCCATCCGCGGCGATAACTACGAAGACCTGGCCGCGGCCGCCCATCAACTGTACGCCGAACTGGCCGATGTGGACGGAATCGCCGAACTGGAACTGGGACTGGCCACCGTCGAGCCCAAGCTCGATATTATCCCGGATTCCGCCAAGCTGATGTCCTCCGGCCTGTCCATGGAGCAGCTCGCTCAGATGCAGCAGGAATTCTTCCTGATGCAGGTGGGGAGCACCGTGTCACAGGCGACCGTTGACGGACATACGTATGAAGTCTACGTGAACGGCATAGTCCCGAACCTGGACAGCGCCGAGGTAGCCCGCGAACTGAGAGTGGGATTCCCGCAGTCCGTCAAGCTGGGTGATATCGCCGTCGTGGAACTGGGCGAACAGCAGACCAACATCCAGCGTATCAACGAGAAGCTGGCCGCCAGTATCACCGCCAGCATCACCGCGAAGGATATCGGCGCGGTCAACCGGGCCGTTCAGGAAAAGATAGACTCCCTGCCCGTCGCTCCCGGTGTGGACATCTCTCAGGGCGGGACGATGGAGATGATGCAGGAGGCATTCTCCGGCATGTTCATCGCCATCCTCGTGGCCATCGTGCTGGCGTTTGCCGTCATCGCTGTGACGTTCCGGTCGCTGCTGACGCCCGTCGTCATCATGATAAGCCTGCCGCTGGCATCCATCGGGGCGCTGCTAGGCCTGCTGTTTGCCGGGCAGACGATGGGTATCTCGGCCATGATGGGCGTGCTGATGCTGGTCGGTATCGTGCTGACCAATGCCATCGTATTGATCGACCTCGTTGAACGCCTGCGCAAGCAGGGCATGAGCACGCATGATGCCCTCGTGGAATCGGGCCGGACAAGGATGCGCCCCATCCTGATGACGGCGCTGACCACCATGATTGCCATGCTGCCGCTGGCGCTGGGGCTGGGAGAAGGCACCATTCTCTCCGCGGAGCTTGCCATCGTCGTCATCGGCGGGCTGTTCAGCTCCACTCTGCTGACGCTGCTGGTAATACCGGTGATGTACAGCCTGTCCAAGGGGATGCGGCGGCAGAAAGCGGCGGGCTAGCCGGTCAGCGTGAAGGAGGCCCGGGCAGCTTCTTTCAGGATGGAATTATCCAAAGACAGGTCGGCAACCAGCTTCTTGAGACGGGCATTCTCTTTCTCAAGTTCCTTGAGCCTCTTCGCCTGTTTGATTCGCATCCCACCGTATTCCTTACGCCAGCGATAATACGTCTGTTCAATAACACCTATCTTTTACTGGCTTCGGCGATCGTGGCTCCCTGGCTGAGAAGTACCTCAGCCTCTCTCAATTTGCCGATGATTTATTCCGGTGTGTACCCTTTTTTAACCATCTATCCTCCTTAACTGGTTTGACCTGCTCCCCAAAATGGGCCAAAACTGAGGAGATTTTTTCGGAATGCTAAAATAGGTTTTATTTGCATTTGGTTGTTGATTTGACAGGCGGTCTTTTTGTGACTAGAATTGTCCTTATTGGAATATGTCAAATTCATTCTCTATACCAAGCCTCATAAACAGAATAAAGAAGCGGTATCAGGGGAAATATATCCCGCCAGATAATGATGCCAATAGTATAGTTTTCTGTCTCGGTCATACAGAACGACCACTCATCGCTAAAATTCTCATCGTTATAGGTACATTCTGGTTAAATCATTGAAAATGGATATTAGGGTTTTTTGTCAGTCTCGCAGCGCTGATTTTGGCTATCTTTGCGGTGTCTGGTAATTGAATTTTGAACCGCCATTCCATAAGCAAAGCAACCTATCCTGAAAAGTATCATGAATAGAATCCCAAAAATAGAGCGCTTATCGATATATCCATTAGTGCCTCCTGTCCTTTTTCACGCTCAAATAGGCGTAATATTATTCGTAGCAACCAAATGCAAATAGTACCTAGACATTACAAGGAAGAGTTCAAGGACATTGAACTTCATGGCGGAGGTGGTCTAAACCTCATGGTTATACGCGATACCCAGTCGTCAAGAATAATTAATTCCCATGGGTATAGGGGAGTATTTTTCTTGACTTTTGGTTTCAAAGATGTGCAATGAGGTCACAAAGTAGTATATTGTTGGAGAACACAAACTTATGTTGTGTCACAGGTTCGAGACTGGCACGGCCTGCCTCCCCCCGATTTTGAAGTTAATCCTCCCCAAATTTCTGGAAAGTCCTTCCAAAAACAGCTCCTCTGAGCACCTGACTCGTTAAAAATGGAAAGCCGATAGATGAGTTGCTCTACAAGAGATATTCACGACTTAAACCGGAGCAAATAAATTGATTTTAAAATCACGTAAGTAATATAATCACGTGTGACTAAAAATCCTCAGGATATTAACCATACAGGGGGATAATTACCATGTCAGATGGAATAAGTAAGGTAGTTACGGATGGCGCGGAGGAAACGCGAGTCAGGAGTGTTGGTTTTTTAGGTTTACCCGGCGGCGGAGCTGAAGGGGTAGTTGATGTTAAGGACGGGAAAATAGTGAGAATCAGGCCGTTACACTATGACTGGAAATATGACAAGAATGATTTAAATCCCTGGAAACTTGAAAAGAATGGCAAAACCCTGGAACCGCTTATGAAATCGCTGCCGGGCACCTTTTCACTGGCCTACAAAAAGCGGGTCTATTCTCCCAACCGGATTAAGTACCCCTTGAAGAGGGTTGACTGGGACCCCCATGGCGAGAGAAACCCTCAGAACCGGGGAAAGAGCAAATACAAGAGGATATCGTGGGACGAGGCTACCGATATCATAGCCGGTGAAATAAAAAGGATACATAAAGAGTACGGCCCGCTGGGGATACTGACGCAGCAGGAAGGACATGGAGAAAACAAGTGGCTGCAGGGGCCTCACGGCATGCCGACGCTGCTTCTCAAGAAGATGGGTGGTTACACGCAGCAGATTAGAAATGCGGATAGCTGGGAGGGGTGGTACTACGGCGCCGAGCACGTGTGGGGACAGGGGCTGTACGGTCATTATTTCCCGGCGGATAATGTAGTTAGAGATATCATCAATAATTGTTCTCAACTGCTGGTCTGGGGAGGCGACCCGGAAACAACAACCTGGGGATTTTGCGGGCAGCTTGCCAGCCGGGTATCCTATTTCTGGACGGAGGCCGGCATTAAACAGGTATATATCTGCCCCGAGCTGAATTACGGCGCCGCCGTTCATGCCGACAAATGGATTCCGGTGCTCCCCAACACCGATGCCGCCCTGCAACTGGCGATAATATACACCTGGATAAAAGAAGGCACCTATAACAAGGACTATGTGGCTACCCACTCGGTAGGCTTTGACAAGGTGGAAGCCTACGTTATGGGTGGGGAAGACGGTGTGCCCAAGACGCCCGAGTGGGCTTCACCCAGGTGCGGTGTCCCGGAATGGACGATTAAGGCGCTGGCCAGGGAATTTGCCGCCAGGATAACATCAATAGTCCACTTTTTCGGTGGCGGTTTTATACGCGGGCCTTGGTCCAGCGAACCTGCCCGGCTGGAATGTATCATGCTGGGAATGCAGGGGCTGGGTGGCCCCGGCGTTCACCAGTGCCAGGTTACCTGGCATGGGATGCCCCGAAGTGAGAAGTCGGCAAAAAACAGGCTCTTCACCTTCGGAGCAGTTGCCAGCGGCGCCGGATGGCTGTTTGACAACCGGGTAGCTTACCCTATGACCGGTAACAGCCGTGTCAGCCAGAAGCAGTTTTTCCCCAAGACCAAGTTTCACGAGGCTATCCTTAATCCGCCCATCTCATGGTACGGCAAGACCCAGTGCTCGGCCCCGCCTGAAGACCAGTTTATAAAATACACGTATCCGGCCGAGGGTTGCCCTGAGGTGCACATGATATGGAGCGATAGCGTCTGTATGACTACCTGCTGGCATGAAGGGATGAAGACACTGGAAGTCTTCAGAAATCCTAAAATAGAGTTCGTTGTCCACCAGCACCCCTGGCTTGAGAACGATTGTTTTTGTGCCGATATTATCCTGCCGGCCTGTACCACATATGAAGTAGATGATATCATGCCGAACTACTGGCCGGGTCTGCAGTTCAATAACGTGCTGTACCAGAAGCAGGCCATCAAGCCCATCGGCGAGTCCAAGAGCGACTACGAGATAACAGTGGATATTGCCAGGAAGCTGGGGATGGAGGAGGCGGTCACGGAGGGCAAGAGCCTGGAGGAGTGGATTAAATGGACTTATGAGAGTCTGGGGTTGCCGGACCAGATCAGCTGGGAGGACTTCAAAGAAAAGGAGTACTACGTTTTCCCCACCGCTAAGGACTGGGAAAAAGACACGCCCGGCCTGAGACTATTCTACGATGACCCCGAAAAGAATCCCCTGCCCACGCCTTCCGGCAAGCTGGAGTTCTACTCGGAGAGATTAGCCAGGCATTTCCCGGATGATAAGGAAAGGCCGCCGATACCGAAATGGATTGAAAAGAGTGAGACCCATGATGAAAGGCTCTCCGGTGAAAGGGCCAAAAAGTACCAGCTGCTGATGATGTCCAACCACGGCCGTTGGCGGATGCATGCCCAGTGCGATGATATAACCTGGACAAGAGAAATCCCGACCTGTAAGGTCAGAGCCTGGGACGGCTACATGTACGAGCCTCTCTGGATTAATCCAGAAACGGCCGCCGCGAGAGGTATAAAAGATGGTGACATCGTCAGGGCTTACAATGAGAGGGGGTCCGTTCTCTGCGGCGCGCGGGTATGGGAAAGAATGATGCCCGGTGTGGCTTACGTGGACCACGGAGCCAGAGTCGACTGGATACTACCCGGAAAGCTCGACCGGGGCGGCGCCATTAACCTTATATCCCCGGCTAAAACGGTCTCCAAAAATTGCCCCGGGATGGCCACTAGCGGTTACCTGGTTGAAGTCGAAAAGGTTACTATGTCTCAAATGGAGGAGTGGAGAAACAGGTATCCCGAAGCCTTTGAAAGAGAGTATGACCCGGCTTCCGGCCTGCGCTTCAACGCCTGGGTTGAAAAAGGCACAGAATAAACGAAGGCCTTCGCCATTTTACCAGCTTTCGAAGAGTGCTCTCACTTCTGGGTGAATCTGGCCCTATTCGCCGGTAATGGGGTGTTTATAGTGGTAAGGAACATGGTAGCCGGACGGGTACGGGTGGAAGGCGGTGGGCGGCGCGTCGGCATCGGGAGCGGGCATCCAGCCCATCAGCGGCAGATTCATCCATCCGTCCTCGAAGGGAGAGCAGAAGGTGTTATTCCAGTGCAGTAATGAGAACTTCCACCTGCCGTCCTCTTTAACGTACTTATTTTCGTAATAACCGTGTAGCCATTCCTGCCGGGGATAGGCGCCATATGGTTTGGCTTCACACAGCCAGGTCTGCCACCTGCCTTTAGCGGTCTTACCGTCCGGGGAAACATCGATAACTGCGCCGATCTGCATCACGATAAACTGCATCCAGGTCGGGGAGGGACCTCTCCCTTTACCCCCTATCATGTCCACATAAACCCTTTCGACCCCCTTCTTGCCGTAGAACACACCGTGGTCGACTATCTCCACGGATTCGGCATTATCGGAGAACAGGTCTAAAATTTCCGCCCACATGTTGTTATCGAAGTAATAGCCGTATGTCCTTTGCAGGTGCTCTATCTCCTGGATATCTTCCTGGAGCTGTACCTGCTTTTCCAATTCTTCCAGATTCATATGCACCACCCTTTTTCTATTCAATATTGCTTTACTCGCCGGTAACCGGGTGCTTGAAGGGATACGGGACGTGATAACCGGACGGGTAAGGATGATAAGCCGTCGCCGGAGCGTCGGCATGGGGAAACGGCGTGTCCGATAGCCTGGGCACCTTGAGGAAACCCCTCTCGAAGGAAGTCCAGTACGTGAGGTTCCAGTGCAGCTTCTTGAAGTACCATTTCCCGTTTTCCTTGATGTACTCGTTGTCGTAAACGCCGAACTGCCAGGTCTGCTTCTTCGTACCGCCGAAGGGCCGGCATTCGAAAGAGGGCGTGTACCAGCGTCCCGTCGCCGTCTTGCCGTCGGGGGCCACTTCGATGACGCCCTGGGACTGCATGACCTCGAAGAACATCCAGCCCGGGCGGGGCATGCCTATCATGCCCCCGTACATCTTTATCAGTCCCTCTTTGCCGCGGAATACGCCGTGGTCGGTAATTTCTACCGACTCCGTATTCTCGGAAAAAAGGTCGATTACCTCCTGATACATCCCGTTATCGAAGTAATATCCGTATAACTTTTGCAGGTGCTCTATCTCCTGGATATCCTCCTGGAGGGTTACCTGCTTTTCCAGTTCTTCCAGATTCATAATGCTCTGCCTTTACCTTTATTTGCCGGTGATGGGATGCTTGAAATGAACCGGGAAGTGATACCCGAAAGGATAGGGTCGCCAGGTAGTGGGTGGGGCATCCGGAGGCACTTCCAGGCTGGGGCCGTTATGGCCGACAACCGGGGTCTTGAGCCAGCCGTCCTCATACGGCGTGCGGAAATTAAGGAAGAAATGGAGTTTCTGGAACATCCAATTGCCATTCTCTTTGACATACTCGTTCTCGTAAATACCGTGGGCCCACAACTGCCTGAGTTCTCCCTCATGCAAGGTCAGCGTAGGCCGGGCTTCTACCAGGAAACCGTACCACCGGCCCTTGGCGGTCTTGCCATCGGGGTCGACCGTAACCACGCCCTGTATCTGCATGGCGATGGACATGAAACCAGGCCTCGGTTTGGCGTCCTTGCCCCCCTTGATAAGGTCGATGTAAAACCTTCTGATGCCTTCCTTACCCTTATAGACGCCGTGGTCGGCCACTTCGATGGACTCAGCGTTATCGCTGAAAAGGTCGACTACCTTCTCCCACTCCTCGTAATCGCGGTAATAGCCGTAGATTCTCTGCAGCCTCTCTATCTGCTTGATGTCATCCAGTCGCTGAATTCTCGCCTGCAATTCTTCCAATGTAGCCATAAAATCCTCCTTTTATTATTAATTGCACATCAATAAGACAATTATTTCACTCTAAGGATATAGTTCAGGTTTGGAAGCCAGCGTTCGAGCGAATTTCAGCTTGCTGAATTTCCATTCCCCGTTTTCTTTGACATATTCGCAATCGTGCCTTCCCTGCACCCATTCTATTGTCGGCACGGAAAAGAACATGTATACAATCCAGTGGCCTTTGGCGGTGTCTCCGTCAATGGTGATAACCGGTTGACCTACCAGATGCCCGTCATGCCGTTCTTTCCTCTGAGATAGAGTGCCCAGGTAAATCTTGGAAAAATTCTCTTTACCTTTCATCACCCCGGAGAACCGGACTTCAACCTCGGCATCTTCGGTGAAAAAATCCAGCGCCTTCTCAAATTGGATATTATCCAGGCAAGACATATATTCTCTATGTAATTTCTTAATTTCTTCAAGGTCCTCGATAGCCCTGACTCTTTTTTCCAATTCTTCTAAATTCACACGAACCTCCCTTCAGGTGGTCTAATCACTTCTCGGCGGCGGCACTCAACCCGGCAAGTCGACCGGTAGTCCATGCCATGCCGTGGCTAAGACCGGCGCACATCGTGGGGTAGTCGACTGCGAAGCGGTTGCCGACGGTGTTCCCGGCCAGATATAGTCCTGGAATGATATTCCTGTCCACATCCAGCGGCTGTAATTTAGCGTTAGTATTAAGACCGCCCAGGACAACCAGTATATGCTGCTCGATTATGCCTGCATAGAATGGCGGTTTATCCACCGTTGTAATCCGGTCAGGACGCTTCCCATAATCCAGGTCCTTCCCCATCCCTGCAAGTTCGTTGTACCTGTCTATTGTAGCCTTGAATGTGTCGACGGGCACTTCCATCTTCCGCGCCAACTTCTCGATAGTGTCCGCCTTTACCGTCATCTCCTCAACTTGAGTCCGAATCATATCGTTTGCTTTAGAGAATGTGCCCAGACCCACGCCCATTTTCGCTAATTCCGCTTCCCACTTGCTGTCAAACACCTGCCAGACCCTCTTGCCGGGCTGGCGGACAAGCGAGTTAGCACTGCTCTGACCGGGCACGTCTTCGTTTTCATATCGCTCCCCATCGATGTTCACCCGTAGAAATGCGTTGGCACCCGAAGGCCCCACCGTGGCATGAGACATCGGGGCGTGAGGGCCGGGCTCCATCACCGCCCCGACCCACATGGCCATAAGATGACCGTCACCGACATTCAGCGGCTCCGGTGCTAATCTAAGGTTCTCGTTCCGAACCATGTAGATGTTATTTTTTCGTGCGACTTCCGCAGCGGTGGGGCAGTATTTCTGCATCATCGCCGGATTGTTTCCATAATCCCCGGTACAGAGTACCACGGCCTTACGGGCGTCGAACTGTAGATACTTACCCTCCGGATTACGGGCAATAACACCGGTAACCCGGCCGTTTCCCTGCCTGATAAGTCGCGCCGCCCGGGTCCGGTAGCGGATATCCACTCCGAGCTCCAGGGCGCGTTTCTGCGCGCAGTTTAAGGCAAGACTGTGGTCGAGTGTTTTATTCGTGCCGTCGGTATGCCAGTGGCCAACCGGGAAATCCGGGTAGTATTCCTTCTTTGAATCGAACCCGGCTGGCCTCGGCCACTGGTACATAATCGTCTGAATACCCTCGGCATCGGTCATGTCTATCAGCCAGTCCATAACGGCACTGCTATGGTCGGCCCACAGCCTGAGCAACCTCTGGTCGGGTTTGTTTCCTCCCCACTTCATTAGCTCCAGGACGACTTCATCCTTATCGACTTTAATTCCAAGTTTTTTCTGTAGTCTACTATCGATGGCGGCAATAAGTCCGCCGCTCCACCTGTAGGTGGTGTGCTTATCTATCTGGATGACCCTGGCGCCTGCCTGTGCGGCTGATAGCGCCGCTGCCTTGCCGGATGTCCCCGCACCAACCACCACTACATCCGTGGTGAACGTATCCCTAATCTCTTCCAGTGGAACCGGAGGAGGCTCAATTTCGAAAGAATCCCTTATATTAACTGGCATCTATTCTCGCTATCATCAGTTAATTCATTATATCTTTAAATCATATAATGTCATATTTTCTCACTTATTGCTAATAAACCGAAATTCAGGGGAAATACGGCTCGGAGTCAATCGCCGTCCTCACCGGCACCGGTCCCGGAGCGGGAAACAATGTTGCTCGCCTGTTTTGTTTAATGCTGGGCACGCCAAACAGAATAAGTGTCGACAATCACATCTGTTTTGCTCCATCTTGTTATCATATCTCTACTTCCACTTTAGTCCATGTTAAATCTCCGAAGCCTGTGCAAATTACTATCCCGCTCATTTAAGCCTGATGCTTTGGAATATCGTCACTTATCAAATATTGGTAGCCGTTGTAAGCTGCCCCTGGAAAAGCCATGTCGACAGATAGCGCTCACCCGTGTCCGGCAGGACAACCACGATAAGCTTGCCCTTATTCTCCGGCTTGCCAGCCACTTGCAGGGCTGCCCAGGCGGCGGCTCCCGATGATATACCCGCCAGTATTCCTTCCTCGCTGGCCAGCCGTCCTGCCGTAGCGCCCGCGTCTTCATTACTCACGGTAACAATCTCATCAATCAGGTCCGTCCTGAGAATATCGGGAACAAAGCCGGCACCGATGCCCTGAATCTTGTGCGCTCCCGTTTTTCCTTCGGAAAGTACCGGGGAACTCGCCGGTTCAACGGCCACTACCCTAAATCCGGGTTTTCTGGCCTTGATGAGCTCGGCCACGCCGGTAATCGTACCGCCGGTACCCACACCGCTGACCAGGATATCTACCTTGCCGCCAGTGTCCCTCCAGATTTCCTCGGCGGTGGTCAGGCGGTGTATTTCCGGGTTGGCCGGGTTTTTAAACTGCTGCGGCATGAAATAGTGGGGGTTTTCGGCCACGAGCTGCTCCGCCTTTTTTATTGCCCCCGACATCCCCTCGGCCCCGGGAGTCAGTACCACCTCGGCCCCGAAGATAGAGAGAAGTTGCCTTCTCTCCAGCGACATCGTATCGGGCATGGTAAGGATAAGCCGGTATCCCCGGGCGGCACAGACAAAAGCCAGGGCTATGCCGGTATTACCGCTGGTAGGCTCGACGATAACCGTATCTTTCTTTATAAGGCCTCTTTCCTCGGCGTCGGCAATCATGGCCACGCCTATCCTGTCCTTGACACTGCTTACCGGATTGAAGGACTCCAGCTTGGCTACCACCTCCGCCCCGGTACCTTCAGCAATACGGTTCAGTCTGACCAACGGCGTATTCCCGATTAGCTCGGAACAGTCCCTAGCAATGCCTCTGGTAAGTTTCGGTATTTTTACTGATTTATAGTCGAGATATTCTACTTCTGGAGCTGATTCCGCCATCTCCGTGAACCCCCTCTCAAAGGTCAAAGTATTGTTGACCTTTTTCATCAACTTTATCATGTCGATGAAAAGAATGTCAATACCCGCCCGATATATTCCTCTTCCTTGCTCATGGCATAATAAGCTGCTAGAATCGTGATACCGCCTGTAATATACCTCACAGAAAATTACTGTCGCCTGTTATCGCTAGAGTTCATGGAGGAAGATATGACAACGCCAGGGTTACGATAGCGAGGAGAGAGTTATCAAGCTGGCGAAAAAGATGGCACGAGAGTGGTAAGTCGGAAAGGAGAAGCCATGCCGGAACTGAGCCTGAAAGAGAAAGAACGACGCTGGTCTCTGCTGCGTAAAAAGCTGCGGAAAGCCGGCCTTTCCGCTCTTATAATTTATGGCGGCACCCAGCTGGGCGTACCGGTTCACTACCTGACGCGGGTATGGGGAAACAAGCAGAATATGGTGATATTCCCGGTCGATGGCGAGCCTGTTTTCTTAATTCCCAGCAACACCGGTATGACGGGAGAATCTCTGGTCAAACAGGGCTGCTGGCTGCCGGCGGAGGATATCCGCTCCTCGGCCAACCTGGCAGTCGATGCGGCCAGGCTGATTACCAGCCTCAAATTACACAAAACCCGGGTCGGCATCGATAGCTTTCGCTTCTGGCCGGTGTTCGAATACCAGACATTTAACGAGTTGTGCCCGGATGTCCAGCTTGTGGAAGCGCACCGGCTATTCGGCGAAATACGCGGTCCCAAGAGCCCCGAAGAACTGGCCGTCATGGAAGAGGCCATCCGTATTTCCGACCTCGCCCACGGCACCTTTTTGGCCAATTTGAAACCCGGACTTACCGAGGAAGAGGTAGCCAACAAGGCGAACGAAATCCTGACCGCCCATGATATCGTCGACAGGATAATTTTAATCCACAGTCGCCCCGAAGCGGCTTACCCCTACCGTCCCGGCCCCACGGTAATAAAAAAGCCAAACCCGGTAACATTCTCCCCGGAATTTACCCGAAACGCGGGCTACGGCGCCCAGATGATACGGGCCTACTGGTGGGAGGAACCCGAAGGCATATACAAAAAGATGTTCGGCCTTTGGGATGAAATGCGGCAAATGATATTACGGGAGTTCCGACCCGGCGTGGAAATTACCGATGCCGGACAGAAAATCGAGAAACTGGTCGATGAATGGGGCTTTGAATGTGATAAACTGGGACATGCCGTCGGGCTGTCTTACGGGGACGCCCCCTACATCACCGCCGGCCCCCACGAGCGGGACTACATGGAGTGGACCATACTGACCGATGAGGTTTACGCCGTTCATCCCATGGTAAGGTGCAGGGGCGGGAAAGCGCCGTTTACCATGATTGGAGACATGTATTTCATCGGCAGGGACGCCACCAGATGGATGACCACCGCCCTGCCGGGTCTCCCCGAGATGATTCCGTATTAATAAAGATGAAAAGCATCGTAATTTACTTTTCACAGACGGGAAACACGGAGAAGATTGCCAAGGCAATCCACGCCGGTATGAGCGAGTTGGCGGATTCGTGCGATATTGCCCGACTCCAGGACATGGATACCGGGGATTTGGCGGGTTATGATTTAATCGGGCTGGGCGCCCCGGTGTGGCACCGGCGGGAACCGGCCAACGTGATGAACTTCATCGAATACACCATGAATTCGGTGGAGGGCAAGCACGGCTTCGCCTTCTGCACCCACGGTCTTTACCCGGGCCGTCTCCTGGCCAGAGTAACGGCATTCATGATACAGAGGGGTTTGAAGGTTATCGGCTGGAACAACTGGTACGGCAGCGTCTTTCTGCCGGAAAAGCCCAAACCCTACTTTACCGACGGCCACCCCGACGAAATCGACCTCGCCGAAGCGAAAAGCTTCGGTCGGGAAATGGCGGAGCGCAGCCGGAGGATTTACGCCGGAGAAGACGGGTTAATACCTTCGCTGCCGCAAGGGTGCGAATATGACGAGCTTTACCCGGGGCCGCCGAGGGGAATACACCGGACTGCGGAGCAGCGTGAGCTGATAGGCATCAGGGCTTTCGAATACAGCGTTAATAGAGAGAAATGCGCCTATCCCAAATGCACCGTCTGCATCGATAACTGCCCGACGCACAGCATCAACCTGTCCGTGTCACCACCGATTCTTAAAGAGACCTGTGACAGGTGCTCGTATTGCGAGCAGATCTGCCCCTGCGGCGCCATCGAGTTCGACTGGGAGCCTATCGTAAAAATCGTCGACGAGGATGCCATCCGGCATTTTACCCGGGTCTCGGAAGAGGTCGAAGCTAAAGGGCGTTTCAGGAGGCTGGTGCCGTTGCAGGATGTAGGCTGGAAGACACCCTGGTATACGCACAAGAAACCTCCACGCCTCAAACCGCTGTAATTGATAGGGTTTAGTAATAGTTAGGTGTCATTCCAGCGAAAGCTGGAATCCAGGGGGGGATGGCGTTCTGGATTCTCGGGTCAAGCCCGAGAATGACATTATTAAATAAACAAAGGAGATATAAAATTGGTCGAGACGAAATACGGGAAGTACCTTACGAGGGAATGTGTTAAATCAGACCCGAAAAAAGAAGTCTCCAGTGTTACGAGCACCCGTCACCTAGAGTCGTTCGGCGGGGGCGAACTCTCCATCGACTGCATTTATATAACGCATCCTCATTTGATGATAAGCCAGCCGCACAAGCATGAATTCGCCCAGTATTTAAACTTCTTTTCGGCGAACCCGAAAGATGCTGAAGACTTCGACGCGGAAATCGAGATGTCGCTGGGCGAGGAGCAGGAAAAACACATCATCAATTCGCCGACATCCGTCTATATTCCGGCCGGGCTGCACCACGGCCCGATAAACTTTGCCAAAATTAACAAACCTGTCCTGTTCCTGGATATTGCCGTGACGGGTAAATACGCCAGGGTAGGCAACACCCCAGACTGAGCGGAAAGCCAATAAGCCATCTCTTTCCTCTCCCCACCGGGGGAGAGGGATTTTGATAATTTATGTGAAGGGAGAGAAAGATGTTACTGAAAGATAGAGTGGCTATTATCACGGGGGGTGCTAAAGGGATGGGCTGCGGTATGGCCCTGAAATTTGCCGAGGAAGGCTGCTCCGTGGCCATCGCCGATATCGCCATGAAGGAGGCGGAAGAAGCCGTAGTCAAAATTAAGAAGGCAGGCGGAAACGGAATCGCCGTAAAATGCGATGTCACCAACGGCCAGCAGGTCGGCGATACCGTAGATAAAGTCGTTAAAAAGTACGGCAAGATAGACATCCTGGTCAATAATGCCGGGGCGATAGCCGCCCATGTGCCCATTGAAGATTTAACCGAAGAGTCCTGGGATAAAGTCCTGGCCTTAAACCTGAAAAGCGACTTCTTATTCTGCAAGTATGTCGTCCCTCACATGAAGAAAAGGAAATACGGTAAAATTATCAATCTTTCGTCAATCGGCGCCGTCCAGCCCCCCGCTCACGAGATTCATTATAATACGGCTAAAGCAGGGGTTATCGGATTCACGACCGACCTGGCTAATGCCCTGGCACCTTTTAACATCAATGTAAACTGCATCTTGCCGGGGCCTATCAGGACGTCATTCTACGACCATAATATCGGGTCGCTTACCGAAGAACAAAAAGACATGTTCTTTGCAGGCCTGGGGAAAAAGGTGCCTCTCCAGAGGGTAGGCACTCCGGAGGACATGGCCGGTGCGGCCCTATTTTTAGCTTCGGAGCTTTCAGCGTATATTACGGGTCAAGCCCTGTATGTAGCCGGCGGGCTGCCGTTGTTACCACCGGCGCCGCCGCCGCCGTCTGCCACCCTCCGGTAAATAGGGCATCTACACCGCCAGAGATTATCTTAGACCCATCCCCCTGACCCCCTTCCCTTAGCAAGGGAAGGGGGAATGTTTTTCGAAGGGGCTGGCGCCCCTTCAAGCTTCCACGGTCTCGTAATCCAAGCTCATTTCAAATGAAAGAGGGGGCTGATGCCCCCTCTTTTTCAGCAGAATAAAAACTCCTGGCCTAGTATCTCGCGTAGGTAGGCACGACGTTCTTGTATTTCTTGATAAGCTGCGCCCAGTTAGCCGGCAACTCCACTTTCCTGGTTATCGGCGGCGGCCCGCCCTGAATAAAGCCCATCCACGAGCCAAAACCGCCGAAGACAAAGACACGAGCGGGATCGGGGTCGCGTGGATTGGGATAGAAAATTTTAGGGCCGCGGCCGGGGCCGGTGACGTTACCTCGGTCAAAAGGCTTATCGGCTTTTAACCCCAGCCTGGAAAAGTAATCATCGGGGACGATGGTGTTCTCGACGATATAGTCCTTGACAGCCTTCTTGCTCCAGCCGCCGTTCGCCAGAGAACCGGCGTTGGTGGGGGTAAGGAGTACCGCAAAAGAGCCCATCCGGGCGGGGACGATACTGCCGACAATGGTCGCCAGTATGCCTTTATCATCGGTGCCGAAGGGCATCATTTGCTGGAAGGACTGGGGAAACATCAGAGTGATAGCGCTGTCCTCCTTCTTGAAACCACAGTCGACGTGGAATGGCTCCCAGGGGCTGTTTTCCTCGTTTTCCGCGGCAACCCAGGTATATTTTCCAGGATTACCGAGCACGCCCATGTCCTCAATTTGCTTGCGGACGCCCCGTCCGTTCTTGGTGATGAGGCCGAGAGCACGCCCGATAGAAGCATTGGCGATATCTCCGGGGTTCGTCGCGCCGTAAGTAGAGCGGACACCGACATCTTTAGCTACCGGCCCATTAACAAGCCAGAACGGCGAAAACGAACCGGTACTGGCGGCCATCATGCCACAGACGGGGCTGGCGGCCAGAGCCTGCACCCCGGCGATGAGCAGGGGCATACAGGTCGGCAGGCAGCCGGCCATGACCGCATTAATGGCGATTCTCTCCACCGTAGCCTTGCCCAGACGCGGCTCCAGCTTCTCCACCAGATGGTCGGCGGGCAGGTCGGTCCCGGCAAGCATCTCGGCCACGGCTTCCTCGGTGGGCGGTATTACCGGCAGGCCGTCGGTCCAGCCTCTCTGGTAGAAGAAGCGGTTTACCTCTTCCAGGTTACCCTTGAAAACAACTCTCGGCGGGTTTTCCGGCTCCCGCGGCTTGGGCGCTTTTTCATCGGCCGTCAAAGGTTTGGTCAGGGCGGCGACCATATCATCGAACACCGCCGTGATAGCGTTGTCGATGGTCTCGACGACGGTGCACTCGGAGACAATGGCTTCCGGCACCACCCTGACGACGGGCATGCCGCGACTGGATGCCGCCGACATGGAGTCGTTCAGGAAGTATTCGAAGGCGAAGGTAACGGTCGGGGTATCATGCTCCTCGATAAAAATAGCATCGTACACAAGGTACTTGGTGCATGCCCCTCAGTCGCCGACGGCGGCGACAACCGCGTCCACCCCCTTAATCCAGTCTTCGAATTCGCCTTTCCTGTCCGGCTCGAGGGAGGACACCGAGAACGAGCGGGAATTGAAACGACTCGTCTGGCAGGTGGGATATCTCTCCTTCAAGAGCCTCTCGGTCACGTCCAGTATCAGGGGGGCCGCACGCTTGTTGTTGCAGAGAAGACCGATTTTCTTGCCGGCAAGGTCTGCTAAACGGGGTGAAATACCGTTCAACTGCTTGGGGTCGGCCTCCGCCCAGGGACTCAATACCTCGTACGAGGCGCCTGCTTTATCAGCACTCATAATACTTACCTCCTTGTTTGGCTATCAGATATATATTTTTATAAGTTAACTAAACGGCCTATCCATTTTACCAGCCCGGAAATCCTTACGCCTTTTAACGAAGTTATTCCAGTATTCTTTGCCGCCGGGGGCAATAGGATAGGCATCCAGGTTGGTGCCGGTAATCATCCTCGCCTTGTCCGAAGCTAAAAAGAGCACGGCATTGGTGGAGTCCTGCGGGGTGGTGATGTCTCCCAGGAGCGAACCCTCTTTCATCTTCTGGAGCACATCGGGTGGGGGCATGTGCTCTCCCCCCATCACCATGCCCGGGCAGACGGAATTAACGGTAATCTTGTACGGCCCCACTTCGAAGGCAAGGTGCCGCGTGAATCCCATGACTCCGGCCTTGGCCGAGGTATAGCCGGCGCAGCCGTTAATGGTCATGGCCTTGCCCGCCGGGGAGGCGATATTGATAATCCGCCCCCCGCCCCGACTCTTCATCGTGGGGATTGCCGCCCTGGAGCAAAAAAAGGGGCCGTCCAGGTTGACACCGATGGTGCGGTGCCACTCTTCCGCCGTCATATCCTCCACCAGGATGGGATAACCGAACCCGGCATTATTGACGAGGATATCTATTCCCCCCAACTCCCTGACCACCCTGCCCACCATCGCATTGACTTCATCCTCATTGGAAACGTCGGCCTTGATGGCGATTGAGCGTCGTCCCAGCGCTTTTACCTCGGCGGCCGTCACCTCTGCTCTGGCGAGGTCAATATCGTTAACCGCCACATCCGCACCTTCGGCGGCGAAAGCGAGAGCGAAAGCTTTGCCCTGTCCTCTGCCGCTGCCACCCGCCCCGGTAATCAGGGCGATTTTCCCTTCAAATTCCATGTCCTGTCCTCCCGTGCTATTAATCCCAACTAATACAAGCGCAAAAACGGTTTCTAATTGTCATTGCGAGGAGAGCAGCGACGAAGCAATCCCTATCTATGCCTTAAGCTATCCTGGAGATTGCCACGCCTCCCGACTGCGTCGGGATGGCTCGCAATGACAGTTTAATTATCGTTAAAGACCCTTTCTTTTTTAGTACTTGGCGTAGGTGGGCACCACGTTCCTGTACCTGGCCACCAGCTTGTCCCAGTTTTTGGGCAACTCTATCTTCTGGATTTCCTTCTTGCCGGGGGTAGCCCCGCCGCCGACCACGTGGGCGATAAAGGCACCAGGCCCGCCGCCGACAATCACCCGGATATATTTATAGTCCCTGATCATGGGTATCTTGTCGCCCGGCTTGGGCATTGGACCAGAAGGCACACCGGGAGGCGAGAGGCTTGAAGGTGAACGCATCCCCGCCTGCGCCATGATATGTGACACATCGACGAGCTTGTTTTCCGCCACGTATTTTTTGACATCTTCCTTGCTGTAGCCCTCGCGGGCCAGGTTTTTGGCGTGGGTCGGGGTGATAATATACGTGTAGCGCATTCCCCGCGGCGTATTATCGACGATGGCATTCAGGACACCTTTGGCATCGGCGCTGTAGGGCCAGTGCTGCAGGTAGGTCTGCGGGAAGGAAAGAGAAATCGTGCTGTCCTCTTTTTTATAGCCATGCTCAACGTGCAGCGGTTCCCAGGGACTTTCTTCTTCGTTCTCGGCAATGACCATGCTGTATTTCATGGGATTGCCCATGACGCCCATGTCTTCGACGCCTTTGCGCACGCCGCCGATATTCTTTATTATCAGCCCCATGGCGCGCCCGATGGCGGCATTGGCGATATTCCCCGGGCTGAAAGCGCCGGAGCTGTTATTGACATTAATCTGGTTGCGTATGGGGCCGTTGATAATCCAGAACGGCGCCCAGGAGCCGGTACTGAAACCGAAGGTGGTATAGCCCATGAAGCCGGGCTCCGACTCCAGCAGGTTGATGGTGCCAGCTATCAACACCGGCAGGTAGGTCGGCAGGGCGCCGGCCATGACGGCGTTGACGGCAATCTTCTCCATGGTGGCCTTGCCGTTGCGGGACTGCAATTTGCCCAGCAAATGTTCGGGGGGAAGGTCCGTGCCCGTGAGCATCTCGGCCACTGCCTCTTCGGTGGGGAGTATAATGGGCAGGCCGTCCGTCCAGCCCCTCTGGTAGAAGAAGCGATTTACCTCTTCCGGGCTACCTTTGAAAATTATCCTGGCCGGTTTTTCCGGCTCCTTCGGCTTCGGAGACTTCTCCTCGGCGGTCAGCTGCTTCGTCAGCGCGACAATAATATCGTCCAGAGCTCCGTCGACACCGGCTTCGATATCCTCCATAATGCTGGCTTCGCACGGAACATTAGTCGGCATATACCGTAACACCGGCATTCCTTTACCCCGGGATGCCGACCCGGCATCATTGGCGAAGCCCATATTGGTCAGTGTGACCGTCGGTTTCTTTCTGTCCTCTATGGAAACTGCATCGTACACAAGGTACTTGGTGCAGGCCCCTCAGTCGCCGTAGGCGGCGATTACCGCGTCAACTCCCTTGAGCCAGTCTTCAAATTCGCCTTTAGCATCCTGCTCGACTATCGCTTCGTTCGCCCTGAAGTTGGCGAACCAGGTAAATTCAGTCGTGGGAAATCTTTTCTTTAACCTGTCCTCGACCACCTTCAAGGTAGGCTCGGCGGCGCGTTTGCCGTTACGGTACAAGCCGATTTTCTTGCCCGCCAGGTCCGTTACACGGGCATTAATACCCCTGGATGGAATTGGGTCAGCCTCCGCCCAGGGACTGAGTACCTCGTACACAGCACCTGTCTTGTTCACCATCGGATATACTCCTTTCCTGGCATTACCAGAGCTAAAATCGCCAATATTAATGTGAACTTTTTCTGAAATTCTTTCGCTGAAGCACGTCCCGGAGAAGCGCGCTGCCTCACGCTTCGGTCAACCACCCCCAATGCAAATATGGGGGAAATTCAATGGGACTGCGCAGAGTTTAGCACCATTTTTAGAGTCTGTCAATTACACACCGGAAGTGCGGATTCTGCCTTTGGACCGGTGGAATAGACACTACGCCCGATAACTGATATGATGCTCATGCTATAAAGGGAGAACTCCCCGGCAAGCTGCCCGGCGTACCCGGTCATGAAGTGGCCGGCTACGTGGAAGAAATTGGAGAAGGCGTGACACAGGTCAAACCGGGCGACCCCATTGTTGCTTCGTGTGTGAATGCGGGGTGCGGGCACTGCTACTATTGCAATGTCGGGCTCCGCCACATGTGTACTGGCATAAATCTGAGAGCCGTGTTTGAGAAGGGTGGTCATCGGAATAGCCAGGGGGCCCCTGTCGGATTTCACGGCCGGCGAATTTATCGGCAGCGAGAAAATTCTTACCGGTTCCATGATGGGCTCGACCCGTCTGGATATAGACGTTGCCCGCTACGCCGAGCTTTATAAGGCAGGGCAGATGAAACTGGATGAACTCATCGCCGGGCACTATCCGCTGGACAAGATTAATGAGGCTATAGCGTCCACGGACAGCGGCGCGGTACTGCGCAATATCATCACGTTCTAGCCAATTCCAGGCCGGTAACGATTAAAAAGCGGGGCGGGGTGGTGTTAGCCACCCCACTCCGTATTTTATCCGCCGGTAACGGGCACAAGCAGGGCGATACGGTCGCCGGGGTGCAGTTGAAAGTCCATGCTGTCATAGTAGAAGTTACCGTTAATATTGAACTTGTAATTCTCTTCCAGCCGGTCCTGGCCGGTACGAATGACCGGTCCTTCCAGCGCCGACACCTTTTCCCTGAGCGCGGCGACGACCTCCGCCATACCGGCCCCGTCGCTGAGCTCGGCTTCCACCTCACGGAGAGTGGTTATTTCATACGGCAGCCCGTACATGTATATAACGCATTTAAACATAGTCCGATACCCCTATTTTTTCAATCTGTAATATTGTTTAACTGCAATGCCGCAATTCACCGGTGTTATCGTGGTGGGGGCCCGCCGGGCCCCATTCCGGGCATTTTTTCCGGGGGCCATAGCTCCTCCGCGATATCGTTCAAGCCGAGTTCCAGCAGTTTATTGCGACTCGGAACGGTCGTTATCCGGTCCCAATCGAGGGCGCCGAGGTGCCACCAAGCTTCCGCCTCAACATCCGAGGTCACGCCGGCGAGCGGGCCATCCTGCAGGGGAGGCCGGCCGATTATTCTACCGTGTAAATAGTGCTTCAGGGGATTGATACCTTCACGAAGGTTAAAGAGGTGCCGCATATTGCCAATCCTCTCGCCTGCCTTGAGCAGTTTCTCCATGGAACAGCCCCAACCAGTCACGGCGTTGACCATTCTCTGAACGTAGGGGCCGCGGGCCGAAGGCCACATGAATATTATCATGCAGGTACCCAGGGCATTGTTGAGGTGGCTTATAAAGCTGGCAGGGCCGAAAGCCTGGGTGTGGCGGCCGGGGGTAGCATTCATCCAGTACATGGCTGACGACGGCATACCGGCGAACTGGTGACCGGCGACCTTGGGGTCGTGCATGCCTAATTCCTGACCGCCGGCATGCACGGCAAATTTCTCAGCCCCCCTGCCGATTTTCTCGGCGGCTATTTTTACGCCATCGGCGAGGATATCACCGAAGCCCTCGCGCTTCACCATCTTTTCCACCAAAGCCACCAGGGCCCGATGATTGCCCCAGTTGAGTTCAATGCCATCTGTATCCTTCCTGGTGATAATACCGTTCTCATAACACTCCATGGCAAAGGCGACGATGGTACCGGCCGAGATGGTATCCATCCCATAAGCATTGCAGAGGTGGTTCGCCATGTTTATCGACTCTACGTTGGTATTACCGCAGTTCGCCCCGAAAGCGCCGATGGTCTCGTATTCCAGCCTCTGAGTACCCGCCGGGTACTTATATTCGCCGGTTCCTGCCTTCAAAACACCTTTACAGGCGGCCGGACAGTGCCAGCAGCCCATTCTTTTATCCAGGTTGGCGATGACATGGTCTTTATTAAGCCCCGAGACATCGGGAATATCGACGACGCCAACTCCGCCCCAGTTAAGGACCGGCGTATCGCCGCTGTGGGCCGACATATCCCCGTGGGAACCGGTGCCATACTTATGAAAGTGCTCCATGAATCCCTTCAAATCTTCAATATGCTCTTTTCGCAGTCGATTAGCCGTCTTGATATCGGCGATGGGGACTTTCTTATTTCCCCTGGCGACAACCGCCTTGAGCTTCTTGGCACCCATGACGGCCCCCAACCCCGAGCGTCCGGCGGCATCTCCTTTATGAGTGATGATACCTGCAACGAGAGAGAGCTTTTCCCCGGCCGGACCGATGCAGATAACTTCGGCCGCAGCACCGTGCTCTGCCCTCAGCGCGTCCTCGGTGAAATAGGTGTCCTTTCCCCAGAGGTGGGCAGCATCTCTTATCTCCGCCTTGCCGTCGTCGATAAATAGGTAAACCGGCTTTTCCGAGATGCCGGTGAAGAACACGCCGTCATAGCCGGCAAACTTGAGGTAAGGGCCGAAGTGACCCCCCGAATTGGCGTCTCCCCAGCCGCCGGTGAGCGGCGACTTGGCCACTGCCTGGTAGCGGGCGCCCCCTATGGCGGGACTACCGGTGAGCGGGCCGGTAATCAAGGCAAAGATATTCTCCGGTCCGAGCGGGTCCACGCCGGCCTTCTGTCGGTCGTAAAGAACCCTGGCCCCGATGCCGTAGCCCCCGATGTATTTACGGTAGAAACTCTCATCCGGTGTCTCTTCCGTCATCTTCCCGGTGGAAAGGTCCACGAACAGGAGCTTTCCCATGTATCCTCCAGCCATTGTTGGCTCCTTTCAATAAATCCGTAAATTTTTCCCGTGATTCCCAAAATTTTACCACTGGCCCAGTTTCGGGTCAATGAAAAAACGGGGTAAACAGGCTCGCTCTGTCTATAGAAATGTGGTTATGCCCGTCTGAGAGGTATCGTAACCGCCCGCTTTATTAACTATCTCTTTAAATTCCTCGCTGACCACCATTTCGAGCAGGGGAGCCAGCAGTTTGCTCCGGTAGCTGGCGACCGGTATCACCAGGTCGTACCTTTCCCGGAACAGCGGCAGGAAATCAAGGTCACAGCTGCGGGCAGCCGCCTCGATACCCAGTGCCGCATCTGCCTCGTCATGGGCAATACTCAAGCCGACGGCGAGGTGTGTTTCCATCTCCTGTTCATATCCCTTGATTTCACGCGGGCTGATACCGAGCTGGCGCAGCTGTATGTCCAGGAGAACCCTGGTGCCGGACCCCTTCTGCCGATTGACGAAGGTTATCCCCAGACGTTTCAGGTCGGCTATGCCTTCGATATTCTTGGGATTGCCGCGAGCGAACATCAGGCCCTGAATGCGATACGCCAGGTGTACGATGGCTACCTCACGACCCGGCAGTATGCGTTTGATATAGGGATAATTATACTCACCCGTTTCTTCATCCAGCAGGTGAATGCCGGCAAGGTGAGCCCTGTCTTCCTGGAGAGCGATAAGCCCGCCGAGGCTACCGGCATGGACAATCTCAAAATCTATATTATCGCTGCGCCGCTTTACCAGGTCGGTCAGGATGGTCAGGGCCAGGTCATGGCTGCCGACGATATTGATGGTATCCGGTTTGGCGCTGGTTTTCGATTCGCTCTCCGGCTTTTCCGCGATGCTCTGTCTCTCTTCACGCCAGCGAGCCAGGTGCAGATAGAAAGCCGCTTCAAGGTCCTCGGGACTGTATCCCAGGCTGAGAACTTTCACGACGTCATCGCTGACAATTTCCGAAAGGCGCTTCTGGCGGGCCACGGTAATCGAGGGGTCGTCCGTGCTGGCAACGACTACGGTGCCGCCACGCCGACGGGCGGATATCACCTTCTCCTGTTCGAGCTCAAGGTAAGCCCGGAATACGGTATTCTGGTTGATATTGAGGTAATGCGCCAGTTCCCTTACCGTGGGCAGGTGGTCTCCCGGTTTAAGCTGCTCCGTGGCGATAAATTGCCTGACCTGCTCGGCTATCTGCTGATATAAAGGGGCGGCGGAATGCTGGTCCAGGCGGAAATCCAAGGTATCCATGATTTATTGTAGCACAAATGTAACTTATCTTAGAACAGGAGTGGGGTGGCGGGGTTTAAGCTGTTAACCCCGGTGAGCTCAGGGTCTCGAACATCTTGTGGTAAAGCCCCTGTTTCGCCAGGAGCTCCTTATGAGAGCCTTCTTCGACAATCCGCCCCTGCTCAAGCACTATGATGCGGTCGGCACCGGTCACCGTAGAAAGCCGGTGCGCGATGGTAAGGCAGGTGCGTCCACTGCTCAGCTTGCGCAACGCCCTTTGCATTATTCGCTCGGTATTCGTATCCACGTTAGAGGTGGCTTCATCGAGTATCAGGATATGCGGGTCGGCCAGTATGGCCCGGGCCAGGCATATGAGCTGGCGCTGTCCGGCGCTGAGACTGACACCCCTCTGCCCCACCTGCGTATCGTAGCCCTTGCCCAGCCGGTTAATGAAATTATGAGCGCCGACGGTTTTGGCTACCTCGATAACCTCGTCGCGGCTGGCTTCCGTTTTACCGTACTTAATATTTTCCTCGATGGTGCCGGAAAAGAGAATCGGGTCCTGAGGTACGATACCAATCTGCTGCCTCAACGACCGCTGGGTAATGGAACGAACGTCGTAACCGTCCACGGTCACCTCGCCCTTTTCCACTTCGTAGAAGCGGGCGGTAAGACTGACCAGGCTGCTCTTACCCGAGCCGGTCTGCCCCACGAGGGCTACCGTTTCTCCCGGCTTGATGTTCAGGTTAATATCGTGGAGGACATCCTTGTCGGGCTCATAACCGAAGTTCACGTTCTGGAAGTTTATCTCTCCCTTCACCGGCGGGAGCTCAATAGCGTCGGGCCTGTCCTGAATTTTGGGTTCGACATCGAGCAGCTCGAAGATACGCGTCCCGGAGGCCATGGCCCGCTGAAGCCCCGTATACTGCATGGCCAGCTCCAGGACAGGTTCGAAGAAACGCTGGACGTAGAGCAAGAAGCTCACGAGAATACCGACAGTCATAACACCATCCTGGACCTGAAAGCCACCCACGATGATAACGATGGCAAAAGCAACGCCGGTGAGGATGTTTACCGTGGGCATCATAAGCGCCTCCAGCTTGACGGCGCTGACGTTGGCGTCCAGGTGAGCGCGGTTGACCTCATCAAACTGCTCGAGGTTTTCGTCCTCGCGCGAAAGACTCTGGACGACCCTGACACCGGCGATATCCTCCTGAAGCTGGGAGTTGACCGTGGCGATAGCCCGCCGTACCCTGATGAAAGCCCGCCGGGCGTACTTCTGCCACACGAAAATCATTATCGCCAGTACGGGGACGACCGAAAGCGTGATTAAAGCCAGCCGCGGGTTCCTGGTAATCATGATAGCAGCTATGCCCACGAGCGTCAGGACGCTGGTCAGGAGGGACAGCATACCCTGGGTCACGAGCTCCTGCAATTGCTGGACATCGTTCTGCACCCGGGACATAAGCTTGCCGACCTTATTATGGTCGAAGAAACTCAGTGAAAGCCGGTGCAGGTGGTCGAACATCTCGGTGCGCATTCTGTATATGATGGACTGACCGGCCCGGGCCAGGAAGATACTCTCCAGATATTGACCGCCCCACATTGCCAGGGCGACTACAACCAGCATGATAACAACGGTATTAAGTCCGCTGAGGTTCCCCCGCACGATATAGTCCGTGGCCTCACCGACAAGGTAGGGCACAGCCAGGATAGCCAGCGTACGCACCAGCATGCCGCCAGCCCCGACACCTATCTTGCCCATGACAGGCGCCAGGTATTTTGGCAGCCTGGCGATTACCCGGCTGTCATATACCTTGCCCAGGACCTCGTCCGAATCGAAGCGGCCACCACCGTGGTGGGGAGGACCGCCCATCCCGCCGCCGTGAAACATGTTACTCCTCCACCTGGCTTTCCTCGGTATCCTGACGTATTAAAAGCTGCTCTTCGTATACCTGTTTGTAAATGCCGTTCCTGGCAATCAGTTCGTCATGCGTGCCCTTCTCCACCACTTCGCCATCCTGAAGCATCAGGATAAGGTCAGCGTTCTGGATAATAGGCAGACGGTGAGTAATAATGAAAGTAGTCCTCCCCTTGATAAGCCTGTCCAGGGCCTGGCGGATAAGCTTCTCCGTTTCCGAATCCACACTGGCCGTGGAGTCGTCCAGTATGAGGATACCGGGGTCGACAAGCAGGGTGCGGGCGATAGATAGCCGCTGTTTTTCCCCACCCGAAAGTGTGTCGCCGCGTTCTCCCACCCAGGTGTTATAGCCATCGGGCAGCGCCTGGATAAAGTCATGGAGGTAAGCGGCTTTGGCCACCTTTATAATTTGGTCCGTGCTGGCATCTATGGCGCCATAGGCAATATTCTCACGAATGGTGGCGGAGAAAAGGAACACATCCTGCTGCGCCGCGACGATATTCTTACGCAACGATGCCAGGGTAGCATCCCGAATATCAATGTCATCCACGAGGATTCTACCTTCGGTCACATCGTAGAACCTGGCGAGAAGATTGGCCACGGTGCTCTTGCCACTGCCCGAGCGGCCGAGCAGGGCCACCAGCTGGCCCGGCTGCACTTCGAAGCTGACATTCTTCAAGGTTGGCCCGATTTTATCGTAGCTGAAACTTACATTCTCAAAGAGGACATGGCCTTTGACCCTGCCCAGCTCGCTGGCACCCCGTTTCTCTTTTACCGCGGATTCGGTGTCCAGTATTTCCAGAATACGCTGCCCGGCGGATGCCGTACGGGAGTAAAGGTTGACCATCATCCCCAATCGGCGTATGGGCATCATCAGCATGCCCACGTAAAGGATAAACTGAGTAACCTCGCCTATGGTCATGGTAGCAGCCACTACCTGCTGGCCGCCGTACCACAGGATAAAGATGGTCGGTATGCTAATTAATAGCACCATGGTAGGCATATTAATGGCCATAAGACGGACGGCATGCATTTGTTCATCGTAGAGGGTGCCTGCCTGAGAGGCGAACTTCAAGCCGTCCTCTTGCTCGTGAGAGAACGCCTTGACCACGCTGACACCGGAGAGGCTCTCCTCCAGCGTGGTACCCATGAAACCCAGCATAACCTGAACTCTAAGCCAGATAGGGCGGATACGTCTGCCAAAGGTGACGGCCAGCCAGGCCACCGGAACGACAAAGGTAAGCGTGATTAATCCCAGCTTCCAGTCCATGGACAGCAGCACGTAGGCCACTCCGAGAAACATAAAGAGCACCTGGGCCATACCGAGCAGTCCCATGGCGAAGAACATGCGCGTGGCCTCGACATCTACCGTAGCGCGTGACATAAGCTGCCCCGTCTGGCTCCGGTCATGGAAGGCGAAGCTCAGCCGCTGTAATCGTTCGTAGAGGGCATTCCGGATATTATACGATACTTTCTGGGCGACAACCTCGGCAAAAAAGCGCTGTCCGTAACCGGCTAACCCCCTCAAGGCGCTGGCGGCAACGATAACTACCGCGGCGATGATAACGAAACTTCGCTCACCCATGCCCAGCACGGTATCGATACCTTCGCCGAGCATACGGGGTATGGCGATGCCGAAACCGGTGCCGATGATAATACACGCGAAGGCCAGCAGGAGCATGAACCAGTATTTTTGAACATATCCCGTTAATCTCAGTACTACTCTCATGGATGGATGCCTGACTTCTGCAATTTATTCCGATATAACGTGATATATTATATTATAAATTTAACCCTTTTGTAAAGGGTTCGTGACCGTTTTCGGTTGAGAATTTTACTCCTCGACATCCAGTCCCCACTTCCTGAACAAATCCTTATAGAAGTCAGGACGGGGGAAATCCGGCCTCAGCAATACATGGGCCCAATCATCCGCGCTCTGCTTCATCTCCGCACTGCGCTTGACCCCCTCCACCAATCCCCCCAGCTTCTCCTTCGGCACGGAAAAGATTATCTCGTCTTCTCCGGCAAATGCCCGCGAGTATTCGCCGGGGTCGGGCAGGGTAATCCGGTACTCGCCGGTTGTTATTACAGGTACGACGGAGTAGACACAGGAATCGATAGGGTCGAACTCCGACTTCACCAGGGTCTTATCCTGGAACTTCGGCACACCGATCATCTCCCTGAGTTGTGCGGTGTTAGAATATACGAGCACCATGTCCGGTTCGAAATTAGCCGAGTTCAACGGCCCGGTCACCATGCCGATGTATTTACCGTACTCAAAACGAGGGAAAGATGTATGCGCATCTACGAAGGCGTCATGCGGGTCTTCCACCAGCCCGTAGGCCAGTAAGGGCGCCCAGCACCAGTGGTCTTCTTTCAGCATGGCTATCGTCACTCTCTGTCGCCGGGTCATGGCAAAGGCCTGGCACTGCGCGATATGATAACCGCGGTCTCTCTTCGGCCTGATGGCTCCTTCCGGTATATCCGCTTCAGTCTCCAGCATCTTCACGGCTATCGGGGATGTCTTCAATAGCAGTGCCCTCTCAAGTTCTTCTCCGTAGCTGTTATATTCCTTTATCGTTGTCAATTAACCTGACCTCCTGTTATATTTCGCCGCACCCGGCTAATTAAATTTTATCCGTCTTAAGTAACGGTGTCAAAAATTACCGACGCTACCATAACTGGAAAGAGGGAGCTTGATTTCTCCCTCTTTCTACGCAACGCAATGCTTTATTACCCTGACTTTCTCGATAAACGTTTGCTCCTCCAGTTGTCATACCAGACGATTAGTCCCGGCATAACCGTAATCGTTATTATCAGGCAGAGGAACACCCCGACGACGGTGGCGATGCCGAAATCACGAATCATGACAAAGTTCGACGCTATCAGCACGCCGAAGCCCCCCAGGGTAGTCAAAGCCGTGGTCACTATGGCCCGCCCTATTTTCGATATCGCCGTGGCCATGGCGTCTCTCGGCGATAACCCCGACCTTTTTTCTTCGTCGTACCGTCCCATAAGCAGTACCATGAACTCGGTGCAAATGCCGATGATAAGGACACCAAGAATCGCGGTAAGCGGGTTAAGCGGGATGCCGATGAGATACATGTCCAGTGAAGACCAGGCGATGACGGCTCCAACCGGTATGATGGTGAATACGGTGCTGCCCAGACGCCGGTAAACCAGTAAAAGGATGATAAACACCGCGCCGAGGCAAATGAGGTTCATGGTAAGCCTGGCGCCTACTATGGCGTCCATCGTGCTGGCACCGAGGGCAAGGCTGCCGACCGGCGAAACGTTCACGCCCGCCGGTGTACGGGCTTCCTCCTGTAAAAGCTGTAACAGGTCGTGGGTCTCCTCCAGGGGTATGTACTTAATATTGAACGAGATGCTGGCCGTCCGGTGGTCGGCGGAGAGGACCTGCGCTACATAGAGTGGTGGAGTGTTTTCCAGTATCGCGTCAATCTGCGTTTGAGACGGAATCGCTCCCCCGGCGGCTTCACTGACCAGTGTCGCCAGACTATTTACGGAAGTGATTTCAGGATGCGATGACACTGCTTCATCCTGGTACTGCTGCAGCCAGTTAAGCATCGCCGGGCTGGTCACGTCCTCCGCCTCCACCATAAAGTGAATGGTACCTCCGCTGCCGGTAATCTCGCGCGCTTCTCTCAGTTGTATCAATTCCGGCGTATCCTGAGGCATAAGCTCTTCGTAGTCGGTATTCGTCGGCAGCCAGTGGTCGACAATGCCGCCGCCAACCGCGAAGATAACGGCGATAATGAATATCCACAGGGTGTGATTGATGGCCAGTTTGCCGAGACGCAACAGAACACGCTCGATACGTCCGCTGGCTTCTTTCGCCGCCTTTCTTATTTTTTCCAGCGGCGTCCGCCTGTCGGCCAGATAGACGATACTGTGCAGCAGGAACAGGGCTACCATGTAGCTGATAACGATGCCGATGGCCAGCACCATACCGAAATCACGTATCATGGGCACTTGGGATATGTAAAGTGTAATGAAACCGATTATCGTTGCCAGCAAAGCAATCCCGACCACCGGGAACATGCGTGATATGGAGGCAATAATCGCCTCGCCGATTGTCCTGCTTTTAGTTACTTCTTCCTGATAGCGGTTGTGAAACTGTATGGAAAAATCTATGCCGAGACCGATAAGTATCGGCAGGACGGCCATCGTTGCCATAGTCAGAGGCACCGATAAATAGCCCATCAGGCCGAATGTCCACAGGGTACTGATGCCCACCATGATTAGAGAAAGCAGCCGCCAGCGCACCCGGAACATGAATATCAGGATGAGCATCATGACCACTACGGATAAACCCAGCAGGATTGTTATGTTATTACCGATGCCGACGCTAATGGCATCTACCAGCCTGGAGCCTGAGATGACTTCGGCATTTACACCGTCCATGGGGTGGGTTGAGAAAAATTCCTCGATGTCTTTAGACGCCTGCAGGGATTCCTCATCGCTTATGTTCCCCTGCGGGGTCACCACGATTATTACGTGCTCATCGTCGGGGATGAAGGGCTGCATCAACTGGCTGACGGCGCCCTCGGAATCATAGATGACTGATTCAATAATGGTCTGCCCCGCCTGACCGGCTTCCTCCTGGGCCATCCGCAGCATGCCGACAGGACTATTCACGGCGCGGTATCGCTCGTCGTGGGATACTACCTCCTCAAAATCGGACAGGATGGCCAGGTTACCGACCGAAAATATATCGTCGAGCTGACCTTCGAGCAGGACGGTAATCGGCTCCCCGCCGAATTGCTCCTGGTAGCGCGCGTTGTCCTTTGATATCTTAGCATCAGGCGAGACGAGCGCCGCGAAACCGGTCTCTGTTTCCAGCATGGTAAGGCCCGGCACGGCCGCCGCCGAAAGTAATACAGCAATGATAATAAACAACCAGGGCCGGCGCTCGATGAAACGCGCCAGCGCTTGTGATATTCTGGTCACTCTACCCCACCCCCAGCAACTCCGCCGGTATTCCGGGACACGTTATCGAGCAGCATCTCGGCAACCTCGGCGGCTTTCTTCAGTTGTTCCAGTGTCAGACCGTCCAGGAGTCTTTCCATCTGGAACTCTCCCGACTTCCATAACCCGTTGATGACCTCCTGCCCCGCCGGGGACAACTTGCAGATAACCAGTCTGCGGTCATGCGGGTCGGCTTCGCGTACTACCAGCTCTTTCCTGACCAGGTTTTCCATGATACCGGTCGCCGTGGAAAGGGCAACATGAAGAACGGAAGCGATGGAACCCATGCGACTGGGGCCACCGGTATGCAATATCAGGAGCGACCGCAATTGCGCCACGGTAAGGTCCGACGATAACACCTCCAGCCGGATAGTGGGATTAAGTGCACCGTAAATGTTCCCGGATGTCTCCAGAATATGCTGTACTAAAGCCTCTTTATTCTGTTTCATGTGCTACTTCCTCCGCTGTATTACTTCGCTATTGTATAAATATATGGTTCGCCCTAACTATTTAGTATAACCTAATCTCAGCAGAAAAGTCAAGAGCGTTGAACGGTCTTTTTTACGCCTGATTGAGTTGCCGGAAAAACCGGGCACACTTTATTTGACATTTGCCATAGGGGTGGCCATAATTACAGAAGTTTTCTAATTTCATTCTTCTACTATTATGTCTGCAGTAGGGGGAATTTTTTTTCAATAAAGGAGTAATTAATGAGTGAGAATAAGGTTGAACTAAAACTGCTTAACCCCAGGGGTGTCGTCGAGGCCAAATCGACCCTGGCACCGGCGCCTCGCCTGACCGACCTGGCCGGTAAGAGAATCGGGCTGTACCACAACGGCAAACCCGGCCTGGACAACTTCTATAAGGTATTCGAGGAACTCCTGAAGAAGAAATATCCCACCGCCACGGCCAACCTGATAAGGGGCTCCTTCGAAATCACGGATAAAGATGCGGAAACATGGGCGCCGCAGATAGATACCTTCGTGTACGGTGTCGGCGACTGAGGGGCGTGCACGTTCGTCGGAGTTGCCGGCGCTATTAAACTGGAGAAAATGGGTAAACCCGGGGTGTTTATTACCTGCGATACCTTCGCGGATGACGCGGAATCGGCGTCGCGCGATAACGCTATGCCCGGGGTACGCCGCAGTATCATAAAATCGTCAGAATTCTACAAGCTCCGTGGAGATGTTAAAACGATACGTCCCCTGGTCGAAGGGGTCTTCGATGATATAGTCGATGCCATAACCATTCCCCTGACGCCGGAGGAAGCGGATTCCTCGCGGGAGATAAAAGATGACGACGGGCCGGCCGAGATTACCGTTACCGCGGAGTCTTTCCTGGCCGCCATCGAAGAGCTCAACCAGCAGTTCATCGAAAAGCGCTGGGGAGATGGACTACCCTTAATTCCCCCCACGCCGGAGCGCGTCAGGTGGATGCTCTCGGGAACGAGTCGTTCTCCCCAGGAAGTAATCGGCAAGGTTAACCCCAAGCAGGGGATTGCCACGATTGAAAAGATAGCCATTAATTCCGTGATGGCGGGAGCCAGGCCGGAGTACCTGCCGGTGGTAATCGCCGCCATGGAAGCCCTGACCGACGAGTATTTCGACGACCTGCACATCCTGGTCTCGGCGGGTTCCTTCAGTCTGATAATAGTCGTGGGCGGACCCATCGCCAGGGAACTGAACATGAATTCGGGCATCGGCTTTCTCGGTCACGGCTGGCGGGCCAACAACACCATCGGCCGCGCCGTGCGGCTGGCCACGCTCAACATCGGCAAGATGTGGCCGGGCAAGAACGATATGGGCCTGACCGGCCGGGTAAATCCGCATACCTTCTATACATTCGCGGAAAATGCTGACCTCAGTCCCTGGGAGCCTTACCATGCTTCCCGGGGTTTCAAGGTGAATGACAGCACCGTGAGCGTCGCTACCATCGGCGGTGCCAGTCCGATGCAGAACTTCTATGGCGGGATGATTGGCACCTGGACGGCCGAGGGGATTCTGGACAACATGGTCGCCGATATCATCAGGACCGACCGCGGGCTGTTCGGCCTGTGGGGAGTTAAGGGCGTGGGACAATACCCCGGCTCCGGGGTGGGTGCGAGAAACCATTTTATCATACTCTTCCCGGAACTGGTCGCCGAGCTGAAGAAGATGGGCTACGACCAGAAGAGCCTGCAGGATGAAATCTATAAACGCACGGCGGTGCGGTACGAAGAGCTCAGCCCCGCGGACAGAAAGGGTATTCAGAACGGAATGGAAATAGGCGTGGTGCCCGCGGAGCGTAAAGCCGTGTTCGAAGCAGCCCTGAACCCGGGCGGCATGGTGCCGGTACTGATTACCCCGGAGAACCTCCATTTCTTCGTCGCCGGCGGCGCACCGGGCTGTGCCTTCTCTTTCAGCTACTTCAGACTTCCCCCGTACAATCGCATCGCCATTATGACGAGGCTGGTAACCGGGGCCGCTCTCACTAAAGCCGGCGCGCTCGATGAGAAGAGCGTCCCCTACGGGGCGTAAGGTTTAGCTTTAGTAAAGGAGACAAAACATGCCTGATTGGGATGCTTTAATCATCGGCGGGGGGCCGGCCGGCCTGACCGCCGGGTTGTACTTAAGTCGAGGCAACTGGCGTACCCTTCTTATTGAGAAGGAAAGCGTCGGTGGCTACATCATGAACGTGGCGTACGGTGAATAGCCCTACGGAGACAAACAAGCTGATGGATGAGGATGTCTACTTCCATAAAACCGTGACTTTTCGCGCCTGGAAACAGAGCCTCCGGTTCAGAACGTCACAGGAGCTGTTCAGCAGCCACGACATAGACATCGGCACCAGGTTCCTCCTGCGCACTATCATTGAGGCCGACTATGACAGGCCGCAGCGTATTCTCGACCTGGGCTGCGGCTACGGCCCTGCAGGACTAACGCTGAAGAATATGCACCGCGACAGCACGGTGCACATGGTCGACCGCGATGCCCTGGCCGTCGCATACTCACGCCAGAATGCGGAGCTAAACGGACTGGCCGGCGCGGAGATTTACGGCAGCTTGGGTTACGACGATGTGAAGCGGACGGACTTTGACCTTATTATCGCCAACATCCCCGGCAAAGCCGGCGAAACGGTCATCACTTACCTCCTGCGGGAAGCCGGCGGCTATCTCGTGCCCGGCGGGCTTGCGGCCATAGTGGTGGTGGCCCCGCTTGAAGCGACCGTCGCTGAAATTCTGGATAAAACACCCGGAGTCGAAGTTATTCTCAGGCGTACCAGGTCCGGCCACGCTGTCTTCCATTACCGGTTTACCGAGGAAACTATTTCCCCGAAGCCGGATAAGAGCGCCCTGGAGCGCGGCATTTATCACCGGAAAAACGTAAAAATGCGCTTTGGCAGCCTGGAGTACGTTATGCAGTCCGCCTACGGCCTGCCCGAGTTCGATTCTCTCAGCTATGGCAGCGAAATGCTTCTTAAAGCCTTTACTAATATAAAAGGCAAGAATATACACAACAGCGTTGTATTCAACCCGGGGCAGGGACACGTGGCGGTCGCTCTGTGGAAACTCATCCGGCCGGAAAACATAGCCCTTGTCGATAGAGACCTGCTGGCCCTCAGGTATTCCAGGCTCAATCTTACCCTGAACGAGTGCCCTCCGGAGAGAATCAGCATCTCACATCAGGTCGGCATCGAATCTCAAAATAAGGATAAGGTCGACCTCTTTGTCGGGGTGCTGAGGGAAGAAGAGGGCAGAAACGCCACCTTTTTAACGCTTGACCAGGCAGTCGAGCAGCTTTCTGATAATGGGATGATAGTGGTGTCGGCAGGCTCGACGGCCATCACCCGACTCGTCACTTACGTGGAGTCGCCGGGGCTGCTTCGCATCAGGACGCGGGAGCGGTGGCGGGGCAACAGCCTCCTGGTGCTGGAGCGCGCCTGACTGTTTTATAGTCGCCTCTCGACCCCGAAAGCTAAAATGCTATAATTATGGGTAACGACCCATGTGTATAACATTTACCGGAGGAGTGTAATATACATGCGAATCTTAGTGCTATCCGGAAGCAGGAACCGGGAGGGACAAACAGCCCGGGCGATAAACGCTGTATGCCAAGGTATTTCCGATGCCGGAGGGAATTCGGAATGCCTGTTTCTGACGGAACAAAAACTGGAGCGCTGCCGCCTCATACAGGCATTTAACCGAAATCGGGGCGATGCGTGAAACGCCGGCGGCGTTATTTCATGCTATCGATCATATAACCGGCGGCAAGCCGGACGCCTATTCCCGGAACCAGACTGCACTTCTCAAAACCTTTCTCCGCCGCAAAGGTCGCCATCTCCGTGTCGCTCCTGCCGGGATTCAGTCTTTGCCCGACTGTCACCTTTTCTATTATATCAGTGCAATGCTTAAAACCTATTTTAGCTTCGAAGTCGGCAATAAAATTCTGGGCAGCCGCCATACCCTGTTTCATCCCTTCAGGGCCGGGTTTTCCATAACGTCCGAAAAAGAGTCCGAAGTTAACCATACTACCGGTGATACCACCACATAAATCACCGGTACTACCGATGCCGGGGAATAGAGCCAGGGCTTGAAGAACCTCCATGCTGCCCTGACCGAACTCTTCCATGAGGGCGAGCGCCGTGCCCTGAGCACAGTTCTTTAACAGAAAATTATATTCCTCGGCCCGCTGCTGAACGCGATCAAGAATTTGCTCTCTGTTGGCCAATATCTCTTTCGGGTCAAGTTTCTTCTTGGGGATTCCCTCCGCAAACAGTTTGTTAACTCTGGCCTGAATAGCGTCCACATCCCACTCTCTTTCGGCCAGTTCGTCTACCTTTTTCTTTAAAGCCGCGTAGTCTGTCATTATATGGTAGCCTCCTTTTTAGCCTCTTCTAAGAAAACAAGTATAACATGATTCGTACCCGTTTTAAATATATTTTATTTATCCGCTGATTCTTTCAACATATCAGTTTGCCGCTGCAACCTTCGCTGCTTCCGCTGCATATATAAGATATAACCGAAAACAACTGCCCAGATAACGGTATATGCCGCTAAAAGATACCCTAAATTCTCCATAAATGGTTATCCTCCTATTCTGCCTTCATACTCCTCAAACGTTTGATATCCGCCTCCATGGTCTTCAGGCCGGCACTCTGAATAACCAGGAGGATATACAATACGGTAAAAGCGGCAATGCACACCAGCAGGGTCATAAGCATGGGAGGTGCGAGTCCGCCTTCAAAGATAATGGCGGTCGGATGCTGTGTCCGCCAGAGGTTCACCGTGATAAAGACAATGGGCACGTCGACGAATCCCACAATGCCTATCACCGCACTGTACCTGGCAGCCCTGGTCGGTTCGGTGGCAAAACTGCGTACCAGAAGATAGGCGATGTAAATCAGCCAGAGCACCAGTGATGTTGTCAGGCGGGCATCCCAGGTCCACCAGATTCCCCAGACCGGTTTCGCCCATATTGGCCCCGTAATCAAGACCAGCGTGGTGAAAATAACCCCGACCTCCACCGAAGCGCAGGCGATAGCGTCCCACTTTATCTCCCTCTTCCAGAGGTAAAAAATGCTTGCGAGAAACGTGATGAAAAACGCCAGGAAGCTGACCCAGGCAACAGGTACGTGAAAATAAAATATGCGCTGCACTACCCCGGTATGTTTCTCGGTAGGTACATAGACGAAGACCATATATAGCGCGGCTATCATCAGGGCGAAGCCCAGCCCCCACAATATGCTATTTCTCAGGGTATGATTGCTATTCATATAAATACATACTCCAATCGGAGAGTTTACTACTCCTCCACCACAAACTCAAAGACAAGCGTGGCTGCTACCAGATAAATAATATCAAAGGCGATTAATATTTGCAGCCATGTTAACATGTCTCCCCAGGGTCCGCCAGCCAGCACCGGCCCGGTAGCCTTGACGGCGGAGACAATCACCGGAACAACCACGGGCAGAAAAAGTACCGGGAGCATGATATCCCGCGCACGGGTGTTTACGGCTAGAGCCGAAAAAAGTGTGCCCACGGCGGCAAAGCCCAGAGTGGCCAAGATAATAATAAGGGCAAGTCTGGGCAAGAAAACGGGCAGGTTAAAAAGGGCCAGGAATATTGGCGTTATCACAAAAGCCACAGCCAGCATAAAGGTGAAACTGCCTGCCAGCTTCCCCCAGTAGATGACGGCACGGTCCACGGGACAGAGCATCAGCCCCTCCAAACGCGAGTTCTCCTTCTCCACGGCGAAGATACGGTTAAGACCGATAACCCCCCCGAAGGTTAAGGCCACCCATAAAATACCGGGAGCTACCATTTCTGTTATTTCAAGCCCCGCACCGAAGGTAAAACCGAAAACCACCAGCACCAGCAAAGCAAAGACAAGCACCGAGACAATAATCTCCTTGGTCCTGAGCTCTGTCAGCATGTCCTTCCAGAAAATGGCGAAAATTTTGGTAAATGTTTTATTCATCTGCCTGTTTCCGTGTACCGGTCATATATTTGCCGGAAATTCGCCTCGCTTATCGCATTCCTGGGGGACTGGTAAACGATTTTGCCCCGGTCGAGTATGACAATACTGTCCCCCAGTTCCAGACCCCGCTCCAGATTATGGGTGGTCATCACCACCGTCCGGCTACCGGAATTGATACTTCCCAGGATATCTCTTACCATAACGCTGGCATGCGGGTCGAGGCCGACGTCCGGCTCATCGAGAAAAAGGATTGAAGGATTATGGAGAACGGCACGAGCGATGGAGGCTCGCTGCTGCAAACCGCGCGAGAGTGTGCCTACCCGGTCGTGGAGGCGGGACTCAAGCTGTACCCAGGCTATCACTTCCCGAATTCGCTGTTCTAAATCGGCGACATCGTACATCTTCCCGTAAAATTTGAGGTTTTCGAAAACGGTAAGGTTGTCGTAAAGAAAGGTTTGATGGCTGACCAGACTTATCTTGTGCCTGATTTGTACCGATTTATCGCGGATATCGATACCATCCAGCCACACACTACCGGCGGAAGGCTTGACCAGCGTCGACATTATTTTCAGGAGGGTTGTTTTTCCGGCGCCGTTAGGGCCAAAGATGACAAGAGACTCATTTTGGTTCACCTTCAGGTCGATGCCCCTGAGGGCACGGTGCTCCCCGAATGATTTTTCCAGACCCCGGGCTTCAATAGCCCGGGTAGAGGAAGCCGGTATATCCTTATTCATCACCAATCGCTCTCTGCTTCCTTCGTATCAGGTAAACAGCCAGGCCGGCGACCGCCACAGCGATAATCACCCACAGGATGAAAAGGGGAAAACCGTTACCGCCGGACAGATTGGAAAGACGGAGGTTTATCATCTTGCCGTGAGGCAGGTTCTCTCCATGGAAATGGATGAAACGCTCTCCGGTATCGGTAACCACAGGCTCGGCCGGTGCTAACTCGGCGACGGCAACCTCGATATCTTCACCGGCTACCATAATTTCAAGACTGTCGGCGGGATAGTCGACCTTTAGAGGAATCGTTAATTCAGCAGCATCCGGTTTCTCCAGCCGGTAAGAGTAGACAAGCTGTCTCTCACCCGGAGGAAACGGCACGAGATAGGTAATCGTGTTATCCCCTAGAAGCTCGTAATCTGCGAACAGTTCCTGGGGAGCTCCAATCTCATATGCTCCTTCCGGTAGAGTGAACACCAGTACACCGTCCGTTCCCACGTATGTCATATCGCCGTCATTAACCAGCCAGTAGACTTCAGTTACCTTGAGGCTTTCTTCTTCAACAGTTATTACGGTATGGGCCAGACCGATTCTTATGGCATGGGCGCTGTTAGTAACATCACAGACCCCTACTTCTACATAGGCTGTCGTCGCACCGGATTCAAAATCAACCGGATAGTAATAATCCACTCCCATATATCTAGCCGAGACCAGATAGGTATGCTCCCTGACCACGTCTTTAAAGTGGAATTTACCTTCCCCACCAGTTCTGGTAGTATTTGTTTCCGATACCATATCATCAGCGTAGGTAATCAGGGTAATTTCCACACCCGCCACGCTGCCACCGCCTTCGGTGCCGTTGATTACCTGCCCGGTAATTTCCCCTTCGGCCGGCTCCTGGGCCAAAGCGGCCAGCGGCAGTCCGGCGAGCAGTAAAACGGCCAGGATGATAATCAGACGGTGCATAACCTACTCTTTGTCTCCAGATAGCTGTTTCTCCCTTGTGCAAAAGGACACGGCGCCACCTATAAGGAAGAATGCGCCCCCCACCCATATCCAGACAATCAGGGGATTCACCAGCACCCGAAACGTAGCTGACCTATCTTCAGGGTCAAAACCGGTCCAGACCAGGGAAACGAACAGGTCCTCTGCCGCCGTTGTGCGTACCGCTACCTCGGCAAAGAAGTCGTCATGGCTGAACCAGTAAGCGTAGCTGGGGCGCATAATTCCCACCGATTTCTCATTCTCGCTGACCAGAATAGAAGCCACCGCGCTCACCTTCACATCGTCCTGTTTAAATATCAGTTCACTGTAGGACAACTTATAATTACCGGCACTCATCGACTCACCGATGTCAAGCGTGGCCGTTCTCTCTATGCCGTAGAAAGATGATACGATAATACCGAGGGCAACGAGGACGATGCCGATATGGGCGAGAAATCCGCCGTATCTGGCCCGGTTGCTATTAATAAGAGAGAAGAAGGCGCGGAGGTAGTTCTTTCCCGTGCTGCGGTGGCGGGCTGCGGTCCCCCGGTACCACTCCCGGAAAATGATGAAGAGCGGCAAGCCGCACAATATCACCGCAGCAATATACCAGTTACCTATTCCGGAAATCAGAATAGCCGCGTCAATAACTATTACGGCCAGGAAAAAGAAAATGATATTACGCCCGGCGGACTTCCATATCGATTTCCCCCAACCGAATAGCGGGCAGACTCCCATGAGAAATACGAGAATAAGCATAATCGGCCCGCAAATTCGGTCGTAGAAACTGCGGTCCAGAGCTATCTTCGCTCCCCCGAGTGCTTCAATCACCCTGGGTAGCACCGTCCCGGCTAAGATAATAAATACCAGAACCACCAGAATGATATTGGTAAGCAGAAAAGCACCTTCTCTGGATATTAAAGAGGCTGGTTTTTGCTTACCCTTTAAATCCTGGCGACGGAGATATAACAATGTAAATGAAGCTGCAACTACAACCATCATGACCGCCAGAATATACGGTGGAAAGGGTGAGCCGTAGAATCCGTGCAGGGGCGACTCAATACCGCCATGGGTGATAAAGGGACTTAGCAGGGTGAAAACATAAGTAAATATGATGAGGCAGAAGCTCCATGTATGCAGATAATCCCTCTGCCTCCGCATCGAAATCGAGTGGAGAAAGGCGGTTCCCAGCAGCCACGGCATCAGCCCGGCGTTCTCCACGGGGTCCCATGCCCAATACCCTCCCCAGCCCAACTCGTTATAGGACCACCACATCCCTAAGATGTTACCGATACCCAGCGTGCACCAGGCAAAGATTGTCCAGCGCCGGATAAGGTTATTCCGCCACATATCCGTACTGCGGGTGATAAACGTCGCCATAACCAGGGCAAACACAACGGCAAAGCCGGCAAACCCCAAATACAGCAGGGGGGGATGAATGAGCATGCCGAGATTCTGCAGCAACGGATTCAGACCAAAACCATCAACGGGAGGCGACGGCTGTCTGGCGAATATATTTACGCCATACGTTACCAGGAATAAATAAAACGCTTCTATAATGGCCAGTATGGCGATTGCATAAGGCAGAACCTGCTGGTGATTGTCTCGTTTTTGAAAAACCAGCAATGCGGAAAACAGAGAAATCAGCCATCCCCATAAGAAGACAGAGCCAGCCTTACCAGCATACAGGGCACTCAGTAAATAAACGGCGGACAGTTCACGGCTGGCATGTTCCGCCACAATCTTGACGCTGAAATCCCTGGTAAAAAATGCGTATAAAATCAGGGCTAACGCCAGTGTGAACAGGCCAAAAACGATGAGGATACCACTTCGAGCGCCAGCTGCCAGACGCCGGGATTCTGCCCGGGCACCGATTACGGAGGCTACTGCCGAGAACACGGTAACGGGGAGAGCTATCATTAAGGCGATGTGCCCTGCTTCTGTCATTTATTAAATCTATTCTATAACTACAGATTCATACTTTGAGGGACATTTTAAAATAAGCTGGCTGGCCTGGAATATACCGTCAGACTGATATTTACCTTCAATCAGAATATCGGTACCTTCCTTGAATCCGGCAGGTTTAGCACCTCGGTAGACTACCGCCATATCATCGCCGCCCTCGGTGATGGTAAACGCCAGGTCGAGGCCCTCGGCATTCCAATTTACAGGGGCAGATATTTTACCGGCTACCCGTATGTCGGTGTCATAAAGCTCGGTTCCTCTATCAAAAAATTCGCTTACCGTCACGTAGTAGCTGACCGAACTGCCGAAGCTTAAATAGAGCAGGTATATAACCGCTACCAGTAATATGCCCCCACCGATAAAATACCGCTTTCTCATACCCTATTCTTTCGCAGCATAACCTCCGATTTAGAGTCTACTCTGGTAGTAATTAAGGTGTCAAACATTAACCATTGACTCAGGATACCCTGGTATGGTATAGTCTGTGCTGAAATGTTTTGCGATTCTAAAGCAGCATTTGTTGAAACTATTCCTACTTCCTTATTTCCTACCTATCCACCCGCTGGCATATACTGGCAGCAATCGTATCCTGGTACCTGCCAATACCCGGGCCAGTGTGTACATCACGTAAATTATAACTGCAAGTAGCAAGGAGGAGTATTGGTGCGAGTGAAATTATGGCCTGGTTTATCAATTATTATTGTCCTGCTGGCGTTTCTGCTGGCAATGCCGATGCTCACTGCCTGCGGCGGTGGAGAGGAACCTGCTCCGGCTCCGGCTCCTGCGCCAGCACCAGCACCCGAGCCAGAACCAGCACAAGCGGAATTTGATGTAGTCAAGGATGCCGTGGCTGACTACCTGACAAATATAGCCGGTAATATGAAGGCTTCCGACCTTTACATGGCGATTGCCGAAGGCGATGCCCCTTATATCGTCAGTCTGCGTAAGGCGGATGATTACGCCAAAGGGCATATTCCCGGCGCGGTCAACATGGGATTCGGCGACCTGACGACACTCCCTATGGACGAGGAGATTGTAGTCTACTGCTACACGGGGCAGTCCGCCTCGTTCGGGACAGCCGTTCTCGGTGTGCTGGGTTACGACGTGAATAACCTGCTGCACGGAATGTCTTCCTGGTCTAACGACCCGGCCATATATGTCACCCGCTTCGACCCAGAGAAAGACCAGGGCAGCTTTAAAACTGAAACCGATGCCAACACCGGGGGGTCCTACGGCCCGCCGGACGTGGAAAACACCGCCTCCAGCGATGCGGCCGAGATTGTACTGGCCGCCGCGAAAACCGTTGCCCCCAAGTATATCACGGCCACCGACCTTAATATGAAGATTGCCGAAAGCGAAGATATGACAGTCATCAGCCTGCGCTCCGCGGAGCATTACGCCGCAGGACATGTCCCCGGGGCAATTAACTTCGGCCTGGGTGCCCTGGCGGATAACCTCGATAAACTCGACCCCGATGCGCCAGTATACGTGTACTGTTACACCGGACAATCGGCGGCCCAGGCAGTGTCTCTGCTGCAAATGCTCGGCTATGACGTCTATAGCATTAAGTTCGGCATGTGCGGCTGGAGCTCGGACCCGGCAATTAATGCCGGCAAGTGCTTCAATCCCGATAGCGTCCAGGGTTACAAAACAGAAAAGTAAAATTGTATTAGAGTCCTGCCTGTCTGGAGAGCGGTAGACCCTTGACAGGCAGGGTGAATTGAAAAAAGTTGCCAGTTGTTCTATAAATAAGGCTAGAGAATGGAGTGGCCAATGAAGAAGCTGGTTATGGCGTTTACCGTTATCCTTATGCTGCTTGCGTTATCTGTTATCGGATGCACCAATAAAGAGCTGGTTGGCCCTTCCCCAGAGGCAGAGCAGGAGGTAGTCAGTACCTGCGTTACCTGCCATACCGATAAAGACGTCCTCAAGGAACTGGCTACAACAGAAGAAGTGGCCAAGTCAGAGGCAACCACGGGCGAAGGCTGAGGTGGTGATGTACCTCCGTTGGAGGTATGGGAAAAGGTCTTCGTAAAGGATGCCGAGTTCCTGCAGAGTACCCACGGCAAGGTAGGCTGTGTCATCTGCCACGGCGGCGATAGCCAGGAGGAAGATAAAGAGCTGGCCCATACGGGTCTGGTTATCGACCCGTCCGAGGGCAACTACACCACCTGCACCACTTGTCACCAGGACATCGCCGAAACTCACGATATGAGCCTCCATGCCGCGCTGGGCGGCTTCAAGTCCGCTCTTGAAGCCAGGGGCGGTGATTTGTCTGAGGGTTCGGCGCTGGCCGCGGCGTTTGAAAATCACTGTAACGAGTGCCACACGTCCTGCGGTCAGTGTCATGTCAGCCGTCCGGATGAGGTGGAAGGCGGCCTTGTTTCCGGCCACAAATTCCGCGAGACTCCTTCCACGCAGTACAACTGTGTTGCCTGCCATGGCTCCCGTATCGGCGCCGAATACCTCGGCGAAAATGAAGGCATCCCGGCTGACGTCCACTGGACCCAGGGGATGATGCTCTGCACCGACTGCCATAGCCAGGAACTTCACGGTTCGGGACAACCCGTAGCTACCCGATACCAGAATCCGGATGTAGTCAAGTGCGAAGACTGTCATCAGGACGTCTGGACAAATACCGCAAATAATCCCCAGCACGAGCAGCACCTGAGTGACCTTTCTTGCCAGGTCTGTCACTCGGTAGGCTATAAGAACTGCTACGGCTGCCACGTTTCCGTCGACCCGGAGGGGCTGCCCTGCCGCACCAGCGAGCCTTCCGTCATGCAGTTTGAAATCGGCTATAATCCACTGAGGTCATCAGAAAGACCCTACGAATACGTGGTGCTGCGCCATGTGCCAACCTGTGCCGGCACCTGTGACTACTATGGAGAGAGCCTGTTCCCGGATTTCAACTCCGGTCCAACCTGGAAGTACGCCACACCTCATAACATCCAGTTGCACACGCCGCAGAACGAGAGCTGCGATGCCTGTCACAGCAATACCGCATTGTTCCTGACGGAAGAAGACATCAGGCCTGACGAGAAAGAAGCCAATAAAGGTGTGGTCGTAAACGAGTTTCCCGAAACCGTTGGGAAGTAAGCATTTTATGGAAATAAGCCGCAAGGATTTCCTAAAGGGCGCTGCCGGGGCAACCGGCCTGCTATTACTCCAGCCGCCGGCTCTAGCCCTGGCTAAAGAATCTCAGACTGATGCCGGCGTGGCGATGCTGATTGACGTTACCAAGTGCGTGAACTGCTGGTGGTGCTATGCCGCCTGCAAGGAATATAACCAGCTGCCGGAGACCATCAAGCCTGACCTGGCACAACCCCCGGCGCTTTCCTCCAACGTCTGGACAACGCTGCACCCGGTGAAGAAGGGTGACGGATGGGTCTCCCGTAAGAAGGCATGTAACCACTGCACCGAGGCCGCCTGTGTCGAAGTCTGCCCCACCGGAGCGCTGAGCTATAATGAGATGGGTTTTGTCCAGTATGACAAGGAGAAATGCTCTGGCTGCGGGTATTGCGCCGAATACTGCCCGTTTGGTGTGCCGCAAATGGAAGCAAATAAGGTGACCGGCGTCGCTATCATGGACAAATGCACTTTCTGCCATGACCGTGTTACCAACGGTGAGCAGCCTGCCTGCGCCGCCGCCTGCCCGACTGGTGCGATTAAATTTGGTAAGCGTGCGGAATTGGTGGAAGAAGGCAGGGAGCGAGTTGCCACTCTAGGCAAGGCTAACGCCAACGCCGTATTCTATGGAGACAAAGAGCTGGGTGGTCTGCACGTAATGTATGTCCTTGATGACTCCCCGGAAGTATACGGACTCCCCGCCGACCCTGAAGCTCCGCCTGCTTCAATTGTACGTGATGTTCTCAAGTGGGTTGGGGTTGGCGCCGCAGTAGCCATTATTGCTGGTTTCGGACTTAATTATATAGTTGCCCGGGAAGCAAAAATGACCAGTGAACTACCTGGGGAAGAATATATGCGAGGGAAGAAAGACGAGAAGAAGAAATGACGGAACCGCGAGTAGTTGAACGCTTCAAGAAACGCACCATCTGGTTTCACTGGTTTCACACGGCGGCATTTCTGGTGCTCATTGTTACCGGTGCCATTCTATTCTTCCCTGGAATTGGCGGTCCGGCCGCAGGCGGCCTGACCAGGTTCATCCATCGTATCGCCGTGGTGTTCTTCGTCGGGGCGCCGATAGTGTATTTCATCCTTAATCCCAGAATGTCATTACATTTCATTAAAGAAACTCTAACCTGGGGCAAAGGTGATTTTGACTGGCTACAGGCGGCACCACTCTACTACTTCGGCGGCGACGAGGAGAACATGCCGCCACAGGGGCACGTGAACACCGGACAGAAGATGTGGCAGTTCATTGTGCTGGTTACCGGAGTCCTCTTCCTGATATCCGGCTTCTTCATGTGGTTCTTCAAGGATGTTCTGTCACCGGGTGTCTTTCAGTGGTGCGTCATCGTCCATGATATTGCCTTTATTCTGGCTTTCCTCATGCTGCTGGTACACATTTACCTGGGTATTATCCATCCGAGGATGACCGAGTCGCTCCGCTCCATGTGGGACGGTAGAATTTCCAAAAAGTATGCCAGAAACCACTACGGCAAGTGGTATGACGAAGTCGCCGAGGATGAGAAATAGCGATTCATTGGCTTTCTCAAGAGGTCTTAAGTTATTGTGCTCCCCCTACCTATCTTCGAATCTACTCGCCTAATCGCACGCGTCCCCAGACACCCACTATCCGTACCATAGATTCATAAACATCAGGGTCAGTTTTGCTTCCGCTGGGAGCGCAAATTTTTATATAATTATTCAGAACCAGCGCCCCAACACTATCAATAGCGGACCGAACCGCCGCCAGTTGAGTTACTATGCTCTCACATTCACGTTCATCGGCAATCATCTTCTGAAGACCGCGTATCTGTCCCTCTATCCGCTTGAGGCGTTTTACTATTGCCTCCCTTGACACTTCTAGCTTTTCTTCCCTCACCATTGCATCCTCCATGAATACTGCGTCCATTACAATTAAATATGATACTCTGTTATTCTACCTTACTATCGTATAAATTCCAAGATAGCCTATTGACATCAGGAATTAGAAGTGATATGCTATACCCCAGTAGGGTATCTTCGGCTTAGTTGCCCTAATATTACCTTGAATTGCCCGACTTGCTCCATAGTCGGGCAATTCGATTTTCTCACTGTATAGAAGCATTACTGCGCCAGCAGAGACAATCATTCACCATGCCGCGCCGGATAATAAGAAATGCGCCCGATGTATCACCGGACGCATAAAATGGACTTAATAAGGGACACCGTGCCTGTTTTTCTTATTTATCTTCCCCCAGCCACGTCGTGGCGTGTTCAGTATTCAGACTAATCGCGCTGAAACTATAGGGTTTATCGACTCTCCTGGTTATCAGCGGACAATGTACCAGTCCTTTCGGGGCGACGACCACCGTGGGAGTATCGAATACATGGATTTCCTGTTCCTCGCCCATCGCTATCTCGATTTCCGCCCCCAAATAGTCCGGGTTAGCAGGGTCGAGTCCTACAAAGAGCAGGACTTCATCATTGGGATGTACGTGCGGGTCTTTTTCATGCCATTTGCCGAGTCCGGTGTGAAACGCCCAGGTGAAATTCAATTTGAATCCCTCCATATCCTTACCGCTCCACCAGGCGATATAGTCGGCATTTCCTCCCGATTTGCGGTTTATATCACGTAAATCCAGTTTTTTAACCAGGTGCCCGTATTTCGACTCTGTTTGAGTAAGTTGGACGCCTGCAGATACCTGCTCGGTCTTGTGTTCGCCGCTGAGAGAGATTGCCAGGAAACCGAAAGGTCTATCTACTTTCCTGGATACCAGAGGACAGTGCGGGACTCCCGGGGGAAGAACGACGACGGTCGGTGAGTCGATGACGTGCTTTTCCCCCTCCTCCCCCATCGATAATTCGATTTCCGCCTCTAAGGTATTCGGGTTACCATAGTCGAGACCCGTAAAGACCAGGCATTCGCCGTAAGGATGCACATGACAGACACCTCCGTCGCCGCCCCAGGCGCCCAACTGCCTGCGGTATCCCCACGCAAAACTTACGTTCAGCCCCTCCAGGTCCGCCCCCACCGGCATGGTCATATGTTCGCCGTTGCTTGCTTCATATTTCAGTTTTTTCACCAGGTGGCCGTATTTCGTGTCAGCCATTTTAATATTCTCCTTTGTTGATTTACCCCTAAGGTAAATACCCGCTCTTACCTCTCCCGCCGTGGCCCCAGGGGCGAACCACCGCGAATATCCAGGGTTTATCCTGCTTGTTAACGATTACGGGACAGTGCGCGTGTCCTTTGGGTTGTATGGCCACCGATGGCGCGGTAATGACGTGTTTCTCCATTTCCTTACCCATGTACATCTCGACCTCTGCCCCCAGGTCACTCAGGTCATCACAGTCGGCTCCCATAAAAAGCAGGAACTCGGTATAGGGATGTACGTGTGGCTTATCGGGTACCGGGCCGAACCTGTAAGGTGCTTTGTTCATGCTTTCGTACGACATGTGAAACTCGAAATCCTTACCGTGAATCTCTGTGATGGCTCCGTCGTGAGTGTCCTGGTTAAGCGGGCCGTAGTGCCAGGGGCCGTTTCGCGTAAAGGCCAGGTGCTGGACATTTTCCCTGAATTTTGAGCGCATGAAATCAGCCGGTTTGGGAGGCCTGTCGTCTAAAGGTACCGGCGTCGCCTTCAATTCCGGGGCTAAGGAAATCGTCATAAATATAAACCGGTCGTCCATTCTCCCGATGGTTGCCGGAAAATGCGGTGTACCTTTGGGAACAGCCACCGCCGTTGCCGTGGTAACCATGTGCTTTTCTTTTTCCTCGCCCAGATATAGCTCGACTTCCGCTCCCAGATAGCCCATGTCGTACGTGTCGGTCCCCATCCATATCATGACCTGGTCGAAATCATGCACCTCTGCCCCGTAGGGCGCCTGGCCCATGTGGCCGGCTGCCCAGTACGCTCCGTATTGGATATTGAGGTTGTAGCCGAGAAATTCGCCGTTCATCTCGGTTCCCTGTCGGCACAAGCCCGGTCCGTAATCCTTAAAAGAGAAACTTTTAATCAGGTGCCCGTATTTCGTCTTTGCCATTTTCAGTGCTCTCCTTTCCTCCGTTTGAGAAAAGTATAGCGCTTCATTTAACTATCTGCAACGCTTCCCGAAAAGTGAGTTGTGGGTGATAGCCCGGCTATCTATTTCTGCACCTGCCCGGAAAAGTGCTATAATCGGTTCGGTTGCTTTTCCTAATAAATCCACGGAGGTAAAACATGAAAGTACTGGTTTTGGGAGGCAGCGGACTTTTCGGACGCAAGACATGCCTTCACCTGCTCCGGGACAAGGCCGTAGCCACGGTCGTATCCATGGACATCATGCCGCCAAAAGAATGGTTCCTGAAGTCCATCGAGGGATATACGGATAAGTTCCATTTCACCCGGGGGGATGTCTCCCAGATTGAGGATATCCTGAATGCCATGAAAATATATTCCATTGACAAACTGGTCAACTGGGCCTTTTTTATGGGCGACCAGATTGAAACCAATCCACGACTGGCCGTAAAGATTAACGCACTGGGTATGAGCAATGCCTTCGAGGCGGCCAGGCTCATGGGGGCCTCGCGAGTTATCTACGCCAGCTCGGAGACTGTCTACGGGCCGCAGGACGAATACGGAGATAGAGAGGTAACCGAAGACGACCGTTTGCTTCCCAGCCATTCCTACGCCCTGTGCAAACGCCTGGCCGAGGTAACCGCCGGACAATATACCGAGCAGTACGGCATGAGCTTCACCGGTTTACGGCCGACCATCGGATTCGGGTACGGAGCATATTTCCCACCCGGAGCCAAATGGTTCTCGGACGTCATATCACTGCCGGCTATAGGCGAACCGGCCTCTTTCGAGGTGGACGGCACGAGTTTAATCTCCCCCGTTTCCTCTGACGATTTGGCGGAGTTTACGAGGATTCTGCTGCATGCCAGGTCGTCCAGATACCCGGTATACAACGTCGGCGGACCCCCCGCCAGCATGATAGACGTGGCCGATGCGGTACGGAAATACATACCCGATGCCAAAATCGAGTTCGGCCAGCAAAAACCGGCACTCGGGCGGCGCGGCCTGCCGTGGAAAGTCAGCACCGCACGGGCTAAAGAGGAGTTCAACTTCTCCTGCATGCCGCTGGAGAAGGCGGTACTGATACATATCAACGACGCCAGGTTAGAAGCAGGGCTGGAGCCGATAAAAGTATGATAATGTCATTGTCGGGCTCTGACCCGACAATCCAGTATTCTGGATTCCCGCTTTCGCGGGAATGACAACGGAATGACGCTATTTTCTTTTCTTTAGCCGTTCTCGCTTGGCCATGCACTCTTTAACCGACAGCGCCACATCCTCGGCGCCGAGACCGAAGTGAGTTTTAAGCTCGTCTACTTCCGGCATGATTCTGCCGGACTGGCTGAACTCATCCTCAATGCCGACTCTTATCAGGGGCGCCGGCGAATATTCGGACAGGACCGTAGCCACGGCTTCCCCCAGACCGCCGATGATGCTGGCGTTTTCGGCGGTGACAATAGCCCCGGTCTCCTCGGCCGCTTTGATTACCGCCTCGTTATCCAGGGGCTTTATAGTGCTCATGTTGATTATCCTGACGTCAATCCCTTCCTTCTCTAAAAGCTCGCCGGCCAGTATCGATTCCGTCAGCATATAGCCCGTGGCGATAATGGTGGCATCCTTTCCGTCTTTGACCATATAGCCTTTACCTAAATCGAAAGGATAGTCATCCGTGAATATTCTCAGGGGCGGTGGGCTGGCCTCTATTTTCAGGAATACCGGCCCGATGTATTCGGCGATAGCCATCATGGCTTTCTCGGCCTCGACAACATCGGCGGGGTCGACGATAACGAGATTAGGCATGACGCGCGTGATACCGATTATTTCTATATGGTTGTGAGATATGCCCGGCTCTCCCCAGGCCCCTTCCCTGCCCAGCAGCTTAACGTTGAAACGGTCCTGTAGAATACTCTGCCTTATCTGGTTGCAGGCACGGCTGACCACCGCGAAGGCGAAGCTGTGAATGAACGGCACGAACCCTTCCGCGGCCAGTCCGGCGGCAACGACCGCCCCGTTCGCCTCGGCGATACCGCACTCAATGACCCTCTCCGGGGCATTCTCGTTGAACCAGCCCAGGCCGGGAAATCCCATGTCCTCCAGGACGGCGATTATCCTGTCGTCCTTTTCAGCCGCCTTCATCATCCCGTTGTTAACGCCATCGGCAACCACGGCCCGTTCGCCTATTTTTACATATTGACTATACTTTGCCATATTTAGCTCTCCCTTCCTGTACGCCCCGGCTTATCACCTCACCCCGGCCGATATGAGTATGCATTGCCTCCCAATGCGGGACGCCGTGTCCCTTGACCGTATGGGCAATGATACACTTCGGTCTGCCGTCGCCATACAGATTGCTGGCCAGGTCCAGTACGTCAACAATCTCTCTCAGGTTGTGACCGTCAATCTCGGTAACCCACCAGCCGAAGGACTTCCACTTATCGATAAACGGCTCTATCTGCATTATCTCATTGGTCGGACCATCGAGAGAGAATTTATTATAGTCGACGATATTTATGAGATTATCCAGTTTATATTTCGCGGCGAACATGGCGGCTTCCCATACCTGGCCTTCATGACATTCGCCATCGCCGAGAATGCAGTAAGACCGGTAGAGAGGGTTATACCGGGTTATGTATCTCGGCATAAGAGAGCTCTGGGATGGCGGCTGTCTTAAGACCTTGAATTTTTCTGCCAGGGCCAGACCGGCGGCAAAGGACAGTCCCTGCCCCAGCGAACCGCCGGAGTAATCAATACCCTGGGTACACCAGCGGTCGGCGTGACCCTGCAGCGGTGAGCCGTAACGGTAATAAGTGGTCAGAGTCTCTCTGGGGAGCACTCCCAGCTCCACCAGGATGGCATAGATGGCCTCACAGCAATGTGCCTTGGAAAGCACCAGTCTGTCTCGTTCCGGCCAGTCGCAGTTTTTGGGGTCGATTTTCAGGTGATGGAAATAGAGGGCGGTAACGATTTCGACCAGCGACATCGTCCCGCCGGCGTGTCCCATCTGGCTGGCATCAAATATGGTGAAGATGTTTCTGCGGACGATATCAGCCTTTTCCTCGAGTTCACTGATTAACTTTTCGTCGTGTGCCATTTCTTTCGCCCTTCCGTTGCTATATTCACTGTTTTCAGCGTCAGTTTGCTGCCGCATCTCGGGCAGGTATTGTTATAGAATCCCAGTACCGTCTCTTCCGACGGTATCGCGCGCATGTAAAGTCGCCTCTTTATCTCCTCCCCGAAATACAGCAGCATATTACATTTACCGCAGTTAATCTTCTCCGTCATTGACGACCTCGCTTTCCTGATACAATTTTTAAGGTTTTACCAGTATCTTTATCGACTTGCCCGTTTTGTGAGTTTCAAATACCTTCTTGATATCGTCAAGGGGGATGATGTGCGTGATAAGAGGCTCCAGGTCAAGCTTGGGCAGTAGATTCAGAGCCCGGGGGAAGGAATAAGGAGATGTGAAGATAGCGCGAATAGTCAACTCTTTAGAGTACATATAAGAAGGCGGTACGCCAACCTCGGCGTCCCTGGGATAGACCGCCGCCCAGAGTATGGTGCCGCAATAATCAATAAGGGAGAGGGCCTGCTTGGCGGCGTCGAGACTGCCGCTGGCTTCGATAACGGTATCAAAGCCCCTGCCATCGGTCAGCTCTTTACCTATTTCCTCCAGGTTTTCTTTGAAGGGGTCCACCACCACATCGGCCCCCAGCTTTTTGGCGAGCTGCCTTTTCTCGGCTACCGGTTCGGAGACAAGAACCCTGGCGGCCCCCGACTTAAGAGCCAGCTCCAGGCATAAGAGACCAATAGTGCCGGCCCCGGATATTGCTACGGAGCAACCCGGGTGGATATTGGCTACATCAGCCGCATGGACGGCCACGGATACCGGCTCGAGAAGGGCTCCCATCTCAAGGCTGATGTCATCGGGGAGGGCATACACGGCCTGCTCATTGTAGATAGCATACTCGGCATAAGCCCCCGAGGAATGATGCGGCCTCCGGCAGAAGTGCTCCATCTTGTTACGGCAATAGTAGCAGGCCCCGCAGGGACTCCGGAAATTGCAGGCTACCCTCTGGCCTACCTTATAATTTTTAGTGTTTTCACCGACGGCCGCTATTGTCCCCGAGGCTTCATGCCCGATGATTCTGGGCTCATCGCTCATTTTGGTGGTTACAAGGCCGAAGCGTCCTTCCAGTATCTCGGGGTCGGTGCCGCATAACCCGCAGTAGGCTACCTTTACTTTAACTTCATTCGGGCCCGGCTCCGGTTCAGGCCATTCTTCCACGTTGATATTGCCCGCTCCTCTGATTACGGCTGCTCTCATTGATTATCTATCTCCTTACGAGTTATTGCTCGAATTAGCCGGTGACAATCTTCTGATATACCTATTTTCTGAACCTTATCTCGGTAACGATACCACCGACAGCGCCGGTATCCATGTAGGCGAACCCTCTACCTTCGAGGTTCGCGCTGGTGATGACCTTAACTCCCTGTTTGACCAGCTTATCCATCTCGGCGGTAACATCATCGACGAGATATCCGATGTGATGAAGACCCTCGCCGTGATTATCCAGAAATTCCTGCAAAGCCGATTCCCCACCGGAAGGCTGGAGCAGTTCGAGCTCTGAATCCCCAATCCTGGCATTACTGATTTTTACCTTCCACTCGCCAGGTTTGCCGTGAAGCTCGCCCTTGAACGATACTTCAACGTAAAGCGGTCCGTTCGGCATTCCAAACGGCCCGATGCCCAATGACGACAAATACTCGATTGTTTTTTCCATGTCCTTCACTATCACGCCCACATGATGATAATTCTGGATATTAAAGGGTGAGTTTTCCAGTGTCTTTTGTTCCACGGTAACTCCTTTCGTAATTATCTTCCAGGATATGGCTCGGTGAGCCGTGCGGCCGTACCTGATTGTACTCCTTCCGCCACTGCTCAATCAATATTTTGGCTTCGGCTTCCCTGGTTAAAAGAAGTGCTGACTATCTATTCACTTTCAGGGCATCTTTGAAGCTGGAAACGCCATGCATGCTCCCATGATTGGGGTTAAGGATTTTAAAAAGTCGCAGGCTTCGCGGATTAAGTCTGCTCTGGCCGTCCCGCAGAATCCGGATGCTCTGAAGAGATAGCGGATTGCACGCTGGGGTCACTATAGATATGGCATTTGACCCGTTGCTTCCCTAATTACCTTTGCCTCTGGCACGACTTTCGAGCAAATATCCATGGCCTCAACACAGCGCGTGTGGAATCGGCAGCCGGGGCGCAAGCCAGCAGCCAGGGTCAGCAGCCATCATGTCATCAGCGCCTTCAAAGCGTCTTCATCAGTTATTACAATACGGCGGCGCTCCAGCCTGATTGCCCTTTTCTCCTCCATGATTCTGAGCGACCTGTTCACCACTACCCGGCTGGTACCCACCATGTCTGCCAGGTCCTGCTGTGTAAAACGCGGTAAAAGGTCCCCTCCCACGGCGGTGGCTTGCTTAAGAATCAATCTGGCTAACCGGCTCATAACCTGGTCGAACGACAAAACCTCTACCAATGACGAATCACGGCGAACCCTGGCGGCTAGAACCTTGGCCGCATTTAGAGCTACCGTTGAATATTCAGTAAAGACAGTCTGCATATCCTTTTTTCTTATTACGTAGAGATTTACCGACGTCATCGCCACCATATTGGCGGAACTCCCACCGCCATCAAAAGTAGACACATCATTTAAGGACTCCCCTTTGGAAGCTATATTTAGAATCTGCTCTTTCCCGTTAGCCGACCTTTTGTACACCTTCACCGTGCCCGAGATAACAAAATACATATAATCCGACTGTTCGCCTTCGATCAGAAAAATATTCCCTTTTTCCACCGTTTTCTCAAAGGCAATATACTTCTTAACCGCCTCAAGCTCGCTGTGGCTCAAGCCATTAAAGTAATTAATTTGGGCCAGTACCACCATGCTGATTGCCATATTACCCACCCTCAGAGTATATTTTTATCCCTGTTTGCACATCCTCTAATGAGTACAATGTAGGCAACTTGATTGATTTTGTCAAGATACATTAAATACCAGGCATGATAGCACTATAGTGAAAGTACGACTTCGGGCAATCCTCAGGCTATATTACATAACCAAAGTTACACTATAGCCAATGTCACACTGTAACTATTGATATTGCGCGCTCAATATTTAATGCTTTTAAATAATAATGGGGCTCTAAAACACAAGAAGGATTGGTTTTTCAGTCCCACCCGGAGTACGATACTCACCCATCGGTATATTACGTGGATATATGGCGAAAAGGAGTATAAGAAAATGGCGTTGCGCCAGTGGATGGTAACACATGAGTGGATGGTGAAATACACCCCACAGACAGAGTGGATAGAACGGCGGGGCATGCTCGTCTGGATTGCGGAGGTTTTTACTTCAATCGGCGCCGGTCTTTACCTGGTATCATTATTCTATAATAGCGTACTGGGTATGTTTATAGGCTGGCTTATTATCATATTTCTAAAGATGCTCCCCCACTTAATTTATCTTGGCAAGCCATTGAGCTTCTGGCGGGCATTACCGCCCTTTACCAAGGCCTGGAGAACTTCCTGGATTGCTCGGGGTATGATTTTTACCATGCTATTCCTGGGTTTTGCCCTTGTACACCTTGTCCTGGCCCACTTTTTACCGTCAACAGGCTGGGAGATTGCGTTCAAGATATTAGGCGGCATAGCAGCCTTTTCTGCCGGCATATATAGTGGCTTCGCTCTGAACTGCTGCCGGAGCGTTCCGTTCTGGAATTCGGCCCTGCTACCTCTGGTATTCATCTTAGCCGGCATTGCCGATGGGTTTGCTCTAATCATGGCCATCGGCTTGGGCAATGCTCAAATCGATATTCTTTCCGCTGAAGCGGGCAGCCGCATCCTGCTAATCGCCAACACCATCATCGTAGCCGCCTATCTGGGGAAAGCCATTTATGCCTCAAAGACAGCCAGGCACTCAGCGATGCTGCTGCTACGTGGTAATCTTACCGTGCCCTTCTGGGTTGGTGTAGTAGCCTTCGGCATAATCATACCGTTAGCTATATCGGTCTCCGGTTACTTTAACGGTGACGCATCAATTCCCCTGTTAATCGTTGCCATTGCTCTGCACATGACAGGCGCTTTTGCTCTCAAGTACTGCTTGTTAAAAGCAGGTATACATACCCCCATACTCCCGGTCAGAACGTCTGCATCTACATGATTACATCTTATGGGCTTATGTCTGTAAGATAGTCTCACGACTAAGTGCCTTACTAGAGAAAATTGCAACAGAATATCAAAATAGGATTGACAAAGCTTTTTATAGGTGATGACATTGTATCTATAGTTACAATATAACATATATTACATAGTACTGTAGGATACATTATGACAAATGTTACAATACTATTCAATCTGATCAATAATTCGGGCTCATTCATTATGTTGCCACATATAGACAGGAATGGAGAATAACGAACGATGAGATGGGGAATGGTCATAGACTTAAGCAAGTGCATGAGGTGTCATGGTTGCGTGGCCGCCTGCAGGGTTGAGCACTTCCTCCCTCTGGGCGTAACCTGGCCGAGATTGATTGCCTGGGAAGAGATAGCCGGGGAAGAGACAACATACCCGGTGCGGTGTAATCAATGTAAAGAAGCACCGTGTGTAAAGGTCTGTCCTACCGGGGCCACCCAGCAGCGCGAAGACGGCATTGTCTGGGTTGACCAGGACAAGTGCATCGGCTGTCGATACTGCATCATCGCCTGTCCCTACCAGAACCGGACTTTTCTCTCCAAGGATAAGGACACGGGATATTTCCCCGGTTACGAACTGACCGACTTTGAGAAAGCCGGTAAGCGGTTATACCCCCACACCACCGGCACGACCGAGAAGTGCAATTTCTGTATGGAAAGGATTGATGCCGGGCTGGCCAAGGGACTCAAACCGGGAGTGGACCGCGAAGCCACTCCTGCCTGCGTCAACACCTGCCCGTCCCGGGCACTTACCTTCGGTGACCTGGATGACCCCGACAGCGAAGTAAGACAGCTGATAAGAGATTTTAAGGGATTCCAGCTTCATCCCGAATATGATACTGACCCGTCGATATATTATATCGACAAGGGGTGGAGAGGAGTCTAAAAATGGTGTTACGGCAGTGGATGGTAACACACGAGTGGATGGTAGAACCCACCCCGCAGACAGAGTGGATTATGCGAAGAGGTATACTGGTCTGGATTGCTGAGGTGTTTACCTCACTTGGCGCCGGACTTTATTTAATATCACTATTCTATAACAACCTGTGGGGTATGGCTGCTGCCTGGCTTATCATAATGTTCTTAAAAGTTCCGCTACACCTTATCTACTTCGGCAGACCGTTGAGGTTCTGGCGCACATTAATCCCCATTACTGACTCCTGGAAGACGTCGTGGTTTACCAGAGGCATCAATTTCACAGTCTACTTCGGTAGCATTGTTTTTATACAAATCCTTGTTACCTACTTCTTCCCGGGTACAGGCTGGGATATTGCCTTGAGGGTATTAGGCGGAGTATTTGCCTTTCTCGTCGGCATATACAGCGGCTTTATCACGAGCTACTGCAAGAGCATTCCGTTCTGGAATACAGCTTTGATACCCCTGATTCTGCTTTTTGCCGGCGTCACCGATGGGTTTGCCCTGATGCTGGCGGTCGGTATGGCCGATGCTTCGGTTGGCATTATGGCAGTGGAGTTCGGCAGTCGCATCCTGCTGACCGTCAATATCATTCTTATGGCAGTCTTCCTGTGGAACGCCACCTACACCTCGAGAACAGCCAAGTACTCAGCGATGCTGTTGCTAAAGGGCAGTCTCGCCAGCCTCTTCTGGGTGGGCGTGATTGCCGTCGGTTTAATTATACCGTTAGCCATATCGGTCTCCAGCATCTTTGCCGATGAAGCCTCGGCTCCACTATTAATCAGTGCTATTGTATTGCACACGATAGGCGCTGTTACTCTCAAATATGTCCTGCTGAAATCCGGCGTACATAATCCCATACTGCCGGCAATAACGTCTGCTTACCATTAGACTGGATAATTATAGTAACGGGTTGAAGGAGTTAGAGAAGATGGGTGAAAAGAAAATCGTAAAAACCACCTGTAAGGGTTGTCACGGAGGTTGCGGCGTTCTGGTTACCGTTGAGGACGGCGTTATTACCCACGTAGAAGGAAACCCGGAGACTCCAACCGGAGGCACGATGTGCGCCAAGGGATTATCCGCTTTACAGCATGTTAACAACCCCTACCGGCTTAAATATCCCCTGAAAAGGACTGGCAAAAGAGGGGAAGGGAAGTGGCAGAGGATAAGCTGGGACGAGGCGCTTGACACCATCGCCGAAAAGATTGATGAAACCCGAGAAAGATACGGTCCGCACACAATCGCCGTATCCCAGGGAACAGGCCGGGGTTGTAACCGGTATATTCACCGATTAGCCAGGTCTATAGGTTCCGCCAACACCATAACCCCCGGCTATATCTGCCACAGCCCAAGGCTAGGCATATATGGACTGGTAACCGGCTACGGCCGGCTTTATTGTGACTATCACGGCTGGGGAGGAGAATACCCCAAGACGCAAATTGTATTAGCCAAGCAACTGGAAATAAGCAGTGCCGATGGTGAAATGGCATACTACTTCCTGAAATCCCTGGACCATGTAAAAAATCTAATTGTGATTGACCCCAGGGCAACAGCCATGACCTCAAGGGCAACCCTGTGGCTGCAGCTCAGACCTGGTACCGATGCTGCCCTGCTCCTGGGCATGATGAATGTAATCATCAGCGAGGGACTCTACGACAAAGAGTTTGTCGAGAACTGGACCTACGGCTTTGAAGAATTAAAGGAAAGAGTTCAGGAATATCCTCCGGACAAGGTGTCTGAAATCACCTGGGTTCCTGAAGAAAAGATTATTCAGGCGGCTCGCCTGTTTGCCATAGATACCCCGGGCACCATTCAGGTCGGCAGTTCTTTAGAGAGGCAGGCTAACTGCGGCCAAACCGTGAGAGCGGTAGTAGACTTACTAGGGATAACCGGCAATATTGAAAGACCGGGCAGCATGATGAGCTGGGTCCTGCCGCCTACCGGACTGATAGAGGACTTCATCTTTGAAGTCCCAATAACTGATGAAATGAAAAGCAAAATAAGGGGAGGCGATATATATAGAATGGGCGCTGCCCGCACCTCCCACTCCGATACCGTTATCAAGGAAATAGTGGAGGGACATCCCGATAGAATAAGGGTGTGGATTGCTATAGCCGGCCAACAGATAGTCCACCTGGCCAATACCAAGTATGTGATTCAGGCATTTGAAAAAGGAGACACTTTCCTCGTCCAACTTGACCATTTTTTGGGGCCGCAGGCAGAATACGCTGACATTGTGCTGCCAGCAGCCCACTGGCTGGAGATGGATGACATTTTTGATATGCATCCTCGCTTCATGATTGAAGCCATAAACAAGTGTGTAGAACCCCCGGGTGAGGCCTGGCCAGATAATAAGGTAGCTCTGGAGATAGGTAAAAGGGTTGCCCCGGAGCACTGGCCCTGGAATACCGTTGAAGAGATGCTGGACTATCAATTGAGAAGGGGGAATATTACCTGGAAGGAATTCAGTGAGCAGGCAGTTTACGCCTGTACAGGGAAAGACCAACTCTACTATAAATACAAGACTGATTACTGGAGGCAGGGAGGGGGCTTCCCCACCCCGACCGGAAAGCTGGAACTGTATTCAACTGTCCTGAAGGGGATGGGGTATGACCCACTACCACAATTCGTGGAGCCCGGTGAAAGCCCCGTTTCGACACCGGAACTGGCTAAGGAATATCCTTACGTCCTCACCACCGGTTACCGTCAGCCCTTCTACTTCCTCAGCCAGTACCGAAATATCCCCTGGCTGAGAAGCTTCGGGGTTTACCCGGTTGCTCAAATTAACCCTGAGACAGCCAAGAAGCATGGAATCAAGGATGGTGACTGGATGTGGATTGAATCACCAAGGGGCAGAATCAGACAGGTAGCCCGGGTGTTCCCCGGCATTGGCCCCCGCGTGGTTATGGCGACAGGCAACTGCTTCTACCCTGAGGAGCCTGGCCCGCTTCACGGGCTCTTAATATCCAGCCCCGATGTCCTGACTTCCAATGAACACTTTGACCCGATGTATGGTGCTCCTGACCTCACCTGCTTACTGTGCAAAATATATAAAGTGGAGAAGAAGGATATGAAGGACCTGCCTAAAGGGGCATACCGGCTTCAAGGGTACGAAGGAGACATCGGCACGGTTCCCCTGGGACAAGAAGGGAAAATACGGGGAAAAAGTAAGAAGTGAGTAGCATAGATTGGAAGATACCGAAAAATTTGATGTCATTATTGTTGGGGCCGGGCCCGCTATTATCAGGGATAATAAGAGGGTTTACCAGAACCCGGTGTGGCGAGCTATTATCTGGTTTATCTCCAGAGCCATGAACAAGCGGCACCGGGAAAACTGGCCTAAGGCTCTCCTCGCCAGCTACACCATCCCGGAAGTGCGTGAAATCCTCAGCCGGTCAAGGCTCAGGGATTGCCGAATAAGCAGTGACTTCGTTTTTATCGATTTGTGCATTGAATCGCGATGGAAATGATACTAACACTTCTCCAGGAATGAGAGTATAATGAAAGACTGAGGAATTGAAGTCTGATGATTGAAAATATGTATTTATGTCATCAATGCGGAAATATCTTCAGGTTACCACTGACCTGTAGCATCACGCCGGAGAAAAAAGAGGTGAAATGCCCGCAGTGTGGGAGTTCTCAAATCAGAGAATTGCCCTCCTGGGTGCCGACGGGTTCCGATTTATCTGAGGGACCATCTACATGGCAATATGAATGTCAGCAGTGTAAGGGCAGATTCAAGCTACCGGTGCCCAGCAGCCCTTCACAGGAGAAAGAAATAATATGCCCCGCATGTGGGGGCAAGCACATTCACAGGTTGACCCTTACTGGCTTTGAGCCTCTATACTGTGGCTGATAGTAGACCGTCTGAGGCCGTGAGCCTTGTCATCTGCCTGCCTCTCTTATTAAAAGGTCGACCATACCCTTCCTTTTCGCGTCATAACATAGCTGTACATACGAATTCTAGGCGGCTCCGTCAAGATACGCGGATACATTCCATCTACCTTCTGTCGTATTTCCGATACAGCACTTTCTTCGCAATTTGTCAAGAGAACATTGATAATATTTTCGCAATCCCGCTGAGCTAATCTTTAAAGGGTATCATCGTGAGCCAATTGCGTAGAGTCAAGCGAACCCAATTACTGTCTTTGTGGCAAGCTAGCCGGCGATGCTCGCCACATTGGCGCCAGAAGAAAAAGGGATATAACGGCGCCAGCCGCGGCCAGGATAAACGACCAGCTAAGTGTGCCTGTGGTATCGGCTATCCAGCCGGCGATGATAGGAGAGAGTATTGAGCCAATGCCTAAATACACGGTCCACAAGCCGACAATACTCCCGGAAGACTCCTTGGAGAAGTAGTCTGAGGCGGATGCGGCGTACATAGACCAGACGGTTCCGTAGCCCAGGGCAAAAATAGCCGTAAATACGGTCAATCTTATACCCTGGCCATACGCCATTCCCAGACTGCCCCCAGCTATCAGCAAGGCACACAGCATCATGACCCTAATCCTGCCTACTTTATCAGAGAGAGGACCCAAAGTAACCTTCCCAACTATAGCGCCTATGCCTATCACGGTTATTAGCCTGGTTGCCGCTTCATATGGGTATGCCAGCTCCTGTACCGCATAGGTGCTCAAGAATGTAAATGGTATAATTATTGAAAAACCCGTAAGCAGATAAGCCAGGCCTATGAGCCAGAATCTGATGTCCCGTAAAAGCCTCATGTATATTACGCTAACAGGCTCACCAGAATGTTGCCCAAGCCTTTTCTGGCGAAGTTTAGACTGCTCCCCCGGGTGACTTCTGACCGCTAAGAGGTTTATGGCAGCCACAGCGAACCCCAATGCGCCCAAACTCATCCATCCCGCCCTCCAGTTATGAGCTGTGGCTATCATCGGCACGGCTGTGCTGGTGCCAACAATACCGAGGGAACTACCAACATCAATAAAAGCCAGAGTCTTGCCTCTGTGTTTGTCACTGGTCCATCTCTGTGCCAGTGCCATGGTAGGAGCCCAGCAAGCGGCAGAGCCGATACCAGCCAGTATAAAGAACAGACTGGCCTGAATAATTGATGAGGAATAAGCCATGAGGAATGTTCCGGTTCCAAGAGTAGCGACAAACAGGGTAAGGAGCAGACGCACGTTATATCTGTCCCCAAGGAGACCGAGCACAGGAGAGAAGACCGTGTAAGCAATGAAGAACGAGGCATAGATTACTCCCGCCTCAGTCTTTGAGATGGCTAAGGCGGGAAGCATCTCAGGCAGCAGTATACCGTAGCCATACCTGACAGCGTATGATGTGAATATTGTGCAGAAACAAGCCACCAAGACAGCTAGACGTCTATCCATGTGTGCAAAAACCCTGTGGGCTGCTTGCGAAACTTACTCTATGCAAGCACGAGTACTCTTGTAAGTTATTCTATCATACTTTCACGTCCTGTCAATCACCTTCGGGCTTGTCCATTCTGTATAGTTTGGGAAACAGGTTGGTTAACAAAATGCCAATACCAGCTGGGTGTAGCCTCGGTCGCCACTTTCATACTCTCTCCGAAATCATTCAGGAAATTCGCTATCCCTGTCGGAGCCATTACTCATTGCAGAATGAGTTTCGGCAGGTAATGAATATCGTGCGGGGCAGCATACACCCTGCTGATTAAGTACTCAATCGTTATAACTGCCAGATGAAGCACTGGCGCAAGTAGGTAAAAATACCTAATCACAGACTGCCAGATATAAGCATAAATACCTAGTCCTAAAGGGCACAAATAGGTATCAAGGCGGAAGCTAAATTTGGTAACTAGATGATAGGATTTGATGGGAGGTAAGAGGAAGGGTGAGGATAGAAGAAAGCTTCTTCGGCTTAGCTCCATAATCCAACTCTTACCTCCAGCTTACCCAGAGGGAAAGGAGGTAACGGCGATGCAGTGGGAGTTCATAGTAGCGCTGGTAGTGGGCATACCTATCATCCTTTTCCCGGTAGCGTTCGTCTGGTACCTGAACGTTGGCGGCATCTATGCTGCCATTAAGGAAGCGAGGGCGAAACGAGTTGCCCGTGAGAAGGGTGTCAAGGTTGCGGCTAAGGTTAAGTAGCCGCAACACTGAAAGAAGTAGACAGAAATACCTGGATAAGGAGGGTAAATAAGATGGAGTGGCAGGTTATACTGGCCGTGGTACTGGGAATACTCTTCATACTAATCCCGGTAGTGTTAATCTGGTATATTAACGTTAGTGGTATTTACACGGTTCTCCGGGAGACGCAGAAGAGACGAGTTGCTCGTAAAAAGAGGATAAGGGAAGCACGAATAATGGCGAAGGAACCCGTACTCAAGTAGGGGGAGGGCTGAGAAATGACCGTGGAACAATTGCATCGGAAGCGTGTTGAGAAGGAGGAGGTTTTTTAGCTCCTCCTTTTTACTAGGAAGCGGCGCCGATTGTGTTACCGGTAAATACAATATGCTTAAATGCTAAAGGCCATTTTGGGGCGGTAAACACAACGCATGGCAAGGAAGGAGGTTTTATGGCAATAAAAGCAAAGGCTGATACTTTTATAGACGAGATTTGTGCTATCCCCGGCGGTGAAGGTATTCGACTGTGCATCCAGTGTGGTACCTGCACCGCTTCCTGCCCCAATGCCGACAAAATGGAGCATACACCATCACAGCTCATTGCCATGGCGCGGGCAGGCATGCGCGAGGAAGTCCTATCCAGCAACACCATGTGGTACTGCTTATCCTGCTATCTATGCACGGTGCGTTGTCCAAGAGGCATAAAACAGACGGGCCTGATGCATGCCTTCGAGTGTCTGGCGGAGCGCGCCGATTTGAGCTATGCCGGAAGTTTCACACCCACCATGTACCGAAGCTTCAACCACTTCGCCTGCGCCTTGGGCAGTCTTCCTGAACTCGGGTTTATGACTTGGTTCTATATCTTAAGTAATCCATTTCGTGCCTGGAGGATGATTCCGGTAGCCCTAAATCTGCTTAGGCGAGGCCGCCTGTCTATCAGGGCCAGAAGGCTGACCCCGGAAGGAACCAATCAGCTAAGGGCTATCCTCGATAAGGCTGAAACCCTGGGAGGTGTCAGTTGAGATATTATACATATTTCCCTGGCTGTTCCGCTTCTGATGGAGGCGCCAAGGCATACAACTGGTCTGCCCAGGCCGTGAGCAAGGTCATGGATGTCGACCTTGTTGAGCTGGAAGACTGGAACTGCTGCGGCTCAACACCATCAAGCTCGGTTGATGAACTCGGTGCCTTTTGCATGGCAGCGCGTGACCTTGCCCTTGCCGAAAAGACAGGACTTGACATGGTAACACCATGCAGTGCCTGCTATGTTATTTTAAACCGGACTAATACTTACCTCAATGGGTATCCCCAGTTTAAGGCTAAAGTAGACGAGGCTCTGGCTGCTGGTGGCCTGGAATACCACGGCACGGTTAGAGTCAGGCACCTGCTTGATATTGTAACCACTGACGTCGGTTATGATGCTATCGCATCCAAGGTGAAAAAGCCCCTGAGCGGGCTGAAGGTGGCACCCTACTACGGTTGCCAGATGGTCCGCCCCGGGTTTGGCTTTGACCACCCCGAGTCCCCCCAATCCCTGGATAAGTTGATAGTCAGTCTGGGGGCGGTGTCCACTCCCTTTCCGCTTAAGGCTCGCTGTTGCGGGGGGTCGCTGATTATTTCCGAAGAAGATGTGGCGCTGGACCTGATTTACAAGCTTCTCGACTCTGCCTCCAGCAATGGGGCAGAATGTCTGGTTACAGTCTGCCCATTGTGTCAGACGAACCTGGATGCCTATCAAAGTCGGGTTAATAAGAAGTTTAAAACCAATTATAAACTGCCTGTTTTATTCTTTACCCAATTAATGGGTGTTGCTTTTGGACTTGAAGGAAGAGACCTCGGTTTAAAGACCGGCATCGTACCGGTAGAAAAGGTTTTAGCAAAATATATTTAAGGAGTGGAGAATGGAGCCAAAAATTGGTGTCTATGTTTGCCACTGCGGAGCCAATATTGCGGGCACAGTTGACGTGGTGCAGGTCACCGAATATGCCAGAGGTCTCCCCTCAGTGGTTGTAGCACGCGATTACAAATTCATGTGCTCGGACCCGGGCCAGGATTTAATCAAGAATGATATTAAGGAACTGGGACTGAACCGCGTTGTGGTGGCCTCATGTTCACCCCGATTACACGAACCTACCTTCCGGCGAACTCTGGCCAGCGCTGGTTTAAACCCTTATCTCTTTGAGATGGCGAACATCCGTGAGCAATGCGCCTGGGTACATCAAGACGGTGAGAAGGCTACCGAGAAGGCAAAAGCACTGGTCAGCGCTGCCGTGAGACGCGTCTTCCTCCACGAGCCGCTGGAAAGGAAGGAAGTCCCCGTTAATCCGTGCACACTGGTCGTGGGTGCTGGTATTGCCGGGATTCAGGCAGCCCTGGAGATAGCGGATTCGGGCCAGAAAGTATATCTGGTAGAGCGGGAGCCATCAATAGGCGGTAATATGGCCCGGCTGGACAAGACCTTCCCCACCTTAGATTGCTCTGCCTGAATACTCACACCGAAGATGGCCTCGGTGAGGTCACACGAAAACATCGAGCTGATGACATACAGTGAGGTTGTGGATGTATCCGGCTATGTGGGCGATTTCAAGATTCAGATAAAAAAGAAGCCGCGCTATGTAGACGAAAGTAAATGCACCGGATGTGGCACCTGTCAGGATAAGTGCCCCGTGAAAGTGGATAATGAATTCGATTGCGGACTTGGCAAGAGAAAGGCAATCTACACGCCATTCCCCCAGGCAGTGCCCAATATACCGGTTATTGACCCGGAGCATTGCACCTATTTCCTCAAGGGCAAGTGCCGTGCCTGCGAAAAGTTCTGCGAGGCTAAGGCGATTGACTTTGAGCAAACGGAGAAAATGGTTGAGGTGGATGTGGGCAACATCATCGTTGCCAGCGGTTTTGATTCCTTTGACCCATCCGTAATATGGCAGTACGGCTACGGGCGATATGATAATGTTTTCACTGGCATCCAGTTCGAGAGAATGAGTAATGCCTCCGGCCCCACGGATGGCAAAATAGCGCTTAAAGATGGCTCACCGCCACAGAGCGTCGCCATCCTGCACTGTATCGGCAGCCGCGATATTAACTATCACCGTTACTGCTCGCGGGTCTGCTGCATGTACTCATTAAAATTCGCTCACCTGCTGAGGGAGAAGGCGCCTGAGGCGACGGTATATCAGCTATATATTGATATGCGCTGCGCCGGTTCGGGCTATGAAGAGTTTTATGAACGCATCCAGGAGGAGGGAGTGAACTTTATACGTGGGAAGGCCGGCGAGATTACCAATATCGCCGAGAGTCCCGAAGAGGAAGGCAAGCTGATTGTCATCTGCGAGGATACACTGGTGCGCCGCAAGCGGCGTCTGCCGGTGGACATGGTCGTCCTGAGCTGTGCCCTGGAACCCCGTGCCGATGCGGAGAACGTAGCCAGGCTCTTCTCCCTGAGTCGCAAGGCAGACGGGTTCCTCTTGGAAAAGCATCCCAAGCTTGACCCCGTAGCCACGACTACGGACGGCGTTTTTGTCGCCGGTTGCTGTCAGAGTCCGAAAGATATCCCGGATACCGTAGCCCAGGCATCCGCCGCCGCCGCCAGAGTCCTCGCCATGATAAGTAAGGGTAGCGTAGAAATCGAGTCCGCCATCGCGGTTGTGGATGAAGAGCATTGTGCCGGCTGCAAGATATGCGTTGACCTCTGCCCTTACAAGGCCATCACCTTTGATGAAGAGAAGAAGGTCGCCAGCATTAATGAGGCGCTCTGCAAGGGCTGCGGTACCTGTGTGGCCGCCTGTCCCAGCGGCGCCATTACGGGCAGACACTTTACCACCGAGCAGATTATGTCTGAGATTGAGGGGGTATTAGCATGAGCTTTGAACCGAAGATTGTGGGCCTGCTGTGCAACTGGTGCGCCTATGCCGGCGCTGACCTGGCCGGCACTTCAAGGAAGAAGTACGCGCCCAATGTAAGGGTCGTACGGGTCATGTGCTCAGGAAGGGTAGACCCCACCTTCATCCTGAAAGCCTTTGAAAAGGGAGCTGACGGTGTCCTCGTCTGTGGCTGACATATCGGTGAATGTCATTACCTGGATGGTAATAAGAAGACAGCCCGCCGGATACCCCTGCTGAAGAAAATGCTCTCCCAGTTTGGGATTGAAGACGAGCGGGTACGTTTGAACTGGGTATCAGCATCAGAGGGAGACCGCTTTGCCACCATCGTTAATGAGATGACGGAAAAAATAAGGCAACTGGGACCTTTTGATCGTAACGGAGGTGGTGATAATGGCTAAACCAAAACTGGCTCTGTACTGGGCGGCTTCCTGCGGGGGCTGCGATGTGGCTGTCCTCGATACCAATGAGAAGATACTGGATATTGCCAACCTGGTCGACATAGTGTTCTGGCCAATCGCCATGGATTTCAAGTACCACCACGTTAAGGCTATGGGAAATAAGAGTATTGACTTATGCCTCTTCAACGGAGCTGTCAGAAGCGCCGAGCAGGCAGAGATTGCCAGGCTGCTCCGTGATAAGTCCAAGGTGATGGTAGCCTTTGGCGCCTGTGCCTGCTTCGGCGGTATACCAGCGCTGGCTAACTTCACCAACCGTGCTGAGATATTCCAGCGGGCTTACATAGAAGCACCTTCAAACAAAAATGATGAGGGTACTCTTCCGCTGCTGCAAACCAAGGTTCCTGAGGGCGAGCTGGAACTGCCCGAATTATTCGACACGGTGCTGACGCTGGCACAGGTAGTCGATGTGGAATACTTCGTCCCCGGCTGCCCGCCGCCGGTTGACCTTATCCTTAAGCTGGTGAATCTCTTCGCTCAGGGTGAACTGCCTCCAGCCGGGTCAGTAATCGCCTCAGATAAGACGCTCTGCGACGAGTGTAAACGTGTCAAAGAGGAAAAGAAGATAACCAGGCTTTACCGACCCCACGAGATTATCCCTGACCCCGAGAAATGCCTGCTGGAGCAGGGGATAATCTGTTGTGGTCCCGTTACACGTGGTGGCTGTGGCTTACGCTGTATTGAAGCCAATATGCCCTGCCGCGGCTGCTTCGGGCCACCACCGGGGGTAGTTGACCAGGGTGCCAAGCTGGTCAGTGCTATCGCCTCTATCTATCAGGGGGATAGCGAGGATGAGATTAAGAAAATGGTGGAGGAAATAGTTGACCCGGCCGGCACCTTTTATAGATTCGGGCTGGCGGATTCAATGCTAAAGAGAAAACGCCTCAACAAGAGTTAAGGGAGTAGCTATAAACTAACCGTCATTGCGAGCGTAGCGAAGCAATCCCTAACTCAGATTTAAGACATAGATTGAGATTGCTTCGGGCTTCGCCCTCGAAATGACAGGGTGTCAGTAGACAATATCAAGGGAGCGTGCGAGATGAAAAAGATTACTATTGACCCGATAACCAGGCTCGAGGGACACGGCAAGATAGAGATATTCCTCAATGATGAGGGGGATGTCGAGAACGCTTATCTCCAGATACCTGAGCTTCGCGGTTTTGAGAAATTCTGCGAGGGAAGACCGGTTGAGGAGATGCCCCGGATAGTCACTCGAATTTGTGGGGTCTGCCCCGGCGCCCACCACATAGCATCTACTAAAGCTACTGACGCTGTTTACCATGTGGACCCTCCACCAGCCGCCAGGAAGCTGCGGGAGTTATTCTACTGCGCCCATATGATTCACTCCCACGTTGCGCACTTCTATGCCCTGGCTGCCCCCGACTTTGTCCTGGGACCTATGAGTGACCCTGCCGAGAGGAACATTCTGGGGTTAGTAGCTAAGGTGGGACTGGAAATCGGCAGCAAAGTGATAAAACATCGCGCTTATGCCCAGGATATTCAGGCGGTTATCGGGGGTAAGGCGACTCATCCTGTCTGCGGTTTGCCGGGAGGGATGAGCAAGCCAATCACTGAGGAGGAGCGAAAGGACTTCGAGGAGAAAGCCGAATCACTAGTAGAATTCGGCAAATTCGGCCTTAAACTGTTCGACGACCTCGTACTGGCTAACAAGGAATACTTAGAACTGATAACCGGTGACATCTATACTATGAATAGTCACTACATGGGCATGGTTGATGCCAATAACAAGGTAAACTTCTATGAGGGCGACATCCGCGTGGTTGACCCGGCAGGTAAAGAGGTCGCCAAATTTAAACCGGATGATTACCTGGACCATATAGCTGAGCATACTGAGCCCTGGTCTTATCTAAAATTCCCCTTTTTGAAAAAGGTCGGCTGGAAGGGGATGGTTGACGGCAAGGACAGCGGGGTTTTTCGGGTGAACTCGCTGGCCCGACTAAACGTGGCTGAGGGCATGGCAACGCCTCTCGCTCAAGCCGAGTATGAGAGGATGTTTGAGACATTAGGGGGCAAGCCGGTGCACGCGACACTGGCGTTCCACTGGGCAAGGCTGATTGAGATATTATACGCCGCCGAGCGTCTCCTGGAGCTCTGCCAGGATGATGAGATTACCAGTCCTGAGGTTAGAACCATCCCAACCGCCACTCCCGATGAGGGAGTCGGTGTTATCGAGGCTCCTCGTGGTGTCCTGATTCATCACTATCAAACAGACGATAAGGGCATTATTGAGAAGGTGAACCTGATTGTCGCTACTGTAATGAATAACCCGGCGATGAACATGTCGGTCAGGAGGGCAGCCCAGAGTTTGATTAAGAAGGGGGAGGTAGCATCAGAAGGACTGCTAAATATGGTGGAGATGGCATTCCGTGCCTATGACCCCTGTATGGCCTGTGCTACTCACGCCCTGCCGGGACAGATGCCGCTCGAGGTAGTCATTTATAATTGTAAGAGAGAAGTTATCGAACGGTTCAGTCGATTATAGATTTATGAGAAATGATAACATTAAAACACTCATTTTAGGACTCGGTAATCCGATTTTACGCGATGATGGTGTTGGCTGCCATGTGGCGATGGCTCTAAAAGAAAGACTTCAAGAGCCGGAAGTAGATGTACTGGAAGCCAGTATTGCCGGACTGGATTTCCTGGACATGCTGACTGGCTATGATAAAGTCATTATTATCGATGCCATCCAGACTGGTGAAGGCACGCCGGGTCAAATATACCGGCTTAACCTGGAGGCTTTTAATGCGACCAGGCACGCTGCCTCGCCCCATGATGTTAATTTCGCTACCGCACTTGAGCTTGGCAATAAGCTTGGTCTGGCTCTGCCATCTCATATCGATATCTTTGCTGTTGAGGTGGCAGATACAAGCTGTTTTGGTGAGGAATGTACGCCTGAAGTGACAGAGGCGATCCCTCTTTGTGTTGAAATGATTGTTCAGGAGTTGAGAAGCACAACGCCAAAAATATAAAGGCCATCAGAGTGAAATTATGAATAAGGTTACTTTCAGGCCGTTCATCATGCCCCTGCTCCTGGTATTCTGTACTCTATTCTACTATTTCGGAGAATTAGTAGACTGGGCAGCCTGGGATGCCTTACGCAGTAACTTCTTTTGCGGCGTGCACGACATACATCGCCTGTTGTTTCTGGCTCCCATAGTCTATGCCGGTTACACAGCCAGAGTCAGGGGAGCGCTGATTGTTACCATGGTTGCCTTCATTATCTTCTTACCACGCGCTTTCTTCATATCCCCCTATCCCGACCCGTTGCTCAGGATGGTGCTTTTCGTCATCTTCGCCGGCGTAATCGGTGTCCTCGTCGGAACCATACGAAATCAGACGATAAGGTCCCAGCGGCTGGAAGCCATGTTAACCATCAAGAGAGACAAGCTGTTAAAAATCGTGGATGGAATGGCAGACGGCATCGTAATCACCGGTCCGGACTACAGGATACGGTTCATGAATAAAAAAATGGTAGAGTTTTTCGGTGAGGGTACCGGCCTCACCTGCTACGAACACCTGCGTAATCTTGACGCCCCGTGTCAGCAGGAATGCCATATACCAGACGTAATTAATAATGAGGAAATTGATAGGTGGGAATGCAGCTTTCCAGATGGCAGAATCTACGAGATAGTGGCGGCACCCTACGTTGATGCCGACGGTACAGTTTGTCAGATTTCCATATTCAGGGACATCACACAGCGCAAGTAAATCTAAAATTGGAACTTATTGGGCTCATCTGCGCAATTCGTTTGGCTTTTCCGTATGATATATAATGTGAATATAGTGCAACGGTAAGAAAATCCAGCGGAGTAAGCAACATGACTCTGGAATGGGTCCTGAGGATTGTCCTTTTTGGTATAGTTCATTGGATACTGGCTGGAGTCATGCTGCATGACCTGGCAGACAGGCAAAGGGTATTCGGGGGGCGTAAGCCGCCATGGGCGATAGTAATACTAATAATTCCTTGCTTCGGCTCAATACTGTACTTGCTGTTCCACCCTCAAATCCTAAATCCGGATCATTCCCGTAATGAGCGCAACCACGATAAGCGCGAGAAATGACAAATACCTAAATATTATATTGTGAATATTATGACCCTGCTTTCAAGTACTGGCTACCATTTTTCCTGTGCCAGTCTGGCAATAAGCCACTTCTTCAGCCGCTCATCCAGCTTACCGACCCATGATTCTATCTTGCGAATGTCTCCGCTGGCGATGGCCATTTTCTCTTCCGCAGTCAAATCATATTCTTTCAGTGCTCCGGCAGGGTTCTCGGCCAGTCGGGCAAAAAAGGCGTTGTCCTGAGTAGCCCTGTCCAATACCGCTAATACCGCTTTGACGGCTGAGACTTTGAACTCCGGTATTTTGGCTACCGGGTCCAGCGCTGAATTGGTCAGCACGTTAGCCGGTGACTCTTTCCAGTGGAAAGCCATGAAGGCCAATCCCGGTGAGGTTTTATCGGTAACGTTAACCGGCACTTCTATCTTGCCTCGCTCCGAGGCTACGGTAACGAGGTCTCCATCCGTGATGCCAAGCTTCAGGGCGTCACCGGGATGGATGTCAACGGCACCGTTGGGACGGAGGTCATTCAACACTCGGGTTCTCCGGCTCATGCTGCCCGAGTGGTAGTGTTCCAGTACCCGTCCCGTCGTCAGGATAAGCGGATAGTCGGTAGAAACCGATTCTGCCGGAGGCTTGTATTCAACGGCATGGAACTTGCCCAGACCACGCGTGAATTTTCCCTGATGAAGGGTAGAGGTGCCGGGGTGGTCTCTGTCTGTGCAGGGCCACTGCAACCCATAACCCTCCAGCCGGTCATAGTGTATACCACCGTAAATGGGGGTAAGTGATGTCATTTCCTCGTTTATTTCTGCGGTGCTCTGGTAAGCAAACGGATACCCCATCCTGCCAGCCAGCAGGGAAATAATTTCCCAGTCAGGTTTGGCTTCGCCGGGTGGCTCAACGGCCTTCCTGAGTTTTTGCACCCGCCTCTCGGTACTGGTGTAGGTGCCGTCTTTCTCGGCAAAGGCCGCCGCCGGCAGGATGACATCAGCCAGAACAGCCGTTTCGGTGGGGAATATGTCCTGGACTATCAGGAAATCCAGCTGCTGTATGGCGCGCTTGGTATGAACCGTGTAGGGTTCGCTCATAATCGGGTTTTCGCCAATCACGAACATAGCCCTGATGTTGCCCTGCGAGGCAGCTTCTATCATTTCGGTAACGGGCAGTCCCGGTTTATCCTTGATGGTGCAATTCCAGGCTGACTCAAACTTCTCTCTGTCTTCCTGATTGGCCACCGGCTGGTAGCCGGGGAAGACATTGGGCAATGCGCCCATATCACAGGCTCCCTGGACATTGTTCTGGCCCCGGAGCGGGCTGAAGCCGGTGCCCTCGCGGCCGATATTGCCCGTCAGCATCAACAGGTTAGCCAGGCTCTTCACATTATCCGTCCCTGTGGTGTGCTGGGTTATACCCATACCGTAGAGGATAGCTGCCCTTTCGGCGCCGGCGAAGAGGCGTGCCGCCCTCACTATGTGTGCCTTAGAAACACCGGTGATTTCCTGGGCCATCTCAGGTGTGTAGCGCTTGACTGTCTCAGCCAGCTCCTCAAAACCCTCCGTGCGTGCCTCAATGAATTTCTTATCGTGCAGGCCCTCTTCAAGAATCACGTGCATCATGGCGTTGAGCAAAGCCACGTCTGAGCCTGGTTTGTGGCGCAGGTGAACGGAGGCCATTTGGGTGAGCTGAATACCGCGGGGGTCAGCCACGATGAGCTTGGTTTTACCGGATTTTACACCTTGGCGAATGACCCGCCCGATGATGGGGTGACACTCGGTGGTATTGGAGCCAATGATAAAGAGGACATCGGCCTTGGTAAAATCGGCAATGGAATTGCTCATAGCGCCGTCACCGAAGGCAGCCAGCGCCGCCACCACGGTAGAGGCATGACAGAGGCGAGCACAATGGTCAACATTGTTGGTGCCCAGAACTGCCCGGGCGAATTTCTGCACCAGATAGTTTTCCTCATTGGTGAATTTGGCGGAACTCAGCACCCCGAGGCTGTCAGGACCGTGTTCCGTTTTAATTCTGGAGAGATTGTCAGCCACCAGGTCAAGGGCTTCATCCCAGCTGGCTTCGCGAAAGATGTCTTTAAAGTTGCCGTTTACCTCCACATCCTTGCTCCAGCCTTCCTTTCTGATGAGCGGCTTGGTCAGCCGGTCGGGATGATTGATGAAATCAAAACCGAACCTTCCCTTGACACAGAGGCCACCCTTGTTGACGGGGCTTTCTTTGTCGCCCTGCACACTGACTATTTCATTGCCGCGAATGCCCAGATATATGGAGCAACCGACACCGCAATAGGGACAGATTGTCTTGACCTCGCGCGTTGCCTGCCTGTCACCTACAGGCATGAGAGCTCCAGTGGGACATCGCGCAACGCATTCGCCGCAGGACTCGCATATGGATTTAAGCATGGGCTTATTACCGAAGGTGCTCACTTTGGTCGAGTTGCCCCTGAAAGCCAGGTCAATAGCGCCGACACCGGCAATCTCATGGCAGGCGCGCACGCACTTGCCGCAGAGGATGCATTTATTCAGGTCGCGGGTAAAAGCGGGATGACTGTCGTCAATGGGAAGCAGTTCCTTACTTTTGCGCATCCGGTCAAAATGCTCCTGCTCAATGCCCAGATAGCGTGCTATCTTCTGCAACTCACACTGCTGGTTTTTGGCGCAGGTGAGGCAATCACCATGATGGTTTGCCATGATTAGCTCCATAGTGATGCGGCGGGACTGATTCACCATGGGCGTTTCAGTATGCACCACCATCCCATCCGTTGCCGGGGTGGTGCATGAAGTGGGCAGACCCCGAACGCCCTCAATCTCCACAACGCAAACCCGACAAGCCCCATAGGGCTTGAGGTCGGGGTCATGGCAGAGCGTCGGAATATAAACATCGGCGCTCTGTGCTGCCTCGAGCACCGTAGCTCCCTCCGGTACTTCAACCTTTTTCCCATCAATGGTCAGGGAAATGATACCCAGCTTTTTCTCACCTGCCACTATTGAGCTAGTTGTCGTCATTATTTGCCTCCTATTGCCATCAAATAGCTTCGGTTCCTTTCTATTTAAGCCTGGCTGCCCACGGGAACAGGCTCTGTCGGTGCCACCACGGATTCCCCGGAAGTTTTAACTACGGCACTAAACTTGGCCGGGCAAACATCCAGGCAGGTCCCGCATTTGATACACTTGTCCTGCTCGATAACATGCACCATTCGCTTGCCGCCCTTAATGGCTTCGGCGGGGCAGGCCCTGGCGCAGATACCGCAGCCCTGGCATTTCTCGGAATCTATATAATAGGACACCAGGGCTTTGCACACCAGCGCCGGACAGCGCTTTTCCGAAATGTGAGCCTCATACTCATCCCGGAAGTAGCGGATGGTGGTCAGCACCGGGTTGGGAGCCGTCCCCCCTAAAGCGCAGAGGGAACCATTCTTTACGGCTTGGCATAATTCCAGAAGCAATTCGATATCGCTATCCCTCCCGTTGCCAGTTACAATATCCTCCAGAATATCCAGCATCTGTTTCGTGCCCCAGCGACACGGTATGCACTTGCCGCAGGATTCGAGCTGTGTGAAGGTAAGGAAATACCGCGCCACATCCACCATGCAGCTATCCTCGTCCATCACCACCATGCCGCCGGAACCCACGATAGAGCCGGCACTCGCCAGCGATTCATAATCCACCGGCGAATCGAGAAAGCTGGCAGACAGACACCCCCCCGAGGGGCCGCCAGTCTGCACGGCTTTGAAATTCTTACCGTCCGGAATACCACCACCAATCCCGTAAATGATTTCACGCATGGGGATACCCATAGGCACCTCAATAAGTCCCGTCCGCATAACCTTGCCCACTAACGAAAAGGTCTTGGTGCCTTTGCTTTTCTCAGTGCCGTAGCTCGCATACCAGCCTGAGCCCTTCTGAAGGATGGCGGAAACATTGGCCCAGGTCTCCACATTGTTGATGTTCGTGGGCTTGCCCCACAGACCGGATTGAGCGGGGAAGGGGGGACGGGAGCGAGGCATGCCCCGGCTGCCCTCGATAGAGGCCATTAAAGCGGTTTCCTCGCCGCAGACGAAGGCACCGGCTCCCTCCTTAATGTGCAATTGAAATTTGAAACCTGAGCCCAAGATATTCTCGCCCAGCAACCCGCACTTCTCCATCTGTTCCAGGGCAGTTCTCAGCCGTTGAATCGCCAGCGGATACTCCGCCCGGATATAAATGTAACCCTCGGAGGCGCCTATGGCATAAGCGCCGATGAGCATTCCTTCCAGAACGGCATGGGGGTCACCCTCCAGCACGGCCCTATCCATAAAAGCTCCGGGGTCGCCTTCATCAGCATTGCACACGATATATTTCTGAGTGCCCGGGGAATCGTGGCAGAATTGCCATTTAAGTCCGGTGGGGAAACCGGCACCACCACGACCACGCAACCCCGATTTCTTGACCTCATCAATCACCTCCTGGGGTTTCATCCTGAGCACCTCGCTCAGGCCCTCGTAACCGCCGTTGGCAATATAGTGGTGGATATCCGTGGGGTCTATGTTCCCGCAGTTGCGTAGAGCAATACGAACCTGAGGCTTAAGCACGGGCAGGTCAAATAGTCGAGGGATTCCATTTATGGTGCCTTCACCGCGGGTGCCCAGGGCCAGGTCGGGGTGGGGATTATCGGCAGTCAGGTAGTCCCTGACAATTTCAGCCATAAGCTCGGGGGTAAGATTCCCATAAAAGACACCGGGCATACCGGGTTTTACTATCTCTACCAGCGGCTCGGCATAGCAAAGGCCGATGCAGCCTACCTGGATAATGTCGGCCTCTATGCTGTTTTTACCCAGCTCTTCACGGAGAGTCTTTAGTATGTCTTCGGCACCGGCGGCAATGCCACAGGTACCGGTACCAATCAATATACGGGTTTTTTCGCTATTCTGCATGGCTTCCCAATTTGACATTGCCTGCTTTTTTATCTCTTCGAAATTCATCGTATCCCCCTATATATGCTGTTAGTGCTGGTCTTTTCTGTCGAGTATCTTTTTCACCTTATCTGTCGTCATTCTGCCGCATACCTTATCATTGACTACCATCACCGGTGCCAGCGCACAAGAACCAAAGCAGGCGACCGTCTCCAGCGTATATTCAAGGTCAGGGGTTGTTTCTCCATCTTTGATACCCAGTATCTTCTCCGTTTCCTCGAGTATCCGGGACGCTCCTTTGACATAGCAACCCGTACCCCGGCACACCTTAATAATGTTCCGCCCGGTAGGAACGAGCTTGAACTGAGCGTAAAAGGTGGCTACCCCGAAGACAGTGCACTCCGGCACATCAACAAACTGCGCTATCCGGCTCATGGCCTCTTCGGGTAAATAACCAAAGGCTTGCTGAACCTGCTGTAATATCGGGATTAACTCGGCTTTTCCGCCTGTATATGATGCCAGAATCTCATCTACTCGAGTTGTAACGGTTTCTTCATCTTTCTGGACTACTGTATGTGTGTTCTGCGTAACCTCAGCTATACTCATTCTAGACCTCACTTTACTTACCACTTTTCCTGCTGGAGGCGACACCAGATCCAGGTGCTCAGTCGCTTGTCCAGCTTACCAACCCAGGATTCTATACGGCGCAAGTCACCTGACGCCAGGGCGGCTCTCTCCTCCGAGGTCAGGTCATACTCCTTGAGCACTTTAGCCGGGTCCTCGGCCAGGCGAGCCAGAAACCTGTGGTCATCGGCGGCTTTAGAAAGCACTTTAAGGATTGTCTCTTTGTTAGGGTGAGCCTTCTTCTCTTTCGGCTCAACTTCTTTATGCAGCAAATCTCTTTCGAGTTCAGCAAGCATTGTAGAGACGCTGATAAAATTATCGTCTTGAGAATTCCCAGCCACTGGCCTTTCCATAGCTGTAACCTCCTTTAGCTCCTTCTATTTACAGGTTACCCCGAAACGACCAGACTTTCATCGCCTGCCTGACCTAATCTGGCCTGTCACCTTGGCCTATTTCAAACTAGGCAATGTGTGCAGGCAGATAGGTGCTGATTGCATCGGGTAAGCTATGCTTAAATGCAATCCCAAGCGAGCTGTGTGTCTTTGAACTATTCCTTATTGCGGACTATAATGGGAATAAGAAGCAGAAAAACTCCCCCCAGCAGCCGACAAATGAATAAGATAAAGGTGATTATCGCTGACGACCATGTGCTCTTCCGTGAGGGAACGCGTAACCTGATTGAGCAAGAGAGGGATATGGAGGTTGTTGGCGAAGCCAACGACGGTGCCGAGGCTGTTGAGCTGGTAGCCAAACTCCGCCCCCATGTTGCTTTGATGGATATCGCCATGCCCAGGGTGAATGGTATTGAGGCGACACGACAAATCAAAACCAGCCAGCCGTCCACAGCGGTGCTGATTCTCACGGCTTATGATAACGACCAGTATATTATGGCACTGCTGGAGGCAGGGGCAGCCGGATACCTGCTAAAGAATGTCAGCGGCAAGAACCTGGTCAACGCCATTCGTGCCGTGCATGCTGGTGAAGCCGTACTCCACCCCGCCATTGCTCAGAAGGTCTTCAGCCGCTTTGGGGCTGGCCGGGAACTGAGTGAGCCGGCACAACTGGCCGAACTTAGCGAACGAGAAATGGAGATACTGAGACTGGCCGCAAAAGGCATGAGCAATCAGGACATTGCTGGTAAACTTTTCCTGAGCCGGCGTACCGTACAGGCCCATCTGGGTAATATCTTCCGCAAGATGGACGTGGGCTCGAGGACGGAAGCCGTCCTGCAGGCATTGAGGAAAGGCTGGCTGAGTCTGGATGACTTAGCATAGTGTTAGAAGCGATGGGACTACGCTGGTGAAGAATTTTTACAGGGTTCCGCATTTCTGGATTATCCTGGCTATCATGACCTTCGGAGCTCTTATCTACTATGCCGACCGGATTCCGTGGCTTCAGACAATGTTACCCCAGATGCCTGTTCAGCTTGCCCGATATTCAACGTACCGAATCCTTTCCGTCATTCCGGTAGCCTACGCTGCCTTCGTATTCAGGTGGAGGGGTGGAGTGATAACGGCGGTGTTAATCGGCCTGGCGCTCATGCCGCGTGCCATATTTTTCTCCGACCATGTATTGGAAGCAGCCGCCGAGACCGTCGCCTTCTTTTTCATCAGTCTGCTGGTTACCTGGTTGATTCACCGGCAACAAAGAGCGCTTGGCCAGTTGGAAAAGGTCAAAGAAGAGCTTCAGGTAAACATAGAAGTTATTGAAGAAAATGAAAAAAGGCTGGCCGCTCTCAACAGGATATCGAGCACTGTCTCGGAATCGCTGGAGCTGAGCACAGTTTTGAGCAACGCTATTGATAACGTGGTGGATGTCATGCAGGTTGATGTCGCCTGGATATTTCTCCTGGATGAAAAAGGCAGCGAACTTTCCCTGGCGACTCATCGCGGCTCCTCTGAGGAACTTACCCGGGGTGTGGACAAAATCAAACTGGGAGAGGGGTTCAACGGCCGGGTAGCCCAGTCGGGGCAACCTCTGTTTGTTCAAGACGCGTCTCAGGACCCGCGTCTTACGCGGGAAGTGGTCAGCAAGTTTAAACTACGCTCCACTCTTATCGTGCCCCTCAGCTCCAAAAGGAAGGTCAACGGCACCCTGTGTATAGCCATGTACAGCTACCGCCAGTTTCAGCCGGAGGAAGTGGAAATGCTTACGGCCATGTGCAACCAGGTCGGTGTGGCTGTAGAGAACGCCCACCTCTATCAACAACAGCAGGTTACGGCCCAGCAACTACGGATATCCGAGGAGCGTTACCGGGGTCTCTTTGAAAATTCCACCGATGCGCTTTTCGTTTGCTCGACAACGGCCCGGATTATCTCCGTCAACCGAGCCTGCGAGCAACTCACCGGCTATACACTGAAGGAACTAACGGCTACCGTAATCTATGACCTCTTTTCCGGCGAAAACAAAGAGAAGATAAAGCAACTGTTTTCAGAAAAACTAGAGCAGGTGCCGATAGGCGGCATCGAGGAGGCCTGTTTAAACAGGAAGAACGGGACAGAGGCATATGTTGAACTACGGGTTAGCCCCCTGCTCAGGAGGAACCAGATAATCGGCCTGCAGGTCATCGCCCAGGACGTGACCGAGGAGAGGCAATTGCGGCAGAACATGGAGTACTATATCAAACAGGTAACTAAAGCTCAGGAAGACGAACGATTACGCATCTCCCGGGAACTCCATGATGACACAGCTCAGGCTCTGGCCACGCTCTCACGCGGTCTCGACTCTCTCAGCACGGGAGAAAAGGAACTCACAAAGCCGGTGATTAAGCGACTGGGAAAGCTTCATGAGATGGCCGATTCGGCTCTTGATGGGGTACGCCGTTTCAGCCAGGACCTCAGACCGCCAATACTGGATGACCTGGGCTTGGTACCGGCACTGGAGTGGCTCATTACCGACCTTGAGAAGGGTTACGACATGGCGACGAAGGTGGATATTACAGGTAGCCGGCGCCGGCTTTCCCCGGAGATAGAATTAACCGTCTTCCGCATCGCTCAGGAAGTGCTAAGCAACATCAGGAGGCATTCACAGGCTTCTTCGGTTGAGATGAGTCTAGACTTCGGCGCTGACGCTCTGACTCTAATCATAAGTGACAATGGAGAGGGTTTTAACATTCCCGATAGAACGAGTGACCTCGCCCTGTCCGGGAAACTCGGTATCATCGGGATGAGGGAAAGGGCTCGCCTGATTGGAGGCACCTTAATCGTTCAATCAGAAAAGGGCACCGGCACTACGGTGACCCTGAGGATTCCCAATTAATGTAGTTGATACAGGCTTGATTTCTCGCCTGGCTCTTATCCAAGGTCTTCTCAAATAATGAAGGTGGCAGACTTCGTCATAACGTAAGCGGTATCGGATAACGTATATGATGTATCGCATGTACGCTAATGTCTCTATCTATGTAGCCGAGAACCATCTCAACATGGGAGGGCGCTTTATATCTTCACCCGCCGATGAACTTCAGGGCATTTCTCCCGGCAATCCGGCCGGAGTTCACGGCAAAGCTCGATGATAAGCCCGAAGAATCTCCAATACAGTAACCGTCGCCGTACATGCCGCCCGCATCATAACCTGCCGCGTAAAGGCCGGGGATGACGTTGCCTTTCTTATCCATCACTTCCGTCCGGTGGTTTATCCTGATGCCTCCGAGCGTTCCTAAAAAGATGGTACGCGCCTTAATGGCATAGAATTTCGGCCCCCTGATTGGCCGGAGATATTTCGGGTCTTTTACAAAAAGGCCATCGTGACCCTTCTCGCAGAATCCGTTATATTCGTTAACGGTGGCTTTTAATACCGCCGGGTCTGCTCCGATTTTCTCAGCCAATTCCTGTATGGAATCCGCTTCAAAGACTTCCGTGCTTTTGTTTCCCAGAGCCGCATCCAGTTCCCGGTCCAATTCGGTAGTCCGTGAGCCGGGAGGGAAATCCATCGCCATAGACTTATCTATTCCGTTCTCTATCAGGTGCTGTTTTATAGAGGTATCGAATATGCTGTAGGTGCAGCCTTCCCCCTGCCTGGCGTTGGCATTGCCTACGGAAGTATCATTGAATCCGATACTCTCGTCGCAGAACCGCTCTCCTTTATCATTGACCCAGAGGTCGGGCTGGACCGCGGCACTCTCAAGGTGCGACCCCATGGCAAATTCCGGCCCTACCGGACCCGTGCGCACCAGCTCCAGGACACCAAGACCTTCATCGGCGGCGCCGACCTCGAAGGCCATGCGGATGCCGTCTCCCATTTTATCAACATTACCGATGGGAATCACGTTTACATCCAGGTCAAATCCCGAGTATTTCTTAATCCATTCTTTATTGTTCGCATAACCCCCGCTGGCTATGACGACGGCTTTTGCCGTCACCTGCACGTCCTCTTCGTCCTCCTCCACGATTACACCGGTAATACGGTCGCCCGCCTTGAGTATTTGTTTCACCGGCGTTGCCGGCACGACAGTTGCCCCCAGTTCCCTGGCTCTGGTAGTGAGAGCCTTCACGATAGCCTCTCCCTTCCCCTTTACAAGGTGATATGTCCGGGGAGCATCGGGTATGTTAATGGTGGCGTCACTGAATTCAACCCCTGCCTGCTGAAGCCAGGCGATGGTTCCGGCGGACTCATCGACAATAGCCCTTACCAGGCGCGGGCTGGCCCGCCAGTGGCTGTATTCCATGATGTTTTTAAATGCCTGGTCGCGATTATAGGTGATGTATCTCTCCCGCTGCATATCGCTTTCCACGGCGAACATTCCATGAAAGAAGTTGGAGGTGCCCCCGAGAGAACGCTCTTTTTCAAAAACAATGACCCTGGCACCACCCTCCGCCAGGGTGACTGCCGCCGCCAGACCTGAAGCACCGGAGCCGATTACCACAGCTTCGGCTTCCGCCGGTATTCTATTCATTTTTCGCCTCCTTAGCTATCGGCTGAATAATAACATATTAAAAAGTCTATCAGTAATTACCCCAGAACTTTACAGAGGTAATTTTCATCCTCAGGTCACACTGCAGACAGCGTGTTGCCTCGTAAGCCGCCGTTTTTTCATCTATGTCCCGCACCACCTTGCAGAAGCTATTTACCCGTTCTTCCGGGGGAATGCAGGATTCTTCACACCGGTTCATAAAGGCAAAACCTTCCTCCAATCCGAGAACTTCCTCAAGCTCAGGACCGGCAACCAGTTTTTCCTCAATAATACCATTTCCCTCCAGATATCTATCCGTGGCGATGGCGGCTTTTCTGCCGGAAGCGATGGCTTTAATTACCGACGACGTGCCGGTGACGGCGTCCCCGGCGGCAAAAACTCCTTCGCGGCTCGTACTAAAGGAAAACGAGTCCGCGATGACAAGATTACCGAGCCCCGTATCCAGGCCGAAGCCCTGCGGAATTTCCGGCCGCTGCCCGATGGCGAATATCACGGTATCCGCTTCCAGGATATGCTCTGAGTTTTTAACTACTTCTATACAGGGGTTTTTATCTTCGTCAAAGCTGAGTAAGGCTACATCGAGGAATTCCACACCGGTAATTACACCGCTTTCACTCAAAATTCGGGTAAAGCTTTTAGCAGGATGAATAATAATTCCCTCCTCTTCTCCCTGGCTGATTTCATCATCCGAGGCCGGCATATCCTCCCTGCTTTCAAGGCAGGCCAGATGCACCTGCCCGGTGCCGAGCCGCCGCGCCGCGCGGGCACAGTCGAAGGCGACATTACCGCCACCCAGGACCATAATCTTATTTCCAATGTCAACTTCATGCCCCAGGTTTATTTCCCTCAGGAAATCGATACTTATCAGCACCCTTTTATTATCCGCCCCGGGGACCGGGAGCTTCTGACCTTTATGAGTACCGACGGCGACAAGCACGGCATGAAAGCCCTCTTCAAAAAGCGCATCAATCGAGTCGACTTTTATACCGGTCTTTATCTCCACACCCCGGTTTACGACGTCCCTGATTTCGCCATCGAGTACATCTCTGGGGAGCCGGTATTCGGGGATTCCAAAGCGCATCATGCCGCCGGCAAAAGGCAAAGCCTCGAAGACGGTGATGGCATGACCCTGATTGGATAGATAGTAAGCCGCGGTCAAGCCGGAGGGCCCGGAGCCGATTATAGCTACCTTTTTCCCGGTTGCAGACTTCTTGTTTGAATTCCCCTCCCACACTCTATGCTCATCATGTTCCGCTACAAAGCGCTTCAGTTCCCTTATGGAAACAGGCTCGTTTAACTCACTCCTCCGGCAGACATCCTCACAGATACGGTCACACACGTAACCGAGCACTCCGGGAAAAGGCACCTTCTCCCGGATAACAGCCGCCGCGGCGGAATAGTCTTTTTCCTTGATAAAGCGAATGTATCTCGGCACATCTATCTCGGCGGGACAGGTGTACCGGCAGGGGATTAAGGCGGCCTTCCGGGTTTTCCCCCTGGCAAGCTCTTTCTTATCCTGAATGGCGCCGGTAGGGCAGACTTCAGCGCAGGCGCCGCAAAATCGACAGCCGGAATCGGCGAGCGGTAAATCCGCAGCGGTACCGGTTAGCGTTTCTTTCCCTTTCTTTATATAAAACAGGACTCCCACGCCGCGGAGCTCGTGGCATGCCCTCACGCACCGTCCGCATACCACGCATTTATTAGGGTCATGTACAAAAAGCGGATTGCCGGTATTGAGCGGCAGCAATTTCGAGCGCCTCTTTACACTCAAATCCTCGCAACCCAGATACTGCTTTAATGATTGAAGTTCACAGTTGAGATACTTATCGCATGTGCCGCAATCCGCCGGATGCCCGGCAAGTATAAGTTCCATGGCAAGTCGGCGCATGGAGTCGATTTTCTCGGTTTTCGTCCTGACTATCATGCCGTCTTCAGCGGGTGTTACGCATGACGGGGGCAGTCCTTCAATGCCTTCGACCTCTACAACGCACAACCGGCAGGCTCCGATGGGGGGCAGGTCGGGGTGATGGCAGAGATGCGGAACGTAGATTCCCGCATCGAGCGCGGCCTCGAGTATGCTTTTCCCCCTTTGCGTCTCGACGTCAGCGCCGTCAATATTCAGTTTTATCATTTCCTTAACCGACATTTCTTCTCGAGGTTCAGTGACTGGTATTTGCAGAACACCTTTTTTCTGTGATATGGGTGTCATAATCCCTGCGGAAAAGTTTTATACTGCTTAAAACCGGGTCTGGTGCCATCCGGCCAAGACCACAGATACTGCCGGTTTTCATTCCTTCGCCCAGCTTAACCAACAGGTTCAGGTCTTCGGGTTTCCCCTTGTTCTCGGCAATATCGTTTAAAATATCCGACATCTGGTACGTTCCCTCGCGACAGAAAACGCATTTACCGCAGGACTCGGCCTGAAGGTATGCCATGACATCCCTGGCCATTTCAACGGCACAGGAATCACTACCGTAGACTTCGATTGTTCCCGAACCCATAATGCCTCCGGCTTCATTCATCGTTTCATAGTCAACAGGAATATCCAGAGAGTCGCCGGTAAAATAACGACCCGTCGGACCGCCGAACTGCACGGCTTTGATGCCCTTCCCGTTTAAAACTCCGCCGCCGATATTCATAACTACAGTCCGGAGCGTCGTTCCAAGCGGGACCTCGACGGTATATTGATGAGCCACATTGCCGGATAGAGTAATAATCTTGGTACCCCGGCTCCGTTCTGTGCCGATACCGGAGTACCACGCCGAACTGTTCTGGAAAATAGCCGATACGTGGGACAGGGTCTCCACATTGTTAATCAGCGTTGGCTTATCATCAAATCCCCTGACGGCGGGATAAGCGGTACGCAGGTAAGGCATCGCCTGCTTGTTCTCAAGGGAACGAATGAGTGCCGTTTCTTCGCCTGAGACCAGGGAGGATTCTATCTCTTTAATCTCGATATCGCATTTAAAATCTGAATCCAGAATATTATCGCCCAGCAGGCCATAGTTTCTCATCTGCTCCAGTGCCTTCCTGAGCCTTTTTATGGCGGTTTTGTACTCGGAATTAACACAGATAAAACCACGGCAAGCGCCAATGACGCAGGCACCAATTAACATACCTTCCAGAACGAAATGAGGGTCACTCTCTACCAGTAATCGGGCCGTACGTGCTCTGGGGTCCGCATCCACGGCATCACAGATGATATATTTTTCACCTGCCTCAGTATCATGGCAGATTTTCCATTTTTCGGCGGTAGCGTAACCTCCTCCCCCCCTGCCTCTCAATCCGGACTTTTTCAGTTCCCCGATTACATCCATCCGGTTCATTTGTAGAACACTGGACAGCCCGCTGTAACCCTGTCCGCACAGGATATACTCGTTAATACTCTCAGGGTCGATATAACCACAATTTCGTAAAGCTACTCTGTTCTGCAGGTTGAACACGGGCATGTCGCCGCTATCGGGGATACCGTCTATTTTCTCGCCGCCGATGCTGCAAAGAGCCAGGTCCGGCCCGGGATTGTCCCCTGATAAATAGTCATTTACCAGCTCTGAAGCTGTTTCGGGAGTAATATTACGGTATAAGATAGCAGGTCTACCTGGCTTTTCGATTAATACGACAGGCTCGAAGTCGTATAACCCGGAAGAACCGGCAGCGATGACTTTTGCTTTTATACCGCATCTATCAATATCCTGTTGAAATCGATTAAGTACATCTGCAGAAGCAGGATGGTCGGCTGACGCTCCAACACGAACCTTGATGCAATTTTTATCTTTCGGGTAATCGCATTCTAACCCAGCTTTAGCGCGAATTTGCTCAAGATCCATTGATGTTCCTTCTTACTGAAAACACGGCCGGAACCGATGTGAAAGCCGGGTATCAAACAAATACAATGCACAAAAAATACCTGGTACCTGTCATCGTATTATTATGTTTTATTATTTAGCTACCTGTCAATCGTCCCTCCGAAAGGGTTGACAACAACATGGTAAGGAAGTATAATGTAAATGAGCATATGACCATAATTATTTGTCATTTATTTATCAAATTATGGACATATAACATAATTTGTGAGGATAATGATTCATGGGAAGACAACCGCGATGGCGCCGGGTAGGCTCTTTACCCCAGGTGACCTACTTCAAGCCTGCGGGCATACCCCTGGCTGATATTCAGGAAGTACGCCTTTCTATCGAGGAGGCTGAGGCGATTCGGCTGAAGGATGTAGAAGGTCTTGAGCAGGATGCCTGCGCTCAGAAGATGAGCGTGTCCCGCTCTACCTTCGCCCGAATTTTACTCGCGGCGCGCCAGAAGATGGCTGACGCTATTCTCAACGGAAAGGCTATAAGAATCGAAGGCGGTAACTATGAGATGGCAATACGCCACTTCCGCTGTGGCAACGGTCATGAGTGGGAGGTGCCTTTTGAAGTTATGACAAAGCAACCGCCGGAAATCTGCCCTACCTGCAATACGTCGGACATCATGTCGCTGTGGCCCTGGAGTCCTGGCTTGAATATGGCCGGCCAGGGTAGACAATTCAGAGGCGGACGAAACTACGGAAGAGGAGGTGATTGAAATGCCATTTGGAGATGGAACCGGACCACGGGGAATGGGACCAATGACCGGCAGGGGAGCCGGCTACTGCACCGGCTATGAGCGGCCGGGCTTTACCAACACGATGCCAGGAAGAGGCTGGTTCAACTTCGGTCGCGGCCTGGGTCGCGGCCGAGGGCGCGGCATAGGCCGGCGTGGGTCCAGCCCATTCTTATCTTATCCTCGCTGGTAAATACTCAAATTGAAATATTTATAAAGGAGGCGAAAGAAATGCCTAATGGATTTGGACGAGGAGGAGGCTCCGGCCGTGGCTTCGGCGGCGGCATGGGCTTTGGCTTCCATGGCGCTTCTCCACCCTGGCCTTATGTCGGTCGCGGTAGAGGAGGGCTGCCCAGATGCGGTTACTTCACTGGCGGCGCTGGCGCACTGGCACCACGGTCTTACAGTCCTTCTTTCTACCCGGGAATGCCAGCCGCTCCGGGGTACGCACCCTACTCACCCGGCATGACCCGAGATGAAGAACTTAACTATCTGAAAGACCAGGCGGAGGCGATAAAGGGTCAGCTGGAGGGAATAGATTCCCGGATGCGTGACCTGGAACCAGAAGAGTAAAGAGCGAAATCGTATGAACTAAAGGAGGTGCACTATGCCAGGATTTGACGGTACCGGCCCCATGGGAATGGGATCGATGACGGGAGGTGGCAGAGGCTTCTGCAGTCCCTGGGGAGTGGGAGCTGGCTTGCGCAGGTATGACTTCCCGCCCAGAGCAACCTACGCTTATCCACGCTACGGGGCGTATGGTTTTCAGCCGTTCGCTCCGCGGATGTCCCGCGAGCAGGAAATTGAATTCCTGAAGAACGAGTCCCAGGCTCTCAGGGACGAGCTCAAGGAGCTGGAGACCGAGATAGGCAAACTCTCGACCGGGAAGGAATAAGGAGATACTATGAAGATTGCTATTTCAGCCAGCGGCCCCAATCTCGATGCCGAGGTAGACCCCCGGTTCGGGCGCTGCCAGTATTTTATCATCGCCGAACCGGAAACGATGGAGTTTGAGGCTATCAATAATTCCAGTGCCGGTGCCGCTGGCGGAGCAGGCATCGCGGCGGCACAGATGGTTGCCGGGAAAGGTGTTGAGGCGGTCCTGACCGGTAACTGCGGCCCCAATTCCTACCAGGTGCTGTCTTCCGCTGGCATACAGATTATCAGCGGAGTATCCGGGAGCGTAAAAGATGCCATTGAAGACTATCGGTCAGGCAAGTTCAAGGCCAGCGCTCAGGCTAATGTGGTCGACCACTTTGGCATGGGTGGCGGTCCCGGAATGGCCGGTGGCGCTGGCACGGGTAGAGGCATGGGCATGGGCCGTGGTATGGATGGAGGTATGGGAGGAGGCGGAGGCATGGGAGGAGGTCGCGGTATGGGCAGAGGCATGGGCATGGGCCGTGGCATGGGTGGAGGCATGGGTATGGGGGCCGGAATGGTGCCGCCGGCAGGTCCGACGCCTCAGTCCCAGAACCCGGGGCAGGATATTCAGGCACTGAAAGCCCAGTCGCAGGCACTGGCTGAGCAGCTGGCTGAAATTCAGCGGCAGATTGAAAAGCTCGAAGATAAAACTGAATAATGTTAATTTTGCCTTTTTGGAAATACGCAAAGAACAAAGGGGTGACTGGCGAAGAGACAAAATATGATAATATCTGTTGCCAGCGGTAAAGGCGGGACGGGCAAGACACTGGTAGCCACCAGCCTGGCCCTTTCCCTGAAAGATACAGAGAGCGTGCAGCTTCTCGACTGTGATGTCGAGGAGCCCAACGACCACGTATTTGTGAAACCGGTTATTACCGGCAGTGAACCGGTACATATGCTGGTTCCCACAGTGGCAGAGGATAAGTGTACCTACTGCGGCAAGTGCGCCCAGGTCTGCGCTTACAAAGCTATTGCCGTAATTGCCGACCATGTGCTGATCTTTCCCGAACTCTGCCATAGCTGTGGCGCCTGCAGTTATCTCTGCCCGGAGAAGGCCATCACCGAAGAGGGCAGGGAAATGGGTATTTTGGAATTGGGACAATCAGACGGTCTCAGTTTTGTCCACGGTATACTTAATGTTGGCGAGGCCATGGCACCCCCGGTTATCAGAAAGGTAAAAGAACATGCCAGTAATGATGGCACGGTCATTATTGATGTTCCGCCCGGCACGTCCTGCCCGGTGGTGGAAGCTATCAAGGGAAGTGACTTCTGTCTCCTGGTAACCGAGCCGACTCCCTTCGGACTTAATGACCTTGTCCTGGCGGTAGAGACGGTGCGAGAGCTCGACATTCCCTGCGGTGTTGTCCTCAACCGCGTCGGCGTCGGCGATTTTAAAACAGAGGAATACTGTGCGAAAGAAAATATACCGATACTACTTACTATACCCCTGGATACGGAAATCGCCCGCCTGTACTCACGGGGAGTCCCCCTGGTTAAAGGGCTGCCACAGTGGAAGGAGAGTTTCCTGGGGCTTTTCGACAGAGTCAAGGAGCTGACAAATGGAAGAAATCGTAATACTGAGCGGTAAAGGTGGCACCGGCAAGACAAGTATCGTCGGCTCGCTGGCCGCCCTGGCCAAGAACAAGGTGCTTGCCGACTGTGATGTTGATGCCGCCGACCTCCATCTGCTGCTCAGTCCTTCCATAAAACAGCAGACCGAGTTCTGGAGCGGGCAGGTAGCCCGCATTGACGAGGAGATATGCACCAAGTGTTTCCTGTGCCAGGACCTGTGCCGCTTTGATGCCATAAAAGATTTCAGGGTCGACCCCGTCTCCTGCGAGGGATGCGGCTTCTGCTCCCATATATGCCCGGTTGAAGCCATAACCATGGAAGAAAACATGTCCGGGCACTGGTTTATCTCCGATACCAGGTACGGCCCCCTGGTTCATGCGCGGCTGGGAATCGCCCAGGAGAACTCGGGCAAACTGGTAGCCCAGGTGAGGCAACAGGCTAAAAAAATCGCCGAGGAGCAGGGTCTGGACTATATCATCAGCGACGGCCCGCCGGGCATCGGCTGTCCGGTAATTTCATCACTGTCCGGAGCCAGCCTGGCTCTTCTGGTCACCGAGCCCACGCTCTCCGGGATACACGACCTGGAGAGAGTGCTTGGGGTCTGCCGACACTTTGGCATCCTCGCCGCGGTTTGTATCAATAAACACGACCTCAATGAGGAAAATACCCGAAAAATCGAGGACTATTGCCGGAGTCAGGATATTGAAGTAGCTTCCAGGATTCCGTTTGATAATGCCGTAACCGAGGCACTGGTGCGTGGCGTGCCGGTAGTGGAGTATGGCGATGGCAGGGTCTCGCACGAAATAGAGAAGTTATGGCAGAATATCTCCAGGATGCTGGAAGATGCAAGAAAGAAGTGATAAAGCTTGCCTATCTATGAATATGAGTGTAAGACATGCGGAGAGCGCTTCGAACTGCGCCGGAGCCTGAGCGATAGCGACAGTGGCGTAAAATGTCCTAACTGCGGGGTAGAGAGTCCGCGCCGTGTTCTCTCAAGCTTTGCCACCACGTCCGGCGGCTCCTGCGCTCCGGGAGCATCTACCTGAAGCATCGGACGGTGAGGCAGTTTGCCTCGGTAGAAATTATTTCAGTGGAAAATAGAGGAGGGAAACCCATGGCAACCGAGGAGCAAGTAAGGCAAACCCTGGAGACAGTACTGGTACCTGCCGTCAAACGCAGCGTAGTCGGGATGAACCTGGTAAGTGAGGTCTCCATTTCCGACAAGAAGGTAGACGTCGTTCTGGCATCAACCGGGCTGATTCCGGGCGCGCAGGACTGGATAAAAACCAAGGCCAGGGAAGCTATTGAGAAGCTGCCTGAAGTCAGTGAGGTGAAGGTCGAATATATTGATGCCAAGGCAAAAGACCTTAATAAAATCGACCATATTATCGCTGTGATGAGCGGCAAGGGAGGTGTGGGCAAGTCTCTGATTTCAAGCCTGGTTGCCATCGCGCTGAAGCGTAAGGGCTATGAGGTAGGCATTATGGATGCCGATATCACCGGGCCGAGTATACCCAAGATGTTTGGTATCAATCTACCACCAAGCGGGAATGAAAGCGGCATGCTGCCGGTACTCTCAAAATCGGGCATAGAGGTCATGTCGATTAACCTCCTTCTCCCCAGCGAGGACGATGCTGTTATCTGGCGCGGCCCTCTCATCGGAAATACTATCAAGCAGTTCGGTGAAGGCGTACTCTGGGGAAGGCTGGACTATCTGATTATAGACCTGCCTCCGGGTACCGCCGATGCCCCACTCACGGTGATGCAGACCTTCCCGATTTCAGGGGTAATCATCGTCTTCACGCCTCAGGACCTGGTTGAGATGATTGTCAGGAAGGCGGTAAACATGGCCCGGAAGATGGAAAAGCGCGTTCTCGGCGTGGTCGAGAATATGAGCTACCTGTACGTGCCGGAAATAGATAAAAAAATTGAAGTTTTCGGTCGGAGCCGGGGAGAGGAAATGGCCCGCGCCGCCCAGGCTCCGCTGCTGGGCCAGTTGCCCATAGTCCCGGAGCTTGCCAGGCTCTGCGATGAGGGAAACATCGAACGCTATGACGGTGAAATCATGACGGGACTGGGTGAATCTCTCATCCAGGCGGTTTCGGCTGAGGTTAAGTAAGCAGGAGGCGAAAGAATTTCTACTGAATTTGATGAGCTCCAGAAACTGGCTATGGCAGACGCCCGGAAAATCTACTCTGACACTGTTATTGACCATGCCATGAACCCGAGGAACCTGGGCGAGATACGGGAAGCCGACGGATTCGCCAGGGTCACCGGATCCTGTGGTGACACCATGGAAATATGGCTTAAGGTGAAGAATGACACCGTCGGTCAAGCTACGTTTCTTCCCGATGGCTGTGGACCCAGCATTGCCTCGGGCAGCATGATTACCGAGATGGCCAAGGGGAAAAGCATCGGCGAGACCTTGAAGATAAGCCGGCAGGATGTCTTAACGGCACTGGGAGGCCTGCCTGAGGAAAGCGAACACTGTGCCCTTCTGGCGGCAAATACGCTTAAAGCAGCCGTAAGAGACTACATGGCGATGAAACGAGAGCCCTGGAAAAAGGCATACAGAAGATTATGAAAACATCGATGTGTAAATATGGCTGCAAGGACTTATAGGAATGACAGACAACGATGGGCGTACTCTGGAACAGGTATACCGAAGTGCGGTTAGAGGTCTGTATGCCAGGCTCAGGAGCAACTATGATTTTATCTACAGGAAATTAGGTGATGATGGAATAAAGCTGATAGCAGACATGAGCCGGGAATATGGCCTCAGTGTAGCGGAAAGAGCCAGAAATCGACTGGACAATAATGACCTTGACTCTGTGGCCAGGTACTTGTTGAGGATATTTGAGACGGTAGGTCGGGGCAAACAAGATTTTACACGGCTCATTAAAGTTAGCGATACCAGGATAGTGATGAAGGCCAGCGAGTGCCCGCTTCATTTCGATAAACCAGAGATGTGCCTGGCGCATACGGCTATGGAAAAGACCGTGGCCGAGGAATTGAATCCTAAGCTGGCATACCGCATTGGCAAGTCCATCCCCGCAGGTGATGCCTACTGCGAACATATAATAGAAATCAGGCCGCCAGAGGAAGATTCGTGATTGGCTCTATTGTCTATGGTCCCGTCCCTTCCCGACGATTAGGTCGCAGTCTGGGGATAAACAATATTCCTCCCAAGGCATGCAGCTATTCCTGCGTCTATTGCCAGCTCGGGAACACTACTAATATGCAGACCGAGCGACAGACTTTCTATAACCCGGCAAAGATAGTTCAAAGCGTAAAACAGAAGGTCAAACAGGTCGCAGAAAAAGGTGAACCAATAGACTACCTGACATTCGTCCCTGACGGAGAGCCTACCCTGGATGCTAATCTCGGCAAAGAGATTGAACTTTTAAAATCATTAAATATCAAGATTGCAGTTATTACTAATGCCTCTCTCATCCGGCAGGAGGATGTCAGGCAGGATTTGCAGAAGGCTGATTGGGTATCGCTAAAGGTAGACACAGTGAACCAGGAGACATGGCACAGGCTCAACAGACCTCAGAAATCATTGAAAATGGAGAGGATTTTGGACGGAATGGTTAAGTTTGCCGAAATTTTTCAGGGAGAACTAACCACCGAGAGCATGCTTGTCCAGGGTATCAACGATAATGCCCGGGAAATGGAGAGAGTTGCTGACTTTCTGGTAAAGCTGAAGCCGGATAAGGCTTACCTGGCAATTCCGACAAGGCCGCTGGCAAAAAAGACGGTTAGTGCGGCTGATGAACAAGCCGTCAATCTGGCATACCAGGTCTTTAGCAATAGATTAAACACTGTAGAATATTTAATCGGCTATGAAGGAAACGCTTTCTCATTTAGCGGTAGTGTTGAAGAGGAACTGTTGGGTATTACTTCAGTGCATCCGATGAGGGAAGAGGCTGTGGCAGAGTTCCTGGAAAGGGCCGACAGCAATTGGCAGACGGTGCAGCATCTGGTCGAGAGTGGCAGTCTTGTAGAGCTGAAGCACCAGGGGAAGAAATTTTACCTGCGGAAGCTGCACGGATAGTACGCCAGTTTGCCGCTTCCCCAGGTATCCCCGCCAGAAATATCGGGGGCAAAACAGGAGTGAGATTATGAAGGATAATGTTATCCTGCAGGTGAGGAAAGACCTGTGTCTCGGCTGCGGGCTGTGTGCTGAGAGTTGCCCTCAGCAGGCTATTTCGCTGCAGTCGGGTCAGGCGAAGATAGCCAGAAACAGGTGTAACCATTGCGGCCTCTGCCTTAATATCTGCCCGCAGGGAGCCATTGTTGAGTTGCTCCCCGTCTCAGGGCGTGACCTGCAGGACACTGTTGACGGGCTGAAGGATAGAGCCGAAGACATCATCGCCAGAATTGAGAAGCTAACAGGGCAGATTCGGGCCTAGTCGGGTCGACCAGATAGATATAAGGAGGTTGCCATGCCAATACAGCCGCCATTCATGGTTTCTTACAGCATTACCACCAAGTGTAATCTGAAGTGCAAGCACTGCTATAGTGAGTCAGTTGAACAGGCATCCCCTGATGAGCTGACCACCGAGGAGGCATTTCGATTGATTGATGACCTTTCAGGATGGGGCATAGGTCTGCTGATTATTGATGGTGGAGAGCCCTTATGCCGGGAAGATTTGCTGGATGTGGTGAAATATGCTTCGTCAAAAGGGATTAGAACAACCGTCGGCAGCAATGGCACTCTGATTGACGAGGCTATGGCCAGGAAGATGCTGGATGCAGGTGTCATGGCGGTGGCGATATCGGTCGATGGGGTTGATGCTGATACACACGACTCTTTCAGAGGTGTCACCGGTGCCTTTGAGCAGACACTCCGGGGAGTGGAAGCCTGCCGGAATGCCCGACTTCCGTTTCAGTTCAATACCGTCATCAGGAAGGGAACCCTGCCGCAGTTGGAGGATTTGCTTCGTATGGCGGTGGACTCTGGTGCCGACGCGGCTGAATTTTTTGACCTGGTGGCAGCCGGGAGGGCTAAAAAGGAATGTCAAGAGCAGGTGTTGACCAATGACGAGAGAGGGCGGGCGATGGAGTGGCTTGCTGAGGCTCAGGAGGACTGCCCCATCGTTATAAGAGTGCCGGGCTGCCCCATGTACCCTCTACTGCTACAGGAAAAGCGCATTCGGCCCAGGCACTTCCCATCGGAAATGCTGCGGAGAGTGCCTTATTATGAGAGGGGATGCGCGGCAGGAATTCCGATGGGTTATGTCATGGTTCAGTGCAACGGGGATGTTAACCCATGCATGCTACTTCAGGTGAAGCTCGGTAATATCAGGGAGCAGAGCATAGTCTCTATCTGGGAAAACTCTCCGAAACTGGCCGAACTACGGCAGAGAGACCTGCTCAAAGGAGCATGTGGCGATTGCCAGTACAAACTCGCCTGCTCCGGATGCCGTGGTAGGGCATATGAGGAAACTGGTGACATGATGGCCGCTGACCCCGGCTGCTGGTTAGCGCCTTAATCACTCGAGAAAGCAAGAATTAATATTCTATCCAGGATATTAGCCAATAGCCACATTTTAATCTGCATTAGTAAACCTTTATCACCATCAAGACCGAAATCAAATAGCGGTCGTCTGGAATCTTGACTTCTCAAAGTAAAAGGATATACAATTACACACTTAGCTGAATAGTTATATTCTTAATGTGTTTGAAGACAAGCGCACGTTAGTCTAGCTGGCTGCTTTATCTACCCAAGGAACTGAAAGCAGCCTTAAATAAAGATTAACTGCATTACTATAAGAGTTAAAGGCCAGTTCCAGTCCCGGTTACGGCAATATTACGGAGGCCTTCAACGTAAAGGGGGTGATAAATGACCAAGTAGGTAAGCTAAAAAGAGTTGTCGAGAATCTATAAAGGAGATACAAGTAGCAATGAAGAGGTTTTTACTAATTACTTTAGCTGTTGTTTTAATGGGCGTGTTAGTCATTAGCAGCTGTGCTGAGCCAGCCCCAGCACCAGCACCTGCACCCGCCCCAGCTCCGGCACCAGAGAAGCCAGCTCCGGCACCAGAGAAGCCAGCTCCGGCACCAGAGAAGCCAGCCCCGGCGCCCTCGCCGGAACCAGCCCCCGGTGAGCCGCAATACGGCGGCATCTTAAAATTCATCAGAGGTAGTTTCCCGAAGAGTCTGGGCTACCCACCGGAGTTTTCCCCCACTGAGAGCATATACGCCCTGCCCGTTCTGGAAAGATTAAACGAGTGGGATGATGAAGGAAATCTAATCCCCGTGCTGGCTACATCATGGGAAGGTGACGTGGCGAATAAGACCATCACCTGGCACCTGAGAGAGGGTGTCCAGTTCCATGATGGTACACCCCTCAATGCTGAGGCAGTCAAATGGGTCTTCCAGATGGAAATAGATGCTGGCAGTCTGGCGGACGGCCAGTACGTGGAGTCCCTTGAGGTTATCGACGAGCACACTCTGAAGATGCATCTGTCGGCATTCAACTGGCTGATGTACGAAAACTATGGGTGGACCCAGTTGATTTCGCCGACGGCATTTGAAAAAGCCGGCGGTGGCGACATAGAAAAAAGCAAAGAGTGGGCTCGAATGAACTCGGTAGGAACAGGCCCCTTCAAAGTCTCCGAATATCAGCGTGATGTCGTTATCAAATACGAGAGAAACGACAATTACTGGCGGGAAGGTATGCCCTATCTCGACGGTATGGAAGTACGTTTGATTCCGGATGTCATGACTGCCTCAGCCATGATGGAGGCGGGAGAGGCAGATGCCTGGACTGACGTATCGGATGTACAGAATATTCTTGGCTTACAGGATAAGGGCTTCAAAGTGAACTGGGCGCTCGGCTTTTTCTGGGCGCTCCTGCCGAATTCCAGCAACCCGGACTCACCACTGGCCAACCAGAAAGTGCGTGCGGCCATAGAATATGCCATTGACCGCCCGGCCATGGCCAAGATGCTCGGGTACGGCCATTTTGAACCCCTTCACCAGATGGCCTCAAAGGATTGGCCGGGATATGTTGAGGGTTACGACCCCCGACCCTATAATCCGGATAAAGCCAGGGAGTTGCTGGCAGAGGCGGGCTACCCCGATGGCTTCAAGACCAAGATAATGCTCACGGACAGGGGGGAAGCACGGGACGCTGCCTCCGCTTTGCAGGCTTATCTTGGTGAGGTAGGTATTGAGGTTGACCTGGATATCGCCGATTTGGGCCGGTACTTTGGCTCCGTCTTCGCCACAGGCTGGGATGAAATGGTGTTCGCCGCGTCCGGAATAAACCCCGACGCCACAGATTTATTCATCCATTTTGGCCCCAGCCCCATGACATACCGCACCGGTCACATAGCCAAGTCACCCGAGTTCCTGGCTTTATGCGAAGCAGCACTGGACCCCAAGTATGAAGACGCGTTTGAGGCAATGGACGCAATCAAGGAAGCCATAAAGCAGGGTGGCGAGGACGCTGTGGTGATTCCAATTTACCGTTCGGCACAGGCGCAGGTGATGCAGCCCTATGTTCACAGCGATTATGCTACACTACACACGGTCATCTGGACCTCGTACGACGATTGGATGGAAAAGCATTAAGTAGCCTGAATAAGGAAGCCGGGTGATTCATTCCCATCCCGGGAATTAGGCCGGGGGTGAATCACCCGGTGCGAGAAAAAACTGTAATTCACATAAGTAGCCAGACTACGGGTTATTTCGACGCAAGTTGCAGGGTCTGAACTGGACCTGCGTTTGTGCCTGACCGTACAGATTCCTTAATGATGCCCGAGGTTTAGTATGACAACATATATTATCAAGCGACTGATACAGGCGCTTTTTGTTCTTATCCTGGTAACCCTGATAATTTTCTTTGTCATGCGGTTGCTGCCCGGTGACCCGATAATAATTTACGTGGCTCAGACTGCGGAGTTGGAGGCTATGCCCCCGGAAATGCTTGACAAACTCCGGGCTGAGTTTGGTCTGGATAAGCCGATAGTGGTGCAATACGCTAACTGGGTATCGGGCATCTTCCAGGGTGACTTCGGAACCTCAATATTCTACCGCGAGAATGTGAGCACGCTCCTGCTGGAGCGTTTCCCCGTAACCCTTCATCTGGGTATACTGGCACTTATTATTAGCAGTATTCTGGGTATTGTGCTGGGACTGGTCGCGGCCATAAGGCGGGGTAAGTGGATGGATACAGTAGTCACACCTTTGACATATATCGGCATCTCCATCCCCGTTTTCTGGCTGGGGATATTACTGATATACGGTTTTGGCCTCAAACTCGGGTGGCTTCCTATCTGTGGCTACACGTCACCCTTTGATGATTTCTGGTTGAGCACAAGACAACTGGTTTTGCCCGTCATCTGTCTTGCTTTATTCGGTCTGGCGGCCAACGCGCGCCAGATGCGCTCAAGCATGCTTGAGGTCATCCGGCAGGACTACATTCGCACCGCCTGGTCCAAGGGCTTAAGTGAGCGTAACATAATCGCTAAACATGCCATAAAAAACAGCCTGATTCCGGTTATTACCTTGATAGGCATTAGTGTCCGCATCATGTTGGGCGGTGCGGTGCTCATTGAGATCGTGTTTGCTATTCCCGGTGTCGGCAGGCTGCTGGTCAGCAGCATTTTTGGCCAGGACTATGTAGTGGTACAGGCCGTTACTTTTGTGATGGCCGTAATAGTCCTGGTGGTCAATTTGATTGTTGATATATCCTACGGCTGGCTTGACCCCAAGATACAGTACGGTTAGGAGAGCTTAGAATATGGTAGAAAAAAATACTACCTATACGGAGTTCCTGGAAGCCCCACCCCACGTCAGCGAGTGGCGGCGCTTTACAAGGGTATTCTTTCAGCGCAAGCTGGTTATATTCGGGCTCGCCATATTAGTGCTGCTGGTAATTACCGCCGTCTTCGCCACCTGGCTGGCACCATATGACCCCTATAAGCTGGGCACGGCTGATTCCTTGCTTCAACCGAGTATGGGGCACCCCCTGGGTACTGACATTCTTGGTAGAGATACGCTAAGCCGGCTCATCTACGGCTCAAGGACGGCGCTGATGGTAGGCTTTATATCTGTAGGGGTTGCTTCCATAATCGGCATTACGTTGGGGTTAACTGCCGGGTATTTCGGTGGCGCTGTTAATGTGATTATCATGAGGGCTATGGACGCGCTTATGTCTTTCCCTATGATATTACTGGCCCTTGTCGTGGCATCCGTGCTTGGCGGTGGCATCCAGAACGTTATCATTGCCCTGAGCATAGCCATTACACCAGCATACGCCAGGGTAATACACGGGCTGACCCTCAGTATCAGGGAAAATGATTATATCCTCGCTCAACGGGCTATGGGCGCCAGCAACATACGCACCATGTTGGGCCATATCCTGCCCAATGCCCTGCCACCGATGATAGTGCAGATAACCTTGCAGCTGGGGGCTCTTATCCTGGCCGAGGCCGGACTCAGTTTCCTAGGAATTGGTATTAAACCGCCGGGCGCCGCCTGGGGCTCCATGGTCAACGACGGCTATAAATATTTGCTGAATAATCCCTTACTGTCTTTTGCTCCCGGTCTTGCCATCATGCTGGTAGTATTTGCCTTCAATATGGTGGGTGATGGCTTGAGAGACGCCCTCGACCCCAGGCTCAGAGGTTTGCTCTAATGGTTAAAATGTAGAGAAACAACCTCGTTTCGTTTTTCACAGTATACTATCGACTTGAGGTATATAAAGGAGGACACGTATTATGACTACCTGGCACGAGTATGTTCAAAGAAACGGTAGGGTTCCCGAATGGCCGTATCCCGTCAACTACGGCAAGGTGAATGAAGTCGTTACCGACGTTCTGGTTATCGGCGGCGGCGTCGCCGGCTTACAGGCCGCCATCAACGCGGCTAAAAAGGGAGTCAAGGTCGCCGTCGCCGAGAGGGGTCACGCCAAGAGAAGCGGCGCCGGCGGGGCGGGGGTCGACCACTGGCACGGCGCCTGCACCAACCCCTGCTCCAGGGTTACTCCGGAAATGTATACCCGGGCGTGCTACGACAGCATGCAGGGTTATACCGGAGGGCACGTTCGCTATATTATCACCAACGAAAGCTGGGACACCCTGCTCGAATGCGAGCAGATGGGCATCCAGATTAGAGACGTCAACGACGAGTTCAAGGGGGCCGACTTCCGCGACGAAGAGACCAAGCTCATGTTCGCCTACGATTATGAAAACAAGCACGTCATTCGTGTCTGGGGATACAATATCAAACCCTGCCTTTACAAAGAGGCCAGGCGCCTGGGGGTGGCCATCTACAACCGAATGATGCCTACCAACTTGCTCACCGAGGGCGGCAAACAGGGAGGTAGAGTCGTCGGGGCTACGGGCGTTGATGCGCGGACCGGCGAGTTCTATATCTTCCGGTCGAAGGCCACCGTCATCGCCACCGGAGGCGCCGGGCGGCTCTCCTTCTTCGCCCCGGAAATAACCGCCTCAGGCTCCATGAGCGATATGAACTCCGCCGGGGTCGGCCAGGCCATCGGCTGGAACGCCGGCGCCGAGTTCGCCTGCATGGAAGGGTCCGGACCGGGGCGTTTGATTGGCCTTGCCTACGCACCCTACAGCATGGCCAATACCCACAATACGTACCACGGTACGCCGATAGTCGATGCCGATGGCAAAGAGGTGCCCTGGGCCGACGTGTTCGGCAGGGAGCTGAAAACCATCGAGGAGCGGTTCCTGCCATCGGAAGGGCAAGATTTCATACTGGGTGAAGGGATAGGGATTGGGCCTTATCTCAGGCAATACCGTTCCAATGACCTGTCACGCGACCTTGTGGAACGCATACGCAAGGGCGATTTCAAGCTGCCCCTGTACGCTGACCTCAGCCGGATGCCGGAACTGGAGTGGAGATGTATCTGGGGTATGATGGTCGGCAACGAGGGCAAGACACGCATCCCGATATACGATACCATGACGAAGGCCGGCTTCGACCCCGATAAGGATATGCTCCAGGCACCGGTCATGCCCCCAGAGGGATATAGTCACTCGAATTTCTGGAGTGCTGGAATAAATACTCCGGTGAACGTACGCGGACTGGGCGGCGGCGGCTTCCTGCTTGACTGGGACTTACGGACAAATCTGGAGGGACTGTACGCCGCCGGCAGCACCATCTTCGGAGGCGGCTGCCACGGGGAATCACATACCACCGGCAGGTACGCCGGCAGGCACGCGGCCGAGTACGCTAAAACAGCTCCGGAGCCGGTAGCCGACCCCAGGCAAATAGAAGCCGAGAAAACCCGCGCCTATGCTGCCTTGCAGCAGGATAAAGGAGGCAACGGCTGGAAGGAAATCAATGCCGCCATCGCCCGTATCATGCGGGACTACTGCGGTCAGTATAAGAACGAGCTTACCCTGAACCTGGGACTGAGACTGCTCAACGAACTCAGGGAAACAGAACTGGCATCGGCCTATGCCTCCAATCCCCACGAACTGGGCCGCCTGCTGGAATGTCACTCGCTGATTTCGGTCGGGGAGCTGGTCATCAAGGCTTCACTGGAACGGAAGGCCAGTAACTCTGTCCTCGACTTCCACCGGCTCGACTACCTGGAGATGGACCCGCCCGAATGGAATAAATTGCTGCCCATCCGACAGGAGAACGATAAGGTCAAGGTCAGGGAGCTGCCGCTGGACTTTCACCTCAAGCCACCCTACGCCGACAGTTACGAGGAGAACTACCAAAAGCACAGCGGTGTTTAATTTAAAAAACTAACGACTCAGAAGGAAAGGTGAGTTAAAATGAGCGATAAAGCATATATGGTGCCCAATCCGCCGACGCCGAACAAGGCGGTGGAGTTCAACCCTGAAATATGCATCGGCTGTAATCTATGCGTGGAGGTTTGCCCCACCGACGTTATGATGCCCAACCCGGAGAAGAAAAAACCTCCGATAGTCGTTTACCCGGAAGAGTGCTGGTACTGCGGCGGCTGCGTTGAAGAATGCCCCAATCCGGGAGCAATTACCATGCTCCACCCGACACAGCAGCGGATATCGATGAACTGGAAGCGCAAGGACACCGGGGAATTATTCCGCCTGGGCATGAAGAACCCCCCACCACCCAACACCAGGCCGCCCTCGGGATAGTTGATGCATGATAGCTGAAGATGAGGTAGACCAGAATTAACGGGGTGGGAAAACATCCGCCTGTTGTCACCCCGGCGCCAGTAGTGCAACAGTTGCGCGGAAGCACGGGTACGCATGAACAGGGTCTCATTATCACCACGAGTGGCTTCAGCAAGAGTGTCATTCGATATCGCGTTGAGGAATACTTTCCATGGCGACAGAAGACCGGTTGTCTAGCTTACCAGATGAGCCGTGAGGCCATCGTCCTGTGAAAATGCGCTGCTCGACGAATTAATGAATTCTTGACTTTCCCAGACTTTATAATATACTATATTGCCATGTATAAAAATCATAAAAGGAGGTGCCATAAGGACAAAGTATGTAGTATAAACGAAGCCCGACTTCTTTGAATTCTAAATTCACAGGGAGGTATAAACAATGAAGAAACTAGCTATAGCTTTATTTATGATTATCCTTACCACCACTCTGCTAGTCGGCAGTTGTGCCGAACCAGAACCGGCACCGACCCCGGCACCGGCACCGGCACCGGCTCCAGCGCCAGAACCTGAGAAGGTTTATAATCTCAAGTACATTGATTGGGGACCAGAATTCTGGGACCTCGGGGTGCGCGCCAAGGAATGGATTGCAGAGGTTGAGAAGCGCACCAATGGCAAGGTTTTAATTGAAGCCTATTTTGCCGCATCCCTGGTATCGCGCATGGATACCTACCGGGCTCTTGAAACGGGTGTTGCCGATATAGCTCTCTACGTCCTCGGCGGCAATCCGGGCGTGCATCAGCTAAACCGTGTTATCGACCTGCCCGGTACCGGCATACCTGATGAGCGTGCCCAGATGGAAATATACAATAAATTACGGGATAAGTACCCGGAGCTTGAAGAAGAGTACGGGAATGTCTTCGTGCTGCGCATGATGGGCCTGCCACCAGAACACATTCATACCACCGATAAGTTTAAACAGGTACTAGTCCCGGAGGACCTGGCCGGCCTCAAGACATATGCCAATAGACTCTGGGAAGAACAAATAGGCGCCTACGGCGGTGCTATTGTCAGCCCATCTCCGATGGAATGGTATACATCGCTGGATACGAATCTCATACAGGGGATGTTCATTCACTGGAACGCCGTTTACGATTCCGGCCTGCTGGAGCTGTTTAAATACCACACGGTAGTTGGAGAAGGTGGTATGGGTATGCAGACCATCGGCTGGATTATGAACCGCGACAGCTTCAACCAGCTGCCGGCTGAGTACCAGAAAATAATCCTGGAATCTGCCGAAGCATGGCAGGAGCCCTCGCTGGCGGATTCTGTAAACACGGCCAGAGAAGGCAGAGCTGCCGCCATTGAGATGGGGCATGAAGTCGTCGACCTGACACCGGAGCAGCAACAGGTGTGGTTAGACCTTGCCAGACCGATTCACGAGCAGTGGATAGCTGAATCCGAAGCCGCCGGTTTTAACAACGCGCGAGATATCTATGACGATATGATGAAAATGATAGAAGAGTATAAATAGTTAGTTATAGTAAGGGAATTGCGAATGCAAATCCGAAAAGCATTGCATTCGGCAGATAATAGAATAGCGCAGATAAGCGAGATATTCGGCGTGGTGGCGGTGGGCGTTTTGGTCTGCATGATGATGCTCACCGTCACCGATGTCTGTCTGCGCTATTTTTTCAATCGCCCCATCATGGCCAGCAAGGAAATCACCGAATACATGATGGTTATCGTGGGATTCCTGGGATTTGCCTGGTGTGCCCTGAAGGGAATGCATATCAAGGTAAACTTGGTCGTCGGCAGGTTTTCAGAGAGAACGCAGGCAATTATCGATATTATTAATCATATCATCGTTATTGGCCTATGCGTTATCTTTGCCTCGCAGGCCTTTTCGGAATCTCTTATCGTTAAGGAGTTAGGGCGAGGCTCTGATATCACCGGCATACCGAATTACCCATTTTATCTGGTGGTATTCTTCGGTTTTTTCTTATTGCTAATAGTCATGATACCAATCTTAATTGAGTCCATCAAAAAGGCACGGGAAAAGTGAGTTCGGAATTAATTGGCGGTATCGGCTTAGTTATCCTGGTTATCCTTGTTTTTATGAGGATATGGATCGGTGCCGCCATGGCGCTGGTTGGCTTTATCGGCTACGGTCTAATCGTAGGCTTTGATTACGCTTTAATATTCGCCGGTCAATTGCCTTACAGTACTATCGCCTTCTACCCCATAACGGCAATTCCCTTGTTTGTCCTCATGGGTGCGGTAATCTCCAACGCCGGTGTCAGCGGAGACCTGTACAACACCGCCCACAAGTGGATAGGGCGGTTGCGAGGGGGACTGGCCATGGCTACCGTAGGAGCCTGTGCCGCCTTTTCCGCCGTGTGCGGTTCCAGTACGGCAACGGCCGCAACCATGGGTAAAGTCGCCCTCCCGGAGATGAAAAGACTCGACTACGACGATAAGCTGGCTACCGGTAGCGTTGCCGCCGGGGGTACCATGGGTATCCTTATCCCGCCCAGTATGGGATTCATTCTATACGGCATACTCGTCGACCAGTCTATAGGCAGGCTATTTATGGCGGGGATAATCCCCGGGATAACCGAAGCCGCGTTTTATGTCGGCGCTATCTGGATAGTAACGCGGTTCAATCCGAAGCTCGGCCCTCGCGGCCCGAAGTTCAGTCTCAAAGAGAAAATCTTCTCGTTAAAAAATACCTGGGCGATGCTGGCCCTTTTTGTATTGGTCATGGGTGGCATCTACACGGGGGTTTTCACTCCCACTGAAGCCGGTGCGCTCGGCGCCTTCCTGGCTATAGTTATCAGTCTGGTTGGCCGCAAGCTCAACTGGACGAATTTTCGTGGCTCTATCGTGGAGACGGCCCAGGTCACGGCCATGATTGTCTTAATGATAGTCGGAGCCTTCATGCTGATGCGTTTTCTGGCCGTAAGCAGGCTGCCTACGCTATTAAGCGATTTCGTCGTCGGATTACCCGTAGCCAATATCTGGATTCTGGTTGCGATAATAGTAATGTACATCATCCTCGGTTGTTTTCTGGATATTTACGCCTCTATTATCCTCACCCTCCCGATAATATTCCCTGTAATTCTGGCTTTGGATTTTAATCCGATATGGTTTGGGGTAATCATGGTGAGAGTGATGGAGATTGGACTGATTACCCCGCCCATGGGGATGAATGTCTTTATCCTGTCTTCGGTAACCGATGTCCCCGTTGGCACCATATTCCGCGGGATAATACCATTCCTGATAGCTGATTTCCTCCATGTCGCTCTCCTCGTAGCGGTACCGGCGGTTTCACTGTTCCTGCCCAATACAATGTGATGCACGCAGATTCTACGTCCAAGCTTAACTTTATTGCTTAATAATAAGAAGGGAGCCCCCGCAGAGGCTCCCTTTCCTGACATCCTGAAATTATAAAATCCCCTGGCTCTATAATTTTATAGAGCGAGAATATTTTAAACGCTACTTAATTTCGAGCCCTTAATTAACTGCTGCTAGCCGCCCTGCGTGTTATTATAACCATGAGGGGGCAGGTCGAGGTCCCACCACGCTTCGGGGTCCTTCCCGTAGCCGGGGTCGGTGTCCAGCTTTCTGAACATACTATTAAATACCGACGTTTTAGCTACAATTTGCCTTACAAAATCGTGTATATGTATCAACGAGTTGTCCTGCTTGGAGAACGGGCAGGCAGCCAGGCAGATGCCACAATCATGCCCGCCTATCCTCAGCCAGTGTGAAAAACAGTTGGGGGCTTTCTCGTAGTATGTCCTGACGCCGGGGTTGTTCCAGGGCCCCTGTACCTCATATGAGGGTTCTGTTTCCATACTGAGGGCGTTGCTTTGGACAGACCTCGGCGCACTTCTTGCAGGTACGGCAGAAGCGGAATATACCGGCATCTATCGGCCTAGTGGGAGCCAGTGGCAAATCGGTAATCACCTTGTAAACCCGCACCAGGGGGCCCCAGTTTGGAGAAATCATCCTGTTCAAACGGCTTAACTCGCCCAGTCCGGCCAGCACGCCAAAGCCGGGGCTGTTACCTGAGGTACCCATGTTACCGTCAGCCAGGCACTGGTAGCCAAGCCTGTTTATAAACTGCTGGAGGCGGAGCTGGACTGAAGTGCCCTCAGAATAGGCCAGCGAGGAGGCGGCTGTGGCCAGGGCCGCCGGTGCCGTGGCCAGGGAGAGCGGTGACATCCGGACGGTGTAGACAATCACCCATTTCGCCCGGTAGGGTATCACCTTCTTCTTTTCCGTCTCGTACGCCTTGTCTACATCCTCAAATTCCCACTTCCTGCCGTCCCAACCATCAAATGCGTAGATTAGTTTGCGGGTGTTTTCGTCGAGTTCCACCACGCCAACTGAGGCGGCGCCGTAAAGCTTGGCCGCCGCCCGGACCATCCGCGTATTTTCCTCGGGTATGCCCTCGTAGCGGGGGTAATCAAGGTCGTCGGGTATGCCCGACATGGCGAAAGGAACCGTGAGCCCGGGGCCAAGGAAGGCGTGCTCTGCGGTTAAGAGTGATGTTAGCCATCCGCCGGCGACCAGTGCCTTATCCCTCAGGGTGTACCCCGGCTCGTTTTCAAGTATAGATTTGGTACCTGTCTCCGCAGCTTGCCCCCCCAACTTCATGGCGTTATCGGGACCGACAGCCTGGGCAAAACCATTGACAAACATAATGTTGCTGGAGTCAAAGTGCTTCATCTGGCTCCAGTCAATCTCCACGGTGGGTTTATCGACTTCCCTTACCCACCAGGGTAGTTTCCGCTCTGCCGCCGGTGACGCCTTGACCTCATCAAGGTCGCGGTATTGTGAAGAGCCTGTGCCGCCGCCATTAGTGCTCCCCTCCAACCCCAAAGTCTTCATAAAGCCGCTCTTGTGATACTTCATAGCTGCTGTCTCCTGGCTATTTTACGTTTCCCCGCCTTACTATTGCCTCGTTAAGCGATTTACCAAGACTTTTCGGCGAGTCAATCTGTGCGAGTGACTTGAAAAAGGTGGACTCATGTTACTTGTTATTCATTTAAATTACGATGATATCAGTCTAAATGAAACGACTAAGCCCAGTTTTTCAAGTCATAATAACCTCTGGCGACGCGGTAACGACAGATTTGCTGTCCTCCAAGCCACAACTGGGTTATCTTGGCATCCCTGAGGCACTTCTCATAGGGGAAGTCCTCCGAAATCGCCATTGAGCCAAGCAGTTCGGCACCTTTGTTCACTATTTCCACTGCCATGTCTGAGGCGTAGACCCTGGTGGCAGCTGCCTTGGATATGAATGTCGGTGACCACGGCGGACCATATATGTCAAGATGGTCAAGCATGTAGTTCAGGTTGTAAATACTTGCCCTCATCATGTCCAGGCCAATCGCCATATCGGCAAGTATCCCGGCTACCATGCTGTGCTGTCTCACTGGCTTGAATCCGCCCATGCGAGTTCCGGTATACTCCAGCACTATCTCAAAAGCCCGCTCGGCAATTCCCAGGGACATCGTAGCCGAATGCCACCCGGTTCCCGATTCGAGGAAATGGTAAAAATTGGCATCCATACCGGGGCCGGCCAGCCGAAGTTCCTTGGGCACCCGAACATTGTCATAGTATACCGAACTGTTTATCGATGTTTTAAATAACATCTTCTTTTCCGGTTTACCAAATGTCAGCCCCGGGGTATCCCTGGGGACATAAATCAGGGCAACGCCTTCATCTCCTGCATCGGGGTCAGTGGTACAGATGGTCAAATAGCATTCCGCTATTCCACCATGAGTCGGCCATGACTTGCTCCCGTTTATCACGTATTCATCGCCTTCAAGCTTGGCGGTGGTTTTAATTCCGGCACCCGCGAGGAGAGGATTCTCGGAATCTGCTCCTCCAGCTTCGTCGGTCATGGAAAGACAGGCGTAGGCCAATTTACCGCTGCAGAAACTCGGAATGAACCTGTCCATAACCGCCTTGTTCTGGGCTACCATTGCCGGCTTAAGAATAATGCCCCAGTTGATACCTGCGGAAAGGCTTATGCCGCCATCACCCTTGGCTAACTCTTCGCAGATAATGCCAAGAGCGGTGCTGGAGCCATTCCCCCCGCCATATTCAGCAGGATACCCCGCCGCTTGAATTCCTATGTCAACAAGTTTTTGATGGACTTCCTCAACCAGTTTATAGTCTGCTTCCAGTTTCCTGGTATTGGGGATTATTTCTTTCCTGGTAAAATCCCTTACTGTCTCCCGAATCTGGCGGTCTTCATCGGTTAATAGGTTCTCTAAATTCATAATTGCTCCTTTTATAAACCTTTTTCAGCCGGCTATATCCATTACCGCTGGGCTTGGTAAGTTTTTACGACTGGAGTTCCACGGGTGATTTTCAAATCAATAGACTTCTTCTCCGAACAGGATAATGAAGTCTGACACCATCGTCTGCCATTTTGCCCGAAAGTCCTGGTATTTCTGTGACTGGGCGTCTTTCTGCATGAAGTCATCCAGGCTGGTTAAATCTGCGATTCCTATATATTTATAGGGGACCTCTCCTGTCAACGACTTCGTTATCTTGACCAGTTGGAATTTCTTGACCGAAGGGAGACTTTCAATCAGTGGGCTTTTCTCATTATTAGCATAGTCCTTGTATTCCTCATCAGTCACATGCTCCGCCAGATTGTAGAGAATAAATTCCTTTGCCATTTTTGTACCCCCTTTTTTATATTTACCTGCCACGTGTGCACAAACCATTTTAAAATCGGGCTATTTTATTATAGCCTTATTTAAGAATTAGTCAACATAAATGAACTTAATACAATCATTTTCCCGAAGCCACTCAGGCTTCTTATCTGAATTAATTAATGGTATAATCTCAGCTACAGGACGTATGACATAAATCAGGAGGAAGGAGAGCATAAATGTCGGCGAAGGTTACGGAGAAGGCTTATCAACTCGAAGAATCCGACATAACCGAGAGGAAGGCTTTCTTACGCTCACTTATTAAACGAATTGAGATTGACAAGGACAAAGCAACAGTACATTATCACTTACCATTACCAAATAATGAGAATAGGAAGGTGGCGGCGGAAGTTCTGCCTATTAACACCCCTGGTGGGCCATTCGGAACAGTTCCCGAACTTCTGTTTGAGAGGGAAGAGCTTATTCCAACTCTACAGCAGTTGCTTGTCTCAACTCGAGACTTGAAACATGCTCGTCACACATAATATAGTAAATGCATAAGTGATGGGTAAAAACTTGTCATCTCAGAAATGGAAGAATATCCTCTGGAGCACGCTTATAACTATCCTAGGTATTGTCTGTTTTCCAGCCAATCCTTTAGTCTTGACAGGGGTTATAGAAGTAGAATCATACCCAGCATTATTCATCATCGGTTGGGTGGTATGGGCATTCGGCATGGTGCTGGTCATGGCTCCCATAGTCATGTTCCCGAGACGTGGCGGTGTTCCTAAAAGGAAATCTTTCGTAAACACAACACGTCTGGTTAGCACAGGCATCTACGCAGTAGTTAGGCATCCGCAATACACAGGTGGAATCTACGCAATTTTCCTCACCACTTTTTTATGGTATCCTCATTGGCTATTCGGGATACTTGGGGTGGTAGGCACGGCAGTCATCTACATGAGTTGTAGAGAGGAAGACCAACGTCTAATCGAGAAGTTCGGTGATGATTACAATGCCTACATGAAAAGGGTACCTAGAATTAATATCTTTTTGGGTCTCTTCCACTTGCTGCAGCGTAGAAAGTGAACATTAGCTATGCTTAGCTATTCATAAATCTTACTGCAAAGCAATACCTATCTAGGAGTTGAATCAGGGTAATATAACTACCTGTCGCCAAATGTGGAAAATTGCGTTGTTGATATACTAAGTAATCAGTTAGCTTTGCAGATTGGTAATATAATTACCCATATGGTGGAGATAGGGTGACAATAGGCAGAACTTTCGAACTGGTTTTCGATCTCACAATTTAATATTTAGCGCTCTCGAGGGTAATATTAACATATTTATTCTTCTGTGCCCAGCGAGTGAGTCAACCAAAGTGTGCGTTCCGGAAAAGTTGAACTGACATCACGAAGTTGCTAAGTAGTATAGAGTGCATAGCATACTTACTATCATCCTTGGTTGCGCCTCAGCTTGTCGTGCCATTACTTGGCCCATTCCCGGACACGTATGTTTTATTCAGTACTGCCAAAGCCATGATATCGTCCGGTCTAATCGCAACGGCTTTTTCCGCATATAATCTGGCGTTTCCAATATCCCCCAAAGATATATATGCCGTTGCCAGTTCTGCTAGAAATCCTGAGTTATCCGAATAAAGAGGCGCCGCCTTATGCAGGTATTCCAGTCCCGTTTTCTTATCACCGGAATTGAAAACAGCTTCTCCAAGAGCGAGCAAATATTTTCCATTCCACGGCTCTTTCTCAAGCGCCACCCTGTACTCCTTTACGGCGCTCCCCCATTCACACCGCGTATAATAGATGACACCGAGTGTGCGGTGATAATCAGGATTCTCTGGATTATAGCTCAGTGCTTTCCTTAAATGGTCCTCTGCTAGATCGGTCTGACCAAGCATAAACAGTATGTCCCCAAGGCGAGCGTTTGCATATTCATTGGCAAGATTGTTGGCGCCGTATCTGATCAGGATATACTTGTAGATTTCAATGGCCTTATCGAAATTGCCGCGGCTAGTATGTTCATTGGCCTCTTGCCAGAGGTCATCTGGCACAGGCACCATGTCATCATCCATGAACACCTCCTCCGTTAGCAGACTTCAACTCTTACACATCAAATCATACCATCTTTAGGTGACCAAATCACCCGTGCTGGCTGATGGATCAGCGGACGGCTAGTTCGGGTCACCCTAAACCACGATTCTACCCTCCTGACTTGCCAACAAAAGTAGCTTCGATCTTTTATCTTTTGTGAGAACGGCCAGTATGCACCTTTTTTATATCTTCATCCTGCCTATTGGGCATTATCGGTCTATTATCACCGGGCCTTTATATCAAACTTTCCGATG
>Ga0315549_1000053_pt1 | contig 116639 bp, 127 predicted proteins | sample SalMarSW160200MG_FD_203101 | JGI IMG/M metagenome (GOLD analysis project Ga0315549, IMG submission 203101) | Salt marsh sediment microbial communities from the Plum Island Ecosystem LTER, Massachusetts, United States - Salt Marsh Sediment SW1601-200 ... | reverse complement strand
TCCTGACAGCTCCTGCCCGCGGCCTGCCAGGCGTAGGGCCCCGGGCGCTGTCCCTCTGATAATCCGCATAGCGACACCATTCTAGGTGTCACCCATGTTTCTGAACGAGATCAGGATATCTCCCCCTGTAGCGAATCCGTGGGAGCGTGCGTCCTTATAAGCGGATGCCCGCCGCAGACCGTTGCGCCAATGAGCGAGGGGTGTCCACCGGGCTGAGGATGCCACAGGGCACGCACCACCCGGCGCGCACCTAACGGCGGGGAGCGTCACACGATGCATATCTTGAGATCGGCCCGAGCGCGGATGGCGGCAGCGGTTGTGCTGTTCGTCCTGCTCCTGGTCGCCATCTCGGCGGTGGCGGTCTTGAGCGCCCGCGATCATCAGTCGCGGCTGAAGTCGCTGGAGCAAACCTCCCTGGCCGCTACCACTCTGGAGCACGCGCGTGCACAATTCCACTTAGAGACCAGTATTCTTGCCAGCCTGGTGCTTACGGAAGAGCCTGCACTGATTGACGAGTACCGCATAGCTCAAGCGGAGCTACACCAGGACCTGGAGCAAGCGCGAGCCCTGGCCCTGGCTAGAGGCGACACGGACGACCTGGCGACACTTGAAGAGGTGGCTGGGCAGATGAGCACGCTCGAGCAGCTGGGCGAGCTCGCCATCCCCATCGTGGCCGCCGGCGACGCGGATATGCTAAGGGAGCTGCTGACGACCTATCAGGGCGAGGCTTGGGTTAGCGGAGAGGAGGCAGTCTACGGCGTGGAGGAGGCAGTCCAGCGAAAGCAAGAGGCGTTGGCCTCAGAGCGCGCGGAAGCAGCTCGCGATGCCGACATCACTCTGTTGACCCTTGCCGGCCTCGGCAGCGTCGCTTTCTTGCTGGCAGTCGGCGGGGCTCTAGCCCTCAGCGCCTCGGTGGTCCGCCCGCTGGCCTCCCTGCGGGCGAAAGCCAGAGCGATCACAGCGGGTGACTTGCAGATCAGGGCGGACGTCTCCGGGCCGGAGGAGATGGCCTCGCTGGCCCAGGACTTCAACGAGATGACGGAGGCCCTGCTGAAGAGAACCAGCGAGCTTCAGCGGCGCCACCAGCATCTCTCCCTTCTGCACAAGGCTGTATCAGCGTTTAGCCAGACCCTCAGTACCCACGCCGTGCTGACCTTGAGCCGCAAGCTGGTCTCCGAGTGCCCGGGAAGTCGGCACGTTACGGTGTGGGAGGTGCAAGACGGTGAGGCCCGCCGTTGGGCCAGCAATGGCCACAGGCGATCGGAAAACCCGGGCGTCGCAGCTTCTCCCGCTAGCGCCGAGCGGGTGAAGCTCACCGCCAGCCAGGGCACGCCCCTCATCATTCCGGAAAGTGGCGATGGAGCAGCCAAGGGGGCCAAACCATCGGGCGACGGGGGCGGCAGACTCTACCTTCCACTGGGTCAGAGAAGGCCTGCCCACCACGTTCTAGAGGTGGAGCTAATCAAGACACCAACCCCGACCGCCGACGACATCACGCTTATCCACGCCCTTGGCATGGAGATCGGCATAGCTCTGGACAGGGCGCAGCAGTACGAGGAGGCTCGAGAGCAGGCTGACCGGGACTTTCTCACGGGCCTATACGGCCATCGCGCCCTCCAGGGCGAGCTGGAGCGTGCCCTGCAAGCATCGTCCCGGCGAGGTGAGCCGCTGGCTATCGTGGCGACGGACATCAACAACTTCAAGCTGTTCAACGACACCTACGGCCACTCGGCCGGAGACCAAATTCTCAAGATGATCGCCGAGCACCTGGCCGAGCTCTGCCAGGACAACGGCCTGGCAAGTCGCTTTGGCAGCGATGATTTTATGGTCATCCTGCCGAAGGCCGACAGGGAGGCCGCATTTGCCTTCGCTCAGTCAGTTCAGGGGTGGCTATCCGAAAAACACTTCCAGGTTCGCGGCGGCGAGCGCATTCCCATATCCGTAAGCTGTGGCGTGGCTGCCTCTCCTGAGGACGGCCACAGACGCCACGAGCTGCTAGCGGTGGCCGACGCCAACCTCTACGAGTCCAAGCGCCTGGGAGGCAAGATCATCGGACGGCCCGAGAGCCAGAAGGAGAAGGCAGAGCTGCGCAAGCTGGGCACCTTCGGCATGCTGGAGAGCCTGGTGACCTCTGTGGACAATAAGGATCACTACACTAAGGCCCACAGCGAGAACGTGACCGACTATGCGGTCCTGCTGGCCCAGGAGTTGGGCCATTCCGAGCAGGTCCAGAGGACGCTGCGCATTGCCGGCCTGGTTCACGACGTGGGCAAGATCTGCATACCCGATCGCATTCTCAGAAAGCCCGGCCCTCTCACGCCCGGCGAGTACGAAATCGTGAAGCACCACGTGGTCATTGCCCAGCACCTGCTTGTCGATCTGCCGAACGTCGACCAGGTACGGGATGCCGCCCTGAATCACCACGAGCGATTCGACGGCACGGGTTACCCCAGGGCTCTGAAGGGGGAACAGATACCGCTGCTGGGGCGCATCATGGCCATCGCCGACGCGTTCTCGGCCATGATCCTGGACAGGCCGTATCGTAAGGGGCGAACCACAAGGGAGGCCCTGGCCGAGCTTCAGCGCTGCGCCGGCACGCAACTGGACCCGCAGCTGGTGGAGGCGTTCGTGCGAGCGGTCGAACGACGGGAAGCCGTCGCCAAGCCCAGCAGAGCGTAGTGGCGCCACGCCTGTCTACTGCCCAATGCTCAGCCTGTAGATGAGCCAGCGGGGGAGGCCTGCCGCCTCCATCTTCTTTTGGGTAGCGGCGATATCGTACTCCAGGCGATGAAGGGTGACGGTGCGGGCATCGCCGTCGTACACGGCATAGGAGGCGCGGGCGTCGCCATCGCGGGGCTGGCCGACTCCGCCGGGGTTGATGATAAGACGCCTGTCGGCCAACTTAACCGTCGTTCCATCCTCCAGGTAGTACATCTGGCAGCCCTCCTTCGCCTTTTCGTCCTCCACCACCAGCATCGGCACGTGGGTATGCCCCACCAAGCTGAAGGGCGTCTGCTGGCGTTGGAAGTGGGCCAGAGCGGCGTCAGGGGAGTGGAGGTACTCCCAGATGGGCCAGCGCAGGGTGCCGTGCACCAAGGTGAAGTCCCCCTCCTGGACGACGTGAGGCAGGTTCTCCAGATAGTGCCGCTCTTCGGGCGAAAGCTGAGCAGCTGTCCAGTGGGCGGCAGCGGCGGCATCGCGGTTGAAGTCGTCGGTGGGCAGGAGACCGATGGCGGCATGGTCGTGGTTGCCGGGCACGCAGCGCAGGTCGAGGCGGCGAAGGCGGGCCATGCAGGCAGCGGGGTCGGGGCCGTAGCCCACGATGTCGCCCAGGCACCATACCTGGCCGAGGGCGTTCTCACCCTCGGCGTGGCGGAGGACGACCTCCAACGCCTCTAGGTTGGAATGAACGTCGGCGATGATGGCGATACGCACTCTGCCTACAGCATATCATCCGGTGGGTCAAGGCTGCACACCCGCCTGGTGGCAGGCTTCAGCGTCTACCGCCGATAGCTTATAATCGGGCCTATGAAGGTTTCCGATCTGGGAGAGTTCGGCCTCATCGCCCGCTTGGCCGAGGCCTTCGCCAGGGCCGGCCAGCCATCTTCCCTTGTCATCGGCATCGGCGACGATGCCGCCGCCTGGAGAGCCAGTGGCGTCCAGCTCGTCACCACCGATACGCTCATCGAGGGCACCCACTTCTCCCTGGCGCACGTCCCCTGCCGAGACCTTGGCTGGAATGCCCTGGCGGTGAACGTGAGCGACATCGCCGCCATGGGCGGCATCCCCGAGCAGGCTCTCTTGACCCTGGCGCTGCCACCCCAGACGGAGGTGACCGACGTGGACGAGCTTCTGGCCGGGATGCTGGAGGCAAGCAGCGAATACGGCACAGCCATTGTGGGCGGGGACATCGTTGGCTGCGATACGACGATGGTGACGGTCACCCTCATCGGCAGAGCGCTGGTCGATGATCGAGGCCAGCCGCTGCTAATGACCCGCAGCGGTGCCCAGGCCGGCGACGCGATAGCGGTGACGGGGTATCTGGGCGACTCCGCTGGCGGCCTGCGCACCCTTTTGGGGGAGAGCGCAGGCTCGGCGGAGGCCGCCGACTACCTGAGGCGGGCCCATTTGCACCACAGGCCGCCTGTGGCCATTGGCCAGATGGCTGCCCAGGAAGGGGTGCGAGCGGCCATCGATGTCAGCGACGGCCTCCTCCAGGACCTGGGTCACGTCTGCCAGGCCAGCGGCCTGGGGGCCATCGTCCACGCCCAGAAGATACCGATCAGCCCCGCCTTGCGCCGGGCCTTCCCCCAAGACGCCCTGGCCCTGGCCTGCGGCGGCGGCGAGGACTACCAGCTCCTGCTAGCGGCGCCGCCAGAGGTCATCGAGCGCGTGCAGGACAAGGCCGACGTGCCCATCGCCGTCATCGGGGAGATGGTGACCGACCGCCAGCATCGCGTCCGCCTGCTGGGCGAGGACGGCCGCGAGCTGGCACTGCCAGAGACCGGCTGGGACCACCTGCGAGGGACAGCTTGGCGACGGTAGCAGCATCCCTGAGCCTCAAGAGCAAGAGCCCCGCTCAGACACGGCGCATCGGTGCCCGTCTGGGGCGATTGTTGCAAGCGGGCGACATCGTGCTCCTCTCGGGTGAGCTGGGTTCGGGCAAGACCTGCCTCGTGCAGGGCATCGCCCAGGGCCTGGCAGTGCCTGACCCTGTGACCAGCAAGTCGTTCGTCCTCCTGGGCGAATATCAGGGCCGGCTGACCCTCTACCACGGCGATCTCTACCGCCTGGAAGACCCCCAGGAGGCAGAGGAGTTGGCCCTGACCGAATACTGCGCCGAGGGAGCCCTGGTGGTGGAGTGGGCCGATCGGGCCTGGGAGGTCTTCCCGCCCGAGCACCTGCTGGTGCGGCTGGGGATCAGCAGCGCCAGGGAGCGCGACCTGACACTCGAAGCGCGCGGCGAGCGCTACGAGCGGCTGCTGGCGGCCTTCACCCGCGGCCGACGCAGGCGGTCATAGGAGGGCGAGGGTGGAGTTGACCATCGATACCGCCTCCGAGATGGCCAGCGTGGCCCTATCTCAAGAGGGTAATCTCGTCGCCGAGCTCACCTGGCGCTGCCCCCGCAACCACTCGACGGAGCTGCTGCCCACGCTGCAGTACCTCATGCAACGAGCGGGCGTGGACAAGAGCGACCTAAGAGCCATCTTCGTCTGCATCGGGCCGGGCAGCTATACCGGCCTGAGGGTGGGCGTGAGTACGGCCAAGGGGCTGGCCTTCGCCCTGAGGCTGCCCCTGGTGGGCGTGGGCCGCCTGGAGACGGACGCCTACCAGCACGCCGACTACGCTGGCTCCATCTGCCCCATCCATCGGGCAGGCCGGGGCGAGCTGGCCTGGGCCGTTTACGCCCGCAACGCCTCGGGCTGGCGAGAGGTGATGCCGCCCCGGCTGTCATCGCCGGATGGCCTGCTGGCGACGGGAAGACGGCGGCTCAAGAGGGCTCTGTTCTGCGGCGAAATATCGGAGGAACTGGCCGAAAGATTGAGAGAGGCGTTGGGGCGGCAAGCCGCCGTCGAGGCAGCGGCCATGTCGGTACGACGGGCGGGCTTCATCGCCGAGCTGGCCTGGCGGAGGCTGGCCGCCGGCCAGACGGACGATGCCGCCAGCCTCAAGCCCATCTACCTGCGGGAGGCGGTTGTCGCCCGACCGCGCGGCGGCGGTCGCAAGTAAGGAGGGAGCCCCATGGAGCGAACGCTGGTGCTCATCAAGCCGGACGCCATGCAGCGAAGCCTGGCGGGGGAGATCATCGCCCGCCTGGAGCGACGGGGCCTGCGCATCGTCGCCATGCGTATGCTCCACATGGACGAGGCCCTGGCTCGCCAGCACTACGCCGCCCATGAAGGGAAAGCCTTCTTCCCGGGCTTGCTCCAGTACATCACCTCCAGCCCGATCATCGCCGCCGTCTTCGAGGGGAGAAACGCCGTGGAGATAGCGCGTCAGTCCATGGGAGCAACCAACCCCGCCCAGGCGGCGCCGGGCACTATCCGCGGCGACCTGGGCATAGATACCGGCCGCAACCTGGTGCACGGCTCCGATTCGCTGGAGGCCGCCGAGAAGGAGATCCGCCTGTTCTTCCAGGAGGGGGAGATATTCAGCTACGAGCGCAGCATCGACCCCTGGGTGTTCGAGTAGGACGCTACTGAATGCGCACTACCGGCGTGGCCTGCCGGTACAGGCCCTCCAGGTCGTAGAAATGGCGCTCGTCGGGGCCGAAGATGTGGACGATGATGTCGCCCAGGTCAAGGAGCACCCAGCCCGACGCCGGCGCCCCCTCGCGGCCGTAGGGGGTGATGCCGTCTTTGGCCAGCTCGGAGTCGATGGCATCGCAGAGGGCCTGCATCTGGCGAACGGTCTGGGCGCTGGCGATCACGAAGTAGTCCGCGAACAGGGTGACCTTGCCGATATCCAAGAGGAGGATATCCTCGGCCTGCCTATCGGCCAGGAGATCGACGATTCTGCGAGCGAGGGTTTCCCCTTCCAGATGGCCTCCCACTTCAGTCAAGACTAAAAACATTATAACATAGGCAGTGGCGATGGGTAGGAAGCGAATGATCATGGCCATGAGCGGGGGAGTAGACTCCTCCACAGCGGCGGCCCTTCTGGTACGCCAGGGGTACGAGGTGGTGGGCGTGACTATGCGCCTGTGGACGATGGAGAACCCCGACGCGCTTGTGGATCTTCGCCGCTGTTGCTCGCCGCAGGAGATCGAGGACGCCCGCACGGTCTGCCATACCTTGGGCATCCCGCACCACATCCTCGACTTCGAGCGGGAGTTCGCCTCATCGGTGGTGGACTACTTCTGCCAGGAGTACCTGCGGGGGCGCACGCCCAACCCCTGTCTGGCCTGCAACCAGTACATTAAGTTTCGACTGCTGCTGACCAAGGCGTTGGCCTTGGACGGCGACTACCTGGCCACCGGCCACTACTGTCGCATCGTCGAGAATGGCCATAGCCACGAACTGTGGCGGGCCAGGGACGAGGGCAAGGATCAGTCTTACGTGCTGTACATGCTGGGGCAGGAGGAACTGCCGCGGCTGCTCTTCCCCCTGGGCGAGTATACAAAGGGGGAGGTGCGCCGGATGGCGGCGGAGATGGGCCTGCCGACGGCCACCAAGCGTGGTAGCGCGGACATCTGCTTTGTTCGCCAGGGCCACTATCGCTCCTTCCTGGCCGAGCGCTTCCCTCAGCAGCCGGGCGACATCGTGGACAGCAGCGGAAGCGTCGTGGGCCGCCATGGGGGCATTGGTGGATACACCGTCGGGCAGAGGCGAGGCCTACCGGCCAGGGGTGGAAGGGAGCCCCTATACGTCCTGAGCGTGAACCCGGTGACCAACACTGTCATCGCCGGCGGCGAGGATGAGCTTCTGAGCGACGCGCTCTGGGCGGAGAAGCTCTCCTTCGTCTCGGGCCAGACGCCGCGGGAGCCGCTGGCTGTCGAGGCCAAGATACGCTATCGCAGCCAGGCGGCGCCAGCTCTGCTCACGCTGCACGATGGGCGAGCGGAGGTCCGCTTCGAGCGGCCCCAGCGGGCCATAACCCCCGGCCAGGCGGTGGTCTTCTACCGGGGCCAGAAGGTTCTGGGTGGCGGCATCATCGCCGAAAGCGCCGGCGGCCCCGCTCATCCTGAGTCTGTCGCCTCCCGCTCATCCTGAGCATGTCGAAGGATAAGCGGGGGCCCATGGTTCGACAAGCTCACCATGAGCGGCGGACAAGCTCACCATGAGCGGCTGCAAAGGCTCACCACAGTTGTTCAGATCGCGCTTGACCTGTGCTATAATGAGCGCCCAGCCCTGCCAGCGGGCAGCCCTTTTAGCTTAGGAGGTCGCGCCTATGGGCATCGACAGTTTGGCGGACGTGCGGGACGTAACCATCATAGCCTTCACCATCGCCGGGACGGTCCTCTTTCTGGCGGCCATTGTCGTGACCGTGGTGGTGGGCATGGCTGCCACCGGCGCCTTCCGGGCGGCGCGCCGCCTGATCGATGAAGGGGTCAAGCCGATGGTGAGTAACGTGCGGGGGACGGTCACCTTCGTCTCAGACACGGCGGTATCGCCCATCATTCGCGCTTACGGCCTCCTGTCGGGGGTCAGGCGAGGGCTGGGTGTGCTGAGCGGGCTAGCGCAGAGAGGGGGAGGCGGCAAGGGCAAGGGCCGCCAGGAGGGACGGAAGAAATGATAAGGTTCCTTCTCGGATTCATCCTGGGTGCGATTACGGGGGCTGCTTGGGCCACCCTCATGGCCCCCGCTCCCGGCCAAGAGACGCGGCAGCGGCTGGAGGAGGCGTGGCGAGAGCGCACCAGCGAAGAGACGCGAGAGCGGGCCCAGGGGGCGATAAGGCTGGCGCGCGGGGGCGTGGAGACAGCGCGTCGGCGGGTGGAGGAGGCCCTGAGAGCCGGGCGGGAGGCCAAGGAGGAGGCGGAAGAGGAGATGCAGGCCCGCCGCGAAGAGGTCATCAAGGACAGCGGCGAATAGAGCGGCCCAGGTCAAAGCAAGATCCCCCGCTGGTCGGGGGATCTTTCGTCTGTTGCTCAACGCGTCGGCGTAGCTGGCGGAGGGGGTGGGATTCGAACCCACGGTCCGCCTAAGGCGGACACACGCTCTCCAGGCGTGCCTGATCAACCACTCCAGCACCCCTCCTGGAGTCGGCCTTGGCGGAGGGGGAGGGATTCGAACCCCCGGTGAGCGCAAGCCCACACCGCTTTTCGAGAGCGGCACCATAAGCCTCTCGGTCACCCCTCCGAGGGCTATTATAGCACCAGGGGGAGGCCGGACCTCAGGGACAATTTCCCGTTGCAGGAACTTCAGGGGAGGTGTATACTGTTGTCCCTTCAGACTGCGATTCTGGATAGAGGAGCGTGACGCTGGCATGGCGTTTGAGGAGCGACGTCAAGCAATCCGCAAGCTTCAGGATATTCGAGGTTCGAAGGTACTCGTTCACTTTCTAAGCGACCGCCGCATCGCAGGAAACGCGCCCATCTTTGGCATGAGGACACAGCTCGGAGGCGAGGCGTACCGCCTCATCTATGAGCACATTCGCACTATAGGGAAGCCAGACAAGTTAGACCTCTTCTTGCATACCTCCGGTGGCCACCTAGATAGCGTTTGGCCCCTCGTCTCTCTATGCAGATCGGCCTCGAAGACGTTTTCAGTCTTGGTGCCGATGCACGCACTGAGCGGAGGGACGCTTTTGTGTCTCGGTGCGGACAACATCCTCATGTGCGAGGCCGCAGTGCTGAGCCCTATTGATCCGTCAACAGCCAATCCGTTCAATCCGAAGGAAGGGGATAGGCCAGTTGAGATCAGTGTCGAGGATGTCATGTCGTACTTTGACCTGGCAAGAGGAGAGAAAGAAGGAGACACAGCTGTAGTCGGACTCAAGTCAGAGAACCACATCCTTGACGTCTTCAAGACACTAACTACACAGGTTCATCCGCTGGCCCTAGGCAATGTCAAGCGGGTGCACTCCCACATCAGGGAGATTGCGAGGCGGCTACTGGAGCTCCATGTGAGGGGGGAAGGCGCAGAGGAGCGGATCAAGCGAGTGGTCAGTACTCTGACAGAGGAACTCTACTCCCACGCTCATCAGATCGGCCGCGTGGAGGCAACGCAAATTCTGGGCGATGACTTAGTCGTCCTGCCTTCGGAAAAGGAAGAGGCGGCCATGTGGGAACTGTATAGGCATTACGAGGATTTCTTTGAGTTGGCAGATACATTCAACGTGAAAGAGTGGATGCGAGAAGATGAGGAAAAGGAGCTAGCAGCAACCGGTGGTGTCATAGAAAGTGAAGGGATGTCGCATCTATTTAAGGGCACAACCAAGGTTAGGCGCATGTCCGAGATACCTAAGGGGGTGCAGCTTCAGATTACCCCTGGGCAGAAATTGCCTCTCTTTCCGGGCTTCGCTAGCAAGATCAACCTTGAGCCCATAGGACAGGGATGGTATCCTAATAAGGATGGGGTGTAGGCGATGGCAAATGATGACTTCCCCTCCATTGTGATGAGCGAAAGCGGTCTTTTGGCTCCGAATTCGACCAGGACCAGCAGCTCCGCTGAGGCGGACGACCTGGAGACTTGTTTGGATGTGCCGCTCGGGGAGAGCCGTGAGACCCAGCCTCAGTTCCGCGGAAAAATCTTCCGCATCATTGATGGCCAGCTCTTCATCGTCGATCCAGGCTCACCGCCGCCAGTCCCTCGCACGTAGTACTGCACTGTCCTAGAAGCTCCACATTGCATTGACAAGCCATCAGACTCCGCCCGTTCCTCAAACAATCTATGAACGGGCTGTCATGATGGACACGTCGGCCTACGTCGCATTTGTCGAACGACGCCCTGATGCCCTGGCATTCAGCGCCTCGCTTTGGTCGAGACGCTTTCCGCGATACGTGACCTCAGCCGTTATCGCCGAGACACACCGTCGCTTGTTGTTCCGTCATGGCTACGAAGCGGCCGATCGGTTCCTCATGGCCGTATATGCTGGGGAGGCGACCATTGTCCGTCCGACCGAGGACGACGAAGACGAAGCCGTACGGCTACTCCGCAAGTATTCAGACCTAAGACTCACTTTCTGCGACGCGCTCACCATGGCCGTCATGATCCGTATGAGTGTCGTCCTAGCCTTCACCTATGACCATAGGCATTTCTGGGCAGTGGGGTTCATCGCTGTTCCGCCTCTTAACATTTAGGATGGCTGTGAGCCCTCCGCCGCTACCGCCAGCCAGAGCCGTGCCCGTACGCTGGGCATAGGTCAGGGCTATTCGTAGCATCACAGCAGCCGCGGCTGGGGGGCGGATGGCGGCCGCTCGTCAGCGCCCAGGAGCGTGGCCATCTGGCGAGCGTTGCGCACGGCGTGGTCCTGATAGCAGTTGTTCATCAGCACGTGCACTCGCTCCGCCTGCTCGGCCAGCTTCTGGATGGGCGACACCCATTCCTTGAGCTCGTCCTGCGAGTACAGGTAGCGGAAGCGCTCGCTGGCGGTGATACCCTTGCGCTCCCACATCTCCCGATTGCGGCCGTGGAAGCGCACCAGGGCATCGGGCGCCGTCGCCTCGGCCACCGGCGGCACGCTGGAGCGAAAGCCCTGGGGCTCGTCGACGCAGACGAAGGGGATGCGCTCCTCGGCCAGGAAGCGCAGAGTGCGCTGCTGGTTCGTCTCCGAGAGCCAGCGGTTGTTGCGGAACTCCACGGCGACGCTGTACTGGGCTAGCCGCTCCTCCTTCACCTCCAAGACGTAGTCCATGCTCTCGGCGCCGGGCATGAACCAGGGCGGGAACTGGAAGAGAACCACTCCCAGCTTGCCAGCGCTGTCCAGGGGCAGGAGGGCGGAAGCGAAGCGCTGCCACATCTCGTCCCGCAGCTCGGACGGCAGGTCGCGATAGTAGACGTTGGCTTTCTGGCGAGCCTCGGCGTCCAGGGCCTCGCGCACGTCCCTGGGCAGCGACCTCACCTGCGTCGGGTGATGGGTGAACAGAGCGTAGGCCTTCAGGTCGAAGGTGAAGTCGGCCGGAGTGCGCTCCACCCAGAGGCCAGCGTTGCGCTCCGAGGGGAGGCCGTAGTAGGTGCTATCCACCTCCACGATGGGGAAGCTCTGGGCGTAGAACCGGAGGCGCTCGGCCGGCGTGCTCACCTCGGGCGGGTAGAAGGCGCCGCTCTCGACGAGCGTGGGGTCGGTCCAGGAGCAGGTGCCGACCAGGATGCGCGCGGTCATGGCGATCCGTATTATGGCGCGAGGCGAGCCAAATATCCAGGTCTGGTAGAGCAGGGTCAAACCAGCGGCGATGTTCCGTGAGTGAGCCTGGCTCATTCTCGGTGGGTGAGGGGTTTTCGGGCCATCGCGCGGGTTGAAACCCGCGCCTTCCTTGAATCGATAGACGGGGCCGCGGGATTCATCCCGCGGGGTTGGGAAGTTCACCCACCAACGGCGAACCGGTTACCCGTGAGTGCGGCTCTTGACAAGGGTGGAGAGGGATGCTATGTTAGTGAACACTCACTATCATGGCTAAGCGAGCGCCCAAGCGGACAGCCCAGCAGAGAAGGCGCCTCATCATCGAGAGCGCTCACGCCATGTTCGCTGCCTCCAGCTACGCCAGGGTGGGCACAGCCGAACTGGCCAAGGCCGCCGGCATCTCCGAGCCTGCTCTCTACCGCTACTTCTCCAGCAAGAAAGAGCTCTTCATCTCCACCATCAAGGCCGCTGGCAAGAGGCTCCTGGACATCTGGGAGAGGCTGGCCAGCGAGGTGATCGACCCCCTAGAGGTCATCCGGGCCATCGGCCTCGGCTATTACGACCACCTGCGAAGCCGCGCCCCGGTCATGAAGCTCCTCTTCCAGGCCCTCTCCGAGGCCGACGACGAGGAGATCCGCCAGGCCCTGCACAACAGTTTCGCCGCCTTCATCCGTTTCCTGGAGGAGAACATAGAGGAGGGCAAGAGGCAAGGGCTGATCAGGCAAGATGTGGACTCCACTGTGGCCGCCTGGCAGTTCATGGCCTTCGGCCTGACCCTGGACCTGATTCACCTGCTGGACTTCGACGAAGAGCTGAACCGCAGCCATGTAGAAGAGTCGGAAAGGCTCTATCTAGACTCCATTCGAGAGAGGGCGCCTGGAGCAGCCAAGGCCGCAGGCCGTGTGGTGGCCAAAGGATTCGACCGATACATGGTGGAGGACTGGGGAGAGCTCCATCTGGACTCGATTGAGGAGGGAACGCTTGGCGCAGGCTAAGCCGAAGGCCGCTTCGCTGCTGGAAGAGCGGTGCCTCTGCGGCAATCTCATAGCCAAGGTCTCTCTTGACGGGGTAGAGATTCTCTGCCGCCGCTGCAAGAGGATCCACCTCATTCCCTGGCCGCAGGAAAGGAGAGAAGGTAGCGCTGCCCGGAAGACCAGGGTGGCCGTACACCGCTAGATAAAAAGGCCAGAGATACCAAATCCAGAGCCCAGGACGAGCGCATTGCCGAATCGTGCTGGGCGGCTTTCTTTTCCGCCCGTCGAGGGGGTGAGTGAAAGCGTGAGCAGGGCGCTAGTGCTCTCCGATTCTTCACGCCACCGCCGCTGATGCAGCTTGGGATGCGGGTGATCGATGACCACTCCTACGAGGCGTTGATGAAACGCTGCTTCATCCACGACAACATCACGAAGGCTGGGATAGCCCCCTTCTACATCTGCGCCGCCTTCGATCGCATTCAGGGCTGGCACGAGGCCCTGGGCCTGCCGCTGGCCGAGGAGCCGGCGGCAGTGCATTGCCCCAAGGTCGAGGGCCGGGAGTGTCGGCCCGTGGTGCGGGTGCGACTGCAAGAGGAGGTTCAGCCGCATGAGCTATGAGACCATCCTTCTGGACACCGACCAGAACGTGGCCACCATAACCCTGAACCGCCCGGATGCTATGAACGGCCTCACCATCCAGATGACGGAGGAGTTGGCGGACGCCCTCATCCGCTGCCGAGCCGATCCCAACGTGCGAGCGGTCATCGTCAAGGGGGCGGGGCGAGGGTTCTGCGCCGGCGGCGACGTGAAGGCCTTCGGCGAATCCCTCCGGGCCGACCCCCTCACCGCCATGCGGACCCTGGCGATGTACCTGCATGCCGGCGTCGCTGAGATCCGTCGGATGGAGAAGCCGGTCATCGCCCAGGTTCACGGCGTCGCCGCAGGCGCCGGCATGAGCCTGGCCCTGGCCTGCGACCTGACCATCGCCGCCCAGAGCGCCCAGTTCATCATTGCCTATGCCAGAGTGGGCCTCTCCCCCGACGGCAGTTCCACCTACTTCCTGCCCCGCCTGGTGGGGCCGAAGAAGGCTCTAGAGATCTTCTATACCGGAGACCCCATCGATGCCAGCGAGGCTCTGAGGCTGGGGCTGGTCAACCGAGTGGTGCCAGACGCCGAGCTGGAGAAGGAGACGCAGGCGCTGGCCCAGCGGCTCGCTAAGGGCCCCACTCTCGCTTTGGCCCGGGCCAAGGAGCTAGTGTACACGAGCCTGAGCGAGAGCCTGGAGACCCAGCTGGAGAACGAGCGACAGCTTCTGGGACTCGGCACCCTCAGCGAGGACTTCCGCGAGGGGGTGGAGGCCTTCATTCAGAAACGCGAGCCCAAGTTCAAAGGCCGCTGAGCCCAAAGTCAAAGGAAGGAGATCGGCATGTCGGTAGACGAGAACACGTGGAAATTCTTCCAGGAGCGCCTGGGCTATAGCGACGAGGAGATGGCTCTGTTTCGAGCCGATCCCCGCAACGAGGAGGTGCTGGCCAAAGGCCCGGAACTGATGCAGAAGACCATCGTGGCCGAGGTTGTGGAGTCGCATGGCTGCAACAGCCAGCACAAGGTGGGAGACCGCTTTCTCTTCGATGGAGCAGGCAATCTCCTCACCACCAAGTGCCCCCGCCGCATCTGCATCTACGCCCTGCATGCGCTGGCCGGCCCCATCTTCGCCAGTAACGAGCTGCTCTATGCCGGGGTGGACCCCGATTCCCTGCGCTTCCGCCGCACCGGTTGCTTTGACGTGGGGGTCAGGTGCGGCGGCTGGGGGCACATCGTCATGGAGGTGCGAGTGGAGGACCGAAGCGGGTAGGAGACAGCCGAGCGGTAGCCCCACCGCTGGGGCCCCGGCGAGAAGGTCATGCTACAATTCTCATCGGCCGCACACCCGAAAAGTCAGACTTTCGTCGGCCAGGAGGTGTCTATGCGCCATGTCCTGACCGAATTCGATGCCCGTCGCCTTCTCGCCGGCGCCCCGGTGGTGCTGGTGACCACCCGCTGGCACGGGGTGGCCAACGTAATGCCGGTGGCCTGGAACATGCCCCTGTCCCATGACCCGCCCCTGGTGGGCATCGCCGTCCACCCCTCTCGCCATACCTACGATATGCTTCGCCTCAGCGAGGAGTTCGCCCTGAATGTCCCCAGCCGTCGCTTGATGAACCACGTGCAGTACTTGGGGACGGTCAGCGGCCGCGATGTGCAGAAGATCGAGATGGCCAAGCTACCCACCTTCAAGGCCCAGAGGGTGGATGTCCCCCTTCTGGAGGGCTGCCTGGCCTATATCGAGTGTAGCGTAGAGGAGGTGCTGCGCCTCGGCGACCACCATCTGTTCGTGGGCAAGGTGCTAGCGGCGCAAGCCGAGGGGGAAGCCTTCGAGGAGGCCTGGCTCCTGGAAGACGACGACTACAAGCCCCTGCATTATCTGGGGGGCGAGCTGTACGCGATCCTGGGCGAGAGGAGGCAGGCTCAGCTGAGGACCAGCGAGGAAGGCAGCGTGGAACTGGAGGAGGCGGCTGAAGAGAGGGAGCGACGCCAGGAAGAGGAGGCCCACCGTCAGGAACAGCAGGAGGGGGAGGAGCGATAGGGCGTAAGCTATCGTTACGTTGACTCTTACGCTAGAGGCCCTATAATTCACTTGACCTTGGGGCGGCGGTCGAAGGCGGGCGGTAAGGAGCAGGATCCATGGACTTTCGAGACACACCGGAGGAAGCGGCCTTCAGGCAGGAGGTCAGGGAGTTCATCGCCCGGGAGGCCCCCAAGATAGAGGGGGGCGGGGACGCGGACATGATCAGCAACTACGCCCAGGTGTTTGTCCAATCCCAGGGGTGGTTCAAGAAGCTGGGCGAGAAAGGCTGGATTTCCCCCGCTTGGCCCAAGGAGTACGGCGGCGCCGGCATGACGGTGATGCAACAGTTCATGTTTAATGAGGAGATGGCTGAGGCACGGGCGCCCCGGCCCTTGCACCTGATCATCGGCGTGGGCATGGCCGGCCCGACCCTGATCGTCCACGGCACCGAGGAGCAGAAGAAGTACTACCTCCCTCGGATTCTCAGCGGCGAGGACATCTGGTCCCAGGGCTTTTCTGAGCCCGAGGCTGGCTCCGACCTCGCTTCCCTCAGGACGCGCGCCGTCGAAGACGGCGACGAGTATGTCGTCAACGGCCAAAAGATCTGGACCAGCATAGCCCATCTATCCAAGTGGATGCTTCTCCTGACCCGCACCGACCCCGACGCTCCCAAGCACCGGGGCATCACCTACTTCATCCTGGATATGAAGTCGCCGGGGGTGGAGGTGCGGCCTCTGGTGAACATGGCCGGTGGCCACGAGTTCAACGAGGTGTTCTTCGACAATGTGCGCGTGCCCAAGGCCAACATCATTGGCGGGGAGAACAACGGCTGGTACGCAGCGATGAGCACTCTGGACTTCGAGCGCTCGGCCATCGGTTCAGCGATAGGCCTGCGCCAGACGGTGGAAGACATCATCCGCTACGCCAGGGAACACAGCGAGGACGGAAGCAGCATGCTCCGCCTCAATCCCATGCTGCGCTACGAGCTGGCCGACCGCCTGCTGGAGACCGAAGTAGGGCGGATGCTCTCCTATCGGGTAGTTTCCCTCCAGAGCAAGGGCCTCATCCCCAACTACGAAGCGGCCATGATCAAGCTCTACAACATGGAGTTAGACCAGCGCATTGCCCGCACGGGGATGAACGTTCTGGGCCCATACGGCCAACTGGGCCGGGGCTCCAAGTGGGTAGCCCTAAGGGGTCGCTTTGAGCACATGTATCTGCGCTCGGTGGGGAGCACCATCGAGACCGGCACCTCTGAAATCCAGCGGAACATCATCGCCACTCGCGGCTTGAACCTGCCCCGCGGGGACTAGAGAAGGGAAGGGTTCTCCTATGGACTTTCGCTTCACGCCCGAAGAGAAAGCCTTCCGCCAGGAGCTACGCGGCTGGCTGAAAGAGAACGTCCCGCCCAACTGGGAGGGTGTCTTCCTGGAGGAAGAGGAGAAGGAGTGGAAGCAAGGGCGTGCCTTCGTCAAGAAGCTGTCTCAGAAGGGGTGGGTGGCCCCCGCCTGGCCCAAGGAGTACGGCGGCATGGAAGCCTCCCCCGCCCTGCAACTGGTCTACAACGAGGAGATGGGCTATCACCGGGCGCCCATCGGGTCAGTTATACAGGCCGTGGGCATCATCGGGCCGGCCATCCTCTTCTTTGGCACCGACGAGCAGAAGAAACAGCATCTGCCGCCCATCACCGCCGGCGAGGTGGTGTGGAGCCAGGGCTTCTCCGAGCCGGAGGCCGGCTCTGACCTCGCTTCCCTCAAGACACGCGCTGTGAAAGACGGCGACGACTGGGTTATCAACGGGGACAAGATCTGGACCAGCAACGCCCATCGCTCCGAGTGGTGCGCCCTGCTGGTCCGCACCGACCCGGCGGTGCCCAAGCACAAGGGCATCAGCTTCTTCCTGGTGGACATGAAGACGCCAGGGATCACCGTCCAGCCCGTCATCAACATGGCCGACGTGCACAGCTTCAACCAGGTGTTCTTCGAGGACGTGCGCGTCCCCAGGAGCGCCCTCCTGGGTCAAGAGAACCAGGGCTGGTACATTACCGCCATGACCCTGGACTACGAGCGCTCTAGCCTGGTGGCGGCCGGCGTATCCATGGCCAAGCGCTATCTCGATGACCTCATCGACTACTGCAACGAGACGAAGGTCAACGGCGGAAGCCTCCTGGATAAGCCGCTGGTGCGTCACAAGCTGGCAGAGATGACCATCGAGATAGAGGTCGGCAAGTACATGGTCTATCGGGTCGTATCTCTGCAGGCGCGCAAGGAACCGGGCAGCATCGAGGCGGCCGTGTGCAAGCTGTACAACACCGAGATGAACGTGCGGTTGGCCAACACCGGCATCGAGATCCTGGGCCTGTACGGGCAACTACAGAAGGATTCCAAGTGGGCGCAGTTGATGGGGCGCTTCCAGAAGTCGTACCTGTACGCCATCGCCATGGTGATAGGCGGCGGCAGTAGCGAGATCCAGCGCAATATCATCGCCATGCGCGGGTTGAGCCTGCCGCGCGGGGGCTAGAGAAGGGAGGGGTTATCTTATGGACTTTCGCTTTACGCCTGAAGAGCAGGCCTTCCGCCAGGAGGTGCGCGAGTTCCTTCGTCAGGAGGTGCCGCCGGACTGGGAGGGTGTCTTCCTGGAGGAGACGGAAAAGGAGTGGAAGCAAGGGCGTGCCTTCGTCAAGAAGCTGTCCCAGAAGGGGTGGGTGGCCCCCGCCTGGCCCAAGGAGTACGGCGGCATGGAAGCCTCCCCCGCCCTGCAGCTGGTCTACAACGAGGAGATGGGCTATCACCGGGCGCCCATCGGGTCAGTTATACAGGCCGTGGGCTACATCGGGCCGGCCATCCTCTTCTTTGGCACCGAGGAGCAGAAGAACCAGCATCTGCCGCCCATCACCGCCGGCGATGTGGTGTGGACCCAGGGCTTCTCCGAGCCGGAGGCCGGCTCCGACCTCGCTTCCCTCAAGACACGCGCTGTGAAAGACGGCGACGACTGGGTTATCAACGGGGACAAGATCTGGACCAGCAACGCCCACCGCTCCGAGTGGTGCATCCTCCTGGTCCGCACCGACCCAGCGGCACCCAAGCACAAGGGCATCAGCTTCTTCCTAGTGGACATGGAGACGCCGGGAATCACCGTCCAGCCCATCATCAATATGGCCAACGTGCACAGCTTCAACCAGGTGTTCTTCGAGGACGTGCGCGTCCCCAAGAGCGCCCTCCTGGGTCAGGAGAACCAGGGCTGGTACATTGGTGCCATGACCCTGGACTTTGAGCGCTCCAGTCTGGTGGCGGCAGCCGTATCCATGGCCAAGCGCGGCCTGGATGATCTCGTTCAGTACTGTAAGGAGACGAAGGTCAACGGCGGAAGCCTCCTGGATAAGCCGCTGGTGCGTCACAAGCTGGCAGAGATGGTCATCGAGATAGAAGTCGGCAAGTACATGGTCTATCGGGTGGTGTCTCAGCAGGCGCGGAAGGAGCCGGGCAGCATCGAGGCGGCCGTGTGCAAGCTGTACAACACTGAGATGGATGTGCGGTTGGCCAACACCGGCATCGAGATCCTGGGCCTATACGGGCAACTACAGAAGGATTCCAAGTGGGCGCAGTTGATGGGGCGCTTCCAGAAGTCGTATCTGTACGCCATCGCCATGATGGTGGGTGGCGGCAGCAGTGAGATCCAGCGCAATATCATCGCCATGCGCGGCCTGGGATTGCCGCGAGGGTAAGGAGAGATCGGCTATGAAGCTTAGAGAAGAGAAGGGAGGCTGAGCAATGGACCTAGGCCTTTCTGAAGAGCAGGGGCTGCTGAAGAACGCCGCCCGCGACTTCCTGGAGAAGGAGTGCCCGGACACCTTCGTGCGAGAGATGGAGGAGGATGAGAGGGGCTACACGCCGGAGTTCTGGCAGAAGATGGCCGCTCAGGGCTGGCAGGGCATAATAATCCCCGAGCAGTACGGCGGCACCGGCATGACCTTCACCGACCTGATCGTGCTGCTCGAGGAGTTTGGCCGGGCCATCGTACCTGGGCCTTTCATCTCCACTGTGGTTCTGGGTACCATGCCAATCCTGGAGGCCGGCAGGGAGGAGCAGAAGCAGGAGTTCTTGCCCAAGATCGCCGCGGGCGCCCTCATCATGACCCTGGCCCTTACCGAGCCCAGCGCCAAGTGGGACGCCAGCGGCGTTGCCATGCCAGCCAAAGCCGAGGGTGACTCTTTCGTCCTCAGCGGCACCAAGCTGTTCGTGCCCGACGCCCATGTGAGCGACTACATGGTGGTGGCCGCCCGCACCAAGGAGAGCGAGAACCCAGAGGACGGCGTGACCCTCCTCCTGGTGGACAGCAAGAGCGCGGGTATTGAGTTCACCGTCCTCAAGACCATCGCCGCTGACAAGCAGTGCGAGGTGGCCTTCAACGAGGTACGGGTGCCCAGGGCCAATGTCCTGGGCGAGGTGGACAAGGGTTGGCCAATCATCCAGGGCGTGAAGAATAAGGCCGCGGTGGCCGCCTGCGCCTACCTGGTGGGTCTGTCCCAGATGGACTTCGATACCAGCCTGGACTACGCCAAGGAACGAATACAGTTCGGGCGGCCCATCGGCAGCTTCCAGGCCATCCAGCACAAGTTCGCCGACATGATCATCGACGTGGACGGCTCCCGCTTCATCACCTACAAGGCGGCCTGGGCCCTTCAGGAGAATGAGCCGGACGCCGAGATGCTGGTGAGCATGGCCAAGGCCTGGTGCAACGAGGCCACTCGGCGAGTGGTGGCCCATGGCCAACAGATCCACGGCGGCATCGGCTTCACCAAGGACTACAAGATCGAGCTCTACTTCCGTCGCCAGAAGTGGATGGAACTGATGTGGGGCGACGCCGACTACCACCGCGAACTGGTAGCCGGGAAGCTGGAGGTCTAGCCGCGTCGAAGGGGTTCAGTATTCGAGAGTCGGCTGGCTAAGAGGCCGGCCGCTGGTCGGTAGCATTCGTTAACCACGGCGCTGCTGCTAGTGTATTTATTCATCTTTCGCCAACGAATAGTGCAACGATAGCACTGCCCGCACGTCTTAGGTTGGAGAACCAGGGGAATGCACATGCGGGCCCAGTACCGGTTACTCTTCGCTTTGGCTGGCATGGCGGTGGTTGCCGTTGCTGGCCTGATACTCCTCCTGACCGGACCCCATGCCTCGGCCCAGTCGATCGCCGATGCCGATTACAGCGGAGAGGTCACCGGCTGTGGCGCGCCGCCCTGTGGCACCGTGGACTTCACAGTCTCTGGGGACGGGTCACAGGTACAGGGATTCACAGCTTACGACGTACCTGGGGACGTCTGCGAATTCGAGGGTCCAAACCCGTTCCCCATCCCTCTTGACATCGTGGGCGATAGCTTCGGGCCGGGCATCCCGGGGCTGTACGAAGTGAGCGGCTCGTTCCCCAGCGAGGGCAACGCGGAGGGCACCCTTAGATTGTTCGTCACCGGCCAGCCGTGCGACTCGGGCGTTTTGGACTGGACGGCGGCCATACCGGTCACGCCCACGCCAACAGCTACGCCCACTCCTACGCCCACGCCCACACCCACACCCACGCCCTCGCCTCCGCCCCCGCCCCCACCCTCGCCCACTCCTTCGCCCACACCCACGCCCACGCCTGCAGCTACAGCCACTCCCTCGCTCACGCCGACGCCCTCGCCTTCGCCTTCGCCCTCGCCCTCGCCCTCACCCTCACCCACGTCCACACCCACATCCACACCCATAGCTTCGCCTACAGCCATGCCCACAGCCACGCCCACAGCCACGCCCACGGCCACGCCGACGCCGGTGGTCACTCCCATGGCGGTGCCCTCTGCTGGCGGTGGAGGCCTATTGGACGCGAGTCCCCTGCCGCTACCAAGGCTCCTGTCAGCGGCAGGCCTTCTAGCCCTAATACTGACCGCAGCCAGTCTATCCCGCGCCGCCAGGCGGCGATCTGGATAGGGGTAGCGCCGAGGACCGTCGCGATCCTGGAAGCGGCGCGATGTCTGGTCCTCGTGGGCGGCAGGCTTGCCGCTTTGCTTGTGGCCTCGTTGTCGCTATACTGAGCATCGAGTAGGCAGGCAAGCTGCACAAGGAGCGCTCCCATGACCGAGTGCCTGTTCTGTGACATGGGCTCCGGCAAGACGCCGGTGGACAAGCTGCACGACGATGATCGGGTGTTCGCCATCCGCGACATCCACCCGCGGGCGCCCGTCCACTTCATGGTCATCCCCAAGGAACATATCCCTTCGGCGGTCGACATCAGCGAGGAGCACGGCCCGCTGCTTGCTCACATGTTCCAGGTGGCCAAGCGGGTCGCCCAAAGGGAGGGGATCGCCGACAGGGGCTACCGTCTGACCATCAATGTTGGCGAGCAGGGCGGCCAGCTCATCTACCATATCCACATGCACGTCCTCGGCGGTCGGCGTCTGGGCCCCGAGGGCTAGCCTCGTCCTTCACATATGCGGGCCCAGATCGAGGCCCTGAAAACAGCGATCGGCCGCCTACCCAGGGGCCTGGCCGACCATATCGAACGGGTAGCAGCGGAGGCTGACCGCCTGGCAGCCGCTTTCAAAGAACTTGACAGGGAGCAGGTGGAACTGGCTGCCTGGGGTCACGACATCGCTCGCGCCCTCTCGCACCAGCAGCTTCTGGCCAGGGCCCGCGGGCTCGGCCTGGCGGTCAGCCCTGTGGAAGAGCACGCGCCCATCCTCCTGCACGGGCCGGTGGGCGCCGAGATCCTCCGCCAGGAGTACGGCATCGACGACCCCGAGGTGCTGGCGGCGGCTCGCTTCCACAGCACCGGCAGGGCGGGGATGTCGCTTCTGGAGAAGGTCATCTTCGTGGCCGACAAGATCGAGCCCGGCAAGGTTCGGGCGAAGCCAGCCCTGGCCAGGGTGCGCGAGCTGGCCGACCGCGACCTGGACGCCGCTATCCTGGAGTACCTCGACCAGATGCTGGTGGTGGCCAGGGAAGAGGGCTGGCCCCTGCATCCCCAGGCGGTGGCTGCCCGCAACGAGCTGCTGGCGAAGCGGGCGAAAGCCTAGGGCGACGTGTAGACCACCTTTGTCGACCGTGTCCCTCCGGTGGCGGCGAGATTACGGTGCCGGCTTGAGGGCGAGGATGTGGGTGTTGCCGACATCGGCGTCGTTGCTGGCGGTCGCTGTCTTGGCACCTGTTGCACCAGCAGCGGCCTGTATCACGCAGTTGCCTTCGATGGACATGCCACTTGCGGCGGGAACGGTCTCGCTGGCCACGTCGAAGACCTCCGTCATGCCACCGGGCGGCGTCCACGTAGCCGAGCTGGTAAAGGCGTGCGAAGTGACGAGCATCGTGTTGTTCACCGTGGTGATCACGCTCGGTGTGGCGTGCGTCAGGCCGCTCGCGGTGTTTTGCCCGTTCTCCACGTTGATAGGGTTGCCCTGGTCGGCGCCCAAGAAGCTCTGGATGCCGCCCGCCGAGCCGGTAGATGTGGAGAAAGTCCAAGTGTAGTCCGCCGGCTCGCTCGCCCCCGCCACCTTGTAGTAAACGGCCAGCGAGTTCGCATTGGGGTTCGCATTGTCCACTCGTCGAACCAGCGCCCAGTCAGCAGGCGCCGTGATCGCGGCCGTATCCGGGCGCACGGCGATCGATGCGATCATAACGTCCCCCTCCACTGTCCCGGATGGCTTGTTAATCGTTAGGCTCAGCGTACCCGACGGGGCACCTGCCGACGCCCCCGCACGGAAAGCGATCACTGACGCTGAAACCTCGTTGCTGTACACGCTCAGCCAGTTCTGAAAGTAGGTTTGCAGCACGTAGTAGTAGCGAGTGCCCGGGACGACGGTGTCGTCGGTGTAGGTGGTGGCGCTATACGGGGTTACAGTGCCGATTTCGCCGTACGGCCCACCGGAGCTGGTGCCCCGCTGCACCTCGTAGCCTGTGGCGTAGGTGTCTGCGGTGGGCGTCCAATCGAGCTGGATGTCGCTGCCAACGACGCTGGCGGTCAGGCCGGTGGGAGGGTTCAGGGTATCGGTACCGAAGGCATTGTCGGTGTTGTCGAAGACGTCAGTGAACAGGGCAAGCGCGACGCCCGCGCTGAAAACCGCTATCACAACTCCGTCCACGAGGGCCAGGAGCAGCAGCCACCCCAGGCCAAAGCGAAGACGCAGCGTAGTCATCCTACCACGCCTCAGTGCCCACCTCGCTCGGGACGCCAAGGCGGTGTGGCCAGCCGATATGTTCGCCTAGCAAAAGGCTGGCGGTTGGGCATGCCTCATTGCACCCCCCTGCTCGCGCGCTCCTTCCACATTTTCCGCGTGTGTATGAGCAGCAGGCCGGCAGCAGGCACCAGCAAGAACAAGACGACGCCCTGGGTGCTCTTGGCGAAATCTACCACATAGCCCAGGTAGGGGATGTCAAAGGCCATCTTGGAGACTTGACCGCGCAGAATGACCTCGCGGGGGTCAGGCTGGAGGCTGGCGTCGCCCTTGGTCTTGAAGACCCGCTCGCCATCCTGCTGGCGGATGCTCACTATGCGGTGGGTGAGGGTGGTGTGGTTTCCCGGAGAGCGATAGGTGATGACGTCGCCCACCTGGAGGTCTTCCACATTCGCCGGCCGGGTTAGTAACAGTGACCCGACCTTGACGGTGGGCTCCATGCTGCCGCTGTAGATCACAAAGTTCTGGTAGCCCAGCAGGTTGGTGGCTGCCACCAGCAGGAGCGAGCCCAGCAGCGCCAGGCAAGACGCCAGGGCCAGGTAGCCCACGATGTCCAGGGGCCGCCTCAGCCAGACCGAGGCTTTCCCTTCCTTGACCCTGGCTTCCGCTTGGGAGACGGGCAGTGATCTGCCGCTCACGGTTGCCTCCTCATAAGGAACGCCGCCCAGGCGCTCGCCGGGCAGGAACGATCCTCTGTCCAGCCGTGGCCAGGTTTGGGGAACGTCATCGCCGCGCCGTCGTAGAGGCCCTGGGCCAGCCGGGGTCTTCCTGCTCGCCTGCGCCTTGCGGCCAGCTACTACGGGTTGTTATCGGTCTGCTCAGCCTCGAAGGTGAAGACAGCCGTGGTAGAGGCGCCCTGGACGCTGTCAGGCGCAGCGAGCGGCAGATCCACCTTGAAGCAGAGGACCTCGCTGGGCGACGCCGTCGTCAGGGTCCGGTCGCCCGTGTCTGCGCCCTGGGTGGGGTCACCGATCAGGTTGCCACTGAGCAGGAAAGGCGAGTCGGGCCCGTAGAGCACGGCGCCGTCGAAGGTCGTGCAGTCGGTGCCCTCTTCCCTGATGGTCAGGTCCAGTTCGGCGTACAGGCCCAGGGTATCGGTGTTGTCGGCGGTCATAGTCACGGCGTAGCGCAGGTCCAGGGTGCCAGCGTTGGTGACGGTGAGCGACTGACCACCGGTGCTGTCACCGGGTGCCATGTCGCTGTAGGTGACGAGAGCGGTGGTCGGGGCGGTCGATATGTCCAGCGTTCCCGTGGAAAAGACGTTGGCATCAACGTCTTCGCTGTCCGTCCAAATGGCGTTGCTGGCCACCCCGAGGCTGGCTGCTACCACTCCCACAACAAGCAGCACGACCAGGATGCGCGACAGGTGTCTCCGCGATAGGTCTCTCATTCTCTCCGTCCTTTTCCCCTAGCAGAAAGCAAGTGCCGGCACGGGCCGAATCCTCCCGATCTTCGGACCGGCCAGCGATGGGGAAACAGATGCTAATAGAAGAGGAATCTCCGTTGCGGACGTAAAGCCTTCATGCCTTGCGTTCCCCCCTCCTTTCCCTCACAGGCGCTGGCGCGGCGTGTGAGCTCGGTATGGGCTTGGGTACGGCATACCCTTTACACTCTATAGACGGGCGAATACTTGCCACGTTACGTGATTACCCGCGCCCACAAACAAATCTCCTATTCGGGTCAAACTACTCTACCGACTGCTCACCGCCACCGTCACTCGTGACGGCCTCCCCTTGACAGTAGAGAACGCATGTTCTATTATCGCCCCTGCTAGCACGATCCGGGGCGCCGGCTACCGAGACCACGAAAGGGAAGACGAGCGTGACTCTACCGCGGGCGGCCATTGTGGCCATGGGAGGCACTAGTGGACGGTCTTGGCGATGCGCTGGCGGTGGCCCAGGACCTGACCACCGCCCTCTGTGGGGGCTTCAACGCCCTCTACTTTCTTCTGTACCTCCTGCGGCATCAGGAGACGCTGTCCAGGCGCGTCGGGGCTGCCGCCCTGGCCCTGGTGAACGCCGGGGCCCTGGTGGAAAGCCTCTACCTCTCGGGCTTGTACACCACGTATCGCCTGGGCTGGCGAGGGGAGATGCCCTTCCTTTCCCCCTTCCCCTGGCTGCTGGCCCGCTCCCTTCCCTTCCTGGGGACACTCTTCGTCTCCCTGCTGGTGTTACGGGCCCTCAACTATAGGAGCGATCGAAAGGAATGAAAACGATGTCAGCCCTGGCCCTAGCCATCGAACGAAAAGAGTGGGAGCTGACCGCCCTCTATCTATTGCTGGGGGTTAGCCGGGCGGCGGCCAAGCTTCCCCCCGATGCCATCTACGGCCTGCTCGAGGTGCTATCCGCCGAGGGCGGAGAGGGCTTGCCCTCATCCCGCAGAGGAGGGCCTGGCCGTGGCCAGCGCCGCTAGGACCGGCCAGCGGCACCAGGCGATAGGCTTCTACCAGGAGTCCCTCACTGAGGCCGAAAAGTGGGAGCGGGCCCGTCAGATCGAAGGACTGGACGAGGAGGTCGCCCTTCTGCGCGTAAGGCTGAAGGAAACCCTGGAAGAACGTCCTCAGGACATGCAGCTAATCGCCAAAGGCGTCGACCTTCTGGTGAAGGCAGTGGCTGCCAAGTACCGCCTGTCGCCCAAGGCCCAGAGAGAGCTATCGGACAGCATTGCCGGGGTGGTACGGGGCATCGGCACCGCCCTCTACCCCGAGGGCTTTCCCCACGATGGCTAGCAAGCTGGAGAGAGCCCTGGCCCAGTTCCACCGCCGCCAGCGGGCAGCCCAGAAGGAGGGTACCAAGCCGAGCAGCGACGACCCCTTCCGAGCGGTGGTAGAGGAGCGGCTGCGCCATCTTGAACAGCAGCTCGGCGAGTTGAAGGGGCGGGTCAACGGCCTCATCTTTCTGGTGGCAGGGACAGCGCTGACCCAGGTGATCATCAAGCTCATTCAGTGATGAAAAAGAGAAGTAAGGGCGGACCGGGACTGTGCCATCGCCTGCGCCCCTATCAGGTGGAGGCGGGGCGAGCCATCGCCCGCAGCGTCTTCCAGCGGCAAGGCCACAACATCTCGGTGATGATGGCCCGCCAGGCGGGCAAGAACGAGCTGTCGGCCCAACTGGAGCTTCTGCTGCTGACCGCCCACATGGGCTGGAACGTGGACGCCATCAAGTGCGCCCCCACCTTCCAACCCCAGGCTCGCATCAGCATGCGACGGCTCTGGTCTCGCCTGGGCGAGGCCGGCCTGGCCGCCGTCTGCACCCGCGAGGAGGGGCACATCATTCGGGTGGGGCGCGCCCGCCAGGTCTTCCTCTCGGCCGAACCTCAGAGTAACGTCGTCGGTCACACCGCTCAGCTTCTCCTGGAGGTGGACGAGGCCCAGGACGTGGACAAGGAGAAGTTCGACAAGGAGTTCCGCCCGATGGCGGCCACCGCCAACGCCACCACCGTCTACTACGGCACCCCCTGGGACGACTCAACCCTCCTGGAGCAGGCCAGAGAGACCAATCTGGAGCTGGAGCGCAAGGATGGCATCCGCCGCCACTTCCAGTACGACTGGCAGGTGGTGGCCGAATGCAGCCCGTCCTACGGCCGCTACGTGGAGGGAGAGCGCCAGCGCCTGGGCGAGAACCATCCCCTGTTCCTCACCCAGTATTGCTTGAAGCCGATCGCTGGCGGCGGCAGGCTCCTCAGTCCCTCCCAGCGGGCCCAGATCCAGGGCGAGCACAGCCGCCAGGCGCAGCCGACTGCGGGCGAGACGTACGTCGCCGGCCTGGACATCGGCGGCGAGGCCAGCGACGGCCAGGCTGCCCACCACCACGACGCCACCGTCCTCACCATCGGCCGCCTCGTCTTCCCGCCCAGCGATGCCCTGGTGCAGGAGCCACGCCTGGAGGTAATGGAGCACTACTGCTTCCAGGGCGAGCGCCACGACCTCCTCCACGGGCGGCTGGTAGACCTCCTGGGCCACGTCTGGCGGGTGCGGCGGGTGGCGGTGGACGCCACCGGCCTGGGGGAGACGGTGGCCCGCTTCCTGGCGACGGCTCTGCGGCCACAGGCGGTGCTGCCGGTGCGCTTCTCCAGCGAGAGCAAGTCGCGCCTGGGCTACCAGCTGCTGGCGGCGGTCAACGGCGGCCGCCTGAAAGTGTACGCCCAGGACGGCTCGCTGGAGTATCGCTGCTTCTGGCGGGAGATGGAGCGAGCCCGCGTGGGCTACCGGCCCAGCAGGACGATGAACTTCTTCGTCGAGCCGTCGCAGGGACACGACGACTATCTGATGAGCCTGGCCCTGCTGGTGGAGGCAGCGCGGGACGTGCGGCCACGGGCTGCCCGCGGTCGCCTACGGGAGGAGGCCTGGGCATGATCGAGGGCCAGCAACGTGTCCGCCAGGACGCCCTGCCCGAATTCACCCGCTATCACGATGAAGGGTGTGACCTTTACCCCTCCTGCCTGACCTGTCCCCTGCCCCGCTGCCGCTACGACAAGCCCGGAGGAGTTCGGGCCATCTTCAACGTGAAGCGCGACCGGGAGATCCTCCGCCTGCGCCGACGCCAGGGCCTGTCGGTGGACATGCTGGCCCGGCGCTACGGCGTCTCCCGTCGCACTGTGTTTCGCATCCTGAGAAGGGGGAGACCATGAGGAGTTCAACCACCAACACGCTAACCTTTCCCCAGCAGCTCGCTCGCCTGGACCTGGGACGACTGAAGACCTGTCGCGACAACCTGGACTTCTATCAGGGAGCGCAGTGGCCGGAGCCGGCCCGTCGCCGCGAGCGCCGTCTCATCTTCAACTACGCGAAGACCCTCATCGACAAGACGGCCTCCTACGTGATGAGCGGCCTCAAGTTCGCCGTCGACCCTGTGGACGGCTCGCCAGAGGCCGCCGAGGCAGCCCGGCGGGCCGAGGCCACGCTGCGGGAGGTCTCGGAGGCCAACAACCTGGAGCAACTGGACTTCGACACGGAGATCGACTGCTCGATCCTGGGCGACGCCGCCTTCAAGGTGACCTGGGACCCCCTGGAGCGACGGGTGAGGGTAGGGGCGCCGGACGTGCAGGGCCTCTATGTCTGGTGGCTGGGCGACGACGTGACCCGCGTGTGGCGGGTGGCCAGTCGCTACCAGCTATCGGCGGAGGAGGTGCAGATGCTGTACGGCATCGAGCCCTCCCCGACTTCGTCGGGGCGGCGGCGGGAATCGACGGTGGTGGAGGTGTGGACGGAGCAGGAGTTCGAGCTGTGGCTGGACAACGACCTGCTGGAGTCGAAGGCCAACCCCTACGGCTTCATCCCCTTCGTCATCTTCCCCAACCTGCGGGAGCCCAAGAAGTTCTGGGGCGTCTCCGACATCCCGGCCATCCGGGAGTCGGTGCGGGAGCTCAATCGGGCCATGTCTCAGCTCTCGATGATCCTGGAGCTTTCCGGCAATCCGATTGCCGTGCTGGAGAACATCACCGAGGCCCAGGACATCGCCGTGCAGCCGGGGGCGGTATGGGAGCTGCCGGAGAAGGCCCGCGCCTACCTGCTCGACCTGCTCCAGGGCGGCGGCATACGCCTGCACGCCGACTACATCGACCTCGTGTACCGCACCCTGCACGACCTGGGCGAATCGCCCCGCACGGCCTTCGGGGAGAACCGCGGCGGGCTGTCGGGGGTGGCCCTCCAGATGGAGCTGGACCCCCTGTTCAAGAAGGTGCAGCGTAAGCGGCTCCTGCGCAGCGTGGCCTACAAGCGGCGCAACGAGATGATCCTGCGCATCCTGGAGCAGCACACCGGCGTGTCCTACGCCCCCTACCGCACGCGTGCCATCTGGGCGCCGCTGCTGCCCCAGGACCGCAGCCGGCTGGTGGAGGACGAGGCGCGCCTGGTGGAGGCGGGCATCCACTCCCGCCGACGCGCCGCCGACGAGCTGGGGGTGCAGGACCCGGAGACGGAATTCGAGCGCTGGCTAGAGGAGGAGCGAGAGAAGGGAACAGACGATTGACGAGACGCGACGCGAGCGATATGCTATGGGCACAACGCACTCGGGGAAAGGATACGTCGTGGATACCGCGAACGCTACGCTTGCCTACTACACCATCGTTGTCGTGTTGCGAGAGTTGAAGTTCGGGCCGATGCTGAGCGAGCCGGCGCGCAGACTGTTGCATGGACACCCGTCGCCGCTCATCACTGAGATCCCCAATCAGGTCTTGGCTGTTGTGTATCCAGACCGCCAGATACAGTGCGAGTTTGCGAACCGCCGGGTCAAGGTGACAGACAGCCGCGGCACAGAACCAGGAGCGGACCCGTTTGCCGAGGTCGTGATCAACGCGACAAACGCAGCGAGCCAGGCCAGCGCAGCCGAAATCGTGGCGTACGGGTACAACTATGAGCTCCACATACCAGTCGGCGAGGAAGACGCAGGGGCTTTTCTGCGGACTAGGTTCCTCAGACAAGCCAGCGGGATCGGTGAGGCTTTCGGAGGAACCGTGGGCGCGGTGGGGATCAGTGTGTCCGTTAAACTCGCAGACGACTGCCAAGCCAACTTCGACATTGGGCCGATTCCTGAAAGACCAAGCCACGCTAAGGCTCACGTCAACTATCACTACGAGAGGAAGTCTCCACCCTTGGAACCGGAGGGGCTGAGCGCGCAGGCGCGCGAGAAATACGATGAGTTCCGCGCTGCCCTGGAAAAACTCTAGGTGGAGGCGATGATGGTTTCTGCGACACAGTCGAGAGGGGCGGGGACCCATCCGAGCAGTGCCGACGTACCGTTCGACACCATTGCCGGCTTGCTCGCACACGTGGAAGCCTATGACCTGCGGTCCTACATTGAAGGGGAAGCAGCCAACCACGGGTGTATTTCCCTCGTGGAGGCCAAGTGGGAAGACGGTGAGCTGGATCTGCTGTTCGTGGTGGACGGGGACCTGTACGAGGGCGAGAGCGCTGCGCTGCCAATCGTGCACCGCTTGCAAAACATCTTTCCCAGTATCGCGTTTGACGTGATGATACTGCCCGCATCCAGCTATGGCCCGCACTTTCGATGGGGCGTGGCCTCGGAGGTTCTCTACCGCCGCCAGCAAGCAACGACATGAAGACAGTAGCCGAACACTTGGAGAAGGCCAGACACAACCTGGCCTTTCCCAACACAGTAGACACCGATGGCGACGCCTTTGCGGACTGGGCCATTGTGGTGCTGTTCTATCGCGCCCTGCACCTGGTAAGCGCGGTGATCCACAACCAGGGGAGGGATCACGGCAGCAGCCACGCGGAGAGGCAGCGGCAGGTAGACGCGATCTTTGTGGCCCCTAGCGCCCAGTCATACCGGCGGCTCCGGAGCCGGTCCAGAGTGGTCAGGTATGAGCAGGTTCGATCTACAGCAGCCGATTTTCGGCGGCTTCTCAGTTCCGACTTTCAGCCTCTGCTCCGCGAGGTGCAGTCCCACCTACCAAACGCAGCATAGCCCTGCAGGGTTCCGCTGAAGATGGCGCTCAGGCCTTCCAGGGCGAGGTCGGCGGCGGGCGCGGCCCTGCGCGTAGCCGGACAGAAACGGCGCCCCACCAGTCGGCGGGGCGCCGCGAGCGTCTTGCCGCTTAGTGTCGTCTAGCGGACGAGAGCCTCTATCTTGTCCGCCGTCGTCTCCACAGAGGGCTCCACGTCAACAGCAGTGCCGGTGTCCAGAGCCCAGCCACAGTACGCGCAGTCCGGCGACGCCTCGGGGGGAGCGGCCAGATCGAGCACCGTCCTCGCCCGCCGAAGCCACATCCTCGCCCGCTCGGTGTCCGTGTCTATCCTGCGGACGTAGACCCGGAAGGGAAATCCCTGGTGGAGCTCCCCATCCACCGGAACGTAGTACACGAGGACGCCGTAGCCAGCCACCGAATAGCCGTTCTCTGCCAGCAGCAACGTGTAGACGTCGAGCTGCAGCCGGTCGGCAGCCTGCACGCCGTTCGGCGCCCAGCCCCGCGTCTTGTGGTCGAGTGGGGCGAAGAGGCCGCCATCCACTTCCAGGCACTCGTCCAGCCTATCGACCAGGGTCAGCCCCGTATCCTCATCAACACAGGGGCCGATCCGAACCGTCACGAGGCGGCCCCTCAGGTGCTGGGACAGCAGGGGAGGCAGGACGTGCTGGTCACGATATGGAGCGCAGTAGTGGCTGATGACCGTGTCCAGGCCGCGCGCTACTGTAGGCCGCGGCCCCTCGGGCCCCCCAGGCCGTCGTACGCCGTGGAGGTGCAGCCAGAAACAGCGCTCACACTCTCTCAAGAGGTTCAAGGTCGTCTGGGACACCCGCACGGACTGGCAGACGGCGTCCACAGTGATCTGCTTCATGTTGGGTCCTCCTCGCGCCGGCCGCGCCGACCCCACAAGTGGCCGACGGTGTGCTGATGGTGGGCCGGCTCAAGCGTCTTGCGCATGAGTATCGTCTACTGGGCAACAGCCTCTATCTTGTCGGCCATCGTCTCTGCCAAGGGCACCACGTCCACGGCAGTGCCGCCGCCCATGGCCATCGTCATGGCCACCGCCAGCAGTGACCCCTCGCCGAAGAACACCATCTCGCTGTCCATAGCGCCCACCTGAGGCACCTCCACCGTCAGGCCCAAGCCGTAGGCCCGGTCACCCAGGCCGGAAACGTCCAGCTCGCGGCTGTCTAGAAGGGTCACATCCGCATAGGCGCCCACCATGTCGAAAGCGTCCTGCATCTCTTCGATGCTCAGGTCGTCTACCTGCGAGAAGGCCTCCTGCAAGGCCGTCTCGTCCTCCATCAGGATAATCATGGACACGATCATGTCCTCGCTCTCTGGGGTGGCAAACATGCTCATGTAGGCTGCCATCCCCTGGGGTGAGGGCATGTCCAGAAAATCGAGTCCCATATCGAGATCCATGCTGCCCAGCAAAGAGAACCCGACCGGCACGTCGTCCTCGCTCAGCACTAGCTCACCCATCTGCTCTCGCAGGTCCGATGCCGCCGAGGGGACCGACTCGGCCGTGGGCGTGGCCGCTGTTCTCGCGTCGATCAGCTCGTCGACGGTATCGGCGTCGGCGTCCACACGGAAGGACTCGGCCGCGGGCGGCGCCTGGCCCTCCTGAGCGCCACCTCCACCGCCTATGCCAGCAGCCGGCTGCTCCTCACCACCGCCTGATCCGCAAGCGGCAACCAGCGCCAGTGCCGTCACCAGTACTGTCGCTCCAAGAAATCTCTTCATTTTTCCCCCTTCACAAAATCGCCCCCTGCGAACCTCGCAGCATGCCTCCAAACAAATAGAGGACGATCCCCCCAATTTGTTACAACAACCGGCTGCTGTGCCATCTCATCCTTGACGATAGTAGAACAAATGTCCTACCATCTCCCTCGCAAAGTTTAGCTAGCGGAGGTTTTCGACGGTGACAGACGAAGAGATAACTGCCCTTCAGGACGAACTAGCCGAGGCCCAGACGGAGGTCGACCGCCTGCAGACCATCACCGCCGACCGCGAGGCGCGAGCCGCCCACCTGGATGAGACTCTGGCCCAGCTTCGAGAGGAGCAAAGCCAGCTCTCCGCCTCCCTGCGCGAGGCTCAGGCCCAGCTTGCCGCCCGCGACGAGGAACTGGCCGCCCTGCGTGAGCAGGTGGAAGCCCTTCAGGCCAGCCTCAAGGCGGCAGCCAGCAAATATCGCGATGCCTTGCTGGCCAGCAAGCCGGAGGTGCCACCCGATCTGGTGAGCGGCGAGACGGTGGAGGAGGTGGACCAACAGCTGGAGGTCGGCCTGCGCATGATCGCCCAGCTACGCAGCCACCTGGAGTCGCAGGCCCAGGCGATGCGGGTGCCTACCGGTGCCCCCGCTCGGCGCGCCCCCGATCTCTCAGCGCTCAGCCCCGCCGAGAAGATCGTCCACGGCCTATCACAGCGGCAACAGTAGCGGCATAGCTGCAGGGCTTCAGCCCTGCGACAAGAGGCAGACCTAAAGGTCTGCAGCTACGGAGCAAGAGGAAAGGAGTGTGTAGAAAATGGCCCTAACCCTGGCCGAAGCATCCAAGCTTTCTAACGACGTCCTCCTGGTGGGCGTCATCGAGACCATCATCAAGGACAGCCCCATCCTCCAGGCACTGCCCTTCATCGAGATCGTGGGCAACGGCCTCACCTACAACCGTGAGAGCACCGCCGCCACCGCCTCCTTCTACGATGTGGACGACACCTGGACGGAATCGACCCCCACCTTCACCCAGATCACGGCCAGCCTCAAGATCATGGGCGGCGACGCCGACATCGATAACTACCTTGTGGCCACCCGCTCCAACATCCAGGATCTGGAGGCGGCCGTTATCGAGCTGAAGGCCAAGGCGGTACGCGACCTGTTCGAGGAGACGTTCATCAGCGGCGACTCGCTAGCCAATCCCAAGGCCTTCGATGGCATCGACGTCCTCTGTGAGTCCAATCAGACCCTGAGCATGGGGGTGAACGGCGGCTCCCTCACCCTGGACAAGCTGGACGAGCTGGTGGACACGGTGATGGGCGGCAAGCCGGAGCTCCTGCTGATGAGCCGCCGCAGCCGCCGCATCATCAACAAGCTGGGCCGCACCGCCGGCACCCTGCTGGAGACCGACCGCGACCAGTTCGGCCAGATGGCCCAGTACTACGACGGCATCCCCATCGGGGTGTCGGACTACATCGCCGACGACCAGACGGTGGGCTCCAGCAGCGACTGCTCCACCATCTATGGCACGCAGTTCGGCGAGGGGGCTCTGGCCGGCCTCGCCGGGCCGGGCGGCCTCCAAGTGGAGCGCGTGGGAAGCCTGGAGCAGAAAGACGCCAGCCGCAGCCGTATCAAGTGGTACACGTCCGTCGCTCTGTTCAACACCCTCAAGCTGGCCAAGCTGGTGGGTGTGCGGCCATAGGCAGAGCCAAGGTCAAGGGCCGAGGGTCAGGTCAAGGCCGGAAACCCTGGCCCTTGGCCCTTGACCAGCCGAGCAAGGTGAGAGCGCCGTGGCCAACGTTCGCATCGATTCCCAGGGTGTGCCCAAGGGGCCGGTCTACGAGGAAACAACGCCCATCCTCCATCGCAACGGCCTGACGGCAGCCGACCCTGCCGACCCTACCAGCGCCAGCGAGGGGGTGGACTGCCTCGGCTACCGCAATGTCCGCTTCGATCTGGACACCAGCGGCTCTACAGACCTCACCGCCCTGAAAGGGCAACTCCTAGTGTGGGATGCCACCGCCGCCAAGTACTTCCGCGGCGGCGAGCACAGCTTCAGCCAGGAGGAGCTAGCCGCTAATCCCATCCCCAGCCTGGAGGCCGAGGTGAGGGGAGCCACCGTGTTTCTGAAGGTGGTGTCGGCCACCGCCACCAGCCTTTCCATTTCCGTCTACGCTTCCTTGAGCTAGGAGAACAGCATGGGCCGACTGAAACTATTTGGCGAACCAGAAGGCGGCGGTACGGACGACCACTCGGCTCTGTCCAACCTTGACTATGCCCACAGCGGCCACAGCGGCTTTGTCCCCTCGCAGGGCGAAGCCCTCGTCGAGATCCTGCGCGTCACCAGCCACATGGCCGTCGCCTGCCTCCCTGCGGCCGATGTCTTTCTGAGGGTAGAGCCCTCGGGTCAGAACCTTGCGAATAAAACCCTGGTTAAAGCTCAGGCCACGGGCGCCGCGATGGACTCGGGCACTTTCAGAGCGCTGACTGGCACCGTCCCGGTAAGCATTGGTTCGGGTGCCGCTGCGAATCTTCGCGCCTTAGAGTTCGCCGTGGCCGCCGCTGCTGGTGGTGGCGGCGCTACCGCAGACATGCGGTGTATGTACAACCAGCTCCAGGTTATCGCCTTCTCCGGCACGGTGCTCCAGATGGTTAACTACTGGCTCCGCCAACCTGTGATGTTCGGCGGCTCCCCCTCTGTCAGCCTCGTCCGAGGGATTTATATTGAAAACCAAGGCGGCTATAGCGCCATAAGTGATGTGGAGAGCCTGAAGATCGAGGACATCACGTCCAACACTGGGCACAAGTACCTCATCGAGGCGGGCCCCAGTACGCCCTACCTGCGCCTGGTCGGCGGTGGCGACCCGCCAGCGAACAAGAGCAACCTCTACCTGAAGTTCGGCAGCACGCTCTATCGGGTCGTCAAGTCGGGAGACTACATGACCCTGGAAGCGGCCTAACGGAGGAGAAACCATGGGCCTCAGCGAAAAGAATCTGGAAACGGTAGTGAATATGCTCAGCGGCCTGGCGCAGCGCCAGGACACTGTCCGCCAGCTAGCCAACCACCTGCACACGGGCGTCGTCTGGCGCTCGGTGGACGGCCAGTTGTCGGTGGCCCTCTCGGAGACCCAGCGCACTGAGCTGGAAGAGTTCGTAGACGCTTACCTCAGCGAGTCAGAGGTTCTCATCGCCTCAGTGAGGGCCATGCTGCGGCAGACCTAGCCAGGGGAGGTAGCCCATGAACCTATCGGAGATGAGAACGTGGGTCCGGCGGGACCTGCACGACGAGGACCCGGCCAACCAGCGCTGGACCGACGATGAGATCGACCGTCACATCGAGCGAGCGGTGCGGGAGCTGAGCCTGGCCATTCCCCTGGAGGCCAAAGCTGCCCCGACCACCAGCGAGGGCAGCCGCGATATCTCCCTGGCCAGTCTCAGCGACCTGGTGGCGGTGGAAGCGGTAGAGTACCCGATAGACAAGTATCCCCCCAGCTACATCCCCTTCTCCCTATGGGCAGGCACCCTCACCCTCCTGGTGGACGCGACGCCCCCCGGCGGCGAATCGGTCAACATCTACTATGGCAAGACGCACACCCTGGACGCCACCACCTCCACCATCCCACCCCACCTCGAGGAGCTGGTGGCCACCGGGGCCGCCGCCTACGCCGCCCTGGAGTGGGCCAGCTTCGCCACCAACCGGGTTAACGTGGGCGGACAGGACGTCTGGCGCCACTACCTGACCTGGGGCCAGGAGCGCCTGGCCGTCTTCTCCCGCGCTCTGGCCAAGCACAGCCGCCGCAATGCCGTGCGGGTGCGTCGGCTGTACACGCCAGCAACGCAGCCGGTCGACCAGAGCACTGTCTGGCAATCATAGGGAACATGCGAACCCTGCCCTCTGCCCTGCTCGCCGCCCAGAAGAGTGCCAGCGCCATCCCTTACGTGAAGGTAGAGATCGCCGACCGGACCGGCGGCATCCGCCGCCTGGACTGGCAGCGCCTGTACTCGGGCAGCGAGGGCGACAGCTATCATGCCGCCACCATGCCAGGCGATGGCTCCCTCATTCGCTGCCGTGTGGACAGCGGCTCCCTCTATCTCCAGCGGGTGACCAGCCCCGGCCCAGGCAGCAACTTCAGCAACTGGACTTTCGTGGACTCCGCCGCCAATGCCGGCGTCGCCCTAGCCAGCCGAGCGGCTCAGGTGCTGCTGTTCTACGTAGGCACCAACGGCAGGACCATCTACCTGCGGGAAAGCAGCGACTACGGCGCCACCTTCGGCTCAGCTACAGCGATAACCACGGCGGCGACCGCTGTCGGCTGGCTGGCCGCCGACCTCAAAGCCGATAACACCGTCCTGCTCATCTACTCGGTAGGGGGCACCGTCTACGCCGTGAAGCGCAGCGGCGGCATGTGGGGCAGCCCCGCCGCCTGGACCAACAGCCTGGCCGCGGTGAGCGGGCTAGCTTGCCAGTACGAGGCCGACTTCGACGTGATAGTCTCGGGCAGCGACGCCCAGGGCGACTACAAGGTCTGGACCTGCATCTACGGCGACGGCTACTCCCAGGCGGTGGACACCTGGTCACCCCTGCGGCAGGTGGCGGTGGCCAGCGCGGGCTCCGACATGGAGTTCCGCGCCCCCTTCCTGGCCTACCCCGATGTCTTTCGCTTCACCTTCGTCGAGAAGTATACGGGCAGCGAAAGCTATTCCCGCCCCTACTTCTCCTTCTCCCCGGCCACAGCCGACTACGTGAATAACCTCTGGCGAGAGCCGGTGCCCATGAATCTGACCAGCGACTATGGCTTGGCCGTCGCCTATAGCACGAGCGCCGTGTGGCTGACCACTCCCTCGGGCGTTTGGCAGGCCTCTCTCACTACACCCGCCCTGGACGTCACCACCGACGTCCTGGAGCTGACCACCGAAACCGATCCTAACGGTGGCCGCCTTCGCCTGGTCTTGCGCAACGACGATGGCCGCTACCTGGATCTATCAGGGGAGAAGGCGGTGATTAAGGCGGGCGGCGAGGTGCGAGTGAGCCCCGGCTACCAGACTGCTAGCGGCCCCCTGGCCTCTTCGGGCCCCGCCTACTGGATCGAGGGGTGGGAATACACCTCCAGCGAAGGGAAAGCGGCCCTCGTCCTCCACGCTCGCGATGCCTGGCAACTGCTGGAGGGCTGGCGGTCACGCCGTCAGTACGCCTGGGCCCAGGGCGAAAAGAACGTCTTCCAGCTACTCTCCTTCGTCATGGCACGAGCGGCCCTGGAGTTCTCCAGCGCCGGCAGCAGTAGTGTCGTCACTGACCTCTACCCCAGCTTCACCATCCACCCAGGCGAGAGTGGGGCCACAGCGGTGCGCCGCCTGCTGGCCGTGCTACCCGACGTTATCTTTTTCCGCGGCCACTTCGCGTACATTAAGAACCCGCAGGCCAGCGAGGCCAGCGACTACTCCTACGGAACAGACCACGCCATCTTGCGCGGCCGCTACGGCAGCCAGCGCCCCCAGGCCAACCGGGTGCAGGTCTTCGGCGATGGCCCCTTCGTGGAGGCCTTCGGCTGGGATGAGGTCGAAGATGCCTACGACCGCGTCCGTCAGGTGCACGACCTGAACCTGGACACGGTCTCTCGCGCCCAAGACCGGGCCGACGCCGAGATGCGCCACCAGGAGATCGCCTCCAGCGGCGGCGAAATCGTGGTGCCGGTCAACTGCGGCCAGGAGCTCTACGACGTGATCTCCATCACCGACGGCTTGACGGGCCTGACGGACGCTCAGCGGCGAGTGCTCGGCCTGAGCATGCGCTACTCGGCGGGCAGCAGAGTGCCTGTCTACGAGCAGCGGCTATCGTTGGGAGCAGTCTAGGATGATCGTGCGCAAGGGGACGGTCAAGGGCTTCGACTCCGGCTCCTACACAGCAACCGTCCAGGTGGCGGGGAGCCTGGCGGTGTGGCTGGCAGATATACCGGTGGCCCGCAACATCGACGCCGCTGAGATGGTGGTCGACCGCCACTGCGCCCTCATCTTCTTCTCGGAGTCCGACCCCCGCGACGCCCTGGTGGTGGGCGTCTATACCTAGGAGGAACGCATGACCGACAAGCCCCAGCCTCTCCAGCCGCCGACTCCTCCTCGCCCTCGGCCGCCGCTAGGCCAGGAGGCGCCGTCGCTGGGCAAGGACGTGCCCCGCGACCCATCCCTAGGCCGGGCGGCTGTCATCCGCAGCGGCGCCATCGTCATGGCGGCGGTGTGGGAGGAGTGAGAGCCACTGCCTTGACAACCCTTTGCCGCGTCAGTACGCTCCCTCTAGCCAGCCGCGGGCAACCCGAAGCAAGGAGGGAGTTTTTCCATGGCGCAGCAAGAGGAGAAGTTTCACGTCGGGCATCGAGTGGTCGCCACCATCAAGTCGGTGAAGGGCACCTGCCACTGGAACCACAAGGCGGGCGACAGCTTCGAGATCAGCGCCCACGACACCGCTGGCCTCTGTGGCTTCTTCTACCACGACATCTTCCCCTACATCGTCATGCTCCAGTTCGGCGGCGGCTACCCCGAGGAATGGGGCGGGCCGGATTCGATGCAACTGGAATGCCTGGACAAGACGAACGCGGTGACCATCGAGCTGCGGCGGGTTCGCGAGTAGGAGCGCCTACAACTAGCTGAAAGGCCTGCGGCCGCCACGTGGACGCTGCGAGCTCGTGTGTTATTCTATAGCCGATGTGCCGCTCCTGGCCAAGGGCAGTCGCTTCGCTGGCCTCATCCTTGCCGGTCCGGGGCCTCCTAGCCACCCTCAGCCTGCTGGCCGTCCTTATGGCGTCGGCTGGCTGCGGGGGGGAAGACGAGCCTCGGTCGCCGGACAGCCGCACGCCCACTGCGGGGGTATCTCAGCCAAGGCCTTCGACCATCGATCTGGCCACCGCAGCCGCTGACCTGACGGTGTTCGGCGGCGACGCCGACGATTATCTAGCCGACCGCTTCTCCCTGACCCAAGGCGACTTCAACGGCGACGGCATCGCCGATATCCTGGTGGGTGCCCCCAAGGCCGACGGCCCGGACAACGAACGGACCAACGCTGGCGAAGCCTACGTCATCCTCGGCTCCGCTGATGTCAGAGGCACGGTGGACATAGCCAGGGATCAACACGACTTCACCGTGATAGGCGCCAACGCGGGCGACAATCTCGGCTTTGTGGTGGCCAGCGGCGATGTCAACGACGACGGCATCGACGACATCCTGGTGGGCGCTCGTTTCGCCCACCGCCCCGACGGCGGCCCCGCCAACGCCGGCGAAGCCTATGTGGTCTTCGGCTCGCCCGACCTCAGCGGCACGGTGGATTCAGCCCTCGACGAGCAGGACTTCACCGTCCTAGGAACCAAAGGGAGCGACTACCTGGGCTACGCCCTGGCGGCCGGTGATGTCAATGGCGATGGCGTCGATGATATCATCGTTGCCGCCCCGGGCGCCGACGGGCCGGACAACCAGCGCCCCGACAGCGGCGAGGCCTACGTCGTGCTCGGTTCGCCCGAGCTCAGGGGGACCATCGATGTGGGCCAGCATCAGCAGGACTTCACCATCCTTGGCGCTGAGGCCGACGACTTTCTCGCCAACTTTGCCGCCAGTGGCGACGTCAATGGCGACGGCATCGACGACATCCTCCTGGGGACGCACACGGCGGACGGCCCCGACGGCCAGCGCGCCGACGGAGGCGTAGCCTATGTCATCTTTGGCTCGCCTGAGTTGAAGGGAACCCTCGATCTGGCCTCCGGCGAGGGGTTCCTGACCATCTGGGGCGCTGATGCCAACGACTGGCTGGGCTTCGTTCTGACCGCCGCTGATGTCGACGGCGACGGGATGGATGACCTCCTCATCGGCGCTCGCAACGCCGACGGGCCGGACAACAGCCGCAATAACTGCGGCGAGGTCTATGTTGTTCTGGGCTCGGCGGAGCTGCCCAGCACCATGGACATCGCCGAGGAGAAGCAGGACGCCACCCTTATCGGCAGCGACCCAAACAACCTCTTCGGCCACTCCCTGGCCAGCGGCGACGTCAATGGCGACGGCCTAGCCGACGTGCTGGTAGGGGCCCCGGCGGCCAACTCCCGCGAGAAGGCCGGGGAGGTCCTCGTCTTCCTAGGCTCAGCCCAGTGGCCGGCCATCGTCGATGCCGCTCTGGGCCAACACGAGATGACCGTCCTTGGGGCCGAGCCCGAGGATGAACTGGGCTTCTCGGTGGCCAGCGGCGATGTCAACGGCGACGGCAGAGACGATATCATTGGCGGCGCCCTTCTGGCCGACGGCCCGGACAACGCTCGCCCCGACGCCGGCGAGGTCCACGTGATCTTCGGCGGGCCCTGGTAGGCCAGCGGCCCAAAGCGCCGCTTTTTCGGATAAGCGCGTAGACGAATGAGCACTCGCGCCTTATAATACGCCAAAGGTCGGCGAGAGCCTCCTTGCACTGAACATGGCTGAGCACATCACCTCGGGCAAGCAGCAAGAAGAGGACGTTACCCTCGATACCACCCTGCGCCCCAAGCGCCTGGACGACTTCGTGGGCCAGGCCAAGATCAAGGACAACGTGCGCATCACCGTCGCGGCGGCCCAGAAGCGCAGCGAGGCCCTGGACCATCACCTCCTCTACGGGCCGCCGGGGCTGGGCAAGACCACCCTCGCCCACATCATCGCCCACGAGATGGGGGTCAACATTCGCCTCACCTCCGGCCCGGCCATCGAGCGGGCGGGCGACCTGGCGGCCATCCTCACCAACCTGCAACAGCAGGATGTGCTGTTCATCGACGAGATCCACCGCCTGCCGCGAGCAGCCGAGGAGATCCTCTACCCGGCCATGGAGGACTTCGCTCTGGACATCATCCTGGGCAAAGGCCCAGGAGCCAGAAGCGTGCGCCTGTCGGTGCCGCCCTTCACCCTCATCGGCGCCACCACCCGCTACGCCCTGTTGAGCCCGCCCTTGCGCGACCGCTTCGGCGCCGTCTATCGCCTGGACTTCTACCAGCAGGAGGACATCGCTGGCCTGGTCCGCCGCAACGCTGCCATCCTGGACGTCGTTATCGAGGACAAGGGCGCGCAGGAGATCGCCCGCCGCGCCCGCGGCACGCCAAGAGTGGCCAACCGCCTCCTCAGGCGAGTGCGCGACTACGCCCAGGTGATGGCCGACGGCGTCATCAGCGAGCAGGTGGCACAGGAGGCCCTGGCCCGCCTGGAGATCGATGAGCTGGGCCTGGACGAGGTTGACCACAAGGTCCTGCGCACCATCATCGACAAGTTCGACGGCGGGCCGGTGGGCATCGAGACCATCGCCGCCTCCATCTCCGAGGAGGCGGACACCATCATGGACGTCTACGAGCCCTATCTGATGCAGCTGGGCTTCCTTCAGCGCACCCCACGCGGGCGCATAGCCACCCGCCACGCCTACGAACACCTGGGCCTGCCCCCCAAGGAGCGGCCGGAGTCGGCCCAGGGGAAATTGTGGGAGTAAGACGTCACCCCGCGACAATTACCGCCACGAGGGCCGAGGTGCCGGTCCCGAGTAGGAAGAATAGGGCGCTCACAAACGCTTGTTGCCGCAACGTGCGGCCTTGGCTCGTCGACAGGGCCTGCTCCAGCAGTTCCCCATAGATACGAACCGCTTGCGGGTCCTCTGCTCTCAGGACTTCAATTCGCTCCGTCAGCTTTTGCTGTTCCGTCTCCAACACATGCAGTTCCCGCTCAGCTTCCTGTAGTGCCCGCCTGCGTTGGCCAACCAAATCCTCAATCTCCGCCATGACGGCCTCGAGCTGCTGCGTGGATCCGCGGAACGTGTTCAAGAGTTCGTCCACTCTCTCCAACGGCTCGACTCGGGCCTCCCGCGGACCCATGCCATAGAGAGCCAAAATGATCTCACGGAAACCGAGACGCTGCCTGCGCTCTCTGGGCAGCGACCGCACCCGCCCGAGGCGTCTGAACAGGATGAACGCGAAGCCCATGTAAGCGAGTATGCCGTACGTTATCGCAATAGCTATGAGTACTTCCATAACGTTGCCACTTGCCCTTTGTTTCGCACATGCTATCATAGCACAAATCGTTGCGATTCTTGCTTGGAGGGCGAACCCTTCTCAATGGAAGCGCGCCGACAGAACGTCTCTTCCGTCAGCCCCTACGAGGACGTCATCGGCTTCTCGCGGGCCGTCCGCGCAGGCGACCTGGTCTTCGTCTCGGGCACCGTAGCCTGGGGGCCCGACGGCAAGCTGGTGGGCAAAGGCGACGTCTACGCCCAGGCCAAGCAGACCCTCGCCAACATCGAGGGCTACCTGCGCGAGGCCGGCGCCAGCCTCAAGGACGTGGTGCGAACGCGCATCTACCTGACGGACATCGGCCGCTGGCAGGAGGTGGCTCGCGCCCATCGGGAGGCCTTCGACGATGTGCGGCCGGCCTCCAGCCTGCTGGAGATAAGCCGCCTGGCCGAGCCCGAGATGCTGGTGGAGATCGAGGCGGTGGCGGTGGTCAGCCGGTAGCGCCGGCGTGAGACCCCTTGCCCCCTGTGCTAAAATGGCCGAAAACCCCGCCGGAGGGCAGGCATGCAGGCAACAAGCGTTCGCTATCAGGTGCGCCCCATGGATCTGGGCGACATCTCCCAGGTGATGGAGATCGAGCAGGAGTCGTTTCTCAATATGTGGCCGGCGACGGCCTTCAAGCGGGACATCCAGCACAACCGCCTGGCCCGCTATCTAGTGGTGGTGGAGCAACGAGAGGAAGCCGAGGAAGCAACAGCCCCGCTGGCAGAGCGCGAACCGAGGACAGCGCCCATGCCACCGCCGGGCGTGGGACGCTGGCTGGGCGAGCTCAAGCGGCTGTTCGGCGCCGAGGAGGAAGAGGCCGAGACCAGCCGCGAGCCCATCGTGGGATTCGTGGGCGTCTGGCTTGCGCCGGATGAGGCCCACATCGTCACCATCGCCGTGCGTGAGAGCCACCGCGGCCGTGGCATCGGCGAGCTTCTGCTCATCGCCGCCATCGCCCTGGCCACCCTCAACGATCGGGAGGTCGTTACCCTCGAGGTTCGCGCCTCCAACCAAGCGGCCCAGGCCCTGTACGAAAAGTACGGCTTCAGGAAGGTTGGTGTTCGCCACCGCTACTACTCCGACAATCACGAAGACGCCGTGATCATGACCACCGATTCCATCCACTCCGGCCCCTATCAGGCCCTCCTCCAGCGCCTCAGGCAAGAGCACCGCGAGCGCTGCGGCCACTACGAGTTCAACTTCTGCTAGCCAACCGTCTCAGGCGCCCCAGGCTTGAGCAGGCGACTGCCGGCCACAAAGAGCATGCCGGCCGTCAGGGGAAGGGCACCTGCCACGGCGAACACGGCACCATAGCTGGCGAATCCCGCCATCAGACCAAAGGTTAGCGCCCCCACACCCGAGCCCGTGTCCCAGGCCAGGCCGAATGTGGACATAGCCACGCCTCGCCGCTCGCTCCCGGCCCGGTCCACCGTCAGGGCGAGAAGGGCCGTATGAGCCGCACCGAAGCCAAGACCGAAGAGCACCGCCGCCGCCAGCATCACCCCCTGCGCGGAGGCGGCGGCCAGCAGGAACATCCCCAGGCCCCCCGCAACCAGGCCCGGAACGAACACCACCGCCCGGCCATAACGGTCGGCTATGGCCCCCACCACAGGCCGCAGAGGCACGACCACCACGCCATACAGCACGAAGAAGAGCCCGGGGTTGCCCAGGTCTCGGTCTTCGGCCATGAGCGGCAGGAAGGCCTGAATAGCCCCGAATGCCACCGTCAGGGACAGGAACAAGGAAGCAGGAAGCAGCGTGCTACGGCTCACCAGGGCAGCGGCCGAGAATCCCTCCGCCGCTCTCGCTCCACCCCGGCCTGCACTGATGCGGCTGCTAAGGAGGAAGGCCAGGCCAGAGACCACAGCCGCCGTCAGGAAGTAGGGGGTGAAGCCCCAGGTCCTGGCTATCGTCAGCCCCAGCCAGGGGGCATAGACCTGAGGCAAGCTGTTCATCATGGCCACGTAGCCGAAAGCAAGCCCGCGGCGGTCGGCGGGTACAATGTCGGCCACAGTGGCGAAGGCGGCGGTGACGAAGAGCACCATGCCCACCCCGTTCACCATCCGCAGCGGCAGCAGCAGGTAAGGATCGTCGCTCAGGGCGCAGGCCGCCAGACTGAGGGCTGTAGCCCCGGCGCCTATCACCATGAATCGTTTGCGCCCATACCGATCCGCCCACAGACCGGCCAGGGGCCGTATGAACATCCCGGCAAGGCCCATGCTGCCCACCACCAGGCCGATCTGCCACTTGTCTGCATCTTCCAGGTAGAAGGGCAGGGTGGTGAAGGTGGAAAAGAAGCTGGCGAAGGCGAGATGCGTGCAGACCAGGAGGAGCCGGAATTCCACCGTCCACAGAGGCTCACGCCGCCCGGCAGACGGCGACGCGCCTGCCATTGCCGGATCCTCACCCATTCGTCCTCGCCACATAGCTCCGAGTCTAGAGCGCGAACGGCGGCGAATCAACAGCGAACGGCTCTTTCTGCCGCCGGGCTAGCCCTGCTGTTCGCGGCTGGTTATAATGCTTGGCGTAGGTATTGAGTCCCATGCCAGCCGCCGACAGGATTCGCCGCCAACTGGAGCGCCTCGCCCACCTGCGGGGATTGGGCCCCGTCCCGAATGACCACGCCCGCTGGATAGATCAGACCCGCTACCTGCTGATAAGCACCTTCGGAGAGAGCTCGGCGGAGGCCGATAGCTTCCTCCAGGCCGTGGGCGCCATGCCCGCCGACAGACAGGAGCAGACGTCCGCTTTCAACCTGCCCCTGGAAGGCCCCTGGGGCATCCGAGCCCGTCTGGAACGAGGCGAGGCCGTCCTCAGAGGGATACTCGGCCGCTTAGGGGCAAGTGAGGAGAAGCAGGGCCACTAGCAGGAAGCCTGGCTTTCCTTGGCGCGCGCCGCCAGGGCGACCATCTCCGCTGCCACCTCGTAGGGAAGACGACTGGTATCGATCACCAAGTCATAGAGGCAGGGATCGTTCACGTCCACTTTGAAGAACTTGCGGTGGAAGGCCACTCGGCCGCTGTCGAGCTCGTGAGCCCTCTTGCTGGCTTCTTCGGGCGTTAGCTGGTCGCGCTCAGCGATCCGGCGGGTGCGCAGTTCCAGGGGGGCCTGGGTGAGCACGTGAAGGGCAGTGGGCAGTTCCTTGAGGATCATCTGGCCGCCGCGACCCAGAATAACGATGTTGCCCCTTTGACCCAACTCGCTAATGATGGCGCTTACCGTCTTTATGTAGACGGCGTCGTCCAGCTCCTGGGCGGAGCCGCCGGGCTCGGTGCTCATCTCAGCGTAGGAGCGAGCCAGGAGCACCTCCAGGCCATCGCTACCTATTGGGGGATCTCCAACGCCGGCCACGGCCGAGCGCTCCAGGAAGGTGCGCAGCATATTGGCCAGCCTGTCTCTGAAGCCTGTGGAGCGCTCGTCTCGCTCGGCCAGGGCTTCAGCGCTGACGCCCAGGCGGCGGGCGGCATCCACCATGATCTCCCGAGCCACATAGTCAACGCCCAGGATCTCTGCCGCAAGCGGACCCACCTCACGAGCGCCACTCCCGATTGCCCCGGACATGGTCACTACAGGCATAGCACACCACCCTCCCTGCAATTACAGTATACTATGACGCCAGTCAAGAATGGCCTCCAAAGCGCGGCCGCAAGTTGTTGCCGCTCAGCGCTCGCGATAGAATCTAGGCGACCGGCGGCTCGTTTGGCCAGCGCAGCAAGGAATAGCCGATGAATGTCGGAAGGCAGGCGGTTCGCAGACGGCGCATCTGGTTCCAACTGGCATTCGTTGTCCTATTCCTGGGGCTGCTCGTCTGGCGGGTCAACCCCGGCGAGGCCCTGCGGACATTCAGCGAGGTAAACTACGCCTGGGTCGTAGCGGCCCTGCTGATTTTCACCCTATCGAAGCTGATCCATACACTTCGCTGGCGTATCTTCCTTGGCCACATCCCGGGGTTGCCCCTGTCAGGCCTCTTCGGCACGTTCCTCATCTCCAACATGATCAACAACCTGATGCCGGTGCGCGCGGGCGACCTCGTGCGGATTCAGGTGCCTGCCCAGAGGTACAACATTCCGCGGGCGGAGCTCACGGCCACCGTCATAGTGGTGGAAACGCTGCTGGACGCGGCCACGTTTGTCCCCCTGCTTGTCATTGGTCTATCACTCCAGGATGTCCCCGCCCTGCGAACCAGCGTCCTCTGGGCTCTCGCAGCACTAGTTGGGGTGGGGCTGCTGGCAGCCGCCTTGGCAGCCCGCGTAAGGCTCCCCGCGGACCTTGGGCAGACCAAGTGGGCCCGCTGGCTGCCTCGCTGGCTGCGAGACCAGGCAGCCACGCTCATCCCTCCATTCGTTGACGGGCTGGCCACCCTGCGCGACGTTCGGCTCGCTGCTCAGGCTATGTTGATCTCCTTCCCCGCCTGGCTCATCGAGGTGGTAGTCTTCTGGCTCTTCGGCCAAGCCTTTGGCCTCGACCTGCCGTTTAGCGCCTACCTCGTCATCATGATCGGGGCGAACATGGTTGTGTCACTGCCTCTCACCCCCACCAGCATCGGCGTGTACGAAGTCGCCCTCCTGGAGATCGTGGCCCTCTTCGGAGTCGACCGGACCCTGGCAGCTGGCTACGCCATCGGAACGCACGTCTTCATCTCGATCTGGATTGGCCTGACCGGCCTGATAGCCATCTGGATGCTGAATCTTCGACTTGAGGACGTCTTCTATCTGCGACGGAATACCCGACAACCTCCAGCAGCGACCGGCCACCCTTCCGATGTCGACAATGCCTCAACCTAGGGCAGATCGGCCTCGCTCCCGTTTGACGTTCGCCATAACATAAGCAATGAACTCAAGAGCCGGGCCGCTCCCAAAGGGGCCGCGGCCCAGAACGAGCGGCCCTTGCTATAATGAGACGGGTGAAGGGCATGGCCGAGCCAATTCAAGAACGGCAAGAGGTGTACCGCTTCCGCGCCTCTCTCATCCTCAGGTTCATCTGGGCGGTGCTTCGCGGCCGGACTCGCAACCTGGCGGCGGACGTGGAAGCGAGCCTCATGGCCGCCAGACCCAAGCCGCAGGCTCTCAACGACCAGCACATCCCGGCCGAAGGTCCCTTCGTTCTGGTGGCCAATCACTACGAGCGCCCGGGCCTGAAGGTATTTTGGGGCGGCATGCTGGCCTCTCACGCCGTGGCTCACAGGCGCACCAGCCAGAGATCGCTGCGCTGGCTGATGACCAGCGAATGGTACAACTTTCGCCTGGGGCCTCTCCCGGTGCCCGTTTGGGTGCTGCGCTGGCTGTTTCGACGCATCGCCCAGGTGTACGGACTGGTGATCGTTCCCCGCGCCGCCGAACGGGGCGTGGGCCGAGCAGCCGCCGTGCGCACCATTTTGAACGTGGTCCGTAACGGGAAGGAGGCCATCGGCCTGTTCCCTGAGGCGATAGGCACGGGGCACCTCATCGAGCCCATGCCGGGGGTGGGCTCGTTCCTTCTCTCCCTGAGCAACCGCGGCATACCCATGCTTCCCGTGGGCATCTTCGAGGAAGAAGGGAGGCTCGTCGCGTCCTTTGGCCCGCCCTTCTCGATCCAGGTAGCGCGCAGCGTGGAGAAAGGAGAGCGGGAGCGCCTGGCCAGCCAGCAGGTGATGGTGGCTATCGGCCGCCTGCTGCCCAGCGAGCTGTGGGGCGTGTATGCGCCGGCCATCGAGGAAGCGCTGGCCCGGGAGAGGGCCGGTCGCTAGGTGGCAGACCGCCAGATGGAGTGCCTTCTGAGGCCAGGGAGGGATCGTGGCTAACGACGCCCAGGAAGCACCTCTGTTCAATAGGCTGGTCTATGCTTCCGGCAGCTTCGGGGGCAACGTCATCGGCCGCTCCAAGGATCTCTGGCTCATCTACTTCTACGCTCCTCCCGGCGATGCCGACATCGAGAAGCGTGTACCCATCCTAGTCCTCGGCGCTCTGTTCACGGCGGCCCGCCTCATCGAGGCCCTGGACGACCCCCTCATCGGCTGGTGGAGCGACCGCACTCGCTCCCGCTGGGGGCGACGCATCCCCTTCGTCGTGCTGGCCACGCCCTTCTACGCCGTGTTCTTCGTCCTCCTCTGGACTCCCCCCGTCGGCGGCGAGAGCATGGTCAACGCCCTCTACTTCTTCCTCATGCTGGAGGGCTTCCACCTGTTCAGCACCTTATCCGGCGGCCCCTTCGAATCCCTCCTGCCGGAGATCGCCGTGACCTCCAAGGGTCGAGTGAGCATAGTGACCTGGCAGGTGTTCTTTGGCACGGTGGGAGCGGCCATCGCCCTGGTGGGCAGTGGCATTATACGAGATGCCTTCGGCTTCCAGGCGATGGCCATCAGCATGGCCGTAATGGGCATGGCCTCCCGCTACATCGCCCTGACGGGCGCCTGGCGACACGTGCGCCTGGACGTGGAGCCCGCCCAGGTGAACCCGCTCGAAGCAATTCGCTCCACTTTCACCAACAGCCCGTTCCTGTTCTTCCTGCCCACCTTCATCCTGTTCAACATGGCCATATCGATGATGACCGCCGCCCTCCCGTTCTGGTCCGGCGCCGTGCTCCTGGGCGACTTCCCCAGCGACATCGCCAAAGTGGAGGCGGGAAACCCGGCCACTCTCCAACTGTTCGGACTGGAGTTCGGCATAGCAGAGGGCACCGTCGTCGCCCTGCTGACGGCGGCGGCCATCCTCGTTGTTCTGCTCTGTCTTCCCCTGGTCTACCGAATGTCCTTGCGGCGGGGCAAGGCCTGGGTCTACTCGACGGCCATGCTGATAGGCGGAGTCTATCTGCCGTTTATCGCCTTCATGGGCTTCCTGCCCGGCATCGACACGCTGCTCCAGGCGGTCTTCTTTGTGGCCCTGATGGGGCTGCCTATGGCGGCCGTCTTCACCTTCCCCAACGCCATCATGGCCGACATCATCGACTACGACGAGCTGAAGACAGGCATGCGGCGGGAGGCTATCTACTACGGCACCCAGGCCACTCTGGAGAAGATAGCCTCGGCCCTCTTCCCCCTGATTCTGGCCTCTCTGCTCGTACTGGGGAGCACCGCCGACAACCCCCTGGGGGTGCGCTTGATAGGGCCGGTGGCCGGCCTATCGGCCCTCCTGGGGTTCCTGGCCTTCCGCGGCTACACCCTGCCGGACACCGTGACCGCGGATACGGTGAAGGTGCGCTGATAGCAAGGGGCCAGGAGAGGGGCCGCCCGCGATACTGCTACTGCGGCTCAGCGCTGCCTGGGGAGGCTGCTCATGGGCAGAGCGCCCAGGGCGGCGCGCCCCGAGGGGACGAGGGAGGCGGCCAGCAGCAGCTTTATGGCGTCGCCGAGGACGAACGGGTAGAGACCCAACTCGAAGACATTCTTGCCAGAAGTGAAGTGGGCGAGCCAGGAGAGCCCCCCAGCGTAGATGAGAGCCTGTCCCCCTAGCATGGCCAGGGCCAGCGTCCAGGGACGGCGGTCCCAACCCCGCTCGGCTAGAAAGCCCACCGCATAGGCGGCAGCGATGAAGCCCAGGAGATAGCCCCCCGTGGGGCCGGTGGCAATGTGCCAGCCGCCCATGCCGCCGGCGAAGACGGGCAAGCCCGCTGCCCCCTGAGACCAGTAGGCAACCATGCTGGCTGCCCCCAGGCGACTGCCGAGAAGGGCCCCCACCAGGAGCACAGCGAAGGTCTGGCCGGTGATCGGCACCGGGGTGAAAGGCAGGTTGACCCGCGCCTGGGCGGCAAGGGCGGTGAAGGTGCTGGCAGCCAGCACCAGCGCCGCCTGCACCAGGATGCCCTTCTGGGGCAGAAGGGCGACTGCCAGGGCCTCGGTACGAGTGTTCACACGCATCGGCTCCTCCTGAGCCATCAATTGCGCCCATGATAGCGGGCTTGGCTACCAAATGCAAGCGACGGCAGGCAGCTACGGGCCATCGGGTAGGGGTCGTTCGCGAACGACCCCTACGACCTTCTATGTAGACGAGCGGCGGGGCGCTCGCGGCCTGGCCGCCCGCTCGGAGGGGGCAGGAGCGCGGGCCGGGGCGGGCTCGGCCTCACCGATGAGGACATCCAGGAGCGCCCTGATGGCCAGCAGGTTCTCCTTGCAGGCCGCCCGCAGGTGCTGTCTGGTCGCGTCAGAAAGCCGCATTGTCATCGTCCGTCAACCTCCAGGCCCCGTGAACTCACCCGCGACCACGTAAGCCATTCTACATCGACCGCATGGCTACGAAAAGCGTGGGCACCGCACTTCGTCAGTACGCTGAGCTTGCCAACACCCTAGCCCGCACAAGCTATCGCGCAGCGCGTGACGTTGTCGAAAAGAAACGTCGCGGGGACTTGACAATCACCTATTACTAGTCTACACTGTACTTCACTGCTAACTTTACTATTCTGCGAAGGAGGGTGGGATGGATTTGAGAGCGGAGTTAGCCGCCTTGAAGAATCGTGCTATCGCGGCCATCGAGCAGGCAGCGAAGGAGCGAGATACGACACGGATTAGGGTCCTCTCCGATTTGCTCGCGGGAATCGAGGGTGACGAGAAAGCAGCCGTAGCTTTGCAGGATCGCGTCAGAAGCCACGAGGCGCGCCTCAGCAGTCCCGATGAAATACTGAGGGAGCCCCCGCCCCACAAGACGGATGCGAGAAGCCGCCGAGAACGTGGAAACGAGCTGAGGGAAGAGTTCGCCAGAAGACACGCCCTTATCCCCCAGAAGGGCGTAATCTACAGGACGCGGTCAAACTCGCGCGTTGGCATAGTGACAGCCACAGAAGACCCAAAGAAGCCAAACGCCTGGTTCTTGGGAATTCCAGACACGCAGTTCGACTCGGTAGTCCTGCGGTGCCAGCGGACGGATGGAGAGGTCTTGGACTTCGTTCTCCCTATGACGTCTATGTCGGGCGTTTGGTCTCGCCTAAGCCGGAGCGGCGGACAGGTGAAGTTCAACGTCAAGGGGAGGGACGGAACTTATCAGCTTCAGGTTCCCGGCGCTAGCCCCTTGGACATCCGTCCCTTTCTGGGACAGTACGCCGCTCTAGATTAGGACCCACGACCCTCCCTCGGGCTGTCCGTGGCTTCCGGGGTAGCCACTGTCCTTCGCGGTCCCGACCAGCGTGGCCCTGGCGTCGGCCGTCATGCCTTGCCAGCGTCTCTTTTCGGGCCCTATCCCCTCGCGCCCACCTTCGCTTCCTCGCGGCTGAAGACGTACTCCTCGCCCTCGATGTCCACCAGCACCGTGTCGCCCTCGCCGAACTCGCCGGCCAGGATGCGCTTGGACAGGGGGTTCTCCACCCGCCGCTGCACCGTCCGCCGCAGGGGGCGGGCGCCGAACACGGGGTCGAAGCCCTCCTTCACCAGGGCTTCCTTGGCCGCCTCCGTCAGCTCCAGGCCGACGTCTCGCTCTTCAAGGCGCTTGCGCACGTCGTCGGTCAGCAGCTCGATGACCTGCTTCAGGTCTTCCTCCGTCAGCGGCTCGAAGATGATCGTCTCATCGATGCGGTTGAGCAGCTCGGGACGGAAAGCCTCCTTGAGCGCCTTCTCCACGGCGCTGCGCAGCCGCTCCCTCTCGCTCTTGGTCTGCCTCTCGGCGGGCATGAAGCCCACTGCCGGCCGCTGGAACTCGGCCGTGCCCAGGTTGGAGGTCATGATCACCACCGTGTTGCGGAAGTCCACCGTACGGCCGTGGCCGTCGGTGAGGCGGCCGTCCTCCAGTATCTGAAGGAGGATGTTGAACACGTCCGAATGGGCCTTCTCCACCTCGTCGAAGAGGACGACCCGATAGGGCCGACGGCGAACGGCCTCGGTGAGGCTGCCGCCCTCCTCATAGCCCACGTATCCAGGCGGGGCGCCGATCAGGCGGGACACTGTGTGGCGCTCCTGGTACTCGGACATGTCGACGCGCACCATGGCGTCCTCGTCGTCGAACATGAACTCGGCCAGGGCCTTGGCCAGCTCCGTCTTGCCCACGCCGGTCGGGCCCAGGAAGACAAAGCTGCCGATGGGCCGCCTGGGGTCCTTGAGGCCGGAGCGGGCGCGGCGGATGGCGTCGGATACAGCGGCCACCGCCTCCTTCTGGTCGACGATGCGCTCGTGGATGCGCTCCTCCATGTGCAGGAGCTTGTCGGCCTCCCCCTCCATCAGCCGGTCGACGGGGATGCCGGTCATGTTGGCCACCAGGCTAGCGATGTCGGAGGCGCTCACCGTCATGTCGATCTTCTCTTCCCCCGCCCACTGAGCCTTGGCCGCCTCGTACTCCTTCTCCAGTTGCAGCCGCTCGCTCTTGATGCGAGCCGCCTCCTGATAGTCCTGGCGACCGGAGGCCGCCTCCTCCTGGCGGGCCAGCTCATCGACGCGGCTCTTCGTCTCCCGCAGCTCTGGCGACAGGGCCTGGGCCTCGATGATATGCTTGCTAGCCGCCTCGTCGATCAGGTCGATGGCCTTGTCGGGCAGGAAGCGCTCGGTGACGTAGCGACTGGACAGCTTGACCGCCGCCTCGATGGCCTCGTCCGTTATCTCCACCTTATGGTGAGCCTCGTAGCGAGGGCGGAGGCCCTTCAGCATCTCAATGGTGTCCTCAAGCGAGGGCTCGTCGATGTACACGGGAGACAGGCGGCGCTCCAGAGCGGGGTCCTTCTCGATGTGCTGGCGGTAGTCGCCCAGGGTGCAGGCGCCGACGCACTGGAGCTCGCCGCGGGAGAGGGCAGGCTTCATCATCGTGCTGGCATCGATGGCCCCCTCGGCAGCGCCGGCCCCCATTACCTGGTGGATCTCGTCGATGAAGACGATGACCTCGCCCTGGGCCCGCTTGATCTCGTCCATCACCGCCTTCAGGCGCTCCTCGAACTCGCCGCGGAACTTGCTGCCGGCCACCATTGCCCCCATGTCCAGGGCCAGCACTCGCTTGCCCTTTAGGTTCTCGGGAACGTCATCGGCCACGATCTTCTGGGCCAGGCCCTCGGCGATGGCCGTCTTGCCCACACCCGCCTCGCCGATGATCACCGGGTTGTTCTTGGTGCGGCGGTTGAGGACCTGCATCACCCGTTTGATCTCGTCGTCGCGGCCGATGACGGGGTCCAGCTTGCCCTGGCGGGCGAGCTCGCTGAGGTCGATGCTGTAGCGCTCCAGGGCACGGTACTTGCTCTCCGCCCGCTGGTCGGTAATGCGGGTATCGCCGCGAATCTGGGCCAGCGCCTGGTAGATCCGCTCCTTGTCGATGCTGAACTCGCGCAGGATCCTGGCCGACTCACCCTCCCGCTCATCGGCGACGGCGATGAGCATGTGCTCCACGCCCACGTATTCGTCCTTGAAGCGCTCGGCCTCGGCGTTGGCCGCCTCGAGCATGCGCACGATGCGAGGGGTGGTGTAGACCTGGACCACATCGTAGGCCAGCTTGGACATGCGCTCCAGAACGGCGGCCACCCGCTCGCTGACCTGCCGCGGGTCGACCTTAAGTTGCTCCAGGATCTGCTGGGCCAGCCCTCCCGGATGGTTCAGCAGGGCGAAGAGGACGTGCTCCACGTCCCACTGAGCGTGGCGCTCCTTGCGCACCAGCTCCTGGGAGGCGGCCAGCACCTCCTGGGCTTGTTCTGTGAATCTGTCTTGTCTCATCATGATCGCTTCACCTCTCGATTAGACCATCTCTTATCAGCCGTAGCTGCAGACCTTCAGGTCTGCCTTTGCAGGGCTCAAGCCCTGCAGCTACACTAGCCAGGCGGCTGACACCTCCTGCACTGCGCTACCGCCGCCGGAACGTGCGCCGGAACCAGAAGAGGATCACGACCAGGGCGATCAGGCCCAGCGTGGCCAAGCGATTGACATCGACGATAGGAATGAAGCGCGTCCTTTCGGCGGTCACTTCCACTACACCCACCGGCTTGACCGACACGCCACCACCGCCGCCAGCGCCTCCCTCGCCCTGCTCGCCGCCACCCCAGCGACCCCGGCCGCCAGCCCCGGCGCCAAAGCCGTAGGAGGCCACAGCCACGGGGATGATGGTCTTGCCTTCGATGACCTGCGGCTCGCCGTAGACCACCTTGACGTCAGCGGCAGCCTTCAACCTCTCGCTGATGGTGGCAACCAGTTCTTCCGTCGGCGTTGGCATTGTCCTATCCCCTCTCTCGAATGATCCGTCACTCCATCGGCTGGGGCAGGTGCCTGTCCCGCAGCCGCTGCAATTCTATGCGCAGCTCTTCCATCTCTTGTTCCATCTGCCGGATGCGGTCGTTGAGGCGCAGGATCACCTCCGCGCCCGCCAGGTTCACCCCCAGGTCGTTGATCAGGCGCTGGATCTGACGCAGGCGGCTGATGTCGGCCTGAGAGTAAAGACGTATGCGACCCCGCGATCGTGACGGGGCGATGATGCCCACGCGCTCGTAGTAGCGGAGGGTCTGGGCATGCATGCCCAACATCCTGGCCGCCACACTTATTACGTAACAGGGCTCCTCTTCAGGAATCATCCGCTCTCGCAACTCACTTCACCTCACACACTTGCCAAAGAACGAGCTTCATGCCTTCGGTCCCACTTTCTGCATCGCCTTCAGCTTCTCGAACAGCTCCCGCTCCTCGGGCGAGAGGTCTGCTGGCAGTATCACCTCCACCTTGGCGTAGAGGTCGCCCTTGCCGCCACCACCCAGGTGGGGCATGCCCAGCCCAGCCAGGCGGAAGACCCGCCCGTTCTGGGTCAGCGGTGGTATCCTCAGCATGGCCTTGCCCTTGAGGGTGGGCACCGCTACCTCGGCACCCAGCACGGCGTCCAGCAGAGGCACCTCCACTTCCGTGTGCAGGTTGTCGCCGCGGCGGCTGAAGCGCTCATGGGGCCTGACCGATATCACCAGGTAGAGGTCGCCCCTGGCGCCGCCGCCCCGACCGCTCGGTCGGGGCCCCTCGCGAGCCACCCGCACCCGCGAGCCATCGGTGACCCCCGGCGGGATCTTCACCTCCAGACGTCGCGGCCGCACGATGACGCCGCTGCCCTGGCAGACATGGCACACAGCGCCCACCAAACGGCCGCTGCCGCCGCAGGTGCTGCAAGGCTCCTCGTTCTGGATGTTGAGGACGCGACTGGTGCCTCGATAGGCCTCTGCCAGGGTCACCTCCGCCATATGCTGGACATCTTCGCCACGGCGGGAGCGAGGGCGAGTTCCCCTGAACACGCCGCCCAGCAAATCGCCCAGATCGCCGATGCCGAGGTCGCCCAGGTCGAATCCGCCGAAGGGCGCACCGCCGCCGCTCCGGGACCAGCGCTGGCCGCCCTGGCGACGGGCCTCCTCGAACTGGTCGGCATACTGCCACTGGTCGCCGTAGAGGTCGTACTTCCGCCGCTTCCCGGGGTCGGAAAGGACCTCGTAGGCGGCGTTGATCTCCTTGAACTTCTCCTCGGCCACCTTGTCGCCGGCGTTGACGTCCGGGTGGTACTTGCGGGCCAGGCGGCGATAGGCCTGGCGAATCTCCTTATCGCTGGCGCCCCGCTTGACGCCCAGGATGGCGTAGTAGTCGTTCTTGGCCATAGAGAATTCCCTCTAGCATCATTATATGAGAGGGGCAGGGCTCATGTCAAACCGAAAATAAGGAAGTCTGACAATCATATTATAAGGACTCTTGACAACGCCTTCTACCCTTGCTATGATCATAGCAGAAGGAAAACCCCAAGCCTATACAAAGGAGGTGTATCGATGGCAAGCCTAATGCGCTGGTATCCTTTCTCGGACGCTAGGAGCCTTCGCCGGCACACGGACCGCCTCTTCGATGACTTCTTCCGCGGCCCTCGCCTTATCCCCTGGGAGAGCGCCGAGTTCATGTTCCCTCTGGACCTCTATGAGACCGAGGAATCCCTGGTGGTGAAGGCCCCCCTGCCCGGCGTTCGGCCCGGGGATGTGGACATCTCCATCACCGACGACATCCTCACCATCAAGGGGGAGACCAAGAGCGAGGAGGAGGTCAAGCGGGAGAACTACCACCGGCGGGAGTTGCGCTACGGTTCCTTCTGCCGCTCTGTGCCTCTGCCCACTCGAGTGGAGCACGGAAAGGCGGAGGCTGTCTTCGAGCAGGGCATCCTGACCGTCACCCTGCCCAAGACGGCGGAGGCTAAGCCCAAGACCATCAAGGTCAAGGCCCGCCCGGTCGCCGAGGGCAAGTCCTAATCGCCGGCGGCGGCCTGCCGCCATGGCAGGCCGCCCCCATTCCTCGCCCCGAGCAGCGAGGGCCAGGCGTGAGCGATAGCCGCCTGGCTCTCGCCTTTTCCCAGGCCGTACTGTCTCCGAGATGTGGCGACGCACGCGCCTCTACCTGGGCACCTGTTTCGTCTACCGAAGAGACCTTTGACGTCCTGCCATTGGCCAGGAGGTAGCTACAGGTGGGCTCCAGACGGTTCATAGACGGCAAACGGCCGTGAGATATGCATACACCGCCGAGAACGCCGCCTGTGGCCGAGATTCTTCGCTTTGCTCAGAATGACGCCAGCCATTTCTGTCGCCCTGAGCGTAGCGAAGGGCCTCACCTCGGGCAGCCTGGCGTCGCCATTACCTAGAGACAGCAGAGCTTAGTAGGCTACGACCGTGCCCAGTTCGGCCTGGCGCAGGGCGCGGTCGAGGTTGCGCGCGGTGTGGATGAGGGCGATGTGAGTGAAGGCCTGAGGATAGTTGCCAAGAAACTCCCCGCTCTGCGGGTCCACCATCTCCGAGAAGAGGCCCACGTGGTTGCTCAAAGAGATCACCCTCTCGAACAACCGCTGAGCCTCCTCCAGCCGCCCCAGCTGGATGAGACAGCCGATGAGCCACAAGGTGCACATGGTGAAGGTGCCTTCGTCCGTGCCCAGGCCGTTATCCGCCTGCGACGGCAGATAGCGGCGGACCAAACCGTTGACCGATAGCTCCTGCTGGATACGCAGGATCGTCGACTCCATGCGGGGGTCTTTAGCGGGCAGGAAGCCCACCATGGGCATGAACAGAAGGCTGGCATCCAGCACGTCGGACCCATAGGACTGCACGAAAGAGCCGACCCGTTCGTTCCAGCCACGGGCCAAGACATCTCGGTGGATGGCTCTCTTAGCCTGCTGCCAGCGCTGCAAGTCCACCGCCTTGCCCAGGGCCTTGGCCAGACGGATGCCCCGATCCAGGGCCACCCAGCACATGAGCTTGGAATAGACGAAGTGGCGGCGCTCGCCACGCACCTCCCAGATGCTGTGGTCGGGCAGACGCCAGTTGCTGACGGCCGCCTCCACCAGACTTTCCGTCAGAGCCCAGAGAGCGTCGCCGATGTGGCCGCCGGCCCGATAGAACGACGCAAAGGAGAGGACCACCTCCCCATAGATGTCCAGCTGAAGATGCTCGGCGGCGGCATTGCCGATGCGCACCGGGCCCGAACCCATGTAGCCCTCAAAGTGGTCAAGGATGTACTCCGGGATCTCTGCCTCACAGCCGATGCCGTAAAGAGTCTGAACTCCGTTGGCCGAGGCCGAGGCGAAGTTCCCCAGCCAGGCCATGAAGGAGGACGTATCGACTGCGTGACCCAGGCGGTGAAAGACGTCCAGGGTAAGGGCAGCGTCCCGCAGCCAACAGTAACGATAGTCCCAATTGCGATGGCCGTTGACCCACTCGGGCAGGGAGGTGGTAACGGCGGCACAGATGGCGCCGGTGGGGGCATAGAGGAGCTGGTGGAGAGCGAGCCCCGAGCGCTTGATGACCTCCGCCCATCGCCCATGATAGTGCCAGTCTCTGGCCACCGTCCGCCAGTAGGCCTCAGTATCCCCCAGCTTGCCGTAGATATCATAGTCGGCCAGCCGCCGCGGATTCTGTCCGTCCCAGCGCAGCACGAAGGCCGCCGATTCCCCCGTCCCAAGAGCAAGGGTAGCCCGCGCCGTGTCGTCCTCTATGTCGAATGGCACCGGCGAGGCAAGGCCGAGACAGGCGTCTCCATTCCTGGCCACCACCCCACGGGAGGTGGCGATCAGGCGAGTGGACCCGCGACCGTAGTCCAGGCGGGGCTGGAAGAGGCAGTCCAGAACCACCTGGCCGCTTTCGCAGCGGACGATGCGAATGACCTCGTGCTCCGAGACGGCGATGTCCGCAGCCATCGGCATGAAGTCGGTGACAGTGGCGCGGCCTTCGTCTGTCTGGAAGGAGGTGAGCAGCACGTTGGTGTCAGGAAGATAAGCCTGGGAAAAGCGGTGCTCGCCCGCTGGTCGGATGGCAAAGCAACCGCCTCGCTTGTCATCCAGGATCGCTGCGAAGACGCTAGGCGAGTCGAAGCGGGGGAAGCAGAGCCAGTCGATGGAACCATCCCTACTCACCAGGGCGGCCGAGTGCATGTCCCCGATGACGCCGTAGTCGCTTATCGGTCTATAGGTCATCCCGTCCTGCCAGGCCTTTCAGCGAAGAAACAAGGCCCCGCCGCCATCATGCGTCAATAATACAAACACATCAGCCCATAGGAAAGTTAAACACAAGTAGACCTTTGGTGGTGTTTCGGGGAAGACGACTGTATACTGGACAAACCCACAATTCCGTGAAGTCAGCCAGGAGGTTCAGACATGGCCAAAGGCGAAATCCTCGTGGTCACCTCCGATGAGGTGCCTGGTCGCAAGGTCGTCAAGAGCCTGGGCTTGGTGCGCGGTCAATCAGTCCGAGCCCGCCACCTTGGCCGGGACATCCAGGCCGGCATCCGCTCCATCGTCGGCGGCAAAGTCGGGGTCTATGCCGAGCTCTTGGAGAGGAGCCGAGAGGAGGCCATAGACACGATGACCGCCGAGGCCGAGAAGCTCGGGGCCAACGCCGTTGTCGCGGTGCGTATGAGCACAGCCGACATAATGGGCTCAGCCGCCGAGGTCCTAGTGTATGGCACCGCCGTGGTCACCGAGTAGCGCCACCGCGAACTTCCGCCTGAGCTGCTCGACCCGCACCAAGCCGATGTAGCACCGGCCCTTGCCTGCCGGCAGGCAGGTTTGCCATCTCTGGCGATGGGGCTATACTGGGGATTGCGTAGCAAAGGAGGGGAGCGAACGGTGGACTACGAACTGACCGAAACCCACAGGCTAATCCGTGATACGGCGCGGCGCATCGCCCGCGAGCGGGTGCAGCCGCGCGCCGCCGAGATCGACGAGCAGGGCCAGTACCCCGAAGACATCTTCGCCGTCTTCCGCCAGGCCGGGCTTCTGGGCCTGAGTATCCCAGTTGAGTACGGCGGCGGCGGCAGCTTACTGGCCCTGATTCTGGCCGTGGAGGAAGCGGCCAAGTACTGCTGCGCCTCCGGCCTCATCCTTCTTCTCTCCGCCCTTTCCACCCAGTCCATCGTTATCGGCGGCAGCGAGGAGCAGAAACGGGCCTGGCTCCCCCCCTCGGCGGCGGGCGAGATCAGGGGGGCATTCTGCCTCACCGAGCCCAACGCTGGCTCCGACCCCGCCGCCATCGAGAGCCGCGCCAGGCGCGATGGCGATGAGTACGTCATCGACGGCGAGAAGATGTTCATCTCCGGCGGCAGCGTCGCCGATTTCGTCGTCACCTTCGCCAAGACCGATCCCGCCGCCGGTACCCGCGGCTTCTCCGCCTTCGTCGTCCCCACCGACAGCCCTGGCTTCTCGGTGGCCCGCCTCGACCGCAAGATGGGGGTCACCGGCGTCCCCACCGCCAACCTGGTATTCCAGGCCTGCCGGGTGCCCGCCGCCAACCTGATCGGCGAGGAAGGGCGAGGCTTCCGTATCGCCATGCTCACCCTGGGCACCGTCCGCCCAGTGGTGGGAGCCCGCGGTCTGGGCCTGGCCGAGGGAGCCTTGGCCTACGCGTTGGACTTCGCCCGCGAGCGCCGCACCTTCGGCCGCCCCATCCTAGAGCACCAGGCCATTCAGTTCATGCTGGCCGACATGGCAACCCAGATCGAGGCCGCCCGCCACCTGGTCTATCAGGCGGCCTGGCTGGTCGACCAGGGAAAGTACGACCGTCAGTACGCCCCCTACCTGTCCTTCGCCAAGGTCTTCGCTACCGAGATGGCGGTCAAGGTCTCCTCCGATGCCCTCCAGATCCTGGGCGCCCAGGGCTACATGAAGGATCACCCCCTGGAGCGCCACTATCGCGACGCCCGCCAACTGATGATCGTGGAGGGCACCAGCCAGATTCAGCGCATAGTCATCGCCCGTGCCCTGGCCGAGGGGGATATCGTCTACGGGTAGAAGAGCAGGACGAGCGGAACCAACATCGGAAATCGACGTTGAGATATAAGGTAGCGTCATGTCCTTCGTAGTAACAGTCTACGTGCCGGAAGCCATTGTCATGGCCTCTGATAGCCGCCAGACGCTCACCCTCAAGGGCAAGGTGGAGACCGTCAACTCCGACTTCACCTACAAGACCTTCCTCCTGCCCCGCCAGCAGGTGGGGGTGAGCACCTTTGGTCAGGCCGTGCTGGGGGGCGTGAGTGTGCAGAGCCAGCTGGAGCGCTTCGCTGAGCAGGTGGTGGAGGAGGAAGACGACGTCGAGGCCGTGGCCCACAAGCTGGTGAGCTCTCTCCACGACAAGTATCCGAAGGTCGACACCGGCTTCTACGTGGCCGGCTACAAGCGAGAGGGGCGGGCCAGCGTTCCCCACGTTTACTACTGCCAGGTGAAGAAGAACATAGTGCAGAGGCGGAACATGAACCCCCAGACAGGCGATGTCACCTACGGGGCCACCTGGGCCGGCCAGGTGGATGTCATCACTCGCTTGCTGAAGGCCAAGCAGGTCGTGGGCCCCGACGGCCAGCTCGTGGAGATTACGGGTGCCCGGATCAACTGGCACCTGATGAATGTTCAGGATGCCATCGACTTCGCCATCTATGCCGTGCGCACCACCATCGACACCATGCGCTTCGAGGCGCGGCCCAAGAATGTAGGCGGTCCCATCGATCTCCTCCTCATCACCCCCCAGGGCAGCCGCTGGATTCAGCACAAGGAGCTCCACGGCCAGCCTTCCCTCAGCCCGGAGATAACTTAGTCGCCATTGGGGCGAAGGGGGTAACAGGGTGCGGGTCGGTGCCTTACTGGCCGCCTTTCTCCTGTCGGCGATCCTGGTGTTCGCCGCCTGCGCCGAAGAGGAAGAGGCCCCGCCGTCTCCCACGCCAGCGCCGTCCTCGTCCAGCGTAGCGGAGGAATTCCTTCGCCTCTGGCAGGAAGGCAGCTACAGCCAGATGTATGACCTGCTGGCCTCCTCCGCCCAGGCCGGGATCAGCCGCCAGGACTTCGTCGCTCGCTACCAGGCCATCGCCGAGGAAGCCACCATCAGCGGCGTCAGCTATCTACTCCAGCCCTCGCCCGACCCCGATGCCACCGAACTGCCCTTCTCAGTCACTATCTCCACCGCCTTCTTCGGCGACATCGTCCACTTGAACACCATGAAGCTGGTGAAAGAGGGCCAGGGCAGCCAAGAACGCTGGCGTATACTCTGGAGCCCCTCCCTCATCTTCCGGGAGCTGACCGGCGCCTCGCTCGTCCACTTCTTCACCGATGTGCCCCAGCGAGGCGCCATCTACGACCGTCACGGCACCCCCCTGGCCCTGGACGGCCGCGTGCACGTGGTGGGGGCGGTGCCGGGGCTGATCAAGGACAAGGAGGCGCTCATCTCCACCCTGGCCGAGAGGCTGGAGATGGCGGAGGAAAAGATACGGGAGGAGGTGGAGGCGGACGTCCCCTCCTACTACTTCATCCCTCTCAAAACTCTGCCCTACGGCACACCCGACGAGGCTATCCAGCCTTTCTACCAGATAGAGGGGGTAGTCGTCCGGCCGCAGCTTCAGCGGGCGTATCCCCAGGGCAGCCTGGCCGGCCACACCCTGGGCTATCTCATGGAGGTGAGCCCAGAGCAGCTAGAGGAGATGGCCGGCCAGGGCTATCGGGCCGGCGACATGGTGGGGGCCGACGGGCTGGAGTCCTACTTCCAGGAGGAGCTGGCCGGCCAGCGGGGCGGGACGCTGGCCATTATCACCCCCGAGGGCACCATCTCCCATGTGCTGGCCAAAAAGGAGTCCAGGCCGGGCAGGGACATCCACCTGACCATCGACATCAACGTTCAGGGGGAAGCCGAAGCGGCCCTGGGGGATCGCGCGGGGAGCATCGTGGTGATGGACCCCATCGACAATAGCATCCTGGCCATCGCCAGCCACCCGACCCTCAACCCTAACGATTTCATCGACGGCCTTAGCGCGGAAACCTTCCAACGGCTGGCCTCCGATCCGCGCCAGCCCTTCTTCCATCGGGCCGTGCTGGGCACCTCCGCGCCGGGCTCCACTTTCAAGGTGGTGACCATGGCCGCCGGCCTGGAGAAGGGCGGCTACACTGCCAGCTCCACCCTGCCCTGTCCGCCCGTGTGGTACGGCCTGGGCCCGGAGAACCCCAAGCGCAACTGGCAGTCGGTGGACCGCGGCCCCCTGACCATGGGCCAGGGGCTGATGGCCTCCTGCAACACCGTCTTCTACGAGGTGGCGCTCACCCTGGATCATACCGACCCGGAGATCCTGCCCTCGTTCGCTGCTGCCTTTGGCTTCGGCGAGCCATCGGGAGTGTTCGGCCTGGAGGAGGCCCAGGGAGTGGCAGCTGGCCCGGCCTGGAAGCAAGAGCAGATGGGGGAGCCCTGGTACAGCGGCGACAGCGTGAACATGAGCATAGGCCAGGGCTTTCTCTTGGTCACCCCTTTGCAGCTAGCCAACATGTACAGCGCGATCGCCAGCAGCGGCATCCTGCGCACACCCCTTCTGGTGCAGCGCATCGCCTCCCCCGATGGGGTGGTGTCCCAGGAGTTCACCGCCGCCGAGATCAACCCTCTGCCAGCTTCTCAGGCCACCCTGGAGGCTATCCGCGACGGCCTGACCCTGGTTGTCGCCGACCCCGGCGGCACCGCCTACAGCACATTCCTGGGCTCCAGCGTGGCGGCGGCGGGAAAATCGGGCACCGCCGAGGACATCATCTACCAGGACCACGTCTTCTTCGTGGCCTACGCCCCTCGCGATGACCCGGCCATCGTGGCCCTGATGGCCCTGGATGAGGGCCAGTCGGGCTCCCTGGAGGCGGGACCGATGGTCCGGCGCGTCCTAGAGGCCTACCTGGCGGGCGGCTAGGCCTGCTGATCTCGTTCAGAAACATGGCTGACACCTAGAATGGTGTCGCTATGCGCATTATCAGAGGAACAGCGCCCGGGGCCCTGGGCTACCGCACGCCTCTCCAGGCCGTCCTACAACTCCAGCAACAGGAGCTAACATAGTGGCACCAATGTACTGAACGAGTACACGCTGTTGATCGTAAGGCGCACCCGTCTTTACAATTGCAGCGGGTAGCGTTCTAGCAATTGCCAGCTTGTCCCGTCGTTTCGCTTTTCTGCCCTGGAAGGTGACCCCCTTGCACGAAAAGACCACTCTGGCCAACGGCCTCCGTATCCTCACCGCCCCCATGCCTCACGCCTATTCGGTGGCCATCGCCATCTACGTCGGGGCGGGCTCCCGCTACGAGCGCAAGCAGGAGGCCGGCCTGTCCCACTTCGTGGAGCACCTCTGCTTCAAGGGCAGCCAAAAGCGCCCCACCTCCAAGGACATCTCCGAGGCCATCGACAGGGTCGGCGGCATCCTCAACGGCGGCACCGACCGCGAGATGACCGTCTACTACTGCAAGGTAGCCGCGCCTCACTTCCCTCTGGCCCTCGATGTGCTGGTCGACCTCGTGCGCGCCCCTCGCTTCGAGTCCCAGGAGATGGAGAAGGAGCGCTCGGTAATCCTCGAAGAGCTGGCCATGGTCGCCGACACCCCCAGCCAGCTCGTGGACCTCGTCATCGACCAGGCTCTCTGGGCCGACCAACCCCTCGGTTGGGACGTCGCTGGCACTGAGGAGTCGGTTAAGGCCATCGACCGCCAGACGGCCATCGACTACCGTTCTCGCCAGTACGTGCCCAACAATATGGTGCTCAGCGTAGCCGGAAGCATCGAACACCGCCAGGTGGTGGAGCAGGTCGCCGCCTTCTGGAGCGATTGCCCGTCTGGCTCCCCTTCCTCCTGGTACCCGGCGACCGACGGTCAGGGCCCCCGCTGCGCCCTGCACTATAAGAAGAGCGAGCAAGCCCACCTATGCCTGGCGGTACGGGGCCTATCCCTACAGCACCCCGACCGCCATGCCCTTGCCCTCCTGTCGTTGATCCTGGGCGAGGGCATGAGCAGCCGCCTCTTCCTGGAGCTACGAGAGCGGCAGGGCTTGGTCTACGACGTCCACAGCTACGTCAGCCACTTCCTGGACAGCGGTGCCTTCACCGTCTACGCCGGCGTCGACCCCGCCAGGACGGTCGACGCCCTCAAGATCATCCTCAGCGAACTGGTGCGCCTGCGCGACGGTGTTGAGGAGGAGGAACTGGTCAAGGCCAAGGAGCTCGCCAAGGGCCGCCTGCTCCTGCGCCTGGAGGACACCCGCAACGTCGCCGGCTGGCTCGGCGGCCAGGAGCTCCTGCTGGGCGAAGTGCGCACCCCCGATCAGGTCGTCGAGCTCCTGGAGGCGGTGACCCTGCACGACGTGCAGCGCGTGGCCTGCGCCCTTCTGGTCAGCGACCAGTTACACATGGCCCTCGTCGGCCCCTTCCGCAGCGATAGGCGCTTCGCCCCCCTCCTCAAGCTCTAGCCACAGGGCACCTACCGCCACCGTCTGCCACCACCAACCACTTCAACAAGCCAATGCGCGCCTAGCCTGCCTGCCGGACAAACTGCCGCAGCCTCAAGTTGGAGTCGCGCACAAGCGCTTGATAGGTGTCTTCCAGCGGTTCTTCGTACGCGTCTTCCTGTCCATAGACGATCTCTTGGATTCCCGCCTGCACAGCTTCCTTCAGGCAAGATAAGCAAGGGCGAATCGTCGTGTACATGACTCCTCCCTCGGTCGCGTTTCCATGCCGGGCAGCCAGCAGTATGGCATTGGCTTCAGCATGAACGCAGATGCAGGTATCGTAGCCTTCGCCGGGTGGGACGTCCGATAAGCAGCGAGGGCAGCCACCTTCAAAGCAGTTCTTGACTCCGATCGGCGTCCCATTATAGCCAGCGCTGATGATGTTCCTCTGCTTCACTATGAGCGCTCCAACCTTTCGTCGCAGACAATTGGAACGCGTCGAGGCGTCCTCTGCTATCTTCATGAAGTAGTCATCCCACGAGGGGCGGTAGTCGGTCATGGCGCTCCCTCCATTAGCCGCCTTTGGCAAAGCTCTACGCACAGCCTGGCCCTTGCAAGCATTATTGCAGGTTCGAGGCCTGAGTAGGGGGTGCCTTCTAGAGCCACCCCATCGCCACCACCCACCACAAGTTGGCGCTGGCCAGCCGTTGCTCGCCTTATTCCAGCCCCTGCTCTTCGAACACAAATAGCGGGCCGAAGTACTCCCACTTACCCTTTCCGTCTTCCAAAGCAGCCCGCAGCATCCTGAAGGTTTGAAACGCCGTGTGGTCGGTTTCAGAGAAGGAGACATTTACTTCGTCTATGAACAAGTCGCTGTGAAAGTCCTGGATGGACTCCAGGGCATCCAGGAGCCCCTCTCGCGTCAGGTTATCGCACGACCTGCCGAGCGCCTCCACCGCCACCTCTCCCAGCGCCTGGGCATAGATGGTGAAGTTGGTTGGGGTGGGCCCGCCGTACTCGTCCATGATCTCATAGTGTCGAGCGACCGCCGGGTCGTCGGTCCAGGCCGCCAGCTTGAGGGCCTGCAGGCTAATGGTACCTTCCAGGAGGTCGGGCGAGACGAACTGAAATGTCATCTCGTCGGAATTGATGTAGCTCAAGAACCACTGGGGATGCCAGCCCAGGCGGTCGGCCTGCTTGATGGCCTGAGCATTGTAGCCGGGCGTGGCAACACTGGTGACCACCTCGGCGCCGTCGTTCTTCATGTTGCTCACCTGGGAGCTGACGGAGACCGCCGCGACCTCGAAGCTCTGCTCGGAGACGAGCTCGTTCTTGTCAGGGTCCAGGCCGTCCTTGACTCCTTGCAGGTGGTCGGCGCCCTGTTGGTTATTCGGGTAAAGGACGGCCACCTTCTTGCCAGGCAGGTTCTCGGAGATGTACTCGCCGAAGACCGTCCCCTCGATCCTGTAGCTGGGGATCATCTGGACCGTCCAGGGGTGCCCCTCGGGGTCGGCGCCGAACATGTGAGACCCCGCGGAGCACAAGATGTCAGGCACTTCATTCTCGTTCAGGTACTCCCAGACGGCGGGATGGGGAGTATCGCCCAGGGAGCCGACGATGGCGAACACCTTGTCCTGTTCCACCAGCTTGTGCACCGCCTCTATGGCCTTGGCCGGATCGTCCTGGTTGTCCCTCAGCTTGTAGACGATCTCGCGACCGCAGACACCTCCCTGGGTGTCGTTGATGTAGTTGAAGTAGGCTTCCGTGGCCTGAGGGATCGTGGCGTACACCGCCGCCATGGCCCCGGCGAGGATGACATCGGCCCCCAGGATTATCTCTGTGTCCGTGATGCCCGGCGCCTCCGCCGTGGCGGCAGGAGTGCCGGTCGCCGCGGCCGTGGGTGTGCCGCCAGGGGTGGGAGTCGCTTCCTCTTCTTCCTCTTCACAAGCCACTGCTAACGCTACCAGCATCGCTGCTAGCGCCAGGAAGATCAGCCAGAATTTGCCTAGCCTCCGCACGGTTGCATCAGCCCCCTTTCTTCATCCCCTTCTTCTCGGCGTGCTGGACAATCGGGGTAACCCCATGCTAATCCCAAGGGCGCGCGCTGGCAAGAGAGGAACCTTGCGCCACCCCATCGCCGCTGCCCGACCACACGCTGGCGCTGGCCAGCCGCGCCCGCCTTATTCCACCTCCTCCTCCGGGGGCACCCACAGCGGGCCGAAGAACTCCCACTTGCCCTTCCCATCCTCCACGGTGGCTCGCAGCATCACGCCGTCCTCCAGGGCCCTGTGGTCGGTGTCGGAGAGGGAGATGCTCACTTCGTCCAGGAACAAGTCGCTGTGAAAGTGCTCAAGGGACTCCACCGCGTCCAAGAGCCCCTCTCGCGTCAGGTTATCGCAGGTTCTGCTGAGCGCCTCCACCGCCACTTCTCCCACCGTCTGGGCATAGACGGTGAAGTTGGTGGGCGTGGGCCCGCCGTACTCGCTCATTATCCGGTGGTGTTCGGCCACAGCCGGCTCGTCGGTCCAGGTCGCCAGCTTGACGCCCTGGAAGCTAATGGCCCCCTCCAGGAGTTCGGGCGAGACGAACTGAAACATCATTTGGTCGGCGCTGACGTAGCTCAAGATCCACTGGGGATACCAGCCCAGGCGGTCGGCCTGTTTGATGGCCTGAGACGTGAAGCCGGGAGTGCCATTGCTGACGACCACCTCGGCGCCGGCGTTCTTCATGTTGTTCACCTGGGAGGCGATGGAGACCGCCGTGATCTCGAAGCTCTGCACGGAGACGATCTCGTTCTTATCGGGATCCAGGCCCTGCTTGACCCCTTCGAGGCAGTCGGTGCCCATGGCGAGATTCGGATGGAGGACAGCCACTTTCTTGCCGGGCAGGTCTTGGGAGATATACTGGCCGAAGGCCAATCCCTCCAACCTGTTGCTGGCGATCATCTGGACGGTCCAGGGGTGCCCCTCGGGGTCAGCGCCGAACATGTGAGCGCCGACGGAGACCAGGATGTCGGGCACGCCGTTCTCGTTCAGGTAGTCCCAGACGGCGGGATGGGGAGCGTCGCCCAGGGAGCCGACGATGGCAAACACCTTGTCCTGTTCCACTAGCTTGCGCACCGCCTCGATGGCCCTAGCGGGGTCGTCCAGATTATCTTCTACCTTGTAGACGATCTCGCGACCGCAGACGCCCCCCTGGGTGTCGTTGATGTAATCGAAGTAGGCTTGTGTGGCCTGAGGGATCGTGGCGTAGACCGCAGCCAGGGCGCCACTGAGGGGTACATCGGCTCCCAGGATTATCTCTGTGTCCGTGATGCCCGGCACCTCCGCCACGCCCGTGGGAGTGCCGGTCACTGCGGCCGTGGGCGTGCCGCCAGGGGTGGGAGCCGCCTCCTCTTCTTCCTCTTCGCAGGCCACTGCTAGCGCCACCAGCACCGCTGCCAGCGCGAGGAAGATCACCCAGAATTTGCCTAGCCTCCGCACGGCTGCATCAGCCCCCTTTCTTCATCCCCTTGTTCTCGGCATGCAGGACAATCGGGGCAACCCCATCCTACCCGCAGGCGCTAGGCGTAGCAACGGGACAGGCCGCCCCCAGCCCATCGCCACCGCTCACCACACGACGCCCTCGGCCACCAGCAGGGCGGGCAGAGAGCGTGAGGAAGACCTACCTGAGGCACCACGTATCGGCGTACGTCGATCTGAGAAGGGTGGGGAGAGCCGGCCTGGCAATGCCATCTCCCCACCCCAAGCACGTCAGGAGTCCTTGGCCGCACCCCAGACGTTCCACACCATTCTCAGCTAGTCCGCTACCTGTGTCAAGCTGGAAGCCAACCGTTATGTCCTAGAAGATCCTCACTAGCGTAGCGTGCAAAGAAGGAGAGAGCCTTCGGGGGTGCGGCCACAAAAGCTCTCTCAGTGCTCGGGGCGGGATTTCCCGACCTCCACGATAGGTTAGGGCAACGTCGACGGCGTGTCAAGCGTTTATGGTAAAGTGGCATAAGCAATTTATCTGAATCGTTGACGCTGGCCGCCATATGGGCGCCGCCCGCGCCCTCCTGCCGCCCGACCAGTTGCCCGGCTGCAGGACGTGGAGGGTAGCTTCAGGTGTGCCAGGGTCAGCGGCTAGACAGAAACGTCCGCGTCTTCGCGTTTGGCTTCCCGCGTTTCGGAGCCCCGTATTATGCCAGAGTTATCCACAATAGTTATCCACAAATATCCGCAATCAGATCTTGACATGTGGCATACGTGCACATAAACTATAGTCAGTGGACAGTGGATTCCCGCTGTCGGCGGCTCACCTCCTTGAGATGAGCCGCTTTCAATTTTGTGGGCTGGCCCCGCAGCGAACTCGATGCTCTTCGATTCGTTCTCGGATATCCGAGTCGGGGAACACCTTCAGCCCAAACTTCCCCATCCGGCCATCGCCCCGACAGTAGATCTTACGGCTGAATGAATCCCACCTCTTTGGCACCGTCACACAGTCTCCTCGGATCCATTCATAGATATCACGCGATAGCATATCCGCCAACTCCATTGGATCCGAGCCCTGCTTGGGAGTGAACCGCAGCCCGGGCTCCAGCCAGTTTCGGAAGGCCGAATCAGGCACCCACTGGGAACCTTCCAGAAGCGTCCTCGCGTATTCAAGTTGGTGTTCTGCATCCTCTCGCGGTCCTTGGCTCTCGAACGTAACCCGTGCGAGTCGCTTAGTCGGACTAGCAGCCAGAAAATCCACGTATCGTTCCAGCAGCATGACCATAGCAAGCGCGTAAGCGTCCGTCGGCAAGTAGGGATCGACCCCGCTCTTCACGAACTCCCCTTCAAAGGCTGTCTTCCTTACTCCCACACCGAACGCTGTAAATTTGGTGTCGGCCACCAAGCGATCAATAGCTTCGTCGAATTCCTGCTGCCGCTTCTTATCACCATCAAAGTGGTAACATGCATCATGGTCGCGCATATCTGGTTCATGGAATGTGATGTCGGTTCTTCCAAAGAAATCAAGCTTGATGCCGTCTGCTGCTGCGCAGTAATTATCCACTTCCTCTTCTGGCAATGCCACAGCGCCCAGTGAGAAAAAGCTGGGAACTATCGGTTCAAGCTGAGACTTCCCGGTTTCATCGATATAGAGCTGGCTCCGAGGACGTTTTTCGAGTAGGGGCTGGGGGGAATGCTTCTTGAAGCGCTTGCGTGGCTCGATCCGACCGTGGGCGCGCTGAAGTGCTATCTGCTCCTGTTTTGCCAGCGCCTTGATGAGGTCGGTACAGGCGGTTGCATCGGACTCTGCTCGCTTGACAAGGACTTCAACTGCACGCGCTACCCTTCCAGCTTCAGCCAGCACCATCGCCCTTCTTTTTGCCAGCCTGCGGCCCGAGGGATCGCCTGCCGAAGAGTGGTTCATACCAGGTAGAGTCTAGCATATTCAAAGGCTCCATCCTAATGTGAATTTGATTAACCCCATCCATTAACGAAACAGGCTACAACCCGGTACAGGCCAATCCTCTAGAAAATGTGTGCTGCCCCCCACTGCCACTCCCGCCTTCCACCTCTCGCCCGCCCGCCCCCCAAATACAAGGGCCGCCCCCCGACGTGTCGGGGAGCGGCCCTCCAGGCCTGCCCTGAGCCTGTCGAAGGGCCTGCCTGCCTTCTCTTCCTAGTACTCCATGTGCGGTGGCATCTGCGGCGCCCCCGCCGACGGCGGCTCCGGTATCTCCGCCAGCAGCGTCTCGGTGGTAAGCAGCAGGGTCGCGATAGACGCCGCGTTCTCCAGCCCGCTGCGGGTCACCTTCACCGGGTCGATGATCCCCCGCTCGAACAGGTTGCCGAACTCACCTCTCTCCGCGTCGTAGCCGTACTCCGCGTCCTTGCTCCTCCGCACCGCGTCCACCACCACCGATCCCTCCTCGCCGGCGTTCTCGGCGATGATTCGCAGCGGCTCCTCCAGCGCCTTCCTCAGGATGCGAATGCCGGTCAGCTCGTCGCCGCTCAGCTTCTTCTCCAGCTTGTCCAGCGCCGCCACCGCTCGCAGAAGCGCGACGCCACCCCCAGCGACGATGCCCTCCTCCACCGCCGCCCGCGTCGCCGAAAGGGCATCCTCCACCCTCAGCTTCTTCTCCTTCAGCTCCACCTCCGTGGGCGCGCCCACCTTCACCACCGCCACCCCCCCGGCCAGCTTCGCCAGGCGCTCCTGCAGCTTCTCCCGGTCGAACTCCGAGGTCGTATCCTCTATCTGGGCCCTGATCTGCTTAATGCGGCCCTGAATGCCCACGTCGGTGCCATGCCCCTCGATGATGACCGTCTCCTCCTTGGTGGCCAGCACCCGCCGGGCGCGGCCCAGATCAGACGCCTGGGCGGTGTCCAGCTTGCGGCCCATCTCCTCGGTGATGAAGCTGCCGCCGGTGAGGATCGCGATGTCCTCCAGGATGGCCTTGCGCCGGTCACCGAACGCAGGGGCCTTTACCACTAGCGCATTGAGAGTACCGCGCAGCTTGTTCACCACCAGCGTGGCCAGGGCCTCCCCGTCGCAATCCTCACAGATAAGCATCAGGTTCTTGGTCACCTGAAGGACCCGCTCCAGAACGGGAAGGATGTCGGCTACGGCCGATATCTTCTTGTCGGTTATCAGGATGTAGGGCTCGTCGAGGATGGCCTCCATTCGCTCCGGGTTCGTCACGAAGTAGGGGGAGACGTAGCCGCGGTCGATCTGCATGCCCTCCACGAACTCCGTCTCCAAGCGAATGCCCTTGCCCTCCTCAACGGTGATCACCCCGTCCTTGCCAACCTTCTCCATGACGTTGGCAATGATCTCGCCGATCTCGCTGTCGTGGCCGGAAAGGGTGGCCACCTGAGCGATCTGCTCCTTGCCAGCCACCGGCCGAGCCACAGCGCGCAGGGCGTCCACGACTGCCTGCACGCCCCGCTCCAGGCCATGCTTGAGGGCCATCGGGTTGGCGCCGGCGGCCACGTTCTTCATCCCCTCGCGGACGATGGCCTGAGCCAGGACGGTGGCCGTAGTAGTGCCATCGCCGGCGACGTCATTGGTCTTGGTGGCCACCTCGCGGGCGAGCTGAGCGCCCAGATTCTCGAAGGGGTCCTTGAGTTCGATCTCCTTGGCCACGCTGACGCCGTCGTCGACCACCGCCGGCGGCCCGAACTTCTTCTCCAGCACCACATTGCGGCCGCGGGGACCCAAGGTCACCCGCAGGGCATTGGCCAGGGCGTCCACCCCGTCCTTGAGCTTGCGCCTAGCCTCCTCATCGAAAACCAGCATCTTGGCAGGCATACCTCTCCCCTCCTTAACCTATCCCTGACGAAGAGATTATGGGAACAACAACCGCTTTCTAGCTCTGCAAGCGAGCCAGGATATCGCTCTCCTTAAGGACCAGGTACTCCTCCTCGTCGCCGGGCAGGATGCCCCGCGGCACCTCCTGACCGGAGTACTTAGCGAAGAGGACCCGCTCCCCCACCTTCACCTCGATGGGAACGCGCTTGCCGTTCTCATCCAGGCGGCCGGGCCCCACAGTGATGACCTCGCCCAGCTGAGGCCTTTCCTTGGCGGTGTCGGGGATGACGATACCGCTGGCCCGCACCTCCTCCTGCAGGATCTGCTTCACCACGACGCGATCGCCATAGGGAATGATCTTAGCTGACGGACGTCTCTTGGCTGGCACAACCATCCCTCCTTTGCAAAGCCACTCACTCAGGACAGACAATTTAGCACTCTCCTCGGAAGAGTGCTAAATTCTTATTCGCATACTAGCCCATCGTCCCTCTGCGAGCAAGGGCAATCAGCGGCAAGGAGAGCGGGAAATCTCGCCTCAGCTTCTATGCAGGCCCATGTTCTTCTACTGCCTCGCGCAAGCTCCCGTGATCTGGCTAGCACGGCCTTGGACGAGGTCAGGCCTCGGCGCTACCCCTTGATTTGCTACACGGAAGCGTGTAAGATCTTTGGGCAATGGTGACTAAGGGGAGACGGAGACGAGGGCCTGTGTGGAACGCCCAGCAGGTGAGGGCCCTGCGCGAGCACCTGGGCCTAACCCAGGAGCAGATGGCCGCGGAGTTGGGCAGCCGTCAGCAAACCATCAGCGAGTGGGAGACGGGCCAGTACCGGCCGCGGGGCACCTCGGCCCGCCTCCTGACCCTCATCGCCGAGCGAGGGGGCTTCCCCTATCGGGCCGAGGGACAGGGGTCGAGGGTTGAGAACGAGGGGCAAGATACGGAATGAATATGACGCTCTTGCGGCAGCGAGGCCTCAATAGTGAGCGAGCGGACGCGGCCAACGAAGGGGCTCAGCCGCCTGATTCCCGCCCCCTGTCCCCAGCCCCCAGCGAGGCTGAGTTGGTGCGCCTGTGGGAGGGACAGCGCTTTCCCCCTCAGGCCCTGGTCAGCGGCGACGGTGCGCCCCTGCGCGTGGTCTTTCGCGGCCGTTCTTGCAGCGGCGGCGCCGGCCCCGACTTTCGCGATGCCGTCATCGAGCTTCGCGGCGGCCGGGTGCGGGGGGATGTGGAGCTACACGTGCTGGCCAGCGGCTTTCGCCGCCATGGCCACCATCGCGACCACGCCTATGACAACGTCATTCTCCACGTGGTTTTCTGGGACGACGATGGGGAAAACACCTGTCTGGCTTCGGGCCGGCGGATACCGGTGGTGGCCCTGGGCCCTTGGGTGGCCCGGCGGGCGGAGGAGTTGCAGGCTTGGCTCTGCCGTCCTGCTCTCTGGCAGGAGCCCTGTAGCAGCGCCAGAAAACGGCTGGGGGCGGAAGCGGTGGCCGCCATTTTGGATGACGCGGGCGACCGCCGCTTCCAGGAGAAGGCGGCTATCTTCGCCACCGCCCTGACCGAGGAAGATGGCGAGGAGATCCTCTATCGAGGCATTCTGGAGGCCCTGGGCTACAGCCAGAACCGCGAGCCCTTCCGTCTGCTGGCGCGGGCCCTGCCCTGGCGTCAGCTCCGCGCCCGCATCCGAGCCCATCCACCGCAGGAGCGGGTGCTGGCGGCTGAGGCCATCATCCTGGGCAGGGCCGGCTTTCTTGGTGATGCGGCAAGGGAGCAGGGCGCGCTTCAGCCCTACCGGGCCGAGCTAGCGGAGCGTTGGCGAGCCTGCAGTGGGCCGGAAGCGCATCCTCCATCCTGGCGCCTGGCGGGGATGAGGCCAGAGAACCATCCGGCCCGGCGTCTGGCCGGGGCTGCCCGCCTCCTGGTCCACTACCTGGGAAAGGGGTTATTGGCTGGCCTTCTGGAGAAGGTAGCGGAGGCGTCTGTGGAAGGGCCCCGAGCGCTGACGACAGCCCTGCGGGCGGACGCTGGCCTTATCGGGCCCGGCCGGGCTGACGAGATCGCGGTGAATGTGGTGCTGCCCTTCACCCTGGCCTGGGCCCAGGCCAGGCAAGACAAGCCTCTGGCCCAGGCGGCCCTGACCCTCTACCAGCGTTATCCAAAGCTCCCACCGTACGGCATCCTGAGAAGGCTGACCGCCGCCCTGGGCCGAGAGCTGACTGCGGGGGCCCGCCGCCAGCAGGGGATACTCTACCTCTTCCATCGCTACTGCCGCCAGGGCGGCTGCAACCGGTGTCCGCTGGCCTAGAGGGTCGAGGGGCGAGTATCTAGCGGCCCTTGCCACCGTCTTCGAGTGAAGGTAGGATGGGCGTCGCCCTGACTGGCGGCGGTCAGGACGTGAGGGCGAAGTCTGGAGGATGGGCCATGAGACCGAAAGCGGCTTTTCTACTAGTCTTGGCTGGCTTGGGTGCGCTGGTGGGTGGTTGTGGCGGTGGCGAGGAGGAAGCACCCGCCACGCCCGACGCCAGCCCATTGCCTACCAGCGAGGAGACGTCCACCATTCCCCTGCCCGGCCCGCGCCTCAAGGGGGAGATGACTTTGGAGGAGGCAATCCTGAAGAGGCGGTCCAGGAGGGACTTCAAAGATCCCCCCCTAACTTTAGAGGAGTTCTCCCAGATCCTTTGGGCTGCCCAGGGCATCACCGACAGAACAGGGCTGAGAGCCGCTCCTTCGGCAGGGGCACTTTACCCCCTGGATCTTTATCTGGTGGTAGGCAGACAGGGGGTGGAGGGCTTAGGGGAGGCAGTATACCACTATCTTCCCCAAAGCCACTCCTTAGAGGCTACCCTGGAAGGAGACGTTCGCCAAACCCTAGCCCGGCTTTGCGCACAGCAGATGTTTATCGCTGAGGCCCCGCTGAGTTTGGTGATTACCGCGGAGTATGAGCGGACCACTAAGAAATATGGGGATCGGGGGATGCGCTATGTCCACATGGAAGCGGGACATGTGGGACAAAACGTTTACCTTCAAGCGGAGGCTCTGGGACTGGGCACGGTGACTGTGGGAGCCTTCCAAGACGAGGAGATCTCTCAAGCATTGAACCTTCCCCCCAGTTACAGGCCCCTCTATGTGATGCCTGTTGGCCATCCAGAGTGATATCAATGCGAGGCTGCGCGCCGCCTCGCTATTGCTCTAGCCTGTACTGTCTCCAGGTAACAGCGACGCCAGACCGCTGGAGGTGAGACCCTTCGCTACGCTCAGGGTGACAGCCACCGCTAGCGTCATTCTGAGCGAAGCGAAGAATCAAGCGAAGCGAAGAATCTCAGCCTAGGCGCAGCCCCGGCTGGACGTCTAGGTCGAGGTCGTCGCGCTGGCCTTGGCGCAGGCGATAGTAGGCGCAGGATGCTACCATCGCCGCGTTATCGGTGCACAGAGAGGGGGGCGGCACCCGCAGCGGTACGGAAGAGCGCTGGGCTAGCACCTGACGGAGGAGGCTGTTGGCTGCCACGCCCCCGGCCAGAAGGATCTCCGTTGCTCGGTTCTCCTGGGCAGCCCGCACGGTCTTGGTCGCCAGGGCGTCCACTACTGCCTCCTGGAAGGCGGCGGCCGTCTCGGGGATTGGAGGCGTATCGCCCACTTCTCCCCGGACGAGGCGCAGGACGGCGGTCTTGAGGCCGCTGAAGCTAAAGTCGTAGGGGCCGGCAACGCGAGCGCGGGGTAGCCTGAGGGCTGGCCTGGCCCTGGCGGCCTGCCTGCCGGTAGGTAGAGCCGCCCTTTCGATGGCTGGGCCGCCGGGGAAGCCCAGACCCAACAGACGAGCCACCTTGTCGAAGGCCTCGCCGGCAGCATCGTCCAGGGTGTGGCCCAGGCGACGATAGTGGCCGTGCCCCTCCATGACCACCATGTCGGTGTGGCCGCCGGAGACCACCAGGCAGAGGAGGGGGAAAGATGGCTCCGGGCCTTCGACCAGCCAGTTGGCGTAGATGTGACCCTCCAGGTGGTTGATGCCGATCAGGGGAAGGGTCTCGACCATGGCTATGGCCTTGGCTACGTTCAAGCCCACCAGAAGGGAGCCTGCCAGGCCGGGGCCGTAGGTCACCGCCAGCGCGTCCAGGTCGCTCAGGCGGCAGCGGCTGGTCTCCAGGGCCGCCTCGATCACGGGGACGATGTTCTCTAGGTGCTTGCGGGAGGCCACCTCGGGCACTATGCCGCCGTAGCGAGCGTGGAGGTCGGCCTGGGACGCGACGATGTTGGCCAGGATACACCGGCCATCCTCGACTACGGCGGCGGCCGTCTCATCGCAGGAGGTCTCGATGGCGAGAACCCTCATGGTTCGATGGGCACAAAAGCGACCAAGAGGGCAGCGAAGTCGGGCAGGTGGCGCACCAGCGAATAGAGTTCGGGGAGGATATCCTGCGCCTGGAGGGCGAGGAGGCCCTCCATGACTTGGTCGTTGGCAATGGAGGGCAGGGAGGTGGTTGTCAGGAGAAGGGCATCCCCAGCGGTCACCTGACAGCGGCTGAATGTGGGGTAGAATTCCGCGGCGATGCCGATGGGTTCGACCGCCGTCGCCTCCTGAGGGGATAGCGGTTGTAGCTGGCCTTGATGGCGGTAGTAGGCCTGGGCCGGCCCGGCCTGGGCCAGGTAGGCCTCAGCCCCTCGCAGCGCCAGACAGGTGGCGCCAGCGCCCACCCGGTGCTCCCGCAGGCTCCTATCGTTCCAGTCCCGCAGGTGGTTGTGAGCCGCCCGCAGAGAGGCCAGGAGAGCGCCGGTGACGGACAGCCTCTGCTGGCGGAAGAGGCGACCGATGACCGCCACCAGGGGCTGACAGAAGTCCTCGCTGCCGGGGAGGGCGGGCTCCACCAGGACGTAGAGGTCAGCAGCGAGGGTGCTGCCGCGAGCGGGGAACACACCTAGCCAGGGACCCTGCTCGCGGGCCTCGCCGTCAACGATGCAAAACTGACCGACCCAGATCTCGGTAACCATTCTCCCGCCCAAGGATTATAGCACCTGGAGGTCGATCATAAGCACCCTGCTTCTCGCCAGAGGCTGATCACAAGACCTAGGACTACTCTGGGCCCGTTGCACGCTGCGTGGCTGGACAGGAGGAGCCTCAGTTCGTGCGCTTACTTGACCGCCACATGCAGGGCGATAGGCCACAGACGGTAGAGACGATGGCCCACGCGGCGAAAGCCACTGTTTCGCATCGCCTCGGCCAGTTGCCGGGCATCAGGAAATTGGCTCAAAGATATGGACAAGAATCTGTATGCCTCGGCCTGCCCGGCCAGCCAGTGGCCCAAGGCGGGGATGAGCCCGGCGAGGTACAAAGCGTGAAGGGCGGCCAGCGGCCGAAAGGGAGAGCGAGTCAATTCCAAACAGACCACTCGCCCGCCGGGACGCACCACCCGATGCATTTCAGCCAGAGCCAGCCCCAAGTCAGCGACATTGCGCAAGGCGAAGGCCGTAGCGACGCAGTCGAAGGTCTCGGCGCTGAAGGGCAGTCGCAAACCGTCGGCCAGGAGAAATTGAATGCGGCCTGCCCTTGGCCGCCCTCTGGCTTTGGCCCGGGCGATGGACAACATCTGGGGACAGATGTCCACAGCTACCACCTGCTCAGCGCGGCTTGCCAAGAGGAAGGCCAGCTCACCGGTGCCGGTGGCCATATCTAGAGCCAGGCGACAGCCCTTGGGAGCGGCCAGGGCGACCGCGGCCTGACGCCAGGCGGCATCACGGCCGAAGGTCATGACCCTGTTTAGCAGGTCATATCGATGGACGATGCGGGAGAACATCCGGCGGTTGTTCTCGGCCGCTATACGGTGCCGCTCAGGGGCTAAGAGGGGCACCTTCATCAGCGAGGGGGCGGATGCGATAGGTGCAGGCCTGCTCGCCACGCAACATGCATCGCACCAGGCGGGTGTTGGCGCTGGTGAGGAGACGGACGAGGTCGAGGTGAAGGGTGCAGACCGAGCTGTCCTGCTTAGCCACCTTGAAGAAGGGACAGGTGAACTCGTGCAGAAAGAACTCGTCGTCCCGCTGCTCCCACTCCACCAGGCAGCCCTGCTCTTGCAGGATGAGCGCCGTCTCCTCCACTCGCTGAGCCAGGCTCTTGCCCTGCATCCGTTCCCAGAAGGACTCAGCCATCCGCTGGGCTACCCGGTGGAGGAGCTGATAAAGGCGCTCGCTGCCCTCGCTGGCCCGAATCTCCTCCAGGAGGACGGTGGCCAGTTCATCGTAGCTCCTGGGGAAGAGGGAATCGGCCTTCTCGGTGAGAGTGTAGACCAGGGTGGGGCGTCCTACCCGGCCGCGCTCCTCGCGCGCCAGTACCAGGCCGTCGCGCTCCAAGACGGTGAGGTGCTGACGGATACCGGTAGAGGTGAGGCGCAGAAGCTTCCCCAGCTCCTTGACGGTAGTCTGGCCGTGCCGCTGCAAATGCTCCAGGATCTGCTGGCGTGTCGTCTGCATGACGCCTCTGTTTTGCTCGGGGCAGGTGAAATGCTATATTGATTCCAGGCCGGTTCAGCTGGTTTAGACTGTTTGCAAAAAAGATTCTATCACATCTGTCAAAAAAGGTAAACCACGGCGGAAGTCTGTTTGGTGAACCAATGACCTCGGAAGATTTCGACCCCCTGGCCCAGAAAGCCCAGGCCGATGCCCTCGTCGAGCAAGCAGCCCTGCGCTTGCGAGAGCTCCTGCGGGAAGCGGTGAGCCATCTCGATCCTTTCCCGCCCTTCCCAGGCGCTTTCTTCACCTACGCCATCGAGGCTGATCCCGCTGCCGCCGCCCACGCCGAGCGTGGCTGCGTGGTGGTCTGCCCTGATGGCGAGCTCTACGAGCTGGTGATGGGGGTGGAGCTTCCGTCCTTCCCTGATGAGCCGGCCGACCCTGTATCCATGCGCAAGGAGGAACTCAAGAAGCTGGATAACCTCCACCCGCGCGACTACCTGGTCTACGCCTATAACGCCTTGACGCGGGTGGTGGAGATACTGCTGGAACAGCAGGAAGCGAAGGGGAGCTAGAGGAGGACCTGCCTACTCCAGCACGATCTCCCCACTCTTGCCACCCGACTTGCGCGCCAGGCGTACCCCCTCGATGCGCATCCCCCGGTCCACAGCCTTGCACATGTCGTAGACGGTGAGGGCGGCCACCGCTACCGCCGTCAGGGCCTCCATTTCCACCCCCGTCTTGCCGGTGGTGCGCACGCTGGCGGTGATCTGAAGGGCGCTCTCCTTCTCATCGGGCTCGAGTTGGACGTCGATGTCGGTGAGGAGAAGGGGATGGCAGAGGGGGATGAGCTCGTGCGTCTTCTTGGCGGCCATGACGCCCGCCACCTGGGCCACGGAGAGGACGTCGCCCTTGGCCACCTGCCCGGCCCGGATGAGGGTCAGCGTCTCAGGCTTCATGTAGACGCTGCCCTTGGCTATCGCCTGGCGGGCGGTGTCAGCCTTGGCGGTTATGTCCACCATGCGCGGGCGGCCCGATTCGTCCAGGTGGCTGAGCCTGCGCGCCATGACTAAAGGCCTTTCATTTCCTGTGGGAACGTCGCCGGCAGCTCTCTACCCCCCGATCTGGGCCATCTTGCGCCGGTGGGGGCGATTGCCGTCCCCCAGATGGTGGGCATCGGGCTTGCTGTGTAGCGCCTCGAGGATGCGCTGGCGCAAATCATCGTCGCTGCCGCCCCGGCGCAGCGTCTCCTTCAGGTCCACCTCCTGGTCGGTGAGCAGGCAGGGGCGGATCTTGCCGTCGGCGGTGAGCCGCATGCGGTTGCAGGTGGTGCAGAACTGCTCCTCGCTGAGAGGGCTGATGAAGCCGATGAGGCCCCTGGCCCCAGGCAGGCGATAGTACCTGGCGGGGCCACCGCCTGCAGTGGTCTCCGCCGCCTCCAGAGGGCCCAGCGCCTCCTCGATCTGCCGTTTCACCTCCTGAGTGGGCACGAAGCCTAGCGTCAGGGAGGTGTCCTTGATGCAGGTCTCCTGCTCGTCCATGAAGGGCATAAGCTCGATGAAGCGAACCTGCCAGTCCTCCTCCAGTGTGGTGCGGGCGATCTCCGCAATCTCGTCGTCGTTGACCTCCCGCATGACGACCACGTTCAGCTTGACAGGGGACAGACCGGCGTCGCGGGCGGCGGCGATGCCCGCCATAACGTCCGCGAGGTCGCCGCGGCGAGTGATCTGCTGAAAGCGTTGGGGGCGGAGGGTATCCAGGCTCACATTGACCCGCTTCAGGCCGGCGGTGGCCAACTCGTGGGCGTAGGAGGCGAGAAGTACAGCGTTGGTGGTGAGAGAGATGTCCTCGATGCCGGGCGTCTGGTCGACCCAGCGCACCAGGTTGACGATGCCTTTGCGCACCAGGGGCTCGCCGCCAGTGAGCCGCACCCTGCGCAGGCCCATGCCCGCCGCCACCCGGATGATGCGGGCGATCTCCTCCAGGGTGAGGATCTCCTGGTGGGGCACGAACGGGACACCCTCTTCGGGCATGCAGTAGACGCAGCGCAGATTGCAGCGGTCGGTCACGGACACCCGCAGGTAGTCGATCGAACGCTGGAAGGGGTCAATCAGTGGCCTGGCCGGTATGGTGCTCATGCAGCAATTCTCTCAGTACTTGGCAGGCTATCTGGGCCGCCCGCCCGCGATGGCTAATGGTGTTCTTCTCCTCCGCCGATAGCTGGGCCATGGTCAGGCCCCGCTCCCGCAGGTAGAAGATGGGGTCGTAGCCGAACCCGCCTTCCCCTTGGGGAGCCTCGGCCACCAGGCCCTCGCACTCCCCTCGACACAGCCGCACCCCGCCCTGGGGATCGGCTATGGCGATGACGCAGACGAAACGGCAACCCCGCTCCAGGAGCGGCACCCCCTTGAGGCGCTCCAGGAGAAGGGCCATCTTCCCCTGATAGGTCGTCCCCTCGCCGCCGAAACGGGCCGCCCGTGGCCCCGGCTCGCCTGCCAGGGCGTCCACCTCCAGGCCGGAGTCATCGGCCAGGGAATGAAGGCCGCCCACCTGAGCGGCCTCCAGCGCCTTTATTTTAGCATTCTCTTCGTAGGTATCGCCAGTCTCCTCGGCGGGCAGGCTCAGGCCCAGCTCGCTTGGCGCCACCAACTCCCAGCCGCAGCCGGCCAGAAGCTGGCGGTACTCAGCGACCTTGCCCGGGTTATTGGTCGCCAGGAGGAGCTTGGGCACCTCCTAGTCCAGCGGCTGCCAGCGGTCGGTCAGCTTCTTGGCGATCGTGGGCATTGTCGTATACTCCATCTCCTCGAGAGGCAGGCGGTGCGGCTCGAAGGGGCCGTGCGCGCGCATGTAGTCGGCTATCTCGTTGGCCTTCTGGCGGGTGTGATCGTAGCTGGGGTCATCGAACATGTCCCTGGGGCCCACCAGCTTGCCGTCGGCCAGCTGAAAGCCCAGGGACGCGATCCGGGGCGGTCCATCGAAGCGGGCGGGGTGGGCGTCCTTGAGGCTGACGGGCATCCAGGGGCCGTGGTGGGAGCCCCGCATCCACCCCTCAACGAGCAAGGGGAAGGCGAAGGGGTCCAGAACCTCCCCCACGGCGGGGAAGTTCCCCTGAGCGCGCACCACGCATACCGGGTCGTCCTTGCCCACGTAGCGGCCGGCGATGAAGGAGAGCCGGTCGGTGCTGGAGACGGCCCCTATCTCGCCGGTGGCCCGCGAGAAGACCCTCTTCACGGCGTAGCGGGAGGGTGCTCCCAGGAAGATGAGCAGGTCGTATATCTCCTCGGGGGCGTTGAGGGTGATCTTCTTGTGCTCGACGACGTCCTGCACCTCGAAGCTGAAGCCCTGGTGGAGGCTGTCGGCGATCACCAGGCCAGCGGTGGTGAAGGGGTCGGCGAACATCTTGTACAGGGGCATATTGAAGGAGCCGGCCGATGTCTTGTCGCCCATGAAGACGATGAGCGGCTCGGAGGGGCGCTCCTCGATCTCCATCTCCGCCGAGCCAGGGCCGGCGCCGCGGATGTTCCCCGAGAAGGCGTCGGTCAGGAGGTCCTGGCCGGCACCGTACAGCTTCAGCTTCTTGGCCACCTCCGTGCATGCTATGAAAGTGTCCCAGGCCAGCTTATGCACTGGCTCATAGTTCTCCCCGTGCTCGTGGGTCATGATCAGGAAAAGGTCATCGCCGCAGTAGCTCACGTGGTGATCGACGAGGAGACCCTGCTTGCGCGCCTTCTCCACCTCCTCACGGCCCTTTTCTAGCACTTCGGGGTGCATGGCCGAATGGCCCACATAGCCGCCGACGTCGGCCTTAATGGCACTAATGGTGATCACAGCCTACCTCCCTCGCGCTGCAACTGAGAACCGAAACGGCTGCCCCTGGGGAAAGGGCGGGAACGATCACCAAGCATCGAACCGACTGATTCCTTTCCGCACGAGCAAGGCCATGTTACTGACGGCCGCCCAGGCCGTCAAGCCCGCAGCGGCCTGCTCTACGCCTGTGTCTCGTTGAGCCAGCGGAGATGGCGGTGCTATAATCCAGCATGCCTTGCGGCCAGGCGACCTTAGTTGGCTAGAAGACCTATGGATTATTCCCAAGCCATCGAGTACGTTTCCAGCTTTGTTGACTGGGAGAGAGCGCCCGCCCAGGCCTTCGGCGCCGCGAACTTCGACCTGCGCCGCGTCCAGTCTCTCCTGGCCCGCCTGGGCAATCCCCATCTGGGCCGCCAGACCATCCATATCGCCGGCAGCAAGGGAAAGGGTAGCGCGGCCGTCATGATCGCCTCCGTTCTACGAGCGGCGGGATATCGTAGCGGCCTGTACACCAGCCCCCACCTTCACAGCTTCCGCGAGCGCATAGTTGTGGACGGCCAGCCCATCGGCGAGGACGAATTCGCCCGCCTGACCGAGGTCCTCGCCCCCCAAGTGGCCGCCGAGAACGAAGATGGCCGCTTCGGCCAGCTCACCACCTTCGAGCTGCTGACCGCTCTGGCCTTCCTCCATTTTCAGGACAGGGATGTCCAGTGGCAGGTGCTGGAGGTGGGCATGGGCGGTCGTCTGGACGCCACCAACGTGGTGGTTGAGAAAGCAGTGTGCGTCATCACTCCTGTCAGCCTGGAGCATACGACCGTCTTGGGCGATACTGTGGAGAAAATAGCGGCGGAGAAGGCAGCCATCCTCCGGCCAGGGACGATGGTGGTGATGGCGCCCCAGCCCTACCCGGAGGCAGCCGCCGTCGTACGGGGGAGGGCAGCGGAACTGGGCGCTCCCCTGCTGGACATAGGCGAAACCCACTCTGTGCAGCGCCTGGGCTGGGACCTGACGGGCCAGAGCTTTCGACTCACCGGCCGCGGCTCCTCGCGGGAGTTGTGGCTGCCCCTTCTGGGCGCTCATCAGATGGAGAACGCTGCCACGGCGGTGGCCGCCATCGATGCCCTGCGGAGCGGAGGCGTCGCCGTATCTGATGAATCGATAGGGCGAGGCCTTAGCCGGCTGTCTTGGCCGGGCCGCCTGGAGGTGCTGAGGGATAAGCCTCTGATAATAGTCGATGGCACCCACAATGGCGACTCGGCCCGCCGCCTGCGGCAGGCGCTGAGAGATTACTTCTCTTTCGACCGCGCCATTCTGGTGATGGGCGTATCGGGGGACAAGACGATAGGAGCTATGGCTGAAGAGCTAGCGTCCCTAACTCACCTGCTGATCGCCACCCGCTCGCAGCACCCGCGAGCGGCTGAGCCCGACGCGGTGGCGGCTGTCTTCGCCGCCCAGGGCGTGGCCAGCGAGACCTGCCCTACGGTGGCGACAGCCCTGGATCGAGCCCAGGCCCTGGCGGGGCGCGACGACCTCATCTGTGTGGTGGGCTCGCTGTTTGTGGTGGCGGAGGCGCGGGAGCAGGTGCTGGGCCTGTCGGTGGCAGCCAGCTAGAGCGGCGGGAGCGTGCCATGAGGAACGAGGGAGCAACTATCTTGGACCTGCCTGCCGGCGGGCAGGGGGAGTAGGCCATGCGCGTGCTGGTAGTGGGAGGGGCCGGCTATATCGGCAGCGTGACTGCGGCCGAGTTGCTGGCCGCCGGCCATCGGGTGATAGTCTGCGATAGCCTCATCAGTGGCCACACCGCCGCCGTCTCTGACGAGGCTGAGCTGGTGGTGGGGGATGTCCGCGACCAAGAGATGCTGGTCCGCGTCTTCGCCGACCACCGCATCGATGCCGTCGTCTACTACGGCGGCTTCATCGTCGCCGGCGAGTCGATGAGTGAGCCCGGCCGCTACTTCGCCAACAACATCGGCGGCATCATCTGCCTTCTGAACACCATGCTGGAGTACGACGTGAGACGCTTCGTCTTCAGCTCCAGCGCTGCCGTCTACGGCCAGCCACAGACTGTCCCCATCCCCGAGGACGCACCCATCAACCCCGTCAACCCCTACGGCGAGTCGAAGGCGGTGGTGGAGCGGCTGCTGCGCTGGTACGATAGCCAGTGCGGCCTGCGCTGCATATCCCTGCGCTACTTCAACGCCGCTGGCGCCACCGCTACCTTGGGCGAGGACCACCGGCCCGAAACCCACCTCATCCCCATCGTCCTTCAGGTGGCCCTGGGCCAGCGAGAGGTCGTCCCCATATATGGTACCGACTACCCCACTCCCGACGGCACCTGCATCCGTGACTACATCCACGTGCTGGACCTGGCTCGCGCTCACGTGCTGGCCCTCGAGCGCCTGAAAGAGGGGAGCGCCGTGTACAACCTGGGCAACGGCCAGGGCTTCTCCAACCTTCAGGTGATCGATACCGCCCGCAAGGTGAGCGGCCAGGCCATCCCCGTGCGAGAGGAGCCGCGGCGGCCGGGCGACCCGCCGTCCCTGGTGGCCTCAGCAGAGAAGGCCCGCCGCGAGCTGGGCTGGCGGCCCCAGTTCCCCACCCTCGAGGAGATCATCGACAGCGCCTGGCGCTGGCACCGCGAGCATCCCAACGGCTACGACTAATCGCCTAGAGCGGAGTCAGGGAATAGATACGATGAAAGTCATCGCTTCCTGGAGCGGAGGAAAGGATAGCTGCTTTGCTTGTTACAGGGCTCTGGCAGGAGGCCATGAGGTCTCTCACCTCCTCAATTTCATATCCGGGGAGTTTCGGAGGGTCTCCTTTCACGGGACCAGGGCTCGCCTGATCTCCTGCCAGGCGCAGGCTATCGGGATTCCCCTGGCTCAATACACTGTTCCGCCGGACATGGCTCTCTATGAGCAGCGGTTTAAGAGAGCCGTATCAGCCCTGAAGCGCAAAGGCGTGGAGGGCATGGTTTTTGGCGCTATTTACCTGCAAGAGCACAGGGATTGGATAGAAAGGGTCTGCACGGAGATAGGTATCACACCCATTTTGCCTCTATGGGGCATGACTCCGGAACGCGTGCTCAGTGATTTCGTCCAGGCAGGCTTTGAGGCCATAGTAATTTCAGCCAGGGCGGACATCTTCGGAGAGGAGTGGCTGGGCCGAAGGATAGACCGCAGCTTCCTGGCTGACCTGAAAAAGATCAGGCAGGAAAAAGAAGTGGATGTCTGTGGTGAGCGGGGGGAGTATCACACTCTGGTGGTGGATGGCCCGCTGTTTCGTAGGCCAATGCAAGCGACATACGGGGTCACGGTGCGGAGGAACGGATACTGGTTCCTTGATATCCCCACCGTGTGAGTGCCAGGGGAACTGGGGCCCACCAGGCGCACGGCGGTAGCTGTTCGTTTTTCCCTTTCTGTGCAGGCTTTCTTTGGACCGATAGCAGTCGCCCTAGAGCTCGATGATGCGGCCTAATATCAGCCTCCCGGCCTAGAGGTAGCCTCTGATGAAGGGCCAGAGGACTCCTCCCGGATACCCTTCAGCACCAGGCCCTCAGGCCTAGCTCAGGGGGAAAGCGGCGACCCGCTCATAGACGGCGCCGCCAGGGCCGAGGATGCTGCGCATCAGACTGAGCTCGCGGATGGTCACGGGTGCGGCGGGCGGCACCTCGATGGCCTTGGCCAGTTCTTTCAGGGGGTGCCTTTCGCCGCTGCCCATGCTGTCCGGCACGCGGGCCAGGGTGAGGTGAGGCGAGAAGGCTCTGCGCTCGGGTGGAAAGCCCAGGGGTTCCAGGGCTTTCTCCACCCGCTGCTGAAGGCGGGCCAGAGGCTCCAGGTCGCCTTGCATGCCCACCCAAACGACGCGAGGGCCACGCCGATCGCCGAAGGTGCCCACCTCCGCCAGCGACAGCGCCAGCGGCGGTATTCCCTGTACCGTGGGGGCCAGTGCCTCGCGGATGGCGGCCACCTTCTCCTGGGGAACCGCCCCCAGGAATTCCAGGGTCAGGTGGACGCCCTCGGGCCGCACCCAGCGCAGGCGTGGCGCCCCCTTCTCGCGTAGCGCCTCCTGCAGGCTGGCCAGTGCCGCCTTCATCTCCGGCGGCAACTCGCAGGCCACGAACAGGCGCAGCGTTGGCTCGCTATCTCTTCCCCTCATGATCTAGCCTCAACAGCCGACAGCCATTCTCCCCCAGGACGAGCCGTCTGGCAACACCGTCACTCGAAAAGCCTTCCTCGATGGCTTGTCGTTGGCGTCGCTGCGATATGAGTGGGTAGTCGCTGCCGAACAGAATACGTTCTGCTCCCACCAGTTCGGCAACCTGCTGATAGATCGCCGGGCTATAGAGGAAAGGGGTGGCCGCCGTATCGACATAGACGTTGGCCAGCGCCTCCCTAACATCGGGCATGAGAGCGTAGAAGGGAAGGCCGCCCGCCCAGTGAGCGCCCACCGCCGTCAGCCCCTGATGGCAGCTCACGAATCGATAGAATGCATCCAGGCCCAGGCCACTCTTGCCCGGATAGGCGTGGCCCACCGGTTCGCTCACGTGGAAAAGGAGGATGAGGTCGTGACGGAGGGCCGCCCCGGCCAGGATGTCGCCAGCACCTTCGTCCAGCGAATAGCCCTGGCTCTCGGGCCGAAGCTCGCCCAGGCCGCGGGCACCGCCGCGAACGCAGCGTTCGATCTCCGCCAGGGCAGCATCCCCGGCCCGCGGCTGGATGATGCAGAAGGGGATGAGCTTCCCTCCGCTCCGAGCTGCCGCCTCCAGCAGGTATTCGTTGTGCTCCCGGCACAGCTCTTGCTCCGACCAGGCAAAGCCCACAACCACGCTGGTGTCCACCTCCGCTTCCTCCATACTGGCCAGAAGCTCCTCGGCGGTGGCGATTTGGGCCTTGGGATAAGCATACATCTCGGCGAAGGCAGAATCGCGGCGCAAGTAGTCCTCTCGTCGCTCGCGCACCTGCGGTGGGAAGATGTGGGTATGGAAGTCGACCACCATGGAGCCATCATAGCATCGGGCCGTAGACATTAGGAAGGGCGATTCTTATAATGACAGTGCCTGTGGTCAGATAGGCTGGAGGTGGAGTAAGCGCCCTTGACCCCCGTAAGTGGTGTTTCCTTGAAGGAGCTGGAGGCTCTAGCTAAGCGCGTTCGACGCCACATCGTCGAGATGACCGCCGCCGCCGGGTGTGGTCACCCTGGCGGTTCGCTGTCTTGTGTGGAGATCTTGGTGGCCCTGTACCGCCATACCCTCCGCCATGACCCCCAAAACCCGCAGTGGCCGGATCGCGACCGCTTCATCCTGAGCAAGGGGCACGCGGTGCCCACCCTCTACGCTGTCCTGGCCGAGTGCGGCTATCTGCCGGTAGAGGAGCTGATCACCCTGCGCAAGCTGGGCAGTCGCCTTGAGGGGCACGCAGTCGCTGGCAGCCCGCCGGGGGTGGAGATGACATCGGGCTCTCTGGGCATGGGCCTATCCTTCAGCCTTGGTCAGGCCCTGGCGGCCCGCCTGGACGGGAAGGACTATCGCGTCTACTGCCTCCTGGGCGATGGCGACCTGAACGAGGGCCAGACCTGGGAGGCTGCCATGGCCTCCGCCCACCATCAGGTAGACAATCTCACCGCCATCATCGATTACAATCGCATCCAGAACGACGGCTTCTCCGATTACAGCCGCTACGAAGACAAAAGCCGCCCCCAGCGCACGGGCGGCTGGGTGAGCGAGGGAGGCCACACGGTCAACATCATGGACCTTCAGCCCCTGGAGGATAAGTGGCGGGCCTTCGGCTGGCAAGTGCTAGAGACCGACGGCCACGACCTGTCGGCGCTCATCCAAACGCTGGACAAGGCGAAGGGGATTAAGGGGCGACCCACAGTGATCATCGCTCACACTATTAAGGGAAAGGGCGTGAGCTTTATGGAGAACAACCCCGCCTTCCATGGCAAAGCGCCCACGCCGGAGCAGGCTGAAAAGGCCCTGGCGGAGCTGGCCTAGGATGACCACCAAGGCGGCAGCCACTCGCGAGGCCCTGGGGCCCACCCTCGTTCGCCTCTGCCGCGAAGGGCTGGACATCGTGGTGGTGGATGCCGACCTGGGCAGCTCCACCACTGCTCGCCAGTTCGGCAAGGTCTTCCCCGAGCGCTTCTTCCCAGTAGGCGTGGCCGAGCAGAACATGGTGAATGTAGCGGCTGGCCTGGCGGCGGCGGGCAAGACCGTGTTCATTAGCACCTTCGCTGTCTTCGCCCCCGGCCGCTGCTTCGACCAGCTCCGCCTGGGCATCGCCCAGCCTCGCCTGAACGTTAAGCTGGTGGGCAGCCACGCCGGCATCGTCACCGGCGAGGACGGCGCCTCCGCTCACGCCATCGATGATCTCTCCCTGACGCTTTCCCTCCCCGGCTTTCGGGTTATTGTGCCCGCCGACGTCGTGGAGGCGGAGCAGGCCATCGAGGTAGCCGCCCGCAACCTCGGCCCCTTCTACGTCCGCTGCGTGCGCCCCAAGATCCCCGTCATCTACAACCAGGGCTATGAGTTCCAGTTGGGCAAGACCCACCTTGCGCGTCCCGGCAAGGACGTAACCGTGATGGCCCTCGGGGTGATGGTCTGGAAGGCCCTGGAGGCGGCCGAGCTTCTCGCCGCGGACGGCATCGACTGCCGCGTTCTCAACATGTCGTCCCTCAAGCCCCTGGATGTGGAGTCGGTGTTGGCAGCGGCTAGAGAGACCGGTGCTATTGTCACCGCCGAGGATCACCTGGTGCACGGCGGCCTGGCTAGCCTCGTGGCTCAGACGCTGGCCCTGCACGAGCCGACGCCCATGGCCTTCATCGGCATGCAGGACCAATACGCCGTTTCCGGTCGCTGGGACGAGCTGCTGGAGCACTACGGCCTCAGCGCCGAGAAGATCGCCGATGCGGCCCGTGGTGTCGTCGCCCGCAAGAAGGGCTAGCCCAAGCCTTCCACTCGCGGCCGTTGGAGCGACATGAGTATCGCCGTTCGGGCCGCCACCCTCTCTCTGATAGTCACCCTGGGGCTGCTGATCCTCAAGCTTACCCTGGGCCTCATCAGCGGTAGCATCGCCGTCCTGTCCGATGCCTTGGACAGCGGCGAGGACCTCTTGGCTGCCGCCGCTGCCCTGTTCAGCGTGCGCATCGCCGCCCGCCCGGCCGACTGGGAGCACCCCTACGGCCACGGCAAAGCGGAGAGCCTCTCGGCGACGGTATCCGCAGGGGTGGTCGGCCTGGGCGGTGGCTTCATCGTCTATCAGGCCCTGCGCCGAATCATAGAGGGCGGCGATACTATCAACGTGAACCTGGGCCTGGCGGCGATGGTGACCAGCGCTGTCCTCAACGTCGGTGTCTCCGCCTACATGCGGACGGCCGCTCGCCGCACTGACTCCCTGGCCCTTTCCGCCGAGGCCCGCCATTTGCAGACCAACGTCGTTCAGGCAGCAGCGGTGATCTCCGGCCTGCTGCTAGTGCGCTTCACGGGCGCTGAGATTTTCGATCCCCTGGTGGCCCTGGCCCTGGCTGGCTACATGTGGTGGATGGCTTTCGGGCTGATCAGGGGTGCCCTGGGCGAGATCATGGACGTGCGCCTGCCCGAGGAGGATGAAAGGCAGATCCACCAGAGCATTCTCGCGCATCACCCCGAGGTGCGAGGCTTCCACCACCTGCGCACGCGCCGCTCCGGCCGCCAGCGCTACGTCGAGTTGCACCTCCTGGTGGATCCTGCTCGCTCCATCCAGGAGGTGCACGGATTGTGCGACCAGATCGAGGCCGATATCGAGAAGCGCCTGCCCGGCGCTATCGTCACCATTCACCCCGAGCCCGACGACGGACGCTATCGGGGGCCTGTGGAGCGCATCGAGCGCTAGGTCCGATGGCCGTTCCCCTCCTCGAGTTCCTCTTCCTCCTTCTCCTCCTCCTCCTCTTCCTCTTCGGCGAAGTCCTCGTCGGAGTAGACGGCCGCCTCCCGGCCAGCCCAGACAGTGACCACGAAGTCCTCGCGGAAGGGGTCGGTGGTTAGCACCAGCTTCTCGTCGATCTCGCCGATGAGGTCCCGCATTTCCTCCTCGGACAGGTCTTCGCCCACGCAGAGGGTGGCATAGGCCACGCTGGCGGTGAAGTGAATGTCGACCCGCCCGATTTCGTTGCCTCCCACCTCGATGGCGTAGCATTCGGAATAGGGGGTGCGGCACTCCCTCTCGAAGTAGTAATCCCTCATCTCCTCCTCCTATCCTAAGGGCGAGTCTGGCCGCTGCCCAGAACAATCCATTTGTAGGTCGTGATCTCCCGCAGGGCCACCGGGCCGCGAGCGATGGTCTTCTGAGTGGAATCGATGATCTCCGCCCCCAGGCCGAACTGGGCGCCGTCAGTGAACTGGGTGCTGGCGTTCACGTAGACGACAGCGGTATCCACCTCGTCCAGGAAGCGCATGGCCGCCGAGTAGTCCTCGGTTATGATGGCGTCCGAGTGGCCGGTGCTATGCTCGTAGATGTGGTCGAGGGCCTCATCCAGGGAGTCGACCACCTTGACGGAGGCGATTGGAGCCAGGAACTCCTTGCCGAAGTCATCGGCCTGCGCCGGCTTGAGTGAAAGGCCGGCGGTCTCCGACGCCTCAAGGATGCCCAGCGAACGCTGATCGCAGCGCATCTCGACGCCAGCTTCCGCCCACGCCTGGGCAATCGCGGGAAGAAAGGCCGCGGCGATATCGGCGTGCACCAGAAGGGTGTCCAGGGCGTTGCAGATGCTGTACCTGCGACACTTGGCGTTGTGCGCCACCCGCACGCCCTTGTCGATGTCGGCGGCGCGGTCCACATAGATGTGGCAGACACCGATGCCGCCTACCAGAACGGGCATGCGGGCGTTCTCGGCCACGAAGCGGATCAGCTCGGCGCTGCCGCGGGGAACCACCAGGTCGATGAAGTCGCCCATCTTAAGCATCTCGCCCACCAGGGCGCGGTCGGTGTTCTCGATGAGCTGAATCGCCCCCTCGGGCACGCCAGCAGCAGCAGCCGCCTCTCGCAGCACCCGCGCCAGGACGGTGTTCGAGCGGATGACCTCCTTGCCGCCGCGCAGGATGCAGGCGTTGCCGCTCTTCAGGCAGAGGGAGGCGATATCCACCGTGACGTTGGGGCGGCTCTCGTAGATGGCGGCGATGACCCCCAGGGGCACGCGGCGGCGGCCGACGACCAGGCCGTTGGGCAGGGTGCGCATGTCGATGACCTCGCCCACGGGGTCGGGCAGGTCAGCCACCTTACGCACGCCGTCGGCGACAGCCGCCAAGCGCTCGGGGTTGAGGAGGAGGCGGTCGAGGACGCTGGCCGACATGCCGGAGGCCTTTGCCGCCTCATAATCCTCGGCGTTGACGGCCAGGATCTCCTCCTGGCGCGAGAGAAGGGCCTCGGCGATGTTGTGCAGGGCGCGGTTCTTGACCTCCGCCGACAGGCGGGGTAACTGACGAGCCGCCTGTCGCGCGGCCTGGCCCTTGGTCTGCAGTTCAGACGCTGGTGTGGCCATCACATCATCTCGCCCTGCTCGCCTTCCTTGCGAGCTATCTTCTGCGCCTTGGGGAAGCCGCCCGCTGCCCAGCGCGGCAGCTTGGGCTGCCTGCCCGCCAGCAGCTCCTCGATGGTGCAGATCTGGATGCGCGGGTACTCCTCGTCCCAGAGGTCTGAGTGGTAGAAGCCGGCGCTCACCGCCTCGGTCTTCATGGGCTGCGTCGGCTCCTCCAGGGTGAGGAACAGGCCCAAGTCCGCCTTCTCCCGCTCCATTGTGCCCTTGAGGTCGCGGATGTGCCCTGCATTTACGTGGCCGCTCTTCACCTGGACGACGGCCCTCTTCGCCTTGCCGCCCGTTTCCACGAAGCCGATCACGCCGTCGATGCCCCTGTCCGCGCCCTTCTTCCGGTCGTCCCCGACGGGCTTGGCATTGACAAGGCCCAGCGCCCACCACTGGAACTGATACCGATCCTGCTCGGCCAGGGCATGGGCTCCCGCCACGTCCACGGGCTCGCCCACGACCTCGAATTGAATGCCGGCGAAACTGTCCTGCAACCGTTCCCGCATCACAGTGATAGCCAGATAAGTGATGTCGACGCCTATCCAGCGGCGGTTCAGCTTGTGGGCGGCCACGATGGCTGTGCCGCAGCCGCAGAAGGGGTCGAGAACCACATCGCCCTCGTTCGAGCTGGCCTGGACGATGCGCTCCAGCAAGGCGAGGGGCTTCTGAGTGTCGTAGCCCAGCCGTTCTTTAGCATGGGCTTGGACGGGGGGGATGTCATGCCAGAAGTCCTGCAGCGCTACGCCCGGCATCTCGTCAAGGTATCGCTTATAGCGCGGGACACCGCCCTTGGGCGGCCAGTAGATGCGTCCCTCGCTGTCCAACCGGTCAAGCTCGTGAGGCGGAACCATCCAGTGTCTGCCCTTGCTTGTAACGTCCACGCCTCGCCAAGGGAGCCCGGTCTCACCGTGGCGGACGCCCCTACCTGTGAGATCCCCAAGCTGGTAGCGGCGCCCGTCACTATCTGTATGGCGGTAGAAGCGGTCCAAGTACTCCTCGCTATAGCCCGCGCGTTGCTGATTCCAGGCGTAGTCGTCCGACTTGCTGTAGAAGAGCAGCGTATCGTGTATGGGGCCGTATCTTCTGGCCGAGCTATGCGCCGAGGTCCTCTTCCAGACTATTTCATTCCTGAAGCTGCGCGCGCCGAATACAGTATCCAACACCACCTTCAGATAGTGCCCCGCGGTCGGATCGCAGTGCAGGTACATCGACCCCGTAGGCTTCAGGACGCGCCGCAGTTCAACCAGCCGGGCGGTCATCATGACCAGGTAAGCCATGACATCGTTGCGGCCCACGAACTCCCGCAGCGCCGCGATCATTTTCGCTACCTGCGGCGGCCCGCCGGTCACAATTTCCTCGAAGGTCCGCTCGGCGGTCAGGTCCCAGTGCCAGGTGTCGCTGAACGCCCTTACCTGCGCCTCTGATAGCTCGCCCGTGGGCTCCCTGAAAAGCACGTTGTAGTCGGCCTGGCTGTTGAACGGCGGGTCAAGGTAGATCAGGTCAATCGAGTCGTCCGGAATGTGGTTCCGCAGTATCTCCAGGTTGTCGCCGTAGTAGAGGACGTTTGTCTTCAGATCCATCACCACACCACCACCCTAGCGCTCACTGCTGCTCCGCCTTCTTCTGCCGCGGCAGGCGGATCACGCTGCGCCCCGAAAGGCCCAGGATGAGGCGGGCCTGCGGCTCGTCGCTCTGCCGCACCCACACCTCCCAGCTCGGCCGGCCCGCCGGCGGCGCGACCTCCGGCGCAAGCTCACGGACGGTGGCCCCTATCCCCTGGCGCTCCAGCGCCGTTCGCCACACGTCCACCTCCACCTCGTGGATGGTTCCGGCCACCTTCACCAGCGGGTCCTCCGCCAAGCGGCGCCACCTCAAGGACGAGACCCTTCGCCGAATCCTGTCCAGCATGGGTCACCGTCCTGCCCCTGGCGGAACCTCCGGCGGTGGCCCTGTCCCCAGAAACTGGTAGACGACCGGCGCCCCCAGGCCGCCCTCTTCACGCACAAAGACCTGGTTAATAACGACCTCGCCCTCGGCGGCGGTGGCCAGTCGCAGGCGATAGTGGCCGCTCTCGACGAGGGCACCCGCCGGACTCACGTCGCGCAGGACGCCCTCCCACTCATCGAGGCCGAGACCGAGGGCGTCGATCACCAGCTCACAATAGGCCCTGGCTGCGACCACGCCTTCGGTATTCAAGACATCCACCATGCCCCGAAAACGCTGTGTCGCCACCTTCCCCTCCCTGAGGCAGCCCACTAGCTTGCCTGCCGGTGGGCAGGCAACTAACCATGCCTGCGCTGCCAGCGGGACTTTTTCAGCATCTTGCGATGCTTGTGCTTGCGAATCTTCTTGCGTCGTTTCTTAGCGACGGATCCCATACCTACTCCTGACGATGGCCCGCCCCCTTTCCAAGGGATTCTCTCACAGAAGCACCAGATTGTCGCGGTGGACTACCTCCGCCCCGTACTGGTAGCCTAGCACCTCCTCGATGCGCTCGGAGCGGAGGCCATGAATGGTTTCGATGTCGCTGGAGCCGTAGCTGGCGATGCCGCAGGCGATGCGCTGCCCCTCGCTGTCGCAGATGGCTATGGCATCGCCCCGCTCGAAGGGGCCCTCCACCCGGCGTATCCCCGCCGGCAGAAGACTCCGCTTCTCCTCGCGGAGAGCCCTGGCCGCCCCCGCGTCCACCACGATGCTCCCCTTCAGGGAGAGGCCAGCCAGCATCCAGCGCTTGCGGCTCTCCAGGCGATCCACCGTCGCCGGGAAGAGAGTGCCCAGGGCCTCGCCCTCGGTCAGGCGCACCAGGATGTCCTTCTCGCGGCCGTCGGCGATGACCACATGGGTTCCGCCGGCGGTGGCTAGTCTGGCAGCCTGAATCTTGGTGGTCATGCCGCCAACACCGAGTTCGCTGCTCTCGCCGGCAAGCTGCTCGATCTCCCCGTCAATTCGCTCCACCCGTTGTATGAGGCGAGAGTGGGGGTCGAGGCGCGGATCGGTGGTGAAGAGGCCGGCCTGGTCGGTGAGCAGCACCAACAGGTCGGCATCCACCAGGTTGGCCACCAGGGCCGAGAGGTTATCATTATCGCCGATCTTGACCCCCTCGATCTCCTCCACCGCCACCACATCGTTCTCGTTCACGATAGGCATCGCCCTCACATCGAGAAGGGCCAGGAGGGTGTTGCGGGCGTTCAGGTAGCCCTGGCGGTCGGCCAGGTCGCGCTTGGTGAGGAGAGTTTGGGCCACCACGATGTCGTGCCAGGCGAAGAGCTCGTCGTAGGCCTGCATGAGGTAGGTCTGGCCCACCGACGCTAGCACCTGACGGAAGGGTATGTCTTTGCGCTCCTTGGCAGTGCCCAAGCGATGTCGCCCGCAGGCGATGGCCCCCGAGCTGACGATGAGCACGTCCCTCCCCTGGCAGTGAAGACGGGCCACCTGCCCAACCAGGGACGCCATTACCTCCAGATCCAGGCGGTCGGTGCCCGCCGTGAGAACGTTGGTGCCGATCTTGGCCACGATCCGCTGGTAGCGCACCTGAGGCACGCCCACAGCCTCTGCTTCCACCAATGGTTTCTGACCCTTACCCATGTCTAACCTGAAGGTTTGCCAGGATTTGCTACCGCATTATAGCAGGGGGCTTCGCCATCAAACAACAAAAGCCCTGGCCTTCAGCCAGAGCCCCTCGTATTCTTGCTGTTCGCGCTTACTGTGGCAGGGCCACCTTGCGTTTCAACCGCCACATCGAGGTCATGCAATCACTCGGGCGGGAACTCCTCCTCCTCTTCCTCCTCGGCCTGGGGAGCCGGCCCCCGCCCGAGGGGCAGCACTACCTCTGGCCTCTCCTCACGCCGCTTCGCCCTGGGCGGTAGCCCATCGATCGCCCGGCGCAGGTCGCCCAGCTGCTGCCAGGTGCCGGCCTCCATCCCGTTCACGGCAACGGCCACCACGCCGGCGTCTCGCAGACACTCCAACTCGGCGGGGCCGATGTCCGGCCGAATGGGAACAAACAAGGGGGTGCGAGAAAGAAGATGCAGGCGACGAAGCTCTACCTGGTGATGCACCGTCAGCGGCCCCCGCCAATCATGGACCCAGAGGCCGTCCAGGGGGAAGGTGTCCAACGCTCTAAGGAGCGAGTCGGTCGGTTCGCCGGAGAGGGCGAGGACGTAGCCCATCTCTGTCTCCAGGAGGGCTTCGGCGCTGGTGGCCTCGGCATCGAACACCAGGAAGTCGGCCCCCGCCTCCTTGAGAGCAGCCACAGTCTTACCGCTGGCAGCCATCACCTGGGCGCCGCAGGGCACATCGCTCGCCTTCTTGGCCCATCTGGCCAACTGGCTCATGTCCGCCTGGGGATTGGAGAGGGACAGGAGAACAGCGTCCACGCCGCGGCCTGCCAGGTCGTCGGGGGGCCGCATGCCCGAGGCCGGCCCGTGTACCATCAGGAGCATGGACGGAGCCCCGGGGCGGGCAGCCACCGTCCTAAAGCCGATAGCCCCCGACTCCAGGCGCCTCGCCTTGCGGATCTTGTCGCCGAGCTTGCTCATCTCCTCGCCTGAAAACGGCTACCTGCCCACCTAAGACATTATGCCTCGCCCGCCATCGAGCGACAAGGACATTGACCGGGGCTAGCGCTTGATCCGCTCCATGTCCCTTCCAGGGCCCGATGATCTGGATCAGCCGGAACTCTGCCGGCGCGCCGCAGTTCTCATAGTTGCTATCGTAGCCCGTGCTCCTGCCCTCCGCCAGACTACCACGGCAGGCGATCAGAGCGCTCGGCGGATTCACACTTCCTTCACGCAACGTTGACGCATGAAGCCCGAATATCTGTTTTCTCGCCCTGGCATGTCCGCGTTATCTTTGACAGGTAATCTGCTCCGATGGGCTGGCAAGCTAGCAGACGAGGATGCAGCGGGGCAAGTGCCCACTGGGCCTCGAGTCGTGAGTGTGACTCAGGCCTGGTGCTAAGGCAAGCCTTGGCCGGAACTTCGGGAGTCGAACTCTGAGTACAGCCACTAGTCGCCAGGCGACGCTAGTTAGAGAAGCAGCCGTCGCCTGTTCCGAGGTGAGCCAGATTCGGAAGACCGGCAGAGGATGGGGGCTTGTCTGGCACCTCAGGCAGGCCCCCGCACTATGTTGCGGGCTGGCTCAGAGCGGTCAGCTCGCAAGTTGGGCCTGGGAGGCCGCAGATAGATGCGGTAGGAGTTCTCCCTACAGGCCTGACGGAAGGAGGGCTCACATAATGAGCGACCTGTCGCGGAAAGTCCTACCGGCGATTGCCTTGGCCACCATTGGGCTTCTCGTCACCCTGGCCATCGCCGGAGGGACAGCATCGGCCCAATATCCCCCTCCGGTGGGGAGCGTCACGGCCAGCCTCAGCGACCCAACCCCGGCAACAGGAGCTTCGGTCACCTGCACATGTGAAGTGCTGGACACGGTGGGAAATCCCGTGGCTGGTGAGGTGTGTACTTTCACCATCGTTTCCCAGCCGGGGACCGACGCCTCCCTGAGCTCGGCCACTGCGGTCACCAATGCTCAGGGCGTCGCCACGGTTACCCTATTCACGGGGAGCACCCCGGGCCCGATCTCCGTGAGCGCAGAGGCCAGGAGCATTGAGTCCCAAGCAACCGCCACCACCGAGGCGGCAACGCCAGTCGCACCCATAACTGCTACCCCCGGTGCGGCCCCTCCCACCGGTGCCGGGGAGGGTGATGGGGGCACGCCGGTTGCACTCTGGATCGTGGCCATAGGCGCCGCGGGCGCCCTGGGCTTGGCCTCCCTTCTTATCGTCCTGCGGTCGGCGGCTGGGCGACCGAAGAGTCGCTAACTGATCCAGTGACGGTGCCAGCAGCGCCATCTGAACGAGGGAGAGTGGTGCCAGCGAGTCTAGTCGCACAATCCGATATGAGATGAGCATAGATGCCCAAGAAGTGGCCCTCACTGCGGCGGTGCCCGCTAGTTGTTGGCGTGGCAGTCGCGATTATCGTGGTGCTTGTCACTCTAGGCGCTGTGCGGTACACGCGTCTGTACGATGACCTAACCGATGGGAAGGCTCTCTTGATAGCAGCGGCTGCACTGATGGAGGACGGAGGCCTGAATATCGAGAGCGACGAGTTGGACGACGTGGAGGTGTCTTTTCAGCGAGCCCAAAACAAGCTGGAAAGCGCCGCTAGCACCCTGGACTCCGACCCGTTGCTTTTTGTTGCCCGCCATCTGCCCTGGCTGGGCAGCCAGGTAGAGGCGAGCCGTGACCTGGTAGAGATCGGAGCGGACGGCTCGGATATAGGACTAGAGGCGGTCAGGGCGATGCGCTCCTATCACAATGTACGGGACAGCCAAGGTGGCGCGCTGTCCGAGAAGGTGACCCTCGTTTTGGATGCGGTCGAGCCGCATGTGGGGGTCATCGAGGAGGAATTGGAGGCCGTCGAGAGGCGACGCCAGTCGATGCCTGAGGACGGCCTCCTGGGCCCCCTCGATTCAGCCCTGGGCGATCTGGACTACCACATCGAAGAGCTGCGGGCCAGGTTGGAGGATTACCGGCGCGGTGCCCAGCTGGCTCCCGAACTGTTAGGCCATAATGGTCCCCAGACGTACCTCGTTCTGGCTCACGATAACACCGAGATACTAGGTTCCGGCGGATTCATCCTGGTCTACGGCTTCCTCACCTTCGACCAGGGCAGACTGGAACGGCTCTTCTTCGACGATGTAGGCGACATCTACCTCGACTGGCGAGAAAGAACCGGCGAGTATATCGAGCCGCCGCGCCCGCTCAAGGCCTACCTTCTGCGTGACTGGTCGATGGGGTTGGGAGAGGCCAGTTGGTGGCCCGACTTCCCCACGGTTGCGGAGGAGGCCATCGAGCTCTATCGGCGAGAGGCAGGCAGCGAAGAGCCGATAGACGGTGTGATCGGCATCAACTTCCTCACTCTGGAGAAGCTGCTGGAAGTCACCGGCCCGGTGACGGTGGAGAAGTACGGGGTCACAGTCGATAGCCAGAACGTCACCGAGGAGACGCTGATCATCACCCACCCGGAGGGTTTGCGGCCGTGGGAGTCGCATCGCTATGACTTCACGGGCTACCTGGCGCAGGACATCATCGACCGGGCATTGGCCATCGACTCGTCCCGCTGGGCTCCCATGCTCACTGCACTGCATACCCTGGGCCAGGAGAAGAACCTGCTCCTGTATTCCCGCGACGAGGAGGTGCAGGAGGTCATCGCCGAGCAGGACTGGGACGGCAGGGTGATGCCCACAAGCGGCGACTACCTGATGGTGGTTGACTCCAGCCTCAACAGCACCAAGCTCAATCTAGCGGTGGAGCCAAGTATTCGGGTGGATATCTCCCTCGACGACCTGGGCAACGCCCTCAACACCGTCACCACCACCTACGACAACGACTACACCACCTGGGCGCAGGGCGTGGACCCCCATCTGGCCAGCCTGGTGGTGGGAGCCGGCACCCTCACGGTGTACGGCAACTATCTGCGCCTCCTGGTTCCAGATGGAAGCACGATTCAGGACGTTCGCGAAGAGGGCGCTCCGGTGGGCGCCGAAGCAGTGTGGCAGGAGCACGGAAAGACCGTCCTGGGCCGCTACTTCGCCCTGACCCAGGATGCCACAAAGACACTGTCCTTCACCTACGTCGTCCCCTCGGCGCTGGACACCAGCCAAAACCCTTTCACCTATAGCTTGCTCGTCCAGAAGCAGCCGGGCACGGCGGCCATCCCCCTCAAGATAAGGGTTGAGCCACCCAGTTGGGCGAAAGAGGTATCGCTGGAGCTGGACGGAACATTGGTCGAATCCAGCTCCCTGGAGGTGAGCACCGACCTGCGGGTCGACCGTACGCTGGCGGTCACGGTTGTTCCCCGGTGGAGCGATATTCCCCGCCGGAGCGAACAGTAGGAGAGAGGCAGCGTGCAGATGGTGATTCTGGCGGGCGGACTGGGCACGCGGCTGCGCCCCCTCACCAGCGAGGTGCCCAAGGCCCTGATCCCGATCGGCGGCAAGCCCTTCCTCCACCACCAGGTCGAGCTCGTGAAGCGGTGGGGCATACGCGACGTCGTCCTCTGCGTCGGCCACCTGGCAGACAGGGTGAAGGACTACTTCGGCAACGGTCGCTGGCTGGGCGTCCGCATTAGGTACAGCGAGGAGGAAGGTCATCTACTCGGCACGGCCGGCGCCATCAAGAACGCCGAGCCACTCCTCGGCGATGAGTTCTTCCTGATGTATGGTGACTCCTACCTGATGATCGACTACCGCGAGATCATGCGTTACTTCCGTCGCTTCCACAGGCTGGGCCTCATGGTGGTCTGGAAGAACGTCGATCGTTTCGAGCGCAGCAACGTCATGGTCGAGGGCAATCTGGTCACCACCTACAACAAGGACCACAAGAGCCCCGACATGGTCCATATCAACTACGGCCTCTCTGTCCTCAGGAAAGAGGCCCTCGTGTTCATACCGCCGGGAAGGCCCTTCTCCCAGGAAGATTTCTACCAGATCCTCATCGACCAGGGGGAGTTGCTGGCTTTCGAGGTGGAACAACGCTTCTACGAGATAGGCTCGCCGAAGGGCCTGGAGGAGTTCGGAATGCTGGTAGCGTCGGGAGGTGTTGCCCCATGATCGTCACCCGTACGCCAACACGCATCCCCCTGGGAGGCGGTGGCACGGATATTCGCTCCTACACCTCCCGCTACGGCGGCTTTCTCGTCAGCGCCGCTATCAACAAGTACATCTACATCACCGTCAACAACCGTTTCGAGGATAGCATCCGCGTCAGCTACTCCAAGACGGAGATAGCCGACAGCGTGGACGAGATCGAGCACCCCATCGTCAGAGAGGCGCTTCGCCTTCTGGGGCTGAACTCCGGCCTGGAGATCGTCTCCATAGCGGATGTGCCCGCCAACACCGGGCTTGGCTCATCCGGCAGTTTCACTGTTGGCCTGTTGAACGCCCTCCATACATTCAAACGAGAGAGCGTCCCTGCCGAAATCTTGGCTGAAGAGGCCTCCACCATCCTGATGGACGTTCTGGGCGAGCCCATCGGCGTGCATGACCAGTACCTTGCCGCCCTGGGCGGCATGACCTGCCTGGCCATCGACCAAGACGGCACGGTCCTGGCCAGCCGACTGGCGACGTCTGATGGCATCGTCGAGGAATTAGAGGCCAGCCTTCTGGTGTTCTACACCGGCGTGAAGAGGAGTGCCTCAGAGGTGCTGGCCGACGAGAGCCGGGCCATTTCCCAGGCCCACGACGGCGTGACGGCAGCGCTTCACACGGTGAAGGAGATAGGTTGGCAGGTCAAGGAGGCCCTAGAGACAGGAAACTTGCGCCGCTTTGGCGAGCTCCTTGACCGTCACTGGCAGTCCAAGAAAAGGCTATCCAAGAAAGTTAGCTCTGACCGGATCGACTGCCTCTACGAGCTGGCTAAGGCCAACGGAGCTCTGGGGGGCAAGATCATGGGCGCCGGTGGCGGCGGCTTCTTCATGTTCTACTGTGACAACCACGACAAGGCCTGTTTGAGGGAAGCGATGGCCGCCGAGGGCCTGAGAGAGATGCGCTTCGCTATCGACCTTGAGGGTTCGAAGGTGCTGGTGAACTTCTGATGGTGCGCACGGAAACGCTCGGGGCTGTGAATAGTCTAAACGTCATCGATGTCTATCTGGACACCGTCCAGGACATAGGGCGGGCGCTGCCGCACCAGGACATCCAGCGCGTGGTGGACGTACTGTACGAAGCTTGGCAGCAGGGCAAAGCCGTGTTCACCATGGGCAACGGCGGGTCGGCGTCTACTGCCACCCACCTCGCCTGCGACCTGGCCAAGTGCACCATAGTGGCTGGCCGCCGTCGCCTCAAGGCTATGGCCCTGGTGGACAACGTTCCCCTCGTGAGCGCCTGGACCAACGACTCCGGCTTCGGCAGCATCTTTGCCGAGCAGCTCGAGCCCTGGCTCAACGAGGGGGATGTCCTTATCGGTCTGTCCGTCCACGGCGGCTCCGGCGCTGGCGAGGCTGGCCCCTGGTCTCAGAACTTGCCGCGAGCTGTCAGGCTGGCTAGGGAGCGGGGAGCCAAAGTCATCGGGTTCAGCGGGTTCGATGGGGGCGCTCTCAGGGAGATGGCTGACGTGTGCCTTGTGATCCCCATCGACGAGGAGCCTCTGGGCACTCCCCTGGTGGAGTCCTATCACGTGCTCCTTCATCACCTGATCTGCACCGCGCTCAGGCTGCGCATCGCGGAGAACAGCAATGAATAGGGCGGTATTCCTGGATCGGGACGGAGTCATTAACGCCGCACTCTACGACCCGACGGAGGGCAAACCGGACACGCCTTACAGGCTGGAGGACTTCAGGTTGCTGCCCGGCGTTGCCCAGGCGGTGCGGGCCATTAACGAGATGGGCTTTCTGGCAGTTGTGGTGTCCAACCAGCCGGGGGTGGCCAAGGGCAAGTGTGACTACGCCTTTCTGGAGGCGCTGGACGCTGAGCTCACCGCCCGCTTGGCCAGGCAGAGGGCACACCTAGACGCCATCTACTATTGCCTCCATCACCCCGATGCTGTCAACGAAAGCCTGCGCGTTGACTGCGATTGCCGTAAGCCCAAGCCTGGGCTGCTGGTGCGAGCGGCCCAGGAGATGGACATCGACCTGGCCGGCTCCTTCATGTTGGGGGACGGCCCCAGGGACATCGAGGCCGGACTGGCCGTTGGCTGCCAGACCATCCTTGTCGATGGCCACCGGTCCTATTTCCGCCTAGAAGAAAAGGCCCGTATGCGACCGCACTGGACGGCGCGGAATCTACTAGCAGCCGTGGAGATAATCCGTTGTATGCAAGGGGGAGGGCCATGGAGATCTTCATAGACTCCGCGAACCCGGACGAGATCCGCCGCTGGTTGGAATACGGGGTGGTAGACGGCGTGACAACCAACCCCAGCATCATGCTCAAGGACGAGGGCTACGACATGGAGGAACGAGCCAAGGAGATCGCCGCCCTCACCTACCCTCGCCCCATAAGCGTCGAGGTGACCACCAATAACCACGAGCAAATGATCGATGAGGCCAGGGGGCTCGCCAGTTGGGCTCCCAACATCGTGGTGAAGATCCCGGTGATAAACGAGTACGGCGAGCCCTGCCTGGGCGTCGTGAAGGCCTTGGTGGAGGAGGGCATTAAGGTCAACATGACCGCCTGCCTCTCCTTTGGCCAGGTAGTGCTCGGCGCCAAGGCTGGCGCCACCTACATCAGCATCTTCGCCGGCCGCGTGGCTGACGAGGGCCACGACGCCGCCAAGCTCATCCGTGAGTCCACCGAATGGTTGGCGGGCTGGGAGTACCACAGCAAGATCATCGCCGGCAGCATAAGGGAGGTCATGAATATCCAGGATGCGGCCCTGGCGGGGGCCCACGTCATCACCGTGCCGCCCCAGTTCATGGGCAAGCTGATAGACCACAGGTACACGCGGGAGACAGTGCGACAGTTCAACGAGGATGCCCAGAAGGCCCTGGCGAAGATGGCGGAAGCGCACGAGCAGGTGCGGTCAGCAGCGCGGGTGTAGCTCGCAGTCGGAAGAACCTTACGAGAGGCGGACACGTGTTTGCGATGCCAGCCCATGACCGGGATTGTGCGGATAGGTTTCGCGCAACGTGGCCTGGCCTCCCGTAACTGAATTAGCACGACGCTAATCAAACGAGGATAAACTACTCGTATCTGGACGCTGAGGCTGGGGGTATCAAGTGCGAGCAAGGGAGCAACATAAGAGGGCAGAAATGGAAGAGGGCGGGGTGATGCCCAGTGAACGCTGGCTTGAGGATCCGAGGGGCTACCGTGCCAGGAAGAAGCACTTGGACTTGCTCCACGGATCTTTCATCCCAAAAGGGCTAATCCTCGACGCTGGATGCGGCCCCGGCACATACGGGATCATCTTAGGCGAGGCAGGCGCCAGGGTGATGGGGATTGATATCTCTTCCCAGGCGGTGGCCGTGGCCAAGGAAAGGGCAAGGAGAAAGGCCGTGAACTTTGCACCTTTGCTTGGCGATCTGGAAAGTCTAGCCGCTAGAAATGACAGCTTCGATGTCTGCTTTTGTGGGTGGGTTCTGCATCATCTTCCTGATATTCGTCCGGCCTTGTCAGAGCTGACTCGGGTGCTAAAGCCTGGGGGCAGAATTCTCATAGTCGAGCCCAATGAATCCAACCTGGCTGTAAGGCTTAGCAGGTTAGTAGAAGGCTTGGCACGACGGTGGATATTGAAAGCCGGCTGGGATACGCCAAATAGATCTGCTCATCTGCACAACCACTACGTTGCTGTCTTGGAAGAGCTGGGGTTCACGGACATACAGGTGAATTCCTGTTTTGGCGGGGGATTGTCGCCTCTACCCGTCAAACCTGAAAGTCAGTGGTTGAGCCCCATAATCGCCGCGCTTCTTCGTCTCGCCTTTCACTTACGTACTCTGTGCTTCCTGATCGCATCAAGAGTCTTGCGTCCGCCGCTAAACGGGCCTGAACTATTGGTTGCGGCCACCCTTGCCGATAATGCCAGGTAGGAACTGCACCCACGCTGAAAGCGTCCCTAGTTCTCAGCACGAGGGGGACAAGCGCAAGGAAAGCCGGTTTTGATGGGCAACCGATGAGTATGGTCAGAAAGATCTATGACTATCTATTCAAAGATTTCGAGTATGTCAGAGCTTCGCGGAGAGCCTCGATTAGGAGTCCTATTGGAACCAGGCCCCCCCAGCAGCTTCGGAGTGAGGAAGGCGCCGCCATGGACGACTACAAGTTCCGCCTGATAGCTCAGTTGGTGGAGGACGGGGAGCAGCATGCTGGACATCCGTGCGGGCGACGGCAGCCTCCTGGCCTATTTGAAAAGGACCCATGCCCTAGAGCCACTCACCATCGGAATACCCCACAAGGTCTGCGAGCCGGTCCGCCAGAAGGGCATTAAGGTGCTGGAGACGGAGATCACCCTGGACCACAGCGCTCTGCCCCAGGCGGACCACATCGTCATGTCGGCGGTCCTAGAGCACCTCCCGAACCCGGAGGCAGTGCTATCGAGGGTGAAGGGAAAGTTCAATAGGTTCCTACTGGTTGACATCCCCAACACGGGAGCTCTGGACGACCGTCTGCCGCTGCTGCTGGGTCGCCGCCCTAAGCAGTCGGCATTCCACGCTGGGGAACATCTCCGGTTCTGGACTGTCACCGATTCTCTTTTCCTCTGCCGGCGACTGGGCTACCGGGTAGAGCCATACTACCGTCTGTACGATTTCTACTATCAGCTGGGACTGAAGCTGTGGCGCTCTTATCCGCAGCTCTTCGCTCGCTATGTGGTCGATATTACTAGGAGGCAAGATTGACTGACGGAAGGCGGATTGAGGTCGGCGCCCGAACCACTGAGGAACAGAAGCGGGAGGAGATTGAGGCCGCCCGGACGGAAGCACGTGCATCCATGAAGAATTACGAGTCGGTGTGGCATGCAGCCTACGCCCGATACCAGAACCGACTTATGCTCTCACATCTGCCAAGGGGCGGAGTGTATCATGTACTCGACTGCGGTTGCGGGGTAGGCGTGCTTCTCAATGACCTCGTGACGCGGTACGCCTTTGTTCACGGACTAGACATCTCTTTGGAGTCGTTGGAGCTCATCGAACGTTCGCACCCAGCTTTGCAGAGGCTGGTGGTCGGTGACGCCGAATGGCTACCTTATAGGGGGGGCGCATTCGACGCAGTCTTGCTGCGAGGGACACTCCACCACCTCACAGACCTCGCGCAAGGGATGCGCGAGTTTAGGAGAGTTCTCAAGCCAGGCGGCGTCCTTGTCATGCTCGAGCCCTGCAGCGACGTGCCGGCCGTCCAGTGGGGAAGAAACTTGCTGTCGAAACGCAAGGAAAAGTCCTTCAAGGTCACGGAACTGAAGGCCCTGTTATCCAGCGCAGGCTTTTCGATCCTCGGGCTGCGGAGGACCGGCTATGTGGGATTTACGGTTACTTATTTGCTGCGGGAGCTACTTGCTGGCTTGAGCCACCCAGCCTCGCTTCTGCGTAAGCTTGTTGCTTTGTTGATCGCGACGGATGAAATGCTCTCGCGGATCCCCGTGGTGGCGCGCTTCAGCGTGGGAGTTGTAGTCGTTGGCAAAGCTCCTGGATGATCAGTAGCCAACCCAGTGAAGATCTGCCAAGTGGGAACAGGTGCCGTTCCCGAGCTACCCGGCGTCACCGGGCGGCGCCGAGAGTATGTCCACTACCGAAGCGCCGCCCTCCAGCGGTTGGGCCGCCAGGTGACAGTCATCGACATACCCACACGCTCAGTTGCGCACTCGCCCTATCGGCGGCTGGAGGGGCCTCTCCACTGGCGGCACGACTTCAATCTGGGACTTATCGTAGTGAGCAGAGCCGAATCATGAAGGTCAAATCAACTTGGGTCTTCTGGGGTGCTCTAGTCGTGGTATTAGCGGTGAGGCCCAGGCGTCTTCGGGGTTCCGTCCCTCGAACATTGTAAGTTGAAACGCTCGTTTCACTGTCCTAGATCCTGCAAGAGCGAAAGGCAGACCTGCCATGAAATTGCGTAATTTGGCTTGGCATGCCTACAAGACTGTCGGCGCGGCGCTTCGAAAAAACGAGTCAATCCTGACCAGATTCCCGGGACCTTGGCATACTATTATCGATTATCTGGGGTATTCCATTAGACGATTTGTCTTTACGTCAGCCGCTCGCTCCGTCTCCGTAGTCGATGGCTTTAGGCTCTGCTTTGACCGAAGTGATGTGGACGCTCCCGCGTTTCTTCTAGGGACGTATGAAGAGACAACGACTCGTTTGTTTAAGCGCTTGGTGAAACCAGGTATGGTCGTGGTAGATTTGGGAGCTCACATCGGTTGGTACACTTTGCTCGCAGCCCGACAGGTGGGGAAGACTGGCAGAGTATATGCGTTCGAACCTAGCCAGGCAAATTTCCTGTTCCTGTTAAGGAACCTTGACCTCAACGGGATTCACAATGTGATACCCGTACGGAAAGCCGTCTCAAATACTAGGGGTTCCATGACCTTATTCTCAGGTCAGCATGGGCGTACCGGGCTCAACAGTCTCTATCCCAATCGTTTCACGGGCGGTGAAGCAGTTACCGTCGAGGCGATCACCCTTGACGATTTCTTTGAGAAGGAAGGCTGGCCCCCGATCGATCTTGTGAAAATGGATATTGAGGGGGCAGAGCCAGCGGCGCTGGAGGGGATGACCCGACTCATTCAGAAGATGGCCTCCATAAAGCTGATTGTGGAGTTTTTCCCAACTGTGCTCCAAGCAGCCGGAGTTTCTCCGCAACAGTTCTTAGAGCGACTGCTACGTCTCGGCCTTACCGTGCAAGTCATTAATGAGCAATTGGAGCCCCTCGATATTCACCGTCTGATAGCCCAGCTAAGCAGTGGCCCATTAATGGTGAATCTACTGTGTGAGAAGGAAAGCCTGTAAAGCAGCTGTTGACTACCTTTGGGTGTATGTGAATTGACCAATTCAAGAGGAGCAAGTTTCTTGCGCATCGTGCACGTCCCCCCCGGCGGTGTTCGCATGCCACCCCAGCGTGGGGGGGGCGTGGAAGCCTACATCCTCATTGCTTCGAAGCGCCACGTTGCTTTGGGGCATCCGGTCGTGGTCGTTGACCGAAAGGACACCGCTACCGATCCCGACGCCGAGGAACTGGATGGAGTCAAAATCGTGCGCCTAGAGGCCCGACGATGGGATCTATCTCCCCTCGGTAAACTCCCGGGCTTTGGTGGCCTGTCTCTGCTCATCAACGGGGCCGTTGACCAGCTATCTTTCGGCCTTGCCGCCAGGAGCTACTTGAACCGCACCGATTGGGCCGATGTCATCCTTGTCCATAGCACCATCGTTGGCTGGGTTCTTGCCATCTTGGGAGGAAGGTGGAAGGATAAGCTAATCTACGTCTCCCACGCGGCCCGGCGCTTCAGCCATCCTCGCAGCCTGGTAGACAGGGTGGCCGTAGGCTTGGAGACCGAACTCGTTCGGCGTCTCAAGAAGGGCATGTTCTCGGTAGAACGGGCCAAGGAGGAGGTGGCTCAGGCTACCGGCCTCAGCCGGGAGAACATAGCCGTCATCCCAGACAACTGCGCTGAGCTAGAGTTCTTCTCCGCCGCCTCAGCTGATCCCCAGGAGATCATGGATAAGTACCAGCTGCAGGACAAGGTTACGGTCCTGTTCGTCGGCAGAATCCGCGAGAACAAAGGCGTGGACTATCTGGTGCGGGCGGCTGACCAAATCGTCAACACCTTCGGTCACCGCAATACCCGCTTCTTGCTCGTCGGGCCGGTGGAGGACTTTGGCGCAGAAAAGTACGAGTCCCACAGTCGCTACGTCCAAAAGGTCCTGAACCTGATAGACTCCCACGGCCTTCACGAGCATGTCAGGCTCCTGGGCGAGGTTACCGTGAAAGAACTCGGCAAGCTCTACGCTGCCAGCCAGGTCTTTGTGCTCCCGTCGCTGTTCGAGGCCAGCCCAAAGGTGGTGGTGGAAGCGATGGCCTTTGGAAAACCCGTTGTCACCACCAGGGTGGGCATGCTGCCTCAAGCAGTAGAAGACGGCTACAATGGCTTCCTCGTGCGGCCTCGAGATGTCCGTCAACTGACGGAGAAGATCAGGTACCTCATAGAACATCCCGAGGAAAGAGCCCGCATGGCGGCCAACGCCCGCAAGAAGGCGGAAGAGGAGTTCAGCTGGGACAAGGTGGCTCAAAGGATGGTTGAGGCCTACGATCTGCTGAGGCGGCGAGCGGTGAAGGTTGCCGAAAGGAGGTAGGTAAACGCTTAGTATCGGCGCTAGGTGGCTGACGAGCCGCCTGCGAACGGATGGACCACGCGCTGCCCCTGCCGTAATAACGGCGGCGAAGACGAAATGGCGCGGGCGCTCGTAGTGCGCATCCGCGAGTTCGCGCTCGCCACCTCGGTTGTGCGGCCTGTTCTCTGGCTCGTCCTCATTGGACTGACCACCGCCCTTCTGGCTTATCCGCGGCAGATGGCGCTCGAGTATTCCCCCATCCAGTCGCTGGACGTGGTCGAGCCAGTCCCCGTGTTCGCCAGCCTCTACTACGCCTGGATGGCCACGCTGGTGTCCCTGCTCCTGCTACAGAAACAAGGCAGGGCTAGCCACTGGCAAGGGCTGGCGCTGGTCGCGGTGTTCGTCCTCGTCTATCGGGGGTTCTGGGACATCCCGTTTGCCGCCGTCAAACACGTGGACAGTCTCGCCAACGCGAGCACAGTAGAGTACGTGCGCTCAGCCGGCGAGATACCGCTCGGTAATCCCAACGTACTCTACGTTGATTACCCCGGCCTTCACACACTCACCGCGGCCCTTGCCACCGTGACCGGCTTTACTACGGCGGATGCGGTCACGGCGATGGCGCTGCTAATGGATCTGCTTATGGCTGGCCTTCTTTACCTGGTCTGCCTTCGCCTGCTGGAGGATGCTCGCTGGGCAGGGGTCGCCGCTCTGTTGGCAATGCAGGGCGCCATCATGTTCTCACGTATACCGTTCTATCCTGGCACGCTGGGCTGGGTGTTTGCGTCGACGTACCTCCTGCTCGCCCTAGCGCAGGGTGAGGCGACGTTAGCGCGGCTATCATACGTTTTGTCGGCCCTCGTCTTGCTAGCAGCGAGCACGATCACCCATCTGGTAACGCCCATGCTGCTACTCTTCATCGTGGGGGGAATATGGCTGGTGAGGTACAACCGGAGGGGCCTGAAAGAGCCTCTACCCACTTCGACGCTTCTTCTATATGCGCTGGTTCCCGCCGCCTGGTTGATTTACGCTACAGTGGTGATGTTCGGTGGCATGGCACACATGGTGACGGAATTTGCTGACAATATTCAGCGAGAGTTCTACCTCCGGAGCGCGCTCATCATTGGTGGCTCCAACTTTGGAGTGGCAGTGCCGCTATGGGCGACGACGGTGAAACTATTTTGGATCTTCCTGCTGTTCGGCGCCGGCACGGCGGCTGCACTACTCCGGCTTCGTCGCCCCCACTCCTTGCGCCCGGTTGAGGCAAAGGCAGTGGGGGCTCTGTTAGGCATCCTCTTGCTCAGCGTCACGATTGGCCTGATCAGCAGCGGGGGCCTCCAGTTGTTCCGCTACGTGATGTACGCTCCGCTGGTCCTGGCGCCGCTGCTGCTGCTCTCCATTCGCCATCTACCTCGGAGACTTGGTGGAGTTGGTCTGGGTGCACTGGCAGTGTCTCTGGTAGCCCTGGCCGTTCCCACCTTCCTTGCGCACTACCCGACTGTCCGTATGGAGATGTTCTATCCCTACGAGATAGCGCCGGGCCAAACGCTGAGTTGGCACGGAGACGACGGTAGCGAACTGCGTGTGTTTGCGCCTGCCGCCGCTTTTGTGGCGTACGTTGGCCACTTGCCCAACGCAGAGTATATGGGCACGCCGGTTGAATTCCTACTGGAGGACTATGATGGTCTATGGGCCCACATTGATTACCATGTGGATCTCTTCGTGAGCGGCAGCGGCGAGCGAGTGAGCATCTACGTACTATCCAATCGGTCCCCAGTGTACTACAAGCACAACTTTGGGATTCCCCTTGATGATCCTCGCTGGGACGCCCTCCGCATCCGGCTGGAAGGACAGGCCGCGGTGTACGACAATGGGTTCGTTGCCCTCTATAAGGGGACTGTGCCGATACCGGCGGAAGAGGCGAACGTTAACCGGAGGTAGTGGCTTCGGCGGTGGCTGCCTGCCGGAAGGACGCCAGCACATCGGTCAGAGTCTTCTCCGCCGCCTTCGAGCGCATGGGGATCAAGGCTTAGTCAGGGAATCCAGCGAGGGAACTCTCACCGCTTGCACCAGGCGGGCGCTTTCGTAGATGGCATGGACAAGCTCGATCGCCGCCAGGCCGTCGCTGCCGCTGGCCGAGGGCTCCTGGCCCTCGCGGATCGCGGAAACGAACTCCCGCCATTCATCCTCCCAGGAACGGTCTTCCCGGCGGAACTCGATGACCTCCTCACCGAAGGGCGCAGCGAAGTCCCGCCGCCCGAGCATGGCTCGCTCAGTGCCGTAAGCACCCCCAAGTCCCTCGACCATGAGATAGCCGTCATGGCCGAAGACTTCAAAGGAGAACAGCGGCTTCCACTGGGTCCAGCTAGCGTGAAGAGAGGTGACCTGACCCCTGGCAGTGCGCAGGAGGGCGAAGACGTTGTCCTCTAAAGGCGCCACATCCCAGAAGCAGGTGGAGACAAAGCCAAACACCTCGGCGAAGTCACCGAGAAACCAGCGGCACAGGTCCAGCATGTGAACCCCCTGGTCCATCAGCTGGCCGCCGCCGCTTATCTCCGGCTGTGCCCGCCACTCCTGCTCGTAGCCTGGCCGACCGCCGATGCCGTAGCGGCAGCGAATCCAATCGATCTCCCCGATGTTGCCGTCTTCATACCACTGACGCACTTGGCGCATGGCGGGATGATGGCGGAGGTTGAAGCCGCATTTCAGCCTCACACCAGACTCTCGGGCCACCCGCAGCATCTCCCGACCCTCATCCACATTCCGGGCCAGAGGCTTCTCGCACAGAACGTGCTTACCTCTCTTCATGGCAGCAATGGCGACCTCAGCGTGGAGGTGTGGCGGCGTGCAAACGATTACCGTTTCCACGTCATCGCGGGCTACGAGGTCCTCCCACTGGGGCGTCGCCAGACAGCTTTCATTTGCCGCCAACGCAGCGGCCGCATCCTGACGAACATCAGCCGCTATCACCAGCTCCGAACCATCCACTGCCTTCAGTGCCTGGGCGCGACGCCTGCCCTGAAGGCCCGCGCCGACGATGCCAACCTTCATCGCTTGCTCTCCACCACCCGGCGCAAGGTATACAGATCCGAGCCCATGATCTGATCGATGCGACCGTTCATGCTCTCCCAATCGTCCCAGACGGCGCTGATTAGCCGTCCACTCAGACCGTCGGAGTCCTCCGAGGCCAGGAAGACTGCCAGGGCAGCAGCGCGCTCAGGCGGCACTCCGCCGGTCTCCTTCTGCTGATGGGTCCGCGCCAGCATCTCTTCGCCGGCGGCAGCCCCCGCGGCCAAGATTTCGTCCGTCAGCCTGGTGGTCACCGTTCCCGGAGCGATGGCGTTCACCTGAATGTTGAACCTCTGGATTTCCTCAGCCAAGGTTTCGGTGAGGCGCACGACGGCCGCCTTGGAAGCGCCGTAGGCGGAGAAGTTGGGCAGAGGCGACGTGGCTCCCCCTCCAGACAGGTTGATGATCTTGCCGCGCTGCTGACGGATCATGAGCGGGAGAACCGCTCGGGCACAGAAAAATGAACCAAATAGGTTGATCCTGACAGTTTGCACCCACTTCTCTGGGTCGTTGTCCACAAGAGGACCTATGGACCCATAGATCCCGGCGTTGTTGACCAGAATGTCGACCTTCCCGAACTCCTCAAGGGCCTTGGCGACCATTCTTTCCACTTCGTCTCGGTTGGTTACATCAACCTTCAAGGCAACGGCATGTCGCCCCAGCGCCCGTGCCTCTTCAGCCGTCTCCGCTACCTCGGACAGCGTGCGCGACGCGACGACTACGTCCGCTCCCTCCTGGGCGAAAGCGAGAGCGATGGCCTTGCCGATGCCTCGGCCAGCGCCTGTGATAATGGCCGCCTTGCCTGCCAGCTTCATGCCTCGCCACCCCTTGATCCGACAGGCGATGTGCTTCCTTTTCCCACCCCGAGATACTGGAACCCCATCTGAGTCATCTCCTTGGCGTCGAGCATGTTCTGGGCGTCAACAATCACTGGCTGCCTCATGGCCTTCTTCATGGCGACGAAGTCGAGGTCGCGGAACTCTGGCCATTCGGTAACGATCACCAAGGCGTCGCTTCCGTCAGCCACCGCGAATGGGTCAGGACAGAACTCGAAGTTTGGAAGATCAGGCAATTCTTCGAGATTGGCCCGCGGGTCGTGCGCCTTGACTGCCGTACCCAGAGCAGTCAGCTCGCCAATGATCTCCAAGGCGACAGACCGCCGGAGGGTGCTGGTCCCGGGCTTGTACGTAAGCCCTAAGACACCCACTCTGAGGCCCTCCAGCGATCCGTAAACTCTGGTCAGCTTTCGGGTGACTACATGGCTCTGCTGCTCGTTCACCCTTAGCACCCCCGTGATAAGGGGCGTTCCATTCTCGCCTCGCTTGCCGAGTCTTTGCAGCGTCTTCAGGTCCCTGGCCAGCGTGCCGCCAGCAAAACCCAGGCCCGGCCGCAGTGGCGCTAGCGGCCCTACCCGTTGGTCAAGGTGCAGCACCCTGGCTACGTCCAGGGCGTCCGCGCCAACTTCATCACAGAGGTTCGCCATCTCGTTGGCGAAGCTTATACATGTCGCCAGGAAGGCGTTCAGAGCGTGCTTGGTCATTTCAGCGGTGCGGATGCCGACCTCCACTCGAGGCGCGTCGATGCCTTCGAAAAGTTCATTGACGGAGCTGACCGTAGAGGGGTCCTCAGAGCCGATCACTATCATATCCGGCTTCTTGAACCGCTCGATCGCCCGGCCGAGCCGCAGATTCTCCGGGACGCAGGCCAGGCCGAAGTTCCGCGACGGTTTCCCGCGACGGATGGTCGCCTGGATCCGCTCGCAGGTGCCGACCGGGACCTGGCTGCTGACGACGACTATCGAGCCATCTTCCATATGCCTTGCTAGGTGTGAGGCGGCAGCCATCACCTGCGACAGGTCCGACTCATCACGCTCGTCCACCGTCGTATCGTGAGCTATGATGGCATATTTGGCTCCGGCCAGGGCCTCGTGCGGGTCCGTGGTGAACCACAGCCTCTCCTCCGCGATACCCTTCGCGACCAGCTCCTCCAAGCCCGGCTCGAATACGGGAAGCCGGTGCTTGCGCAGCCTCTCGATGAGATGAGGATCGCTGTCGAAGCCAATGACCGTTCGCCCCAGGTCGGCGAGACAGGCCGAGGTGACTAAGCCGAGATGCCAGAGGCCAATAACACAGACTCTTTCGCTACCCATGCTCACTGGTCAAGGTCTCATCTCCCGCCAGATCAACTGGTTGCGACCGGCACCCCAAGAAGATGTCTCGCTGCTATGCGTACGGCCTCGTCCGACGTGTGCCTGGCCTGCCAGCCAAGCTTCTTCATCCTGCTCACGTCTAGGCCCACCTGCGGCACGTCTCCCACCCACCCTCTTCGTCCACCCGTGTATGTGAAACGGACGCCGCTAAGGCCCATCTCCCCCGCGACGATCTCTGCGACACGGCTTATCTTGGTGCTGGAAGAGCAGCCCAAGTTGAAGACGTCGCACCAGGCGTCAGAATTGCGGAACCCGCAGAACATGCCCTCAATGCAATCCTCGACCAGGAAGAAGGGCTTCTCCTGTTGACCGTCACCGAGAATCTCGATCTCCTCTGCGTTGTGCTTCAGCTTCTGGATGAAGTCGTAGATTACCCCGTGTCCCATCCTCGCGCCGACTACGTTCCCAAAGCGAAACATCCACGCCTGCATGTTGAAGATGTGACAGTAGGCGCTGATCAGGGTCTCGCAGGCCAGCTTGGCGGCGCCGTAGAGGGAGATGGGCAGAAGGGGACCCATATGTTCCGGGGTGGGAATCACCGGCGCTTCACCGTAGATAGCGGAAGTGGACGCAAAAAGCAACCTCCTAATGCCAGTAGCCCTCATGGTCTGCAGGACGTTGTGGGTGGCGATGGTGCAGTTCTCCAGGTCCAGGCGCACGTCCTCATTGCCGCCGGGGATGTCCGTGTTGGCACCCAGGTGAATGACCAGGTCGTGTCCAGCCATGGCCTCCTTCAATTTCGGCGCATCCAGGAGATCGGCCTCAATGAAAGTGAAGCCCGGCTGGCCGATATTGTGCTCGATCCACTCTCTGCGTCCGGATGATAGGTTGTCGTACACTGTGACGGTCTTTCCCTCGGCCAGGAGCCGATCGACTAGGTGGCTTCCGATAAAGCCAGCCCCCCCGGTCAGGAAGCATCTCTCGAACTCGGAATTGCTCGGCATTTGTTGCTCCTTCTACGATTCCAGGCCGCTTGCTCAGGAGACTCTCACTGCGGTGGACGGCACCCTATCGCAATAGCGGTAGACATCTTCGATCAAGCGAATAGTCCCGAAGGCGTCCTCAGCGCCCACCGTAGGCTCCCCGCCATTCTTCAAACAGTCGAAGAAGTGACGCTGCTCCTCCACATACGATGAGTAGAAGTAGGTATAGCTCAACGGTTTGATCCGCCGCCCCGTTATCCTGCGCAGCATGTTCGCGATGCCTTCCTTGGCTGCGTGGAGGCGCAGATTCCGAGGCACAAGCTGGTCGGTCGAAAGACATCCGGCCGTGCCGTGCAAGATGACCCGGAAGTCGAATGCGGGGAACACCAGCTTGGCGAAGTAGCCAGCGTGCAAAACCCCCTTGGGGCCCGCCCTGGACTGGAGAACAACTATCGCATTGTCCTCATAAGGGAAGCCATAATGGTTATCCAGGCGAGCATAGATCACCTCGGCGTCTCCAAAGAGCCAGCGGAACAGGTCGACCACATGGTGACCCAGGTCCAGCAGCCACATCCCCATCTTCTCCGTGTCGAAGTACCATTCAGGCACCGGCCGGGATTCCAGCGATGGTGCCAGGGGGCCGTGCACCAGTTCGAGCGTTGACAGCACAACGTCACCGATAGCGCCGGAGTCGTAAGCGGCTTTCAGCTTCTGGGTTGCCTCGAAGAAACGATAGTTGTGACCCACCATCAGCTTGACACCCTGCCGCCTCGCCGCGTCATCGATCCGCTCACAGTCTGCGCTGGTCATCGCCAGAGGCTTTTCCACGAACACGTGCTTGCCAGCCTCGACTGCTGCCAGGGTGCCCTCCAAGTGCATGAAGTTCGGCAAGGTGATAATGACCGCGTCAACGTCCGCGCAGCGAAGCAACTCACGGTAGTCGTCGTAAAGGTCCCGGATTTCCTCTTTATTGGCGGCGCGCAGCGCTCTCCGGGACGGATCAGCGACGGCCACGACCTTCGCATGCTTCATGTAGCGGGACACCCTTAGGTGCAGCTTGCCCATCTTGCCAAAGCCGATGATGCCAACCTTGATGCTCACGTGTGTCCGGACTCCTCTCTAGTCCAACAGCGGCGGCACCGCGTCCCCCGACAGCTTGGCGTAGAGCCGCAGCATCCATAGCTGGCCGGTCCATGCCAGCTTGAAAGCCAGCGGACTCCTGGAGGGGAAGAGCTTCGATATGGCCTTCACGTTTTCGCCAACGACGCTGATGTTGTGAGCGCTTCCCACGCCCTCCTTTTCCGCCAGGCGGATTTGCTGGACGC